>WBZY01000075.1_pt2 | contig 105914 bp, 167 predicted proteins | sample 5204191 | NCBI WGS metagenome assembly WBZY01 (sample SAMN12344363, study PRJNA552823) | activated sludge metagenome | biome: Activated sludge suspended growth; feature: Anammox Sidestream; material: Wastewater; isolation source: activated sludge from anammox sidestream of wastewater treatment... | reverse complement strand
GGCGAGCATCCGGCCAGCTGGGCGACAGCTGGGCGACAGCTGGGCGAGCATCCGGCCAGCGGCCAGCGGCCAGCGGCCAGCGGCCAGCGGCCAGCGGCCAGCGGCCAGCGGTTCCCAGCTGGGCGACAGCTGGGCGAAAATAATTTTGCGAATTCCGTTTGACAGCTGGGAAACGCAAGCTATGGTTTCAATGTTAGGGGAACGCAACGCAAACAACGCAACGCAAAGGGGAACGCAATGGCAACTGTACTGGTTACTCCGATTGTGAACGGCGAGCTGGGCGAAACGGTTAAGTTGGATTTTGACGATTGGGCCAGTGCGAACGAATGGGTCGACAATGCCGCGCTGAAGGGTTATGTCGGCTGTGTCAAGCTTGGCGATTCCGTCAAGCGTGTGTTCTGAACCGGTTGTGCGGGTTGTAACGATTCAACGCTTCGGGAGGGTTGTAACGATGGCCGGGATTTATCAGGCTGACATCTACTGTGACGATTGTATCGAATGCATCAAAGAACGGCTCTGGCGCGAATCGCCGGATGGCGCCGACTTCGAGACCCGTGAGGAATGGGAGGATTCGCACGGATTTGACGATGAGCGCGGATATGACAGCGATGAGTATCCGAAGTATTGTGGCGATGATGAGGAATCGGACAGTCCGCAGCATTGTGGCAGTCATGACGATTGTGTCAACGCGCACGTCTGCAACGATGGCACCAAAATTGGCTATTTCTTCGGAAATGAGCTTACTTCCGATGGTTACGATTATGTCGAGGAAACCGTGCGGGAGGACGTGAAGTCCGGTCGTACCGATTCTGTCGCTTGTGAGGTTTGGGCACCGGCCTACGGTTTTACCGATTTGTTGGACCCGGAGGCTGATGACGATTGTGACGATTATACGGGCGGCGGGTTTATCGTCGGCGAAAAAGTGCATTTTGATGGTTGTGACGATATCGGCACGATTGCCGATATCGGCGAAGACTTCGTTTTGGTGGAATGTAACGGTAAAACCGTTGCTCGCGATTTTGACGAAGTCTACCCATTGTCCGATTTAGACTGAAAATTCCCGTTGCGTGGCCCGCGCCGATTATGACGATTGGCGCGGGCTTTCTTATGCGCGGCCAGCGGTTCCCAGCTGGGCGAGCATCCGGCCAGCGGCCAGCGGCCAGCGGCCAGCGGCCAGCGGCCAGCGGCCAGCGGCCAGCGGCCAGCGGTTCCCAGCTGGGCGAGCATCCGGCCAGCTGGGCGAGCATCCGGCCAGCTGGGCGAAAATAATTTTGCGAATTCCGTTTGACAGCTGGGAAACGCAAGCTATGGTTTCAATGTTAGGGGAACGCAACGCAAACAACAAAGGGGAACGCAACCGTTTTCTCGCTTCATTCTCACTAATCGTTCCAGCATTCAATTCCGCTACAATCGGAGCCGCCTGCGCCCGCAGACTATCCGATAGGACCGGCAAATTCCGATCATACTCTGCACGCCCAAAATGCTGAATACCCGGAGAAGTCGAAAAACCCGTTACATACGGTTGAACCGTTCCACACGATATGCTGTACTTCATCGTCAAATCCCCAACAACCGGCGAAGTCGTTTCAACGCATTTTTCCCGCTATCGCCCAACTTATCGGTATTGGCGACAAGATTGATAACTGCCAAAAGATCGGCAGCTTCAAATTCTTCGTCAACACCATCATAATTGATAATGACGGTATCATTCACCCACTTGACAAACTTGACACGAAACGCACTGTCGTAACAACCCTCACAACGGTAGTTGGTGATACCAGCGCACAAAAGCACTTGACCGCTAAGTTCGTGCGCTATGTCAATCTCGCACCAACCCTTCAAAGTGTCAGGAACGTCAAAATTGATAGTCTTGACGTGTTCGCCAGTGCAGTTAACAACGGAAAATTCGGCAAGCATGGCATAACCCCTACACGAGTTCCCAAACCTTTTGTTCGGCATGTTCGGTAAAACTGATACGATGCAATCCAAAGACACGATTCAACTTGTTGCTAATCTCGACACATTCGATATGGACGCTACGAATGTCATATTGTGCATTCGTGGCATTCCGGCGAAAATCGGTATAGCTCATTTGACCGAACCGACCGTCGCTGGCCACACAGGCAGCAAAGTCGGCAAAGTCGATTCGACGGGTACAACCCTCAGTGTCCGCAGAAACGTAATAAACGAAAAGCCCAGTGCGACCCCGCAGGGTCATCCTGATGTTCCACTTGGCAAAGTCGGCAAAAGTGTGCCAATTGGAGCGGCAGGTAATTTCCCTAAACTTCGCACTAACGTGCAAAGTATTCCGCCCCAGCTTGACCAGTATATTCTGCCCAGATTGCAATGGTATCATAATCCGCAAGCCTTGTAAAATCGTTCCCGGTCGAAACTGCCGTTATTAGCGGCACAAACGTCAGCGACCGCTTTGATCGCTTCAGTCGCTACAGCCCGTTCGCCCGGCGTATTCGCACCAGCCAGCACGATCTTCAAATTCGTTGCGAGCGCCACAAACTGTTTGCGTGTCATAACCGTTTCCCCTTTGCGTTTCGTTGTTCGTTTCCCCTTACACTTGAAGTATGCAAGCGCCGTTTCGATTGTCAAATAAAATTCCGAAAATTCTCGCCGCAGGCCGCAGGCCGCAGGCCGCAGGCCGCTCGCCGCTCGCCGCAGGCCGCAGGCCGCAGGCCGCTCGCCGCAGGCCGCTCGCCGCAGGCCGCTCGCCGCAGGCCGCTCGCCGCAGGCCGCTCGCCGCAGGCCGCTCGCCGCGCATTTTGACAATATATTGCGCGACGAACCGAGCGCGTTACAATCGGAAAAGATGGAAAAGTCGTTAACCGACTTGACAAGCCGCATTTTGCATGATATGATTCACCTAGCGGATTTTCTAGCGATAACGCCGTTACCATCTTTAACGGTTGTAACGACTCTGCCGACTCTCGGCGTCTGCCCGTGCGACCGGCATAACCGGACTCGCCCGGCCAGCCGGTATAACCGGCCCACCCGATACTCCCATCTCAGGCCGCGCTTTTACTCTCACCGGGGTATAAAAAACTAAGCGCGCCTACGGAATGGCCAGAGTTTCCGTTGAATCCTCTCCAACCACTACCATGCTTTTCAGCCCTTCGCACAGCACAATCTGCGGAATCCGCACAAGCTGTTGCACCGCACCCGCGCTCGGCAAACCCTGAAAAGGCTCTGCTTTCCCCATATTCAGCAAAGCCGATAGAAGCCGAATCGACGGCGGAACCACACTCTTTGTCTCGGCTGTCGCAAGCTGCACAACCTTATCAACCGACAAAGACGATACAAACATAACCACACCACCAGCCTTCGGCATAATCGTCACGAGTGTCTTATTCATCGCAACCCTCTCAAGTGTCGGATTCGGTGTTCAGTCTCAGAGACGGCAGTACCGACCCATTCGATACCCTCATCAAGCTCCGCACTCACGGCATAACCGCTTTCTTTGAGCGATTGCCGCAACTGGATCAGTTTGGTAAAACCGCGCTTAGCGGCTTTAACGCCTTTGCTCAAGGCGCGGATCGCGTTGTCTAGGTTGCCATCGGCAAGGCCGATACCACACTCACGGTCAGCCTCAGCCAGCGCATCCGATACGGTAGTCAAGTTTGATTGAACAAGCGCAAGCGCCACGGCTATGCCCCTCCACCCAAAAGTTCGATACGCTTGACATTATCGAGCGCCAGCGCTTCGCTCTCACAATCCACCAACTTGCGAGAATTGTCATCGAAGATAACCAAAAACATCGTTAAACCCCTTACAGTTGTTAAAGGAAACCGGTTCCATGCAACCGGCAAGTTACAGAGCATAGCACGCTTCAGATCGCTACAACCATCACCGCACTAGGTAGCGTCCCTGTATCACTAGGGTAGTGTCCCCGTTGTCGAATTTTCTTACTGTTGCATGGAACCCGTTTCCCTCTCACACTTGAATTATGCAAGCGCCCGCTGAATTGTCAAGCAAAAATTTTTCGAGAACGGGCAGAGCGGTTGTAGCGAATTTGCGGGCGGCGGGCGTCCCGCTCTTTGCTATCTGGCAGAATTGTACCGACTCTGCCAACCGTCGCGAAAATTCCGATTGGTTGTTGTGTGCCAGCGCCAGCAACCCCCGGTCAATCGACGCAGACAGGATTAGCAGCTTAGCCCGCTCTGCCCCTACAGACAGGCGAGCTAGACGCAGGATGGTTTTGCGGGTTATTATGCACATAGTCTTGTTAATGTTCGGACCAAGAGAAACGTCAAAGCCGAGTATCCGATTCCTAGCGGCTTTAACGATGTTGTCACTTGTGGCAGCACGCAGTTGAAAAGTCCCCACACGACGATTGTGCCGATGATGAGGGTAGTGAGATAACTTGCAACTCCAACGACGGCAACGGTTGTTGCGTTGAGTTCCGACTTGCTAGGTTTGCTGATTGTGATGCTCATAGTTGTCCTTTCGTTTGTTGACTCTGCTCACACTACAAGTATGCAAGCGCCGTTTGGTTTGTCAAATAAAAAATCCCCTGCCTAGCGAACTAGGCAGGGGACGAGGGAAACAACGACTACGACAGTTGTACCGTTCCCACCGGTGCGTTACTGTTGAACCGATTACGCAGGTAGGACACAGCATTAGGCTCTTTGACGATTGTGCGGATTTCTCGCCACAGTGCGGATAGGTCGCTGTTGCCGAATACTCGGTTGATCTTCGTAACCGACATATCCGATACGGCGTCGATAAACCGCACATGCGATACAATCCAATTCTTCACCAAATCCGCGTTAACCGTTGACTCGTGCAGCCGCAACTCGACGGTGCCATACTTGTGATAACTGTTAAAGTTGACCCAAGCATACCGGTCGAAATCTTCGGAAAAGTCGCTAAAATCGCGCCAAGCCTCTTTTCCGAAAACCATGCCCTTACTGTAACTATGCTTACTACAGTAAGTGCTGCGACGACGGTATTCACCGACAGTATTGATCCAGAACGGACGAGTGTTATGGTACGCAAGAGCGATACCAAACAACTTTTTGTTGTTCAGCGCACTCACGTCAAAGTGTGCATGATAGCCAGCGCCGTCGCTATCGTCAAAACCGTTCAACGTAGCGAATTGGCAAAAGTTGTCAATCTCGGTAAAGCCCTTATCTCCGCACAAGATCGGAGAAACAAACTCACACCCATTAACGCTACCATCGTACTTGCAGCCAAAGATGGTTTTATCCTGAAGATCAGGATAGTGTGGGCAATCGTTGTATTCCAACTCGACGCCAAATCTGCGCTCGGAACCAATTCGAGCATTTTCCACATAATCCGTATCCCTGCCCTTCGGCCACTCCAAACCCACCGTCGAAACTCCCCACCGGGTCGAACCATTGCGCGGTTGATACGTTACAGGCATCTTTGTTTTCCTTGTGTTAGTTGTTCCCTCTCACAACTTAATTATGCAAGCGCCGTTTGGTTTGTCAAGTAAAAAATAAAAAAGGCCAGCCTTGCGGCTGGCCCTCACAATCCTAACTTTCGTACTGGTGGACATATTCCGCCCACATATCACGGAACTCTTTATCGTAATCCCTCATAAATCCTTCGGGATCGTTAACCGTGATAACTTCGTCAGAAGTCGCAGTCTTGGTCTGACCGGTAAAGACCTTAGCCGATTCAGCCGCCGACTTGGTATAACCGTTACCAGCCGACCACCGACCGCCGTAATACTCGTTATCGTCATATCCGACGTAGCCGGTACTGTAATACTTTCCGCCACTGGTGCGATAATCCTTTTTGTAGGACGTTCGCGTAGTGACCAATTTTTTGTGCCAAGTCATTTTACCGTCAGGACCGAACGAGACGGTATCACCGCTGTTCAAGACGGTAATCTCGCTACAACCCAACGAAGCGGTCAAGTGGTCAGGATCGCTACTGAACCACCAAGCGCCCTGATGCTCAACGATGCCACAAGTGTTATCGTGCATCGAAATGTAAAATCGGCGCTTTTCGGTATCAAGCCACCCAACCGTCCAATACCCCCAAATGCTACCTAGCGCCGTTTGATAGTCGTTGTCGTTCTTATCGAGCGAGTCGATAAGATACTGAGAATCGACATCATACTCAAACGGAGCATCGACGATACCATTGTGAGAACCGACAGTTTTGCCATATTTGAATGGATGTGCATTCTCGTCACAAACCCTACCACGAGTACCGTAGCGAGTGTGTCCGCAAATCATCCAGCTACGAGCGGCTTTATGCAACCATTCGTTACATTCGGTCGCAGCGAGAAAGTCGATAGGATCGGAACCAGACTTGCAAATATCCCCGGAACCGTCGAAAAATCCCAACGATTCCTTCCCACGGTCACGATTGGCCAAGGTTAGCGCTCGCAGCGCCCCTAGATCAACTGACCGTCGCGTTTTGTTAATGACACCGTAAATTCCGCACATTGGTTAAGCCTTTCGTTTGTTGTCGTCGCTTCCCCTTACACCTTAATTATGCAAGCGCCCGCTGGATTGTCAAGCCAACTGGCGAGATTTTTTCTATGTCGAATTTGCGGATTCTTCCACCGTTACCGGTTTTCGGAAGTGTGCCGCCCTCTCGACGAAATAATCGGTCAACTCGGTATCATCCCAAATTTCCGCCATGACGGCAAAAATCTCGTGCGCCTCAAGACCGCCAAATTTGCGAGTAACCTCCGCAACCGTCATTCTCGATACAGCGTCGATAAACCGCAAATGCGCCTTGATCCAATTGACCACTTTATCCCGGTTAAGCGTTCCACCGTGAACCCGTATCTCGACAGTCCTATGATCGGCATAGGACGCCCAATTGCACCACTTGTAACGATCCATCCCTGCGGAGCTACGGACAAAATTCATAAAGTCACCCTGCCTGTTACAATCGGCAGCGGTGTAGGCGTGCGAAGCACAGTAATAATTCCTACTACGTGCATTCGACACAAACCGCGTCCAGACCGGATAAGTGTAATGGTAGGCAAGAGCGATAGAAAACAACGAAGCGTCAGTTTCGTTCGTAAGGTCACAGTGCAAATGGTAGCCACAAGCACTATTAACCTCAAAGTCCATACGATTGGAACGACGGCAAAACTCGCGAACTTCGCGCAGACCGTCATCACCGTAAAGGATGGGAGAAACGAATTCCATGCCATCGACGCTACCATCCGGCTTACAGCCAAAGACGGTATGCTCGCGAATTTCCTCATGGTCCGGGCAGGCCGACGTTTCCAATTCGATGCCAAATCTGCGCTGACTCCGAATATCGTCATAACTGGTATTCGGACGATCAAACACTTCGGCGTCCCATTTGTCAGTGCGATTACAACCATTACAATAGGAACGCCTGTTTCGCACCGTCATATCACTACGACGATAGGTGTCGCCACAATCGGCACAACTGGTATAAATGTCGTCGAAGCACGACCGGCAATAGTGGACGCTGGAATCATCGGGAGAAACGTCAGAGTTCTCACGACTCACCGAAGCGTCACAGCCACTACAGGTGATAAAGATGTCACCGTAACAATCGTTACAGTAGTCATCACCGTTGACTTCCACAACGTCGTCAGTAGGCAATTCGCAGCCGCAATTCTCGCAGCCAGTATAGCGCTCGGAATAGCACTGACTGCAAAAATAGTTAAGATCGGTACTGCGAACCGCTGAACCGCGAATATCACAGTCGCAAGCGGTGCAATTTTCTGGCACGGTTGTTGTTGGCATACGTTTCCTCTTTACTCTTTGTCGTTTTCCCCTAGACAACTAAAGTATATCAGCGCCAAGTCGTTTGTCAAATCGTCAGTCGATTTTTTGTCTGCCGTAATAACCCGCATAATCATCGTGTGGATCGCACCCAGCACGATGAGAGTAATCGGCATACATAGAATCATCCAGAAAACCAGCACTTTCACCCCTGTTTTTCGACATAAACCTTGCCCGTGCGATGCGAGCTAACAATGGTGTAACCCGGATGTTCGTTAACATAGTCAACGACCTGAGCAACCCTCCAACCCAAAAGTTGGGCAACCTTGATAAGACCCCGACGACGGTGCTGCCTGAACAAAACGCTAAACTCGTCATCCCTATGCGGGATCACTGATTCCGTTACAGGCGGAGCATACGGCACAGGCTCACCAAACACCGCAGTCCCTATTGTCAGTGCAATCGCTTCCCCAAGTTCCTCGTCCGTTAACAACGGACTTGTCAGTAAAGCCCGCACAATCTGCCCGAACTGTTTCCTTGAAACATTCGGTGCAATCGTGCGGAGAATGTCAACGAGTGACCTCATGCAAATTCTCCAATCGTGTTAAAGCGTACATCTTGTACCACCCGCACTTGCGGATAGTCCGTAAATTCAGATCAATCATCCCTTGCCACGTCCCCGCTGTTGTCCAGCCGTTTAGACTGCGTTTGTCGTTCCTAACGGTTATGTAGGCAATACCACCAGGAGCGAGTAGTCGCTGAATAGTGGTTAAAACCGCCAGCCGCTCGATTGCCGATGGTATCACGTTTAACACGTAGTTGCAAATTATCGTGTTAAACGGTCCTTCCGGCAGATCGGGGAATCCGTCAGGATCATACTTTTCCGCACCGATGGCATCAGCGTCATAACCCCTACCACACCCAAAGTCGAGAATCCTTCCGTTTAGCCGACCTGTATCACGTAGGTAGACTGTAGGGGCTGAGAGGCTTGTGCGGGCTAGTGCTGTTCTGTGCATTGTTACCCCGCATAGGTGGAATTGTCGATAGAATCGCACGCTTCGGCAGAAAGTTCCTGCCGAATCATTCTGAACCCAATGGTCAGAACGTCAGAATCGCGCAATTCCTCAGTAAGATCAGGAAGCGCGGCGACGGCATCTGCGATACCATCGTATGGACCCCACATATCGCCCATATCGTTGGTAATGTAAATGCCCTTCTCGACGGTAAAGTTGTTACAGACGGGTTCTTCCTCATCCTCGTCGTCAGCGCCAGCGTTGCAAAAATTGTCAGGCCACTTTTTCTCGTCATCTTCCTTATCACCCCAAAGTTCGTCATACGTCATACGCTTGCTCCCATGTAGCGGTTTCGATTCAAAACGATTCCACAGACCCTCAATTACAACCTCATAATCCGTTGCCTTCGGCAAAGTCGCTACAGGCAGGTGGAAAATCACAGCCTGCGACGACGTGTTAGCCGTCCAAACGGTAACGGGATCATAATTGTAATAGTGCGGAACCCCGTAAAAATGCTTCAATTCCTCAAACACCACATCATCGACTTCGTAAATCTCCCCGTCGATATAGGTGCCACGACCCGGACATTCGACAACGGCAGGCCACTTGAACCTATCCGCTCCATTGCCGACAATCATTACATGCTGTTTCGACAGCATTTTGCCCATACTGAGCAGGGTTGCACGCCCCTTAATCTTGTAGTGACTGTCGCCGCCGACTCTCAAGTTGTCGTACAGAAAAACTCGATGTTTCATTGTTGTTTCCCCTTACAACTCAAGTATGCCAGCGCCTAGAGCGTTGTCAAGCTAGTTATGTCCCGAATGCCAAACATTTTTCCCGGCTTGAACGAGCGTACACCATCGGGTGTCACAGTCTGCACAACCCCTCTGACCGCATCGGTGTGAGTAACCAGTGCAACCCGTGGTTTCCCATCGTACACAAACGTCCACCATCCGATAAACTGCGGAGCCGATACAATCGCTTCAAACATTGGGAGCCTCCAATTCGCTCTCGTTGACAAGATCGACAAAAGCGTTATCGTTGCCGATGAAGTAGACTCCGTTGCCATAATCCACTTCAATGACAAAGATCATATTGTCGTAAATGACGGTATCACCGACACGATACTTGCTAGTTGACATAACACTCCGAAACCGTATTCCAAGAAGGGATGGTACAACCCGGTTTATCAAAATAAACCGGACTACCGGCAGGAACGCTCCCGCCGCAGTTTGTTTCGTTCAAACCGTTTCCGAATGCTGCAACGAGTTTGCGGAGTGTATCGTTTGTACCGTTCGGATACCACCGCTTGACGTTACAACCCCAAAATTCGCTAAGAGCGAACTCCGACTCATGCCAGAAACGAACCTCACAGTTGTCACGATTGTTATACGTGACCCGCACCAGCTTTTCATCCTGAAAAAACACTACAAGCGTATCACGCTCGAAAGTGTATCCATACAGGATACTCGTGTTATCTGGCACATTTAGCAAGGTCTGCAATTCCGATGCTGTCATCATCATTGTTACCACCGGTTGTTCGGAGTGTATCGACAGGCAGTTGTGTTACTCGTGGTAAATTCAGAGTAACCCTCAACTCCCCACTTGAGCGGCAATTCCACCCCAGAGAATTGAAAGCGGATACTCGCTACATCTGGAATAACCCGCAAAGTCACTCCATTCTTCAGTTTGATTGTGACCGTGCCGCTGCCGTCAATTTCGGTAGATTCGTTAAGATTGTTCATGTTAGTTCAAGCAGTTGAAGAAACGCAATCCCTGTTCCGACAGTACAATCTGAGGAACCTTTGGATTCTGCAAAACCCACGCCAACGCTGTCATCCGTTGATTCGTCATTTCCCACGCAGCCGTACCCCGCTCGGAAGCGTCCCGCTGGTCAAGCAGAGCATTAAAGGCCGCTTTGATTTCTGCCTCAGTCCGCATTGTTCGCCGCCCTCATAAATCGCCTTGTGTTGCGGATTACAACCCCAATAGCCCCGTAGCATTCCGAAGTGTCATCACCCCGCATAGCCTTGAGGATTTCAGCCGCAAGACTACGATCCTCAGCCGACCACATAGCCGCTGCACATAGGAACGTAGCAACTTCCTCTTGCAATTCTTCCATTGTCATCGTCGTTTCCCCTTACACTTAAAGTATGCAAGCGCCCGCTGGATTGTCAAGCAAATTTCGCTTGACGACGTTGAAAAAATTCGTCCACCCTTCTCAGCACAACCGCTGCACGCGGATCATTCGATTCCAACGCTACTTTCTTACACTGGTGGGCAAGTTCGATATACTCGCCCCAATCCTCACGACCCTCAGTAAACTTCCAGAGCACGAGGGATGCCGCTACAGCCAGATCAATCATTAAAGTCCATCCTTTTCGAGCGGACCCCCGGCGATAGCTTCGAGTAGCTGGTTAAACGTCAGAATCACCGCAATCAGTTTTTCTGCGTTTTCCTTACCACTCGTCGCTTCCTTGTCGATAAGTTCGACAGAATGGTTAAACTTGACAAAGGCCAATCCACCGTCATAACACGCAAAGACGTTAGTGATGTTACGAACGGCAGAACGAACTTCAGGACGACAACCCTCAAGCATGGTAAAACCCTTATAGGTAGAGTGCGACGATAATCTCGGCACTGGCGTTTGCAATCTGCGTACACCGATCCATTGGCAAACCCGTCATTGCGTGAATATCGTAATCACGCTGCCCATCCGTTAAATCCGCTATCATCCTTGCCAAGTCCTCTTTGCTGTACTTATCCAGCACAGCCTGCAATTTCTGTTTGCTCATTGTAACCCCTTCAATCGGAAAAAAGGAGCCAAGGGTTATAACGTGGTGCGGAGCACGCCCGTTTCTGGTGGATGCCAAGCCACTACAACCCTCAGCCGACCGGCGACCGGTTCGCGACCTAGTTATAAACGGCAATCTTCAGCGAGCTAATCACTTCATCACTACCCCCTTTCTCGTTAAGACACAAAGAAACACTACTTAAAGCAGGAAGGGCCGGAATCGTTTTGCCGATGGTCTATTGCAACCTTGTTGCCTGATTCCAGTCCGTTACAATGTGATTTTTGCACGGCTCACATTGCCATCCCCTTGACAACTTAATTATGTCAGCGCCACCCCCGAAGTCAAGTATTTTTCCGCCAATTTTCTCGCCTCATCCCGTGTCTTACCATTGGTAATGTAGATATTATCCACATAGACGTTCCAGGTGCCATCGACCGCTTCAACCACATCGACCCAAACAATCGACTTATTCAGCACGCACGATACAGTCGGTTTTTCTACCTGTGCGCACAAGTCGCTATCGGGAGTGTCCAACCCGTTCCAATGAATAGCCAAGCAGGCCAGCGCCCGCCTAGCTCGTGCGCCGCCGTCCATTGCTGCATCGCTTGGAATCATCCCGATGCCCGTTTCACCATCCCGCCAGTTGTTTGCGTCTGCGTAGAATCGCAGCGCCTCAATCAGATGTTCCATTGTTTTTCCCCGCCCCTATTAACACGGTATTATCATCACAATCCAGAACACGGTATTCTTCTGGATATTTGTCGCAAATGTACTTAGCCCATTTCCAATGGTCAGCAGCAGGTCCGTAATGACCAGGACGATTGGCACCCCTGATAAGATAGGAATGCCACTTCCAAACCCCGTTAATCAGAACTTGCAATTCAATTGATCGTTTACGCATTCTTTCCCTCCACCACAACTATGCCAGCGCCAGCCGAATTGTCAAGTAAAATTTTTGGCATGGAAATTGCTACGTGTGGGCGCGATCATTATTATCTGTGCCCGCTGGGAGTCCGGTTGTAGCGACTTTGCCGACTTTAGCGAAGATAACGACTTTAACGAAGATAACGACTTTAGCGGTCGTAGGGGTCGTATCGGTCGGCGGCGGGTGGGGTGGCGCTATAAGCGCAGCGTTTTTCGTTTTGGGGCGCTATAAGCGCAGCGTTTTTCGGCACGGGGGCGATATAAGCGCAGCGTTTTTCGGCACGGGGGGACTAAGCGCGGTTGTACAGTTTCACGTAAGGATCATCGAGGAATATGTCAACTCGATTCGCGGACCACGTAGGCGAGTGGAGTTTCATCGTGCTGCTCAGAGCAAACTCAGGCGGCACTGTGAAGAACTTGTCACACCCAAACATGCTTGGCACCACGGTTTGAATGATCGTGCTGCAATAGGGCTTGAGAGCCTCGTAAATTTGAGCACCACCGATAACGTAGACAAACAAGGACGAGCCGATAGAGTCGAGCAACTCATCAACTGAGCTAACAACCCTTGGAGCGGAAGGGACGGGACTTCGTGACATGACGATACAATCCCGTGCCTTGACAGATGCGGGCAAAGTATCCCAAGTCACACGCCCGACCACAAGAGTCGCATGTTGAGTATGCCGCTTAAAGTGGGCAAGGTCAGCAGGACAGTACCAAGGAATCTTGCCGTCTTTGGCGATTCCACCAGCAATGTCTGTCGCAACGATAATGTGCATGTTGTGCATGATTTTTCTCCCAGCGCAAAGACCACCCCGGTAAGCGCCACCAAGCGCTACCCACTCCACGCCCGTGTCATAAGCGCCAGAGTTTCCACCAGCGCGGCGGCAACGGGATGCCGCTGCCGCAGTTTTTGTATTGGTAGCGCCGCCTTTTTCCCAGTCTCAAGCCGCTTCACCTGTTGACGTTTGGACTGCCGCACAGGTACGCGAAGCGCTTTCAATAACTCCTGGTCTAAGGACTCTGAATTTTCCAATGGCTCTAGCGAGGACCGAACTTGATCTGCCGTGATAACCGTCTCGGTCACGGTTGAGGGCGATACACCACGATAACAAACGAACAACACCCCTCTGAAGTCAGGAGGGGATTCCTTTGTTACATGCACTATCTCGTTCGTTTTTGTGTCCCGATAGATCATATCTAAACTCAGAAGGATGGGGTAAAGAGCCTTTCTCCTAGCGCTGTAGGAACTTGTCGATTTTGTCGGTCAGGTTTTTGAACTTCTCCGGGTTCTTGATTCTAACATCCCCTAGCGCCGCTTCCGCTTCGAGGAATGACAGGCAGACTTTGATGAGTTTAACATCTTCAACGCCCAGGATCAAGATGGGACTCCCATCAATATCAGTGCTTGGCATAAAGTGACTCCACTTCGTTGGAAATCTTGTCCGAATTGAGCCACCGCAAGATGCTATCAGGCACGGTATCGCCATCAATATCCCCTGTTTCGCTGACACACCAATAGGTTCCCCATTGGTCACGCCATTCGACTAGGGCAGGTGTCCCATTTCCAGGGTCATCTGGAAAGATTTCGTCTGGGTCCAAATGAAGGACAGCACCTAGCGGTCCCCGAATAGATCGTCTAGCCATGCCACACTTCTCTTTCTGCCACTCGCCCACGCTCAAAAGCGGCATCTTCGATTTCGTCTATCAACTTCTCACACGTTTGAAGCAGCAGGCCGCTCCTGAATGCCGACGTGAAAACCATTGATAACCGCTGGCGGGGAGTTATGACTTTTCTACCCTCAGATTGCGGAACTTCTCCGCTACTTCCGACTTGTAAACTCGCAGATTCCACCTTGGCATCCATATTCGTAGCCCTCCTGGTGTCTTAACCAGATAAGACAGACCATGCTTTTCGATTGCGATACCCTTGATTCCAACGTAGAATCCACGGGTCACTTCGACTACATCAAGGTATCGGATTCGTTTGAACATGGTTGTTTCCTCTGACTTAATTATGGCACACACTGGCCACTTGTCAAGTTATTTTCCGAACCAATCCATGAGCCGCAGTAAGATTACCAAAACAATCGCCACACCAAACAGGACGTAGCCGGGATCAGGAAGTCGTGATTTCATAGTTTCCTCAGTGGAGGCGGCGGGTATCGCACCCGCGTCCAAGCGACCCGAACCGGTTTCGTACAATGCGCTGTTACCCGGCGCTATTAAGCAATGGTCGTTGTCGAATCTATTTCGCCCCCTAACGATACTTCGGTCGAAAACCAGTAGGCTCACCATGCAAGTAGATGCTACGGCACATTGCCCGCCACCTGTTGCTACTGACACCAGTTGGTGGGCTAGTCTTTACGGCTGCATCTTTACCCCATCGCTGCACGGCGACGATTGCGGCCTGTGTTGTTGGACTTGGTAAGTTGTACATACTAAGATTATGACCGCAATTTGTAGACTGTCAAGCGATTGTCCCCACCAAATATTCGTACCCCGCCCTTTTCATGTACGAATATAGTGTCAATCCACGTCAACCGTGGGTTTCTCCTACTGTTCTTCATTTTCTCGAAACCTTGCTTCCACTTCTCAAATTGCTCATCATCGTTAAAGATGTGAACGTCGGTCCAAGGCTTAGTGATGTTGCAACTCTGGCCACAAGGACCATTGGGACCATCATCCTGGTACAATATAACTGCTCCGCTAGTCATAACCGTTACTCCCTACTTCTCGCTGCCATTGCTCAACGATGGTAGCAATTGTGCCGATTGAATTAAGACTACCACCGTAGTTCTCTGCTAGAGTGTTGGTCCTAATAAGCCGTCTTACAAGACTTGGCGGTAAATTCTCTGCATTCATGTTGAGCATCTTAGCTGCTGTATGCAGAAAAAACGGTAGATTCTGATGATTGCACATTATTGGTAGAACTCCAACAGTCGTTTTACAACTGGAAAGGGGTTTAATGTGAACTCTCGGTGACGATTCCACGGTCGAGGAAAAGCAATAGCCTGCCCACCGGCTTGATGGAATGGTTCGATGTTTTCTTCTGCGTCATCAATAAGCAAACTATCAGGTGTAGCACATAAATGCTTCCTGGGAGTCATAATGTATTGACGATGCAACCAACTTGGCAGGGTTCTATGAATCCAATCGAGTTTACCGGCTAAGCAATCCCCGCACTTGGTTGGGGAAGTCATAAGCGCGACATTATCCCTTCCAACGGCATCTGCACACAAGTTGATAAGGTCACTACAGCACTCCATCGGCTGCATGTTGGCCCAAAACTCGCGCTTGAAATGCTCCCACCACACATTGGCGGGGTACAGGATTCCGGTCTTTCTCGCATAGGCGGTATAGATGTCCCTGCCGATGTCATGCTCATAGTCGGCAATGGTATAATCAGTCAATCCCATGTGCCGCATAGCAGAGCACATAAAATCGACAAGGACATCATCCATGTCAAGATAGATTCGTCTTGCCTTACGTGTTGTGAACATTGCGAACCCTACCTAAAACGTCAATCACAGAGTACCTAGTACCGTCATTGTCGAACTTACACATAAGTTCGTCAAGCAGATACCAAGCATTTTTCCGCAATGTAGTCTTTAAGCGTGTTCCATTGACTTTGATGGACCAATTGCCTGTGAGTTCATTGCAGATCATTCTGATCCTAACCATTTTTCAGGCTTCCCTTCCACGAAACCATCCTGCTGTGAATGCTGTGAAGGCTGGTTCGTAATGTGGATGGGTTTCCCGGCTGAGTCCATCCAAACCATAGAAGGCGTCAAACCACTCATGGAAGGAATGGATTATGTCAACCATTCCAGGCGCGGGTGGTTCCGGTTTCTTTGTCAAGATTGTACCGGCTGGCAACCGCAGCGAACCTTTGCCATCGCAAGTTTCGCATTTATTGTTGCCACAGTAAGGACAAAGATAATCAATACAAGCTACCATTAGTCGTACTCCTGTTCGTAACAGCGTTCCGAATGACTCTCTAGGGCAGACGTTTCAACGTCGTCCAGTTTGTGAGTGAGAATGTAGTTGTGGATGATACGATCCAGAGCCTCGAAATAATCGGGACGCTGGGATCGTTTCAATTCCCAATCAGCACCACCAGCCGCAGTAACCCTGCAACCGATGTAAGTGCAACTTGCGGGAGAACCTGGATAACCACTACCGTCAGGGTAGTATCTTACCATCGGTTCACCCGGCTCGAAGTCGAAGTCAAGTTCAGCATCCACCCAGACACCGCTCTTGCCAAGTTCCTCGAACGTGAAAGATTCTGTTAGTGTACAGTTTCTTCGTCGTGAATAATTTCTTGGCATGGCTCTCGCTCCCATTCGCCGTCAGCGGTTTGTTGGTATGCAAAATCGACGTTATACTCAAATGTATCCTCAATTTCGTCCAAAGTCAAGCAGGAAATCCATTCCGCCAACTCATTTACCTTTTCCTTCACCCGTCCTGAAACTTCCAACCGGTACGGAATTTCATTCCGATACGGTCGGCGGCGAGTGACAGTGAATTTGTCATTTTCACCCGGAACTTGCTTGACATTCCGACTGCGGCTATCAACGTACCGGACTCGCATAGTTTCATTGGGACGGCTCTCGTCACGCAAGACAACATAGTACAGATAGTTGTAATCGTTGTACCATGTCGGTTCTGCTGGACGTGCCTTAAAGGCATGAATGCGACCACCGACAAGTTTGGCAATCGCCGCAGCGAATGCTTTTTCAGTGTGGACGCTATCAATGCTGTTGTCTTTAGCGACAATGTACACCATGAACGAGGCTTGGTGCTGCTGGGCAATGGTGTATTCCTTAAACTCGAACCCAGCCATAGAATCCTGAACCGAGCGACGGGTATAAACCCCACAAACTCGGAAATCATCACCCTGGCCCTTAGTGGCAATGAACACTTTCGACGTTTCCGGCGACCCGGCTTTCTGAGGGAAATGCTTGTAGCTTGAGCTACCACGACGGTCGTTGCCAGACGTATTCACTTCGCCGTTCTCTTTGTTGTACTGGTAAGAGAACGTGAACGTATCATGGTTGTAGCCGACCTTGCAGTACAGGCAAATCGCTTCACCATACAAAACATTGTCGTCGCCACCAAACCCACGACTGGGGTTGGCATTCAGAACAACAGCATTGTTCCGACAAGCTGGGCAAGGAATTGCTTGGTAGTCTGGGCAATCAGGGTGACTCAGTAGCTCAAACATTGTTCATTTCTCCTGTACCTTAATTATGGCACACAATCATCGTTTGTCAACCTGCCGCTCTTATTTTGTTGCCGTTGATCGTCAAATTGTATGTGGCAGTTAGCACCATGTTCTTCTCAGCAAAGAAATTGCTAACGACAGAACGTGCATAGGGATCATTGGGTAGCCGCAAGCAAAACTCTGGTGAAATCAACAATTCCTCCCTAATCCCGAAGGTCTGCACGAAGTATCCCTGTGGCTCAATCAGAACAATGTCTGCAACGATTCTGCGAACGGTTCCGCTCATCACGACAATCAACCCCTGGTCAGTGGGGTAGTTAAATGCTACCACGTCAAGCGGCAGCAACGCCCTTCCAAGTGTATCGACTACATGCCCTGGAAAGACATTGCCAGTTGGTTGCAAGTATTCCGATAAGATGCGTTGTTCGCGGCTCATGGCATAACGCAGATTGTCAATTCGTCTGCGTCCCCCTTGCACTTAGATTCGAGTCTGCCCACGTTGGGATTACCAGCGATTAGTTGGTTGAGCAGACTGCGGGCTAGGCTCAGTGCTTCGTCTTTCGTAACGAAAATAGCACATACTCTTACGTCAGTGAATCCAACGGCAATTTCAACTTTCATCGTTCAACTCATTACATTCGGCCTGCGTCTCAAGAATGTGATACAGCATAAGACATGCTGCTGCACTTTCTGGACCGGCCTTATCTGCCATTCTTGAAATGAACAAAAACACCATAGGGTTGCTCAGAGCCAACTTCTGATACAAGTCGTTAAGACTGATTTTGCTGGCTACAAGACCCTCGTACAACTCTTGCTTAACCACCGGCAGGCGAGTGTGCAGATCGTTTATGTCCATCATGTGATTTCCGCCTTGATTGGTTCGTTCATGTAAGGGATAGGCTTGCTGGCTTTCTGTGCTTCCAGATACCAGCGAGCGGTCGAGCCACGCCCATCATCACTCACCACCATTTCATTCCCGAACTTATTGTGCATTGCTTCCTCAATGCACAAGGCGACAGCATGTTTGATACAGTTGTGCAACCCATTCTTGAACATTTCCACGTCAAACGGGTAGCGACCGTCTCGCCAGTCATTCAGGACGTTTTCGAGCATCTGGCCAATCTTTGAATCAATCGGCCCGTCGAACGAGTCCAGTGGGATGGTGATGGTAAGCGTAGCATCATGCCTTACCGGGATGTTTTCGTTGCTGATCGTGACTGTTTTTATTGGACCTTTCATATCTAAAGCATACAACAAAAAAGCCCCCTGTCAAGTGACAGAGGGCTTTTTCTTAGACGGCTACCTTGGCCCGTATGGGAGGATGAGGGTTATAATCAAGCAGTTCAAAATGCTCAAACCCCCAATCAGCATCAATATCTGTGGGTGCATTCTCCCTAATCCTTAAAGTTGGTGAAGGTCGATACGGTCGTGAAAGTTGTTCCTTCACCTGTTCCCGGTGATTCTCGTAGACGTGGCAATCGCCGCCAATCCACTTGAAGATGCCCGGCTCAAGATTCGTCAGATGCGCTACAATGTGCATAAGCAGCGCATAGCTCGCAATGTTGAACGGTACACCAAGGAAGAAATCACAGGACCGTTGGTAAAGTTGACAATCAAGGAACCGTTGATTCCTAACGTAGAATTGGAAAAGTAAGTGGCACGGTGGCAACTTCATTTCATGGATCAATCCCACGTTCCAGGCCGACACGATCAATCGACGGTCGTTTGGATTGGTCTTGAGGGTTCTGATGACTTGACGAAGTTGGTCATGGTCAGGCAATCCCTCATCCACGTCACTATGCCTATAAGCAGGCCAGCTACGCCATTGAGAGCCGTACACCGGTCCCAGATCACCCTTAGCATCAGCCCACTCATCCCAGATGGTAACGCCGTGCTCCTGCAACCACTTGACATTCGTTTCCCCGCGAATGAACCAAAGCAACTCCCAGACAATGCTGGGAAAATGGACCTTTTTGCTGGTCAACAACGGGAATCCAAACTGCAAATCGAATTGCATCTTTTCACCGAATGTCCCGATTGTAGGGACACCGGTGCGATTGTCTTTCTTCTCCCCACGGTTGAGTATCTGTTGCATAGTGTACAGATACTCATAGTCATGGATGGTAGTGCTCATCGGTTGTCGCCCTCGCCTTGGAGCACGCCACGCTGTTGACGGTCCCTCAGCTTGGCGATGTTACGCTCAGCCACCAGATTCAGTGAGGCGTTGAAGCAGTCGAGCACACCAACCAGATGCCTCATAAGCTGCGTCAGTGCCTCTACGATGGTCGCCTTTCGGACTGGTGTGATTACACCACCATCGTCTCGGATGGCTTTCTTGACCGATTCCAAGACTTTGCCGACTCGACCACACCCAGCCAGATAAGGCTCAACGGCGTTGGAATCGACAAACTTGCTAAAGTCTGCATCAGGCCCGGCTTCCGCCAGCGATTCCATTTCAACGTCAAGGTCGCTGCAAAGATTAGCAACATACCAGAGTACGTCACCGGCTTCCTTGACAATTTCGGCAGCACCTTCCAGGTTGAGAACGGCGGCATCGAGCAACTTTTCGCCAAGTTCTCCCCACTCACCACCCAACCCAAACGCCGGGTAGTTTTGATTTGGAGGGTACACAGCGGTCAGGCGAGCCGAATACTGGTACTCACTTATTTTCATTCTGTTCCCTTTCGCTTTTGTAGCAACCGTACCCCCAAACTTTCGACCAATTTTTGATCGGACACTCTTGACAAGGGTGTGCGCATTTGTTGAACGGGTGCCTTCGTTTACTCAACGTACAACCACACAACTCACAGTAGCGCCGAAACCATCCCTTTTTGAAATGCTGACAGCCTGTGCAGCAATCATATCTCAGGTGGATTAGCAAAGTCGGCAACAGTGCCATACCACCCCTCAGCCAGTCCCACATAGCTTTCACAAAGCTAGGGACCAACCGCCATACCAACATCCATAATCTCATTGTAAACGTCATATCCCCGCTCCGAGATTGCATAGAGGATATGGTCAAGTATCCAGTGCTTTAGAGTCCCCCGGACAACTTGAGAGCGCTCCTCATTGTTGACGATAATATCCGGCCCACCAAGCCAAGCCAGAGGAAACACACTTGTCGCTGGGGTCATTATACCCACTACACTCGCGATACCTGCCAGACTTGTCTTTTTCTGTGAGCGGTCTTTCTTCAAGTACATGATCGGATTGGCGCTGATGCCAAGCCTCTCGGCGTATTGAAGCACTTCCCCAACCGTCACCGATTCCAGACAGTTGCAAAGGTAATCGAAGTCCTGTGGGGTGATTTCACACCCCAACTTAACTGGATGTTTTTCCTTACGACTGGCCTTGACTTTCTTGTTTTTCTTGCTCTTTTTGCGACTCATGTAATGCCTTCAATTCTCGCACTATCGTGTAACGGATAGAGTGCATTTCGGGAGTGATGGGTTTGAATTCGCCACCGGGTTCTCGATACTGCTCCACGTTCATCCACCGATTGCAAAACGCTGCTAGATCGGTTTCATGTACGTTCATGTCTGCCGGTACATGCGGCAGGCCGCTTCGTAGGTTGCAGCCTTTCAAAAAGGCAATGTTGATTTCTTGCCTCTGTTCATCGGACAGCTTGGAGAACAACTCAGTTGACAGCACCTTGAGTAGCCTGTGAGCTAACAAAGCACGGGACGATTGCGGCATCAAGCCATCCATTGAAGCAACCACGTTGCTTAGGTCTTTTAATTGTAGCATGTTTTTCCTCGAAGTCAAATTAACCGAGCACAAATCTCTGTAGGTCTACGGGAGACGACAGTTGCAAGGTAGCCGACCGTCTTACAGCACGTCGCTGTGCAAACCCTGCTTGGCGTTCGTATTTTGATTTTGGCACAGTACGCAAAAACTCGTGCCGCCCATTGGCAATCTCATCATGGTAAGAACCATTTTGAGTACGCAGATAATGATTTCTCATAAAAAATGACTGTACTGTTTGACTCCATATCCCTGCTCCACGTACTAGGGATGCAATCTCACTACTGTTCATTTTGAGTGGGTTCTTGCCATATTCGTGCAGGCAAACCCTTTCGATGATTGAGACATTTCCACCAAAGATGGATTCAGCGTAGTTACGCCAATTTCGGTGTTCCTCCATGCGGGAGTTTATTCGATATAAGTTCTCCCAAGCAGCAATCTTGCATAACTGCGACAGAAGGATTTTGGGGTTTCTGGCCCAAACAGGAAGGATATTGGAATTCGGGCACTTCTCACTCAGCAATGTGGCTTGCTCACTGGTCGCTTCCACGCCGAGAGCGCGGACATACTCCAACAGAAACAACTCACTCCCGTACCACTTGTTCCAGATGGCCCGGTTAGCGATTGGCCCATTGGTATTAGTGATAATGTCACAGACAGCTTTGAGTTCCTTGCTCGCGTTCTCCCTCATCAATGGAATGTGTCGTCGAACGATACGAGCCATCGAACCCTGGATGCTGTCACCAACAAGTACAAACGGCGGTTTCATAGTTCACCCTTTAGAGTTTGACAATTTTTCCGACTGGATATTCGTTGTGTCTTTTGACGACTTCAATGATTGGGATTTTGGCATCCGTTCGTCTCGAATGTAGCCTAAACCACCAATCTTTATTGTCGTCGCCGGGACGTTTTACCAAGATCAAATCTTCGTACATCACACCACCACCCGATACAATCTTAACATGCAACTCGATTGTGTCAAGTCGCTTTACGATTGTCATTTCGCAGCCGCCACGCTTTATCACAATTGGTGCTTGTGGTAGAAGGCATGGTTTCGGCAACGCAGGCAGTAGTTGTTGTGGTCCGTACATGACTTAATTATGGCATCCAAAACGAGATTGTCAAGCATCTTTGTGCAACATAAATTGCACGGGTACAAGTTGCTGGGCGAGCGTCTTGTTAGTGGAGTAGAAGAAAGGTTGCCGCCAGTCACACAGATAATCGTGGTGATCCACAAAGACCTGCAAACCGTTGTGCTTGTATTCCGCCTTCCTCACAGGGAGGAAGCAACCACTACTCGTGTCATAGATAGTACCACCCTCAAAGTCAGCAAGGTCGATAAACTTCTCATAGAACCTTGCCTCAAAGAGACAGTCGTTCGGTGAAAACCGATGCACCGGTTCGGGTTCCGGTTGCACCAATTCTTCAATAAAATGTTCGAGGTGTCCGAATATGTTTGGTATCATGGTTATGCCATAAAAAACCCCTCTGTCGAACTACTTCGACAGAGGGGCACCAACGGGTTGAAGCGCTGGAGAAGTTATCGAGCAAAGTCTGCGAGCAACAGCGGGGTATGGGCATCGAATCCCACAAAGTCCAACATTCCGTTATCGCTGGGGTCAGCGATAGAGAAGTTAGAGTTGGTGAATCCGAAAACCGCCAACTTTGACTTGATTCCGCTCGATTTCCGATAATCGTTCAGAGCGGTGCTCGGATGAGGACCGCAATTCGTCTCATTATCGGTAAAGATGCAGAACACGTCAACATTGATCCCTGCCTTGCGAGCATACTCCATCGGCAAAGCACAACGAGTCGTCGCAAACGGCAGTCCTGACATTGTTCGCAGCACGGTCGGCAATGAATCATTCGGTGAAATGTTCAAGGGGACGAACGTGTTGCTGAACCCATGCACAAAACTGTTCTTTTCCGTTCGGGCGACAACCATCGCCATGACACCGGCAGCCTCTCGCGGAGTGATGAACGGCGAACCGACACACCCACCACCGGACATTGAACCGGACACGTCCACACCAAGCAAAAATCGCTTCCCAGTGGGTTCGACATTCGCAAAGGCACTGTAGAACGCACCATCCAACGCACGGAGAATCTGCTGATCCGGCGTCCAAGTCAGCGAACCAAGCACACCATGCCCTGCGGCATAGACCTTGCTTGCAAGCAGCACAGCGACCGGGTGGACACGTTGAGCCTTGAGGGCTTCCACGTCCCCAATCAGATCACAAGCGTGCTTTGACGCAGCCGACAGCGGCTTGGTTAAGCCGATGCTGGCCAGTTTGCCAAGGTTACGGAGCAACGCAGTCAGCGGCATTTTCTGCAACAGTGCTTCCCAAATCGCCGGGTTGTTCAGCGATTGAGTCGGCAGGTGCTCACGCACCAGACCATACTGCTCGATCAACTGAATGCGCCGGGTATCGGTAGTGGTGGGATTCTGGCATTCCTCGACGGCACACAGGAAACCAAAAGCCTCACCGGTTGCAGTTTCACGCTTCCACGTTTCGCGCTGAGTAACGTACCGAAGCACGTTGTTAAGCGCCGTATCTTGAGTCGTAGCGTGACACTTCCGAAGAACGTCACGATGCGACCAACCATTTCGTTGTGCGTACTTCGTCACCTGATTGGCCAGCGACAGCGGGCTACGGTCATACCAGTCAGCCACGGCATTCTTGAACGCATTGCCCCAGCCGCGATTAAGCGACTTGCAATGATTCAGGAAGTCAAACAGATGCGTACCGGTTCGGCAGACCTTGCGCAAGTTGTTCAAGGCAAGGTAAGACGCTTCGTGACCCGGCTTTGCCGCCACATAAGCGAGGGCAAAAACGGCAGGATCGTTCTTCGGGGCACGACCGGATTCACTGATTTCAACGATTCGCTCGACGACTTCACGACCACGGTTAGCTGCCAACAGACGGTCGATACAATCGACAGTCTGCACCGTCAGCGTTCGCTGGTCGGCGTAGTACGTCCCGCCTTCGTGACCGAGAATGAGGAACCGGTCAAGTCGGCTCAGGTCCGCAATCTCGAACCCAAAACCACCACCAGCGCCCTTAATCATTTTCTTCCCGCGAATCGGCTCATTGCAAGACTTCGCAACCAAATCAGTCGAGTACGACATTCTTCGTTCCTTTCAAAAATGAATCTAACAAGTTAGTGGAAATCGGCTTTTGTCAAAGTTCAAGTTTGATAACCGATTTCCTTCGGCTAGGCTCACGAGAGTAAGACAGCAAGATTGCGTGAATGGGTGGTTCTCTTTGATAATGGTAGATAACCCATTTACTTCGGCTGTCCTACTCTCGTAAACCTAAAGGCAGGTCGCTAGGACTCGAACCTAGACTTCGGCTTCCAAATAGCGATAACGGATGATCCTTCGGCTGTTCGGCAAGTTGTGGAATCCGCGTTTTTCGCGTGCTACCTTTACACTACGACCTGCATAAAAGCGACAGGAAGTGATTGAGAATGGGGAGCATCAACCATAGATAACCCATTCCCGTTCGCCTGTCGTATCTCAATTATGACTTCCATTTCTCCTGTTGTCAAGTAAAAATGGCAGAAAGTTTGGTGAAAATAGGCGGAATCATTAACGGTGATAACCTATTCTCGTTCGCCTGCCATTATTTCAATTATACCACGGGTGCTTCACTTGTCAAGCAACTGCAACAAACTTTCTGTCGTTTCTGCGTGCTCCAACGTGACCTTTTCGTATTCGTAGTTGCTTCTCAAGTCAAGCAACCACCGGGCCGCTTTTGCGTTTCCGGCCTTAGCAAGATTGTAACATTCAAGTTGATCGCCATGCAATCCGCAGTAAAATCCCTCTCGCTCGTCAAACCAGCGGAACATAGCTAACCATGCTGCATCTTCGTTATTGTCATCAATAACGATGTAGGCGTTACCGTACTTGCCCTCATGCACCAACAGCTTCATTGTTTTTCTGCTCATTAGTTCACCTTCAGGGTGGCTGGTGGGAGTCGAACCCACAACGGTTCGGTTCACAGCCGAACGCTCTACCGTTGAGTCTACAGCCACAGTGACACCAACGGGACTCGAACCCATGTTAACGCCGTGAAAGGGCGTTGTCCTAACCACTAGACGATGGTGCCGGTTAATCTTCAATTTTTTGTGCGTAGGCTTTTGTGCAAGGATGGTAGTTCACATTCCCTTGGCACACTTTGTCAACAACAGATTCTTCCATGATTTCCAAGTCTTGCCACTCGCTCATCAGAGCGAGTTCAACTGCTTCCTCTTTCGTCTCAGCCTCGACTTCGACGTAGGCAACACCAACTACCGGCAACGTACAAGCAAACTTAGGCATCTGATTCTCCAAAAAGGCACTTGCCCCTTATTTGTGTAATATATCATAAAGGGCAAGTGCAAATCGCATTTCGTCATTTGCTTCCAGCATCATGCAAGTCAAGTCGTTCCTACTATTTTTCGGAACATTATTCCTGCCCCATCGGGCTAAAAATCCAAACCAGAGGAAGCGAATGACATAACCGGACTTCCATCCACTGTGCTGCCCCTTCCACCATGTAAACCAGCCCTTTGGTGAAATCGGTGCTAAGTAAATTTTAGCCGTCATTCTCTTTGTTGTCAAGCTGATTTCCATGATTTTTTGGCTTTCTTATGGCTACAGTCGAACCACACTTTGCACAGTGTGCCGCCCAATAGTCTTGGGGGTTCCTCGTCTCACTTCTATGACCACACTGATCGCCTACTTTGTAGAGGCGACCACCACAGTCATGTTTGCCGATGAAATTCTTCATGCCTCAATTATGACCGACCATTTGCCGTTGTCAAGAAAAATCTGGCAGAGGGATAGGAGTCGAACCTACGTCTGTTGCATATCGCGTAGCTAATGCGAAACCTGCAACTGTCCTTCCACTAGACGACCCTCGCATCCTATGCACACTCGGATGCTGCCAGTGTCAACCTTTTAGCCGCAGAATATGCTGCCGAATCAATGTCATCGCCACTAAAAATCGGATACTCCGGTGTTGGTCGAAATTCTGGCAACCCCTCACCGACTGGGAGTAACCCGGTCATCCGGCACAAAAATAACGAGTAGGCATGAACGTCAAACCCGTTACGGTTGAAGCATCCGTAAGCGATCATAGCGAGTATTCTGGATGTAGTGGCGAGCGGCATCTTGTCGATTGTCATAAGCGCGGCCTTTCTACCCTTCGAGGGGGTTTTCTTTCTCCCCCTCGTGGTGGGCAAACAAGTCTGGTGGAGGAACCAGTCCGTGACGTAGATACAAACCGATCTGAAAATCCTTATAGTACCTAATGTCGTCGTGACCGGCACGACGGGCAAGGTAGTCATAAACGTCAACTTCACTGATGGGACCGTAGTATCCCCAGATTCGGTAGATGTTGTCCACACCTATGTCGAACGCCCGACGCTCTGGAAACAGCATATCCAGCGTTTCCTCATGCTGGCCATGAACGTGACCATACAGGTGTCCCCAACCCTTGTGAGAGCCATCCCAAAAGGCGTTGGGGTAATGTGTGACCACAATTTTAATGTGGTCACTTCCTGTTTTGTTGTAAGCCTTGGTATGCAGGATATTGGTGACATTGCCAAACACATTCGTACATTGCTGCACTTTGTCATGGTTGCCCAGAACAAAACGAACGTGTTTGACCGCCATTTTCATGCGGTACTTTCCTGGTTTATCCCACGCAAAATCTCCACCAATAATCAACTCATCCTGTGGCCCAACTCGCTTGTTGATTTCCGCCAGAATGTGCTCATCGTGTTCCTCTATGGAAGCAAACAAGCGCGAGCGCGACGACACCCGTGCCATCATTTTGATGATGCCACCATTGTGGTTGTCGTGCCCGAAGTGAGGGTCAGCCATGAAGTAACGCATACCTGTAGTATAGCCTACCTTTCCAATTTGTCAACGAACCATTCCCTGCATTCCTTCACCCGGATCAACACGCCCGTGCCCTCCGACTCCACGACCACGGCGGGGGTGCATCGGTGAATACGTGTCATGGTATCGAGTCTGGGAGAATTGCTTTTTCAGCTTTTTCTTCCCACACTCTGGACATTTCTTCGCAGTTTCGCACATCTTCTGCATCAACTCGATATGGGCGTCACAGTTGTCACATTTGTACTCGTAGATCGGCATTGGTTAGTCCTTAAAGGGGATTACATTGTCACGACCAACAATGGTCAAACGATCCATGCTCGTCACCACAACCGGGTAGCCGTCGCCTTTCATTCCGTGAACCTTGAATCCCCCGGCTGGATCGCGAGTAATTCGCTGAACCGTCACCCGGTTGATCCACATACTTGAACCCTTACGCACTGGGTACACACAAATGTCACCCACGCGAATTTCCCGGTCAAGGAAATCTTTCGGTGTCGCGTTTTCCATGATAATCTCCCTTTGTTAAATGTCCTTCAACCAACACGTTTTGTAACGCTTTAGACCATGTTCTAAAGCGACTTTTTCACAATACTCTGCTGAAACATCGCAGGTAATGCAACTCCAATCGTTCGCCAAGCACACACGCAGCGTCGTCCCAGTGCCCATAAACGGGTCAACTACAATGCCGCCAGGGGGTGTGCTCATCAGTAAGCAATCCTCGACTAACCCCTCATGCAACTGAGTGGGATGCCACGCTCGCCGTTGCTTGGCATTACCAACAACACGCGAGTATTCGAGAAAGTCAGTAAACCACACGTCACCCGGCACCCGTCCTGCCGGATTCGCACGCTTGTCACCGATCTTCATTCGCTCCGACTCGATGCGGCAAGCGTCTGGAAACAGCGGGGCGTCCTCATTCCGAAGTCGGAGAATTGGACGGAAGTTGTTTGCTAAATCGTGCTTGTTATGAGTACCAAAAGTGAATCCCTGTACTAGCCACCGATCCTCAAAGTCATCATGCCACCCACGCTCTCGCACATTGGTAACAATATGACCCATGATCGTAACCCACCTTGCATTCACACTCAGATAGCTTGTGTCTGCAATGTTGAGTGAAGCTCGTACAAGAGATTCAAGAAAATGGTAATACTCGTTGTCGTTCAGATTGTCGTCATACTCGTCATATCCCAGGTTAATGTTGTCTGGCGGGTCGGCAAAGAGCGTGTCAACTCTTGATAAACCACACAGAACATTACTGTAGTCATCATTGATTATTTTGTATCGAGGCAAGCTGATCCCCTTGTTTTGTGTTTGATCGACGAAATTGTAGCGGCAGACACTCCATACGTGCGTGCCAACACGTTACCGGGGAGTGTTGAGTGGAAAATTTCCCGCCTATCATCGTCACTTAACTTACTCATTGGATGGTGTTCACAACGGCGATTTCTGCCATCATGGGTGCCGTGCTTAGTCATATCCTGCATGTTATCTTGGTGTGTTCCTTCACGAATGTGGTCAGGATTACAGCACCAGCGATTGCCACACGAATGCAGAGCCAAACAGCCAGGGAGAATATCTCTCCCCAGCTTTTCAGCGAGTATCAAACGGCAAACTCTCTTACGTTTGTAGCAAGCATACCCATCGCCATTGTGACCAGCAAGCCATTCCCAACATTGGTCTGGTTGGCCTTGGCGTACTAATTCACTCAGGGGTTTACTCGGTGGGGTCTTGTATCTGGGCATCCCCTAATTCCTTTACGTTATCCTTAGCTTCCCTCATGGAACCTTTATGCCTCAACAGATACCCTTGTACTTGGGCCATTGTTGGCTTGTACTGGATTGCACGTTTGGCAAATACTTCTGGTTCCTTACTCTTTGGGAAAAAGCGTAAGAACATTTGTTCAATTTGAAACATGGTCGGGTTGTCAAGTTTGAGAGTCATATCAACACGACCAGGACGTATAAGCGCTGAGTCTAGGGTAGCAGGTCTGTTCGTGGTCATAAACAACAGCCTACCCTCACTAGCATTCACTCCATCCAACTGATTCAACAGATTGGACAGGCTTACCTTACCTTCGGATTTCCGGTCATCAAACACGCAGTCAATATCTTCCAGAAGCAGGAGACAATTCTTAGGTAAGGTTCTCATCAAAGTCGATAAATCTTCCTCTCGTGTGCTCCGCAACTGGCAGATACACACTTCCAAATTGAACTCGGAAGCAATGGCTGTAATAAGCGACGACTTGCCATTGCCGGGGGTTCCGTACAGCAAGTAACCACGACGCCACGGTATGCACATTTCTTCATACCAATTCTTGTCGTCAATAAATTTACGAATGTCATTTACCAGTTTTTCCTTCATGTTTATTGGAAGGATAACTGATTCGAGACTTCGCTTTCTACGCTTCAATGAACATTCCCAATATCCATCTTCAGCCTCGCGGACCTTGATGAAGTCATCTTTCTCTTTCTGGGATGCTCGACGACATTCTTCAATGAATTCATTGGCCCGCTTGGATGAACCGAGAATGGATATACTCCACGACTCTCGATAGCTTCGAGCGGCATTGTCTCCTGTGCTTTCATTCCTGATACGCACAAGAATAATGGGACGCCTGTTCCACCACAGGAAATGCCATCCAGGTGCAGGAGCAAATTGAGCCTGCTCACGCTTCTCACTGACTGTGATCCTGCGTGCCTTTTTCATGTAGGAATGGTCAGCCACCCATTCATTAACCCACAAAAAGGCATCCGTCTTGTCTGGAATGTCAAGGTCTGTGACGAACAGCCAACGACTCCAACGGATAAGCGTGAACGGAATCCGTCTCAAATAGTTGAGTACGATCCCAGCAGCGGCGAGCATTGCACCACCCGCCAACAGGTCATTCCGTTTAAGTTGTGCTGAAACGAACTCCACTATTTGATCCCACATGGTTACTCTCCGTCTTGAATGGTTGGTGCAAAATAACGTCTGAGTGAGAAATTGATTTCAGGAATCAAGTCACCATCCTTTAGCTCGCCTTCCTCTCCTAAAAACTGGAAGGCAACAAAGCTACCGGGTGCTTGCAGAATCTCCATCTGAGCCTCAATGCCCTTGAAGATTTCAAGTAGCGTCTGGCCGTTGATTTCGCTGCTCAGTATTCTCTCCGCTGATGCCGGGTTGATTTTGCTCATTGAACAGCCCTGCTTTCTTGGCTCGCTTGATAGCCCGTTTGAGATACGCCAATTTTTCTTCCTTGGTGAATCGCATGTCGCGATTGTGAATCCGTCCAGTGAATGGTGTGTAGAAATGTTTTCTCATGGAATCCTCTTTCTGAAAATGTAACCGTCAATGTCCTTGCCGTATCCGTTGAACATAGCCTCTTGGATTTCTTCACACCTGTAATTCTGAAGATTCAACCACTTCGACATATCGTAAGGGTCGTTTCCTCCACGGCAGGATGTTTCTGGTACGGGGAATTCAAACAACTTCACTTGCTTCAAGCGGGCATTTTCTTCTGCCAGATGAAGCAATGTGATTCCAACACCGTGTCGCCTATACTCTGGCAGCACGGCTAACCGATGAATGCGAAGGCAGTCCAAAAGTTCGTATAACACGAACCCACAAGGTGTTTCCTTGTGGGTGCAGATGAACCCATACCAATCAGGGATCATATTCAAACTCTGCCAATCCTGAAAGTCGTATGGGTACTCAGTGCTCTTTTGGTCAATGTTCATCACATGAGCACTGTCCTGCACTTCGCCAAACGGGCGTATCGAGTAGCCAATCATAAGGTCCATGATAATCACCTTGCGTTGTAGTAAGTGCTTCCTCTTGCACACTTGGCAAAAAAGTCACCTTCAGCAGTACCGTCTGAAATCATCTGACGTGCTCTTTGGTTTAACTCATCAACCTTGGCTGCATTGCCAGATTCATCCAAGTCCTTGAAGTAATGTCCGCTGATGATCGCTTCCCACATAGCATTCAATCGAGCTATCAGACCGTGCTGGTGTGCTGGCGACACCCGTGCCCGGTGTGAGGCGAATCGCAACAGAGGCTTTGTCTCTGTGGCCTTAGCTGCCACTTGCTCGATGAACATGACAACATTCTCGCTGCCAACCGGTTCGCCCATCATCCACGCATACATGGTCAACTGGTCAGCCCAGTCAAGAGCGACCTGCTCCATGTAGAACTCGTTGATAAGCAGACCTTTGAACTCGAACGGTTTGAAAAACTTGTGAGCCTGCCCGTTGGAGCGGCTGGCCTTTCCCCACCCGCTGCCATCAACGCAAAGCATGTAGCCAGGGGTGGGAGACGTGTTTGATCCGGCCTTGCCACAATAGCCATTAACCTTCCAATCAAGGATAATGTGGGCACCGGACCTATGCACGAAGCGACAGTCTGGTTTGCCACTGATTGGAATACCATTCACCGTGGCAGAGGCATTGAACTCGAACTCTGGTTCTTCTGAGGCTTGGTGCATCAATTCCTTGACAGCTTCGAGCGACCCCGAATGAACGTAGTCATTGAAGATATGCTTTCCTGCTTCCAAGGCGAAGTCACGGTTCTGAGGCTCGACCTGTGCTTCAAACAACTCATCGAAGTTGAGTCGCTTAACGCAGCAGACTTCACTACTCAGTGTCCACTTTACAAACGCATCAAAAGCTGATCCAACACTCGCTGGGGCAGACTGGGGCGACCGCTCTGGTCGAGTGTCGGCTACATAGGAGATAAACCATTCTTCAAAGTTCTTCTCGAATTTCGCCAACGCACTAGGACTGATGCTTTTCACCATGTTACGACCTTTCAAGTTTCAAACAGCCTTTGTTTCTAAATGGTTCCCACATTGAAGCAGGGTTCCTAAAAACGATCCCTTTTGCATTACTTTCAAATGCCTGCTTCATAAAGTAATGCAGCGTGTTCTTGGCGAAGTTAATGTCCTGCGGCAACAACACATGCAAGTGGATGTATACCGATTCGCACCAGCCATTCCACATTTGCAACACAAACAATTCTTGCGAGAAATTCGAGCCTTTCGACGCAGAGCAGCTTTCTTTCTTTGCCATCTTATGCAACCAGCGGTCGCAATACTCCCAGTCGATTTTCACTCTCATGCAATCGTTGTGGATTTCTCCACTCTGCAACACCTTTGCCCAAGTCGGTGCCGAGAAAACAACATACTCGTAGTTGTCTGTCAGCATCCCGTCACATGGGAACGGAGGCAGCTTGTCCAAAAAGTCTCCATGAGCCTTGATGGGGTTGCCACATTTGTCCCACAGGCCAGTGGCCAGTGGCATGATGTTGTTCTTTGGCCTGCCAGTCTTGGGATGATTGATGCTGGCCCAAGGCACTTGCTCAGTAGCAAGACCCCTGGATATACCACCATCCCAAAAGCAGCGAGTACCACTCAGTAGCTCAGAAACAAACCACCCAGCTATATTGATAGCTGGGTGGTAGGTTGAAGCAGATTGCAGAAAGTCACGCTTCATTGGTCTTTCTTTCTGGTCGTGTAGCTGGGTCAGCAGGGGTAGGTTCACCATCGGCAGGAGTAGGCTCACCGAAGAACAGTGGGCAACCTTCGACTTCTGATGCTTTATTTAACTGCTCCATGACTTTGGTGTACGCTTCCAAATCAGTTTCTTGCAGAGTCTTGATGAAGTGGTAAAACTCTTTGTCAAGCAATTGAAGCTGCATACTCAACTGATTAACTGCCGCCCTCTGCTCCAAATATTGGAACTTCAACAATTCAGCTTGGTCAAACCAAGCATTCTGCGACTGGATGATTGCAACCGCCAGTTGACGCTCATGCTCACGCTCAATTTGTACATAAGCATTGTTGTATCGAAGATGGTACGACAACTCTTGTCGGGCCACAGTGCCAAAAATCAAAAACAGTAGGAAGATGTTCGCAAACAATCCCACTCGAAACAACAGCCCGCCAAGGGCCAAACAACAACGACCAATCTTACGGAACATAGAACTTACCTTTCTAGGATAACGGCAGCAGCATCTAACATTGAGGCTACCGCTCTCCTACTAACGCCGAGCATTCGGCTGATTTCACGGTCGGACATGCCACCAATTTTCTCTCGAACAACAGTCTCAACATCGTCAGGCATTGAAGTCATCGCATCTTCAAACCAAATTTCGCTGAAAATATCTGCTTCAGCGACTTGAGCATGGTGTTCCTGAATTTCCTCTTGACAGATTCTTTGATGCTCGATGCGTCCTGCATCACTATGGGGCAGCGTAATGACTTGACCCATAGCTGTAATCCAATTCCTCAGTGCTCCAAAAATTCTCCGTTTCACTAAGACCATTAAAACGATTGAGTCACCAACTGATTTTCCAAGATGAGAAAGCACAGCTTCATGGAGAGCCAACATTGACTCGCTGCACAAATCCTCTTTGTAGTGCGCCACCATCGGGTTCATTCTGATAAACCAATCAACTTGGTCTATCGCATAGCCGATGAGGCCGGTAACAATTGGCTCGATAACGCTACTATCACCCGCCTGATACCTTCCCATCATTTCTTTACTTGGAATGTCAGTGGCGGGAATATCGAAGCCATACGGATTGTTGTAGACGTTATCACGCATTGATTTACCTCACTATGAAGAATTGCAACGGCTCAAAGGGTATACCTTTCTGGTACGGATACACGTATCCCCTTGGGTCATAGATACTAAGTTCGTCACGACACCACGCAACAGCGTGTCCAATTTTCGTCTCATTCGTCCCATAAAGCACCCCATCACTTTTCTGCATGTACTTGGTTAATCGTTCAGGACTCAAGAACCGGGAGTGATCCACTATTGTTTCGCCGTGAATCATCTCTGGCACTTTCTCTATCATAGTCACGGTCTTACCGAGATTCCAGCACAGGTCAACAAACTCCTGTGGGTGAAACCCCCTATAACAGTTGGGTTCTGGCTCATCACAAATTTCCTCTAAACCGTTGTGCCCCAACAGTTTAAGGATTTCTTCGAGTGTCAGTCCAAGCACCATTGCGAAGGCTGCGGCTGCACACTGATGTTTCTCACCAAAAACCAGTCTCATTTTTTCCTCGTCTTTCTCATTTCTTTACCCTGTAGCTCCGCTTTACGTTTGGCAGCATCCTTGCTCTTGGTGTCCTTCAAGGTATAAGTGTAACACTTGCCAGAGTCCCCATATTTGAACCCAGGCTTACCATCTGACCTACACCGTTTTATCCATCCCATCAGTAATCTCCCGCAGTATGTCATCTACCGAAGGCTCAGTGTCCCAGGATTTACGCCAGAAGTCCCTCCAATTGGGCGGGAGGAACAACTTGTCGTATTCCTGAATCATGTGCTCTTTGGTACATTCCTCAATGCAGGATGCACCGATGATCCAGATGCCGACTCCGAATTTCTCCCATTCTGGCCATTTCTTCCTCTGCTCCCTCGTGAAGTTGTAATGCCCATAAACCTTGATGTCAACCCATCGCAATCCAAACTTAGGGTGTCCAAGGAACAAATCGGGGACGCCTTTTTGAAAGGCATTACCAACCATCCTTTCTACAAGCCATCCCCTTGCTGTCAAAAAATCAACAAAACGGCCCTGAATGTGATATTCAGGACCGTGTGCCGCTCGCGGCTTAAACGGGTCCATTGTGTTATCTCACAGGGCAAGCCCCGCTGACACACTCAAGACCTTGAGACAACTCCCGCTGGGAGTCTTTGCCAATCGAAGTGATTGGTGTGCAGCGGGATGTTAGTTCTTCGTAACGTTCCTTCGAGATAGCCTCTAAAGGGGCCTGCTCGAAACCATGTTCGCTGTGGAGCAAGAACGACACCGACTTAATCGTAGTGGGAATGTTCTCCCTCAGATAGCGTTGGATGACTTCAAGTTCCTCACGTTTGTAGTAGACAGTGGTGGACACAGCATTGTCCGACCAGTATGTTTGCATCAGCTTGTGACGCTTCAACTGGTGGATGGCTGATGTTTGTTTCGCCCCGACTTGTTTGACGGGAAACGAAACCACCATAGTCCCATAATCTTCTGATCCATCGAAATCTCTGACTGGTTCGACGTGGTAGCCATGCTGTATCGCCACTTCAATCAACGGATCATCAGCAGCGAATCGAATCCGACGCAATTGATATGGCGAGTAGCCATCATTTGTGCCGGGGGTCAACACACCACCCTCAAACTCTGGCAGCAGGCTCAATGTACCTGATGGTTTGACTGTGGTTAACTTGTTCGACCGGTTCACACCAAGCTGCTTTGAATAGACTTCATCGGCTTGCTCAATGTGTCGATACACTTGGTCGTAGTGTTTTGGACCCCACCACCAAGCCTGCTGAATCCCTGTGCCGCTGATGCCAAGTCGATGATTCTCAGACACAATATCATTAGTGTCTGGATCGCTGAATGGCCAAACGCTGATCGTTTTGGTTATCTTGTAGCACAGGTAGGCGACTCTTTTCCACTCGTTAATGTCTTTGATTCGACAGAGGAATTGTTCAATAAGGTTGCAGGCTTCCTTATGGCAGAGAGTGATTTCTGCGCACGGGTTAGTGCCGATAACCCCTGGGTCCGGGCGATACATGCGCCCATCCAGAAGCCTACCAAATTGACGGCACAAATCGAGATTAACAAAACCGTAGGGTTCACCATCGCCATTGTAGCCTCCCCAAAAACTGTCGGGCAGGTTGTCCGCTGTGTTGGTGACAACACTGTTGTTTGACATTGCTCGCCAAGACGGAATCTTTCCAGTGGCCCAATTTTTTGCTGCCATATATTCCAAGTCTCGCGGATCGCCAACTGCAATTTGAGCAGAGCGTCGAACATTACCGGAAACAACAATCTTCCCGATGATGTTCATAATGTCGAGCACTTCGATAGGCTTTAGTTTCCTGCCGTGTGCTCGCTGTAAGATTTCAACAATCTTACCCATTCCCCACACAAGGTCAACATCACCGCACGCGGTCCCGCCAAATGTCTTAATAGGCTGGCCTTTGCCACGCACGCCCTTGGTGCAATAATGCAAACGCCTGCCAGTGTAGAAGAATGACTTCAAAATCCGTCCGAGTAGCTTTACCCAGCCTTCTCGGTTATCCGGCACGATGAAGTCGCAATCGTAAGTGTCAACCTGCCGAATGTCAGGATTGAACATCACGGTAGGCAAGCTGTAGACTTGCTCAGGTGTGATATTGAATCCTACGCCACCACCCAGCATCAGTTGATTGAACGTAAAACAAAACGGATCAATGGGTTCATTGACGGCGACTGCCCAACAATTCTGAAGGGAATCAGCGCCGATGCGTTCCATATTGGCCGTGCCAAGTTGCCACAAGGCCCGACCGCTGAAACACATTTTCAAATTGAACACCAGATCATAAATGTCACATACTTCAGCCTCGGTAAAACTTCCTCCAAGCCTCAAGAGTCCATTGACTGCCCGTTCTACTGTTTGATACCATTCTTCGGTTCCACCCGTTTCCAATCCTCTGGCATAGGTCCGCTTGAACACGACGTATCCTACCGGCCCCCAAGGCGGAGTTTTTTCTTTGTAAAGATCAACGAACCGACTTGGGAGTTGTTTGACACGCTCTGGCATATTAGGATACCCTCATGGTATGAGTTACAAAAATTTGGAACGATCATAGGTAATGTGGATAGTGTTACCATCACCACCTTTCTTCTCAGCCCAGTTTTCCATGTCAAGGCACCACTTCATGCCGATCAACGGAACCTGTGGTCGGAAACGCTCAACACCTGCTTTAACAATCTCTGCTTCTGCTTCAACGAATTCAGGCAGGGTGACTGAAATGATTTCGTCATGCACGTTCATCGGAGCGACGACAAACTCGTGTACTCCGTGTGGTTGCAGAGTCCAAATATCAACCTGGACTGCTTTGGTTATGTCAGCACCAGGAGATTGAATCTCGTGGTTGGCAGCAGCACGCACGTTTGCCTCTGCAATGGCAAACGCCGCACCGTAGAGAGCAGAGGATAATGCTCCCCATGCCTTCTGCACACCACGCTTCTCGCTGCGAATAACAGGGGCATCAGCCTTCCGCCATTCTGCGGGAAGATGCTGTGCCAAGCGGAATAATGCCTTGACAATCTTGTATTCCAGCGTGAAGTATCGCCGGAACCCCAAGAATGACTCAACGTATTCCTTCGGTTCAACCCAAGTGATTGCCTTGCCGATTCCTTCAGGCTGTAGCAATGGTTGAAAACTGTTGATGATTCTCTCGCGTGCCTTAGCAATGCCGGGAAACATCTGCCCCCATTGCTTGTAGGCACGTTCTGCTGTCTCCATCGGAATGCCAAGATTGCGATTCAAGGTGGCTGCGTTGCCACCATAGATCATGGCAAACACACCGGACTTAGCCTTGCCGTACATATTCCCGAATTCATAGTTTTCAGGATGCTTCTCTGAGTCTAGGATTTGCTCATAGGTAAACCCTGGATACATCAGAGTCCCGAACATAGCATGGATTTTCACATTGGAAACCAATGCCTTACGCAAATCGGGATCATTGTAAACAGCGTCAGCCAGTGTCACTTCAAACGAATCGAAGTCACCACCGCATAGGACATAACGACCACGCCGCATGGGGAACTTCGAGCGAACGAATGGATCATGTTTGATACCTTGCGGATTCAAACCATCAGCACCAGCCATACGATTTGACAATGTGCCTGTGATCTTGAACGACGCATGGAATCGACCAGCTTGTAACAGTTTGTTGTATAACTCAAGTTCCTTGGCAGCAATCTTGATACCAAGAATTTCCTTGGCCAACGGGGCAGCAGGGTGGATGCCACGGGGTATTGTACCGTCTCCGCTACATCGTGTGCATCCAGGCTGTCCCATGCACTTCATGCAGAACTCATCTTGCTCGATGACCCATTGAGACATTTCCTCAAGTTTGGATTTCTTGGTGGTATCTTCAAGGAACGACAATTCAGTGTCGTCGAGTTTCTGCCCGATGTAGCGACGGATTTCATCCGGCTTGTTGGTGTTGATTGGCGACTTGGTGATAACATCAATCGCGTGTTCGCGAAGTTCTGCAATACCCGGCTGGTCAATCTCAAATCCCCACCAGCGGATAGCAGGCACCATGCAAGACAAGATCGAGTCAACGTCACCGTGCGCAGGTTCACCGAAGTGATAGTACAGCCCACGGGTGTAGACAATATCATAGTAGGCATATTCGCGAGCAGGCTCATTGCTGTGCCAGTGCTCGATATGCTTTGTGATGATTGCAGGCCAAGCGTGACCAGCTAATTTCGTCTTACCATCTTCCACTTCGTAGACAGCCCACCCATTGTCAGGCTTGGCGATTGCCAAAGCAAACGGGGCATAACCATCTTCACAAGGATACAGCTTGAGTGCAATATCACTGTGGATGTACTTCGGAGGCATTTTCAGAGCGTGCTCAGCCAATGACTTCAGCGAGCCGTCTGGATGGAATCGAAGAACAACGTCCGCAAACTCGCGGTCAACTTTGCCGTTCTTCTCCCGATCAACAACCGTCCATTTGGGTGCGTCTGGATCAGACGTTCTGGCGAAGTAGATGCCATCCAATTCCACCGTCTGTTCCAAGTATGAAGCAACGGCATAAGCCATTGGGATGACCAGCCCTTGCCACTGGACTGGGACCAGGGGAATACGACGGATGACAATATCAGAGCGAGCCATCAACGACTGGTACGGACCCTTACGGCTTACCAGCATCAGGTCGAGGGCGCTGAACGGTTTCAGGCATTTGCCATCCCGGCCTTGAGGCTCAAGCATGGCAATTTCCTCGATATGTTCTTCGGGAATCCAGTCAGGAGGGAGAAGTGACCAGATGGTATGAATCTTGCAAAGATGGAACCAGTCAAACACTAGATTGAAACCAACAACGATGTTGTCAGCAATGTGCTCAATCAGCGCAAGGGTTTCCCCGACTGGCCGCTTCCACACTTCGTGCATGATAATCTTGCCGTCTTTGCCTTCGGCATATTGCAGCAAGACCATCATCCCGTGTAGACCACAGGTTTCACTATCCAGAAATATCAACTTCCTTTCGCTTGTCATCCCAAAATTCATAACTGTAGCCTTTCCCCTGAGAATCCTTACCTTTAATTATAGCACCCGAAACGTCCCCTGTCAACAAATTCGTGCCATCAACGAATCGCAATACCAGCCTGCACCCATGACCGATCCAATCTTCCATGTCGTATTTGAGGGATGTGCAATGTGCGTCAATCCTAAAGACTGTTCGTTCTTTGAGTTTTACAACGCCGCCGCCATCAACAACCAGTTTGCCATCACCAACCGCTGTGAGTTGGTATACAAACGTCCCGGTATCAACCAGCAGCACGTCGTCTTTCTTCATCTTCGACGGCGTAATACCACCCAGCTTCCGTTGGTTAGCAACGTGGGATTCAATCTCTTGTTGTAATGGCGACGGTTTCATTTTAGCCACACTCTTTTATCCTTGAGCCACGCAATGGCTACTTCGAGTTCTCTGTCATCTATCTCGCCAATGGCCCAAGCCAGAGGCTTCAAAACATTCGGATGGAACCCATCAGCTAGAAGTCGGGCGAGCAATTCCTGCACTTCCTTTTTCTTTCTGATGAAGCGTTGGTGTCGGGCGAAGGCCCGAATACGTCCTTCCCGTCTGGCCTTCATTATCTCCAAAGCCATCTTGTCTGGGTCAGGGGAGGAATAGACACGGCTCATATCTTGAGCAAGCAATCGACCAGATGCAGCAGCATCTTGTACGAACCTTGACATTTCCAATAGCCGCCTACGCACCTTCACCCACTCAACAGGTCGTTTCAATTCCTCTGCAATGACTAAGTTGGATTTGTGAATAGGATACAACTTGTCAATGGTTCTGGCTTCCTCCAAAATGTTCAAGTCTTTGCGTTCAAGGTTCTCCTGAAAATTCATCAATCGTGCTTGTCGATCAGTCAAACCAACTCTGATATTGGCTGGCACCGTCGTCCATCCTAGACCTTTCACAGCCATATATCGTCGGTAGCCGCAGACTAGGCGAAAGTCATAAGCCGTGTTTGGTGTCTCAACGTCGCTCATAGGTTGAACGACAATTGGGAACAACAAATCATCCTGCTTGATGCTTTCCATTAACTCATTGATTGACTCACGACTGATGTTGGAACGACAGTTAAATCCTTCGTCAACCCAGATTTTATCAATCTGTACTTGATAAACGTCATAGTCGGATTTAGCAAGTTCCAAACTCATATTGGTGATACTCCAAGAATCCTTCCCACTCACGCCGCAGGTAGTCAACCATATAAGGTTCGTAGTATTCCTGATAAGGCTTGTCCTTACCCGGCGTTTTGTGTTTTGGATCAAAGTCCAATTCTGCTGTTGGCACGATCAACTTCAATGAGTCGGGTAACGACTCATAGTACAGCAGAATGTTTGCGTTCAGGTAAATGTCATAAAGCGGTCGCTTTACTTCCGGGGTGTGCTTTCTCAATTCAAAGAATTCTCGGAACGTCTTGTCCTTGTGGGCACCAACTCGCCACTTCGATACTAGCACGTCGAAGGGATTTCTGATGAAACAGTATTTAACTGTGTCACTGAAACCTACCAGCATGTTGTGGTGATCCTGATACTCTGTCCAATCTCCTGTAGCAAGCACAGCCTTGGTGATTGCCCGACTGGCTGTATGGGGTTCAAAAATGAAGCCGCTCAACTCATCTTTTCGCAAAAGTGCCATAACCTAGAAACTCCATTTCCTGTCCGAAGGCACCTTGTATTTTGTTGTAGATCGGTTGTGTGACATGCTTTCTCCAACTGACTTTGACCGGGTTGAACCCGATAAGTTGTGTTTCTGGTAAGCCTGCAATCAGGCACAGTAAGTCGAATTCATATTGGAGGATTTCGTATCGCAGGTAGTAATTGGGCATCGAATAACTATACAGACGACCCCGAAACCGTTTTGTCATCTGGTCGATGAACGCACTGAACTCCATGTCTGGCGCTTGTTCGAGCCATGCTGAAACTAATGCTTCACCGTGCTCTCGCACAACTTCCACAGCGAAGTCATCTTTCTTTGGTGGTACGAGAATACTGATTCTCTCGCCGCCCATACTCAGCAGGGTGTTTGTTACAACATCCCCAGCCGCGAATGATGTAGGTTGAAAGATGACTCGTTTGCTACTACCTTGAATCGAAACCTTGAAACCCATTTCTATTCCTTTCAATTCTTCTGATTAAATCCGTACCGTTCCATTTCATCTTTGTAGCGAGCATACACACGCTCGTACAAATCTATGGTAAAGAACTCCTGCCACGGAGATTTGGGACGTGGAGACTCAGTGCGTACTAGCTCAAGTCGAGGCACGCCAGCCTCATCACACAGATTGAACCAATCTTCTCTAAGATTGGTGTATCTCAATTCAAAGTTTGGCAAGTCACCCCATCGTCCATAAAGTTCCCACGGTCTGATCCATCCATGACCATCCGACAGAATTGTGTCCACAAATGTTCTCAGTGGGACTCCAATCTGACCTTTGAACCAATATGAAACAATCACGTCACAATGGTGACGGATTGTATGTGCAATAATGGAGTCAGGCGGGATGCGATTGGGGGTGTGATGATGACCACCATGTTTCTCTGCACCCAGTTGTATCAGGGCGTTTGCTATTGAATAGCTGCCCGTTCTTGGGTTAGCCAAGAATACCAGTGGTCGTTTGCAACCTTGAATGAGATAAGCCATCAGTCTAGTACCACGTTCTTGAAGTCATAAGAACCATCTTCGTATACGTCGATGAAAGCATAGCCGTGATTCCAGCGATTGATGCGGGAATACTCTGGTGTCAACTCACATAAGCAACCAGTGGACCAGCATTTCATCATATCCCCGAACACGTTTCGCTCGAAGTATTCTGAACTTCGATGACAGTGTGATTGGACGGCTGAATGTCGCAACTTCGCTGCCATAGATCGCGATGGGCTAATAGCCGACGATCCGTGCATTTCATGTCCATGCAAGATGGGCAAGCTGCCAGCCATGATGATTCGTTGGTCGGTCACATACGTGATGTTTCTTTCATCGAATTCCAATATCTCGTGAAGTTGTACTTGATTCAATCCTGCGAATTCGGGTGCATGGTTGTACAAGTATTTCTTCCATCGTTCGTCGTGATTCCCGTCTTTCCAAATGATCGAGGCTTCAAATCGACTGTCAAGCCAGTCAAGGAAGTCATGCACGCAGTCAATTTCGTAAGCCGTGTTTCGATTGTTTGGGTTCTTCTCAAATCGAGATAGCCGGTAGAAATCAATGGTGTCACCGTTCAACAGGATGATGCTTGGCTGATATTCAGTAGCATCTTCACACCACTTTTCAAGTGCCTTGACGTTGTGATAAGGCAGGTGTACGTCGCTTATTAAGGCGATTCGTTCCGGCCCATCAATTTGAAAAGGCACCCAATCTTTGGCCTGTGTTGGCGGCAACTGTGGATAATATCCCGCTGCCTGTTTGTCACGCAAGTGGGTTGTGTCTTTCGTTTGGCCATTGGCACCACGACGACGCCTGAGCGCAGAACGAACCTGCTCCACGTCCTTGAAAAACTTTTTGTGTTGGGAGTAGATTCTTTTTGCCAAGGTCCGTGTCGGCACTTCTGGATATTTTGCTAGAGTCTCATCTAAGACTTCTAGCAAAAACTCAGGATACTTGCTGCTCATTAGGTGTTACCTCACTAAGCTGAAGTGATTCAATCTGGTCTGGAAAGAATCGTCGGCCCTGGTGAGTAAATCCCTTACCAGCAACGAGATTCCTGAATTCTTCGGCTTTCACCGGGTCAGACACCTTAAAGTCCACATGGAAGTCTTTGTACTCCCGTGGCTTGGTGCTGACCAAGGCTACGACCGTCAATCGGTACGTTTTCATCAATGTGACTCCCTGGCGTTCCTCCGCTGTTCATAATCCACGCTGATTGATTTCGCAATCATCCGTTCACCACGGTTGGTGATCGTTTCGACCAGCGGCGTTACAACAACTCCCTCTCGTCCCCGGAAAGTAGACTTGACAAGACTTGGGTGACTGACGACAGTATCACCATGAGTCATGCCTTCCAGTATACCCCAACGGAACGGCCCATCATAGAGCAGGGGAACAAGTTCTACCTGATGTTTCAGGCAAGCCGTCTTTACGTCAAGCCAATTCAGGTATTGACCTTCAACAGCAATGTCGAAGATTCGCAGAGCGGGGGCAGTCAATCCATAGTCCAGGTCTTGGATACCCGGACCAAAGATTTCACCATAAGCCACAACAGGCTTGTTGCCCTGGCTCAATTCGAGCAGCATCGCTTCCACGTTTGGAGTAAACGCTGCCCAATACTTATTCGGGCGGTTCTGGTTGTCGTATTGTTTCAGAATACGATGATGCGAACCGCACATTTTAATCATGCCACCGGCATCATCGGGGACCAGTCCAAAGCGAGCATTCGTCCCATGTAGTTTCTCGGTGATGCGTACAAGCATCCCCTCGACCCATATATCGGGATTGTACTGAATACGCTTGATCTTTGTGTACTGCGGAAAATAGCGATGCTCCATACAGAGAATATCGCCATTCGAGCCAACCGGTTCGGGTGGCTCATATTTGAATACTCCGTAGTATTCGTCAAAGTCAGTAACTTCAGGAATGTCCACTTTCACAAACCCATGCGACGGGACACCACGCAAGCGAGCCGCCGCAATGCGACACGGGCACTTCCCTTGGTCTTTGTACTGAGCCGACTTCAAATACTGTGCAACACCTAGTTCCACAGCTTTGTTGGGGTCAATGCAAATGTCAGTAGGGAAGTGTAAGACTTGCTGACCAGTACGAACCGGTTCCTTGGTGGTGTGGACAACAATGAAGCCGCCCTCTCCACCAAGTCGGAGCATCACCAATGAATCGGCATTGGGATGCTTCTCGACACTATGAACCGTCCGCACGTCAATGAACTCACTCATTATTGACCCTTTCTCAAGTATTCAATCGCTCGTTGTAAACATCCTTGGTCGTCTTTGAACTTTCCGAGTCCGTGATTACAGTTTGTACAAAGCAGTCCACGAACTTTTCCAGTTGCGTGACAGTGATCTATGCAAGGGGTGGAAACAAAATCATTCAAACAAATGGCACACTTGTTCTCCTGTTGTTTCTGTAGTTCCCTTACGTCGTCGAGGGTCATGCCAAATTTGGATTTGATATGATCCTCTCGACGACGCTTTTTGCTATTAGCTAGAATCTTTTCGGTATTCCTTTGATAATACCTTCTGCCCAATTCTTGCTTTTTAGCCTTACCTTCTGGCGTCTGTCGGTATGCTTTGCCAGCATCCCGATAGCACTGTTTACACCAACATTTTTTATTGGCATAAAAGTCACCTTCTGGCTTTTCAACTTTGCACTTGCTGCACGTTCTCATAGTCTTTCTCAAATTCACCCATCGTCATCAACTCGATCTTGCGATTCTCACGCAAGACGCTGAGAATCCTTCTGTCTGTCGGCAGGTGCATCAAGTCAACAATGGTCGCACCCTTCATCACATTCATCGAAGTTCTGTGGATACGATCCTCGGCTTGTATGCGACTGGCCGGATCATAGTCATTCGAGTAGAAAACTGACATGACTGCACCGGGGACATTAGGCTGTTCGCACAAAGTGAGTGAAACTCCACCAGACTTCGGATGAGCAATGAATGCCACTCTAGTATTCTTCGGATTGATCCAATAGTCAAGAGGATTATCCAACTTGACCACTTCAATCACCGGTTCGCTATTGGCCTTCGGCGTGCCGACCAATCGCTCGATCCGCCAGCCTTGACCATCGACCCGCAACGTGTCCCAGCCTTCACGGTGGGCGATGCGAACCAATCGGTCGAGCGAGCCAGTAAACCCGGCGAAGATTACAATTCGACCTTGCTCGAAGTTCTCATCAAGTAAGTCAACAATGGCATCTTCCTTCGGGCACGGAACTTCACGAGAAATACGCTTGTAGTTCTTGACTTCCTTCGAGCCACCGCACGTCGGGCAATGAACGATACGTTCTTCCAACTGCTCGACAAACTCTGGACTCAGCAACTCAACATGGGTGATGGATGCACCTGGGTCATGCGGGTGATAGAATTCCTTGACGAATCCATCAGTACACGCATCACAAGGCCGCATGCCATCTTCAATATCTCGATACTGGAATCCATCGGAAAGTTCTCGCAACAGAGTCAGGCCACTAATAGTGTTTGTTGCTGTGCGAGTAATCGCCTGTGCTACACGCAACGTTGACGGACTCGGTTCACAATCAATGACCCGATAAATCTTATCCGGCAACTCAAGGCAATCTTTCTTGTGGACGATTGTTACCAATCCCTTCAATCGTTCATACAGTCCAGCCACTTCATTGACTGATGGTTCCCAAATGTGAATGTCGAATGTTTCATCTTCCTGAACGATTTCACCATCGTCCAGCATGTGATGCCCTTCCTCTCTGTACTGTCCGCAGACACCACAGCGACGAGCATCATCACGCCAAGCGACCAGTGTGTTGAATGTGCCAGAAAGATTATCCTGCAATCGGAAGAAACCAAGCCGACGCTCGAAAGCATCGCGAGAGCCTTCCTTAATGAATCCAGGCCAAGCAATCTCACACTGGGACCACCAATCGCCAGGAGACTTGGGAGACGGAGTACCGGTCATCAAAATGACGTATCCATCACGACCATGTTCTGCTCGGATGGAATCAGCCAAGAATTGAGCGGCCTGCGTCCGCTGAGCGTTAGGGGTCTTGACCCGTTGGCTTTCGTCAATGATGATGCCGATTGGTGCAGGCGTTCCTTGTTTCCAAGTACGCATTTTCTGCATCAACGACTCGTAGCTCATCATTTCGGTAACAACGTCTTGGGGCAAACCCCACATGGCGAATTGCTGCCGGATGCCATACAGAGACGAACGTGGTCCTACCCACCACCAGCCTTTCTGGCCAGACATGACCATTGTAGCAATTGCTGCCAAGGTCTTGCCGGTGCCCATTTCGGCACCCCAGATTTGATAGTGATAGGTGAGGCCAGTGTCAGCCATGAGCCGTTGCTGGCTCATCAAGTTGTAGAAACCAAAGCCTGGACTACCAAACTGCGGGTAGTCGTGCTGAATCAGCGGTTGGTCAAACCAAGCATAGGGATCGCCGCCTTCCAGCCATTCAAGCTGGAATCGGTTGCGTCCCGTATCGTCAATGGACCAGATTTTTCGGTTGTCGCCTTCAATCCTACCGTGCCACTTGGCACCCTGCATTGCTTTGATTTCGTCCTTCAGTGCAAACGGAGACTTGAGGAAGTAGATGCGACCATCACTTTCCTCAAGTGTCACGTTGTACTTGTAGGCACGCTTTGCCCCTTCCACAATGAATGTAGTTTCTCTAACGCTCATAGTTCAAGTATAACCTTTCAATGGCTAGTTGTCAAGCAAAAGTTGTGATCCCTTAGACCTGATATGACCGATATAATCCTCAAAGTCGATACGAGCAAACTGCTGATGGCAGATAACAGCCCATTCTGGAATAGGCATGGTAGCCGTCACAGCATTTTTCAGCGTTACCGCCCATTGCTCGACTGTACCGGACATAATCACTGGCAGGATGTTGCGGCGAGTTGTTGGTGCTTGCAGGCATCGCAGCCCGTGAGGCCAGCCCAACACTTCGCACATTTCCAATTCAGGACCAGCACACAGCATAGCTACGTGCATCATCCCCAACAGTGCCTTCAAGTCTGAGAAGTCACTGTCGGGGTTCTGAAATGCTTTGAAGTAAGCTAGAATGTACGCAGCCTGACCCCGTGGACGCTTACCAACTTGAACCACTTGAGCCGGATTCACTCCTGTCAATTGCTCTGCAAACTTGTGAAAGTTTGGGTTGAGTTGACTTACTGCGATTATCTCAGCATGAAACATAGATACTACCTTATGCAAGTTCTCGCCAACTCACCGCCGCAACCGCACTCATGTTGGTGAATGGTCGGATGACCAGATAAATTTCCTGTGGTGTTCCTGCAATGTTAGACCCTGGCTGTAAATTGTCAAGAACACTCAACTGGACCCCCGCTGATTGAGAAAGTGCCACACCATTCATTAGAATGGTGCCGCCTGTTACGGTGTTGGCACTTCCACCATCAACCCATTCCATTGCGCTGTTTGTTAGTCCATTCCAAGTAGGTGTTCCGGCAACAGTTGGGTTAAGTACCAACTCCCATGCGAATGAGTCATTCGCAGTTGTACCGATCATTGTTATCAGTGTAGGAATAACAACTGCTTGGTCGATGAAAGCCGACTTCAATCGCATTCCTAACAGCCCGTAGCGAGTAGAACCGGTGCCGTTGATACTAGTCTTGATTGCGCTACTTGCAACCCCGAATGGCTGACCAATGGGGTCTTGCCCACCTTCTGATATGACCGTTGCACAAATTGATGTAATAGAATCAGCAGGCCCAGCACCAGTGTTCTCAATCTCATACCGAATGGGAAGATTGGGAGAACTCATGTAAACCGTGGTCAAGGCGTTTGCATTCAACATTTCATGGACATAGTAAATTTGTCCATTGATGTTGAATCCAATCCTGACTCGACCAACTCCAAGCCACTCTAAGTCAATCACAAGAATTTGCGTCTTGGTAAGATCGAGAGTAAGACCAGATGGACCAGAACCGTTTAGTGGATCAAGGTTCCAGTCTGCTTGATTTATTGGATTGTCAACTGCCGACCCAGAAGTATAAGTCCGTCTGACGATTCGTAAATTGGTGCCATCCCAATTCAAAAAGATTCCGTTCTTATCGCTAAAGTAGCCAATTGACTTTTTGATGCCGCTGTTCTTAGCACCAAACAAAAAGGTCATCAATATCAGATGACTTTTTCCTGGCATGTAGTTGAATCGCTGAAATGACTGCCTCGCCCTTCGACCAGCAGTTGTGTTGCTCACAGCGAGTGTTACCGACGCTTGGTTTGTGTTGAATGTTGATGATGTTCCACTCCCTGAAATTACTGCATCATCAAACTTCAATGGAGCGGCATCGTTTAAGGTTTTCCCGTCAAACAGCGTAGCCGGTTCAGAAACTCGGAGTCTTTGAAACGAATCACGTCCAATACTATTGGGATTGATTTCGACAATGATTGGATTTGCTGAACTACTTGCAATAGAAAGAGGCGATGCTCCCGGTTCGACCTTGATCGCATCATTGGCCGACTCAATGACAACTGGCAGGGGAGATACGCCCGGCTCGACCTTGATTGAATCTGCCGGATCAATGCTGACAGGCAATGGGTTTACACCCGGTTCGACTATGATCGAGTCTGCCGGATCAATGCTAACCGCAATCGGTTGCGATCCGGGTTCGACCTTGACTTGTTCATAATAGCTCATAGGATGTACCAGTTGTCGTAATTGGGTGCAGCCACCACCATAGTAGACCACTGGTAGGCAATGATCTTTGTGGACTGGCCTTGGATTGTTTCAGCAGCGAACGGATAGACAGTCACGGTGTTTGCCGTGCCGTCAATCTTGATAATTGCGATTGGGATACCACCATGCTCAGAGGGGTCCGGTAGATAGACGCGAGCATTCTTTGCAGAGGCATCAATGAGAACAACACGGTTCTCGACTGATGATTGCAAGTTATATTGAGTATAACTGCCACCATCAATGCCCGCTGGGGTATCAAGACGAAAACGATTCTGCAAGAACGGAGCAAGCAACAATGCTCGCACATAGTCTTGTAGTGCTAAGACTTCTGCTCGTAGCTGATTGAAGTCATAAAGATTTGGATTGACCTGCGAATTCAAATCAATACGATCTGAGTTGGGAGTCAATCCGTCCCATGTTTGTGATGGGAATACAGAATGTGGATCAGGCATAACAACCCCCGCAAAAAATTGGGGCACCCGTTATGGGTGCCCCTTAGTTGTTAGGCAGCCGACCAAGTGTAATCCGTGGTTTGTGCAGCCGTAGCACACTTAACACGAATCTTGTTGACTTCCTTCAGTGGTAAGTCAACTGACTTCCCAGCGGGTAATGTGTAGACCCCGCTGTATTCGTCCACCCGAATCAAAAGACTGTGGGTGGTATCAGTGTTCGTAATCGTCACGCCTTTTTCAGCGTTCTTATCGGTTACGCTCACCAACGCTACGAATGCTGCATCGTCAACACTACCGGTGCCGCCCTGAAAATTCAAATGGCTCGCGCCGTGATTGTCAAACATGATTCACCTTATGACGGGATTGGACCAAGACCAGCAGCATATCGGAACCATCCGAAATAGTTGGCACGATCTTGGAAACCAGCCTCTTTCAGCAAAGCCTCAACAACCGCAAAAGGCGGGTAGTTCGGATTGCTGGCAGGGGTGGTAAGGATAGTAAAGTCGTTTGCCACCGGAGTCGCATACTGCTTGGTGGTAATTTCGACTACGCCCAGTGCCTTCAATGCACCCAACGCCGGTCGATCAGCTTGTCCAGCAGTCGTTTCAGTGACCGTTGGAGAGAAGTCAGCCGTCGCCGCAGCCACAGTACACCGAGTACCTGCCACACTCGTCCCATCGAACGTAAGGATAACGTCAGCCAAATCAGCCGTGCTGGCACATGCCGCGCTAATGTCGCTGTTTGTCCAGCCAGGGATACCAGCACATGCCGTATCAATGGCACTTTCGACGGCAGCAGCATTGGCATTGTACGCAATGTTGCCTGTGGTCACAGGAGCATTCAGCCCCACAGTGATAGTCAGCTTGAAGTTGCCCGCTGTTTCGCCATTGGCTGTCACAGTGACAACAGCGTTTGTCGCTGCCTTGTTGGTTGGCAAGGCAGGATCAATTGGGTTCGATTTCAGGAATCGCATAATGCTGCTATCAGCAGCGTCGTCGGTCGAGAATGAAGCAGAGGAAGCAAGTAGATCGGCTAATACGCCCATTTTGAAAATCTCCTGGTGTTACCAAAGTCGGTCCAAGATTGTCGAAATCAAACGATGACGGACAATATCTTCTGGACCTAATACTGAAATGCCAATACCTTCGACACCTTGGAGTCTATCCATTGCATCTTTGAAGGCACCTTGTTGGTCAGGGTACAAATCTGACTGACGAAGATCGCCAGCGATGACCATTTTGCTGTCCACGCCAATACGTGTCAGCAATGTTTTGACTTCAATCCGTTCTGCATTCTGAGCCTCGTCCAGAATTACAAAGCTGCGATTGAATGTCCGACCACGCATCATAGACAACGGCACAATCTCGATTCGCTTTTCACGAACAAGTTGAGTCATCATTGAGAATGACAGGTAGTAGTTCAATTCATCAAAGCAAGGTTGAATATACGGACCAACTTTCTCCCCAATATCGCCAGGGAGAAATCCCATATCCTTTCCAACACTTACTAATGGTCGCGTAACGATGATGCGCTCGATGAAATCTCCACGCAACATCTGAACAGCGAGTCCGATGGCAATGTGTGTTTTCCCGGTTCCGGCTGGACCTGCAACAAACGTAATGTCATTTTCCATGACCGTGTGGATGTACGTTCGCTGGTTTTCCGTTCTCGGTGTTAATCGAACGGGTTTGAAACCTGGGTCTTGTCCACTTTTAGGCATTTTATCCTTTCGTGCCATCAACAACACGCTCCGTTTTTAGGTTGTGAAATAAAACTGGGTGTCTTTCGACACCCAGTTTCGTAAGCCTGATTAACGCCGACGACCGCTAGATCGACTTGGAGCAGTCTCGACTTCGGGAACGTCTTTCTTCAAGAACAATTCCACAGCTTCGGCCAACTTGGCTTCGTCGAAGCCTCTGTCGAAAGGTGTCAAGCAATCTTCCGCCTTGGGGGCGTGCCAAGACCATCGACCCTTCTCGATGTACACAGCACGAAGGGTGAGAGGCTTTGCAAATCGCGGTTCCTTTTCATCGGTAACGGGCGGTCCAGCGGCAACCATTTCCGGTGTGACCGGAAGATAACGGTTGATTTTGGGTGACTCGTACCGAGCGGATTTGTTTCCGCAGAAGAACTCATAGAAACAACCGGTGGTTCGTTCAAACACCAGATAGGTCGGCCCATAAGCACAGCCGCTATCGGTCTTGTTGTCGGCATCGTGAACGATGCGTTTGAACTCGTCCGAATTCGGATCGTTGCTCACGATCAGATTGTCGGCATCCGACATATCAATCGCCTTGGCCTTGCGAAGCAGAGGCAGAATGTCGATTGACGTGCCCAAGTCGAGAATTTCGTCGCCCTGCTTTGGAACGCCAAAATGCCCACTCTCGATCAATTTCTTGTCGATTGGCTTGCCCTTGGTGTACAACTGAATACGGGGCAGAAACGTGGTCGGCTGCGACAACTTATCGAGCAGAGCCAGATCGCCCGCAGACTGTTGATTCAAGATCGAAAGGGCAGAAGCGGAACCACCAGTAGCAATAAGTCCATTACTCATTTTTCATTTCTCCAGATTCTTGGTTGGAAAGAGACACATACTGTTCTTGCATACGTTGCTCGCGGAGTTTGCGGATTTCTAACAATTCTTCATATCGTTGCCTCCCAATGATTTTTCGTCGTTCGGTATCAGTCAGTCTAAACTTAGCCTCTTTGACTTGTCCACTTCGGCCAGCTTTGTCTAGGTTCAACACCCATTCTAGCATGGCTCTTGCACCCTGTAAAGGGGTTTGCAACGAATTTTGGACAATGATTGTTGAAATGCTACGCATGGAATCCAATTCCATAAGCATTTCGTCCATCGACCGCAGCCTCGGCCTTAACTCAATCTTCTGATCGTACTCATAACGAATACGATTTGTTTTCTGCCGAAGGCGGGCAATGAACTTTCCGACTCGCTGCTCAAAGTCCCTACTATTCAATCTTACAGCATGTTTCAGAAAATGCAACTGCCACTGGTAACTTTTTAGTCGAGCCAGCACTGTTGCCTTTCCTAAACATAGCTCACCCTTGCTCACTAACTCTTGAATGCTTTCCTCTAGGTTCAGCAGCATCAAGCGGCTAGAAACCCATGATGTACTTTTGCCCACTAGAGCCGCCATGTCCTTCAAGCGAAACGGCACGCCTACGGACTGCCGCAGGCTCAATAACCGATTCATGTGGCGGGCGAATTCAAGTGGTTTCGTTTCGTAACTGACTGAGTTGCAGGAAATCTGTAACGCAATCAATTCCTCATCAGTACACCCATGCTTAATTATGACCGGCATTTTCTCCCAGTCAAGGTGTTGGCACACAGAAAATCGCCACATTCCGTCAATTACTTCGTAAACCCCCTGACGGCGGGGATGTGGTCGGACGGAAATGGAATTCATCAACCCGTGTTCTCGGATCGAGTCAACCATTTCGAGCCACTCAACAGTGTCCTTTCGTACAGGTCTAAGCAGCGCGAACGGCGGCACTATGTCCTGCAAGCGAAGTTCAGCAATTTCATCACGCCTATCCATATCGTCCCTTTCTTAATTGTCAAGCTCAAACAGACAAACTTTCCCCAAAAGTTTCCCGACCGCGTTTTTGTCGGCTGTTTGTCCGGTTCGACTTACATTATTGCTGTTATGGAGATTGTTATTTTGTCTGTTTGTAGCTCGCATGACGCTACAACTATAAACGACAAATACTGCATTTCACTTCCAATAACAGGAATAATAGAAGGCCCAAAACAAGCATTTGCGCCATTGCGCAAGAAAATAGTGTTTGCCTTGACTTGACCACTCGACTCTGTGGTGTATACTTGGGGTAGCTTTGTTTCCAAACGATTTGTCACGGAGAGAACTTGATGCCAACAGTCACACAAGCTGTACAAGCGTTCCTCAAGTCAGTGCCTCTGAACTTTGCCCAAGACCTGACTGACCGCTTTAACGTCAACATGGAAACGCAGATCATGGTGGACCCAGGGGTGGGCGAACCGGTCTACGTCGGCCAGCAGCTTAAACGCAATACTTGGCAAGTAACTGACGAACTGCACGGGACTTACGAGTATCACCATGTTCGTATCCCCAAAAACTCAATGTCCGATCCGACCTTCAACGACTACGAGTTGCGGTTCCCTCTGCACCGACATATAGAATGTGTCGGTATGACCGGTTGGGACTGGCAGGAACGTCGCAGCCGTTGGGTGGCATTCGACTTCGATTCTATCACGGGTCACGCCGCTGGGGTAGGGGTGACGGACGAAGTTCTCGAAAAAGTCAAAGCCAGAGCGTGCGAAATCCCTTGGGTTCAGGTGCGACGATCTACTGGTGGTAGCGGTCTGCACTTGTATGTCTACTTTGACCCTGATGATGTTTTTGAAGTCGAGAACCACCACGTTCACGCTGCCGTAGCTCGTGCCGTCTTGGGCATGATGGAGCGGGAAACTGCGTTCGACTTCTCCGCGAACATGGACGTGTTCGGCGGCAATATGTGGATTTGGCACAGAAAGATCAATGAGACGAATCAAGGTCTTTCGATCCTTCGATCCCACATGGAATACTGTCCACCGTTGCCCGCCAACTGGCGTGACAATCTGGACGTGGTTCGTGGCATTAGCTCCAAGGTTCGCATCCAGGGCGTTGCGTCCAGTGAAGCAGAGTGGGAATCGTTTGAGCAGCAAGCCTCAGCCCGTGCCAACGTCGTCATTGACGAGAAGCACAAGAAAGCTGAGGAACGCATCATTCAGATGGGCTACTCGATTATTTGGGTGCCTGACCACAACTGCTGGCAGACTCACACGCGAGCCTTCAAGGATTTGATGGAGCGTTGGCCCGACGATTACGTTGGCGTCTACGACACATTATCTCAAGGCAACGACAAAGGCAAACCCAACTGCTTTGCGTTTCCCCTTGAAGATGGCGGATTCCGTATTACTCGTTTCGGTCGTGGAGCGAGAGAACACGAAACCTGGAATCAGAACCAGGGTGATTGGACTTGGACATACTTCAACCGACCACCATCCCTACGCGAAGCAGCTATGATGCTTGGCGGAAATGAAAACTCGAAGGGGAATGGATGGGTATTCACCAACATCGAGGATGCGAGAAAGGTGGTCCGCCTTCTGGGCGGGGACTTTCGGATCGACGAAAGCTGGCTTAAAATTTTTGGCCAAGATGATCGGAAAATCACTCTGGCCCCTAATCCCGAAGGAAATCTCGTCGTCAGTATCGAGAAGCGAAAAGACGACAAGCCTCTGCCGGGATGGGTCGCAGAAGGCCGAAGTTATGTTAAGCTGATCCGGCAGGCTGTCATCGAGCAGTCTGTCGAAAAGCACAATGACTTCGACAAGCGTATCCGTGCGTTGGTTGGCCCTGCCGGTGACTTCGCTGCTTGGGTTATCTACGATAACATTGGGTCATGGGTTGGTCACAACAAGGACAACATCCGTTCCGTGCTTCACTCACTCGGTTGCGAAGATATTGAAAGCACGATGGGCACCCTCGTCCTGAATGCTTGGCGGCTGGTCAGCGTACCTTTCCAGCCAGAGTATATTGGCAATCGACAGTGGAATCGGAACGCTCCGCAGTTTTCAGTTGCTCCTAGTGAACCGGGTGCCAAGCATCCACACTGGGATATGGTACTCGATCATTGCGGTCAAGACTTGGATGAAGCCTTGAAGGCAATTCCTTGGGCAAAGGAATGCGGAATGCAGAGTGGTGCTGACTACTTGCTCATGTGGATTTCCTGCATGGTGCGCGAGCCGTTTTCTCCATTGCCCTACTTGTTCTTCTATGGTCCACAGAACAGTGGTAAGTCAATCTTCCACGAAGCTGTAGCCCTACTTATGACTGGCGGGGTGATCCTGGCCGATGAAGCGTTGAAGAATCAGAATGGGTTCAACGGTGAATTGGCAAACTCAGTCTTGTGTGTTGTTGAAGAAACGAATCTCTCCAAGTCAGACTTGGCTTACAACCGACTCAAGGCATGGGTAACTGGCGAGCACATTTTGATTCATGCTAAGCGACAGCAACCCTACCAATTGAAGAATACGACTCACTGGGTACAGTGTGCCAATGAATTGTTGGCTTGCCCTATCTTCCCAGGGGACACTCGTATTACAATGTTGTATGTGCCAATGTTGCAGAACGCAGAAATACCAAAACCTGTGCTCATGCAAAAACTGCGAGAGGAAGCACCGGCATTCCTTCGCACGCTATTGGAAATCAAACTACCAGCCTCCCCAGGCCGGTTGCGAATTCCCGTAGTGGCCAATGAGTCCAAGTTGGAAGCTGAAGTCAATCAGTACAGCCCACTTGAAATCTTCATCAAGGAAAGCTGCTACAAGATTGACGGTGCCATTACCAAGGTCGGTGACTTTTACGAAGCATTCGTTAAGTCACTTCCCAGTGAAGTGAAGTACGAATGGACCTACAACAAGGTTTGCACAAGCCTTCGTGAGCGTCAGATTGTGCCTGTTGGTAAGGCACTCAACAACATCCTTGCGGCAGGTAACATTTCACTAACCCCGCCTCAACCGGGAGTTGATTACGGACAACCGTGGGTCCGTACCCGAACAGGCAAATTGATAAGGAAAGATGAATGAGTGCATTGCGTTTCAACGACGGTAAGCCAGCCTTGTCCTACATCCTGCAATTCCCCAGCGTTGTCGAAGTCATGGCACATATTATGACTCTCGGTGCCGCGAAGTACGGGGACTTGAATTGGAAGAAAGGCGGCAAACCAGACAAGGAATATCTCGATTCAATGATGCGTCATCTGATGGCATTCTTGAACGGTGAAGTCCTTGATCCAGATTCAGGGTGTGCTCATTTGGGTCACGCCATTTGGAACTTGTGTGCGTTGCTCGAATTGAACCACTCCGACAATCTTGTTGACATTGAGCACTTGAAGACTCAGTGCAAGGCGTGGTCGGAGAAGTCGAAAGATTTGGTTCCTAACATGCTGGTACATTCGGCACCGGCATCGACCCCAGGGTATGAGGCACTACGCAAACTGAATGAGGCACCTGATGACATCTTCTGAAAAACCGATTGACTATGATGAATCGCAAATGAAGGAAGTGATTCCTTCATTGCATCATCTACACGGTAATCCATTTGCCGCCCTTGACGTAGAAACCACCGGTAGAATAGGTGGCTGGCACGAGATTGTGCAGATAGCGATAGTTCCAATTAACATGGACTTAGAAGTGGCTGAAGGTGTGACACCATTCTACAGTAACATGCGACCGAACTATCCCGAACGAGTTGAACGTGGTGCCCTTCGCACGCACGGTCTGTCGCTGGATGATCTGCTGCTCAATGCTCCTACACAAGAGAGGGTATTGGATTACTTGCTAGAATGGTTTGCAGGATTACCCCTTGGGTTCAATCGACTGCTAACCCCAATAGCTCACAATTGGGCATTCGAGCGCGGGTTTTTAATCCCGTGGCTCGGCCCTGATTTGTTTAGTTCATTGTTCTCCGTGCTACCACGAGACACAATGACTCTGGCGTTGTCAATCAATGATCGCTGTTCAATGATTGGTGCGCCAGTGCCGTTTGAGTATGTGAATCTTAGGGCAATGTGTAACTACCTTGGTATTGAATACCACGGTGCTCACGATGCCCTGGCTGATTCACTGGCTACGGCAAAGCTGTACTCTCATCTGATGAGAATGTCATTCTAAGAAAAGGGGGAGAACTTAGTTCTCCCCCTTTTTTATTCTCCTAGAATCTCATCGACGAGTCCTAATTCTAATGCTTCCTGCGCTGATAGAATCAGGTCGGCAGAGCAACGTCGCCGCCAGAATGCAGCAGACCTACCACTACGATCAGCGTAAATCTTATACATCTTGGTGCGAGTCTTTTTGCTATACTCTGCCCAATTCACGAATGTTTGTGGTATGTCTCCTACCCTCGTCTCGTATCCATCATGCACCATAATAGTTGCATTTGGATAGATGTAACGAGTGTCAGCCGCTTGAAGTATGAGACTACCCATACTCATAGCTGAACCAATGACATACGCTTCAACACGTACTGGCGAAGCTAAGATCATGTCATAGATCGCCATTCCATTGAACCAACACCCGCCAAAACTATTGATGTACATTTTGATGGGTTTGTCTTGACTGGTGTTGGAGAGAATGTGGATACCTTTGATTATATCCCTTGCAACAACTTCATCAATCTCACCTTCCTGCCCATCACCAAGAAAGATTGTCCTGGTTTCAACATGAAGGTGGTAATCGAAGAACCTGTCGATATGCTCTTTCTGCATACTATTCGTCCTGTCTGAATGGACAACTCTCGCATATCGTCAAAGTGACTTCCTTGCTACGATGAGGACATTTGGACTCACGACATACATGATGTGGTTTATAAGTCCCATGCTTTTGTAGCATAATCCCAGTCATCCTGTATATGCAGGGGATTACCTTTGGAACCAGTACCATCGGATTGGCGGCATCCCTCGTGTAGCCTTCAATCTCTGGTACTGGCTCCATTTTGAACTCAATCGAGCCATCAGGATGTAAAGTCGGGGCCTTGGATTCCAATACTGGAATGTTTCTACCATTCGGTTTTCTACAAAATCCGCAACCCATAAATTACTCCTAAACTACGCAATCATCTTGGACTAGATCGCCAAGCAAAAAGTTGTGATAACCAAGCAATGTTTGTGATCCATCACCATTGGTTCCGTACCCAATGATACTGGGATTATCCGACGCTTCACAGTCATCAGTGTTTGCAAAGTTAACCGTGAATACTGGATGTGGAGTTCCAACTGTTCCTTGACTATCAATAATCGAGTCTACTGTATCTTTGGCAGCATCACGTTCTGCCTCTGAGCCAAAGATGTATTCCTCATAGACTGTAACAACCTGGTTTCCAACCGCACAACCAGACTTTCCGGGTTGAGCACAATAGCACCATCCATTTCCACTATTGCAAAGTTGCGGACTATTTGTAGTACAAGTTTCTCCGTTGGGAATGCGGACACTGGTAACTGGATTCAGGAAGTAGACTTGGAATCCCCAATAGCAAGTACCAGCTAATTGGTCCCTGTCTGGAAGATTCTGAATATAGTCTTTCAATCCTTGTTCAGTATCCAATGTGCCACTACCATTATCACTCAAACTGCCAGACCCACCATTTTGACCAGCACCAGTTGTTGAACCCGTTCCATTGTTTTGGGCATCCTGCACACCACCTGATAACTGGTTATTGGTGCCTTCCTGCTGTAACTCATTCGCCGTCGCACGGGCGTCCGCACTGGACACCGCATTGACAGGTTCTTGAGTTGGAGGAACCGAAGTGTTGTCCGTCTTGATTGCCTTGGTCGGCTTCACATCATCAGTATCAGAAGGCTTCTGATCCCCATGATCCGGTCGGCATTTATGAAACAGGTCGATTGGCCTGTTGAATGTCGTACCACCAGAAAGGGATTGGCAAGGTGATTTCTGACCGAAACTAAAGCCTTGTGGCAACTGCTCTGGCGAACCAAGGACGTGTCCTTCCGGTGGTTCAACGTCCACATTGGGACCAGAGCCACCAGCATTACCAAACTGCAAATCCTCATTTGTCGGGTGGAGAGTGTTCACATCAATTTGAGCAGGATAAGCAAAGTCATAAGCATCTTTCGATCCAGACCTAACTGGTGTCCAGATAACAAAGTCGATTGCATGATCCTCTGAATTGTAAATGGCTGACTCAACACGACATTTGATCTGACCATTGGCAATATCCGGCAGCGTGACATACACACCGTCGATTGATTCTAGTGCCAACTTGTTGATTGGAGTTTGACAGATGATCTTCCTCCAAGTGTTTGCCATTCGGATCAACCAGAACGTAGCTGACTTGATGACCAACTCTTGGATATTGAAGCAATAGAAGTTGAACTCCTTCTCTTGCGTCCCATAACGATTGACGTTGTACCGAAGAATAACTTGGTAGGGATCAAGATTTTCATTACAAGTTGGTCGCCACTTGGCAACGAACTTTGTAACCAAATCCTCTGTATTGGTATGATCCAACACGAGAGTGTTGTAGATGACATCATCTTCAGTAATGGTGCCATCTTGATTTGGTTCATCAGAGAGATAGGTCAGATGAAACTGATCGTTCCTCAACGTCAAAGCACAGCGAGCCTGGAATGCCATGTCTTGCAACAGTCGCAAGATGTTCATTCGGTCGGGAACTTTGAAGTTCATTGGATACTTGTCGATCTTCGTTTTGACAGTGGCAAAGCTGGAATCCCAGCTAAAGTCAGTGTACTTGTCGATCAACCATTCCATTTCGTCCACAGTGTTGTTACCAACACTGGAAGTCAATGTCACGTAGATTTCATCCTCCCACCCTTCTCCGAGTGACGACAACGGGCGGTTGAATACAATCTCAGCTACTTGATAACCACCAAAGTCAGATGTTCTGGTGGTGTAGTAACTATTTGGAATTGTAGTCAACCGACGAATGTTGCTTATCTCAAAGGTTCGATAAGCCTTGACATAATGAATCGTAGACGGCAAAAGGTTCGCCACATAAACGATTTCATTGTCGGTATCAAGTGTGACTTCCGACCCTGGTTCTGCCCAGAAGAATCCAGCCTCTTGGAAGGTGGACAAATAGTTCCAGGCAACTTGCTCCCTTGTTCCTTCAATGGTTTCAATACTCGTCCCAGAGACAACCGTGCTGCCCCATCCAGTGCAATCAACATTGCTTCCTGAGACAGAGATAACACACCGCTGGATTCCTATTTCATTTGGACGCTGATTGGTAGAACCATCGGGAGGCGGATCACAACCGAAGTTGGTGATCGGAGGGACAACAATCGACCCATCGGCTTTCTTGGGATGGATATAATTCGCTACCAAGAATGTGCTCGAAGGACTGCTTGCGGTCCCATTGAACTTGCCAAAGACTTTGGCACCACCAATGTCCAGAGTGATGTATACCCCTTGTGGGAAGTATTCACCGTCGATGATTACCAGACTGGCATATTCGTAACCAGATTGCGCCGTAATCTTGGCTTGGATTTCGCATTCCAATGCTCGCTTCTTGCATGTGCAACGAACATCAGGCTCAAAGACAGCCTCAATGACCAGCGTACCGGCTCCCCAGGGGCCACCAGACGCACTGGCTTCATAGTGTGACCTGAATCCCACAAAGACCAACGGACAGCAAACCTTACGAAGCTGTTCAAGTTTGGGGGAAAGCACAAAGTCTCGAATACCAAACCCTGTCTTTAGCAACCCTTTCCGTGGCGAGCGAGTACGCAGGGCTTCGCAATCCTCAACCGTACCAAAAATCAACGGCCAGGGTTTGCCAACCAATTCTTCAGGAACATAATCAAAGTTCCCTTCTTCCATAGAGAAGCCAACTTCGGCATCTTCGATACGGGTGATAATGTCGAACTTCACTGTTCGATCACCTTCATTCCATTGGATCGGGCTAGAAATCTGACCCTTGAACACAAGGAACTTCTCAGTAGTGGCCAGCCCGGTAAACCATTGGTATACCCAGGCTGGTTCCTTGTGAATGTCATGTGTGTCCATGCTCTGTTTGATCGTTCCATCGGTGTCATCCAGTGTAACGCTGATGGATTGTGAGTCACCAGACACACCAGCTTGTACCCCTTGGATAACAATGGTATTGTCAAGACCACTCACTTCTAGGATTTTACCTTCGCCGCCGCCCAAATCCTTATCGGCGTAGGTGTAGACTGATCCACCATCGACCCATTGAATCTGGATGATGACGACTGGTTCAGTCCCCAAGTTCTGATCCAACTTGGCCTGTGAAGCTACAGAGATAGGTCTAACCATTTAGGAATCCCCTTAATTCGTCAACGAGGGAGTTAATGTCCTCTTGTGTGTATGGGATGTGATTGATAGGCTCAAGGGCATTGATTGTCAATGCCCAATAAGCCCGTCTAATCAAATCTTCAGCATACTCAGGACATTTCTGAACCCTCGAACTCAACTTGGATTTGATGTCGGGAATAATTTCCCGGTGATGCGACCGCACGGCGGACTGCCTCGAACTCAAATGGGTTTGTTGTGAAATTGCCAACGTACACTACCCCTAAATGATCCGTCACTTGAATCAATTCAGAATTGTAGGCATCAAAGAATGCTTGCAATTCCAAAGCCTTGTGTTGGGATATTTGAAAAGTCCAGAGACATTTTCTCCGTGCATCCCTGGACTTGACGTAAGTATACTTCGTGCCATTCATGCTCCTGCGAAAATCAATCGAACCTTTTGGAGATACCGAATCCCCAAGTTGGGGATTCGGTAGAAAGGTGGTGATTTCAAATGCAGGATATGGTGCTTGTAGTATGAACATTACAGTACCTCCGCATCAGCACCTTGGGTTAAAGTTAAAGAGTTGCTGGCTGATACCCAAAGTTCAGCATCATCAACTTCCAACTCTAAGGCAATGTCATTCCTGTTCAATCCATTGCGAACAACAGCAGCATCAGGAGTCACAATAATTCCAGACCACAAGCGTCCCTGCCAATCTCGGAATCCAACCTTGACACCAAGGGTGGCATCGAGGAAGTCGATGATCCCTGTTACATCTGTGTCACAGATTCCTGAGAAGTCCATAACAAGAGTTCGCTGACTTGGCCACTTCGGATCACGATAGACCGTCAGAGAGCCACCACGAGACTCACGGTTAATTCGACTGTATTGGTTTCGATCACGGTCCCCAAAGTTTGGCGACCGCAACGTAACAGATAGTGAGGCCAATCCAGGCGAACCAGATGGATAGTAGAACAGAACATCGCTGTGTCTTTCCATTGGATATGGAATAGATCGGACTGCACTCCCACCACCAAATGGACTGTATTGTTCAGTGACTTTGCACTCACCATACAACCCAACTTGCACACCGTTACGCCACAATTCATACGTCAACACTTGAGCCAACTGTAATGCGTTGGATGCCGTATAACTTCGTATCAAATTGTAAGCCGCAACATGAGTTAAGTCCAATTCACTTGATGCCGACTTGCCAATCTCTCCCGCAGCCAACTGAGTCAGACTCAAAGTTCCAGAAGCAGTCAACTCGATTGGGAAAAATGCCCGTGCTGTCAATGATAAGGCACTCGTTGCAGTTAGTGGTATAGCACCAACACCTAACACGTACCGATTGTTTGTTTGACTCATGCCAAGAGCATTTTGAGCAGTAAGATCAACGCCATTCGCCTTGACTCTGACTTTGAAATAACTGTAGGTCAGTTCAATTTGAGAGTAGGCAGTTCTGGATTTGATGTTGCTGACAGCACTTTGCGTAAGTGACAACTGACTCGAAGCTGTGAGTTCGTATACCTGTGCTTCATGTGTAGAATCTGACAGAACAAGTTCATTGAATGCTGTGACTGAATGTATGCTCTTTTGAGAACTTTGAGTCAGTGACAGTGTACCTGTTCCAGTCAAAAGTTTGACTTGAGCAGGATGGGCGAGTTCAGTAAGAGCTAAAGCATTACTGGCAGATAGATGCTTAGGTGCCCAAGCATCGGCAGACTGAACTAAACTCAGAGTATTTGAGGCAGTCAGAACAATAATAGGCACACTCGCTGATTGTGTCAGCGACAATGCACTACTTGCAGTTAGATTGTAAATAACACCACCATCTGCGTCCGCAAGGACGTTCATGTGCATGTTATACAACCTAGCTGTATTGCCGGTCACTGTACCCGCTACTTCTGCGTGTACACGAGTTACCCGCAGGTTCATACCAGTTACAGAACCGGCGACTTCTGTTTGTACGCGAGTAACTCTTAGATTAGCCATTAGACTACCTCAACTCCAAATTGAGCAGCATTGATTTCGGAAGCAGTCCAAGCAGCAGACGTGCTTGGATTCAATTCAAAAATATGCTTCAAGCCACCATAGGTGGTGCTTGTGACAGACACAGTGGACCCATTTCCAGTTGTTGATGAATGTTTGGCTTTTGCTCGAACATTCAAACTACCTGCTGCATCCAATTTGTCAACCAGATTCACTTGAGCACCATAGATCGTGCCATTCACGGTAGCAAGACTACCGAAATTGTACAGATCAATATGACCACTCGTTCCAGACGACACATAATCCGTGTCACTGTTTTCGGGGTTCTCATCAACGCATTGATAGTTGCTGCCAGCACTGGGAGTGAAAGCTGCACTATCACCAGCAGCATCAGGTAGAATACCTTCAATCTTGATGGGACCAAGAAACGTGTTGTTGGGGGCCGAACCAGTTGAATCCAGAATGTAAAGATCATCAATCATCACATTCGCATCAGCAGTATCCGCCGAAGCAGGATGCCCAATCAATCGGAGCGAGTCCAATGTCGCAGTAGTACCAGCGTCACGAGTATCAACATTCGTTGCACTCATAACAGTAGTACCATTCACCTTAACCGTGTACGCACCAGTGGTGTCATTGATTAGTACATAGGATTCAATATAGCACCAACGCCCCTGTGGAATAACTCCCATGACGGAGTTCATCAGGGTGGTTAAGTTAGCCCTGCCTATTCGCAAGCCACCGCCTGCAACAAGGTCGAGTCGCATGTGAATCTTGCTATCAGCGTTGTTTCTGAATGCAACGAGAACGTTGGTGGCAACAGGTGAGTTGGTCTTGAGAGCAAAACCAATATAAACTGAGGCCAAGCTACTCAATGCAAAGTCAACGTAATTGCTTGTACCAAAACTATTACTGGCCCATGCCAAACCATAGCCAGCACCCCAGCCAGAATAGATTCGGACACCATTGGCTTGGTTAAAAACTCCTGTGTACTTGTAACCAAGTCCATTTTGGACATTGGTAGTACCAGCAGTACCGGTGGTCGTACCAAACCCTTCAAATCCTTCAAGATAAAGTAATGCCATGTTAGTCTAACTCCAACCCAAATTCAGCTAAGTTGATGTTGGCAGCAGTCCACAATGCTGAAGTATTTGGGTCTGCTTGAAAAACATGCCAGCCACCTTGGGGTTTTGCTGTGTCTACTGAGGAAAGTGTCATCACGGCTGAGTCAGCCGTTACAGCATTTGAGACAGCTTGTAAATGAAAGGATCGAATAGTGTTAAGTCCAGACAACCCCAGTATACCGGAAATCCTAACACCCTTAACTCCTGTTGCACCTACTGGTTGAAAACTGTATAGGTCATCGTGCCCTACTGTTGATGATTCAACATAATCAGTTGTAGACAGTGGCAAATCATCGACCAGTGCCGAATTGTTTGTACCAGTGCTAGGAGTCCAATCGTTCACAGCACCTTCGGCATCTGGAACATACCCACGGATTACTTGAGCACCAAGAAAGGTGTTGTTCAATGCACCAGAGTCATCACAGATGTAAATGTCATCAATGTAGGCTTGGTTTGAATCAGCGGCTCCACCGTTGGGTGCTCCAAAGTGTACTAATGCCATGTTACCGGCAAAGGAATCAAGCGTATTTGTTGCTGAGTTCGATGCTGCACTGACCGAATCAATTAACAAATCATAGGCACCGTTCGTTCCACTAGCCAACTTCCATTTCAACTCAATGTAATACCAACCACCAAGAGAAACCACATTGCCTGTCGTGGCAATCGAAGTGTTTCCACGGTAGATGGTGAATTGCTGGTTGCCGTCGTGACGAAGCCTCAGCACCAAACTTCCATCACTGTCCCACACCTGAAAAATCTCACTCACTTGCGCTTGATCGGTGAGTCTGACTCTGGCACCTATGAATAGAGTGGAGTTGATGGCAACAGGTGTCTTTAGAGGGACACGTAAGTAGTTTGCATTAGCACCACTGGCAGCGCCCCATTTCAAAGCGGTGTGAACCGTGTCCTGAGCGACAGCAAGCCTCGCACCACTAGCACCGGTTAACTCACCAGCGAATCCAATACTCTCGCAGTAAGTAACCAAGTCTGTGGCGGTGCCCGCCCCAGTCGTATTACTTACTGTCTCAAATCCTTCAAAAAATAACAGAGCCATTTGGACACCTGTAAAAAAGAAATCGGAGAGACAAATCCCTTGTCTCTCCGATTTACGGCAAGGGAAATTACGCCGAGACAGTGTACGTGATCTTCAATTGATCGCCGTTGACTACTGCCGTATCACCCTGGTCAAACAAAGCCGTTGCCCAGAGAACACCATCAGCCGCATGATCGCCCTTCGTAGCCGGTACGGCTGTCGCACCAGCGGGCGCACCAACAATGCCGATGCCCTTGATCGTGGCACTACCGGTAATGTCAAACACAACTTGGCTTGAGTTCGAGATTGACTGACCGGAGGCAGGTGCCGGATTCCACACAGGTCGAGTGACCGTGGAGTTGGCATTGCCTGGATCAGTGTAGGTCTTGAATTCATCCCAACCGTTACCAGCTTGGTCAATGTCATCATAGATGTCATCGTTGGCCAGAGCCGTGTAACCAGTGGTCGGAATCAGCAGCATGTACCATGTACTGATAACCGATCCAGCATCGAAAAACACATTGAGCAATTTGTTTTTGCCTTCATTGACGATGCCATTTCGGAAACTCATCTTTCCGATCATAATGCCATTTCGCCAATGTTCGACAACAAATCGTCCGCGAAGATTCAACCGATCCTCCAAAGCAGGAGAATCTTGGGGCTGCTTCCGACACACTTCGACGGCTGCCCTTTGTCGCAGATTGATCTTTTCAAACATCGTTTCCTCCGAGAGAAAAATGCCGTGAAGTTTTAGAATGACGATGTGCCACGTCGAAACTCACGGCGTAGTTGCGACACGACAAGACGAGCAGTTACATCGGGATCAGCAGTCCCGTTGACTTTCACATCACCGATATTGATGCTGTTGTTAACAACACCACCCTCGGCACGATACACAGGAGCAACACCAGCATTCATTGCAATCAGTTGCGAAGCAAACCGTCTCGAAGCCTTAGCATTCATAACGAATTCGCCTGGGGACAACATAGCCGGGATGGTATCCGTACCACGGGCAAATCCACCACGAGCAAGATACTGCATGGTGCCACCAAACATTCTTGATTGGCCACCACTACTACGATTCATCAATTCTTGTAACCGCTGTTGAGCAGCGGCACTTTCATTGATTGCCCTAGTCAAGTCCTTCTGTGCAGAGACAGTTTGTTGCTGTACACTGAGTTGACCACGAAGTGCGCTTTCAAGACTTTGTAGTTCTTGGAGTTGACCAGCGGAGAAATTTGCTCTTGCACCAAACAAATTCTGCTGGGCAGTACGCAATGCCTCCAACTGAGTAACAAAATCACTGATGAATTGCTGCTCACCACCAAGTGGAGTTCCAGGTACATCACCAACACCAATCTGGTTGAATGCGTCTAGCAATCGTCTTGCATTCGTAATATCCTCATCAGTGATGAGTTTATTAGTCCTGGTCTTTTCAACTAATCCAAGAAAGACAGATTCCAACGTCTGAAGGTTATTTTGAAGTTGTGCAATCGAAGCACCAATTGGTGCTTTAGCCAGCGAAGTTTGTGCGTCTCGAATCTGAGTCAAGAAATCACGAACCTTTGCTGCTCCGATTGTCACTTCCTCTTGAGCGACGTTGAAGGCTTTCTCTTGATCCTGGGCCTGCTTGATCTTCTCTACAACCTCTGAATATAGGTTGGAGAGACTTTCAACTGGCTTCACAGCATCAACCTGTGTACCCAAATTCAAGCGTTCTGCTGTCTTGGCGAAGAATTCGATTGGAACTTGAGCAACAAGATCACGAGTGGCACTGTCGATCTGAGCCTGAAGTTTGGGTCGGTCAACATTAAATTGAACATCCAACTTCTGCAATTGATCGTTGAAACGACTTGCTAAATCTTGCAAACCAAGGAATTGAGCTAAATCAAACTGCGTGCCTGTGAAAGCCAGCCTCTTGATGTCGTCCAGTGCTTCCTTAGCATCGGATAAAGCCTGCTGTCTGGCTTCAGTCCCTAGTGGTTGTGTCCCACCAAACAAACTGATACCACCTTCAAAACGCTTAACAGCATCTTTCAGCAGATCAAGGTTAGCTTGTTCAGCCTGAAGTTTCTGCTTGGCCTTGTCTGCTTGCTGCTGATCCAGAGTCGCTTGAGCCTGTTTCGTTCTCAACTGTTCATTGAGAATATCTGCAATGGCTTGTTCGGCTTTAGTCAGGAGAGTCCTGTTTCCAGTGCTTTCACCTAACTTGCTGGCTTCCTCAGCAAATTTCTTAGCACGCTCCAACAACCGCAATTGTTCTTCTAAACCCTTGTCGGTTCTCGGTTGCAGTCTTGCCTTGCTAATTGCTTCATCAGCCTGTCGCAGATTGGCAAACGCTTTTTGGGCATCTGTCAGACCGCGAATCCTGTTGGTGAATTCTCGATCAGCCAGTTCTTCTCGAATCTTGGTTTGATCTTGTTGACTCTTGGTGACATTTTCTTCTGCCTTAGCGATTGCATCTTCCAATCCCTTGACAAAATCTTCTCTTACGCCAACCAACGTTGACAAAGAGCCTTTGACACCTGCAACAAAAACTGAATTGGAGTCAGACAAGGACTTGAATACTTGGGTTTCAGCTTGACGAATTGGATCAATCAGTTTTTGGAATTCCTTTCCAAGACCATCAATCTCTTTTCGAGCCTTCACCAAGTCTGTGGTAAACTGGTCAATTCTGGACTGGCCAGCTACGTCAATTTTTCCAAGTCTTTCCAAAGTGTTGCCAGCAACTCTAGCCTCATCTGCCATCTTGATGACTTGGCCTAGAATAATTCCGATGCCAAATCCAGCAATGATTGGTCCAAGGGTAGCTAGTGAAACTCCAAGCACTCTTGTTGCTGCCGCAGCCTGTGTTGCCTGTACTCCATAGTAGACTAAGGCACCACCAGCCACGAAAGAAAAGACTGTTCCTACGTTTTGCACAGCAACGGTAATGCTTTGCAAAGCCGAAGTCAATGTAGGTAATCCAGCCTGCGCCAATTCAATGAATGCAAGATTCAAGTCATTTACTGCTTTCTTGAACTTGATTACATCTGTGTCATCGAAACCTTTCAACAACCGGTCAATGAAACCAGCACCTTCTTCCGAGGCTGTGTTGATTTCATTCAGAGTCTTAGTGAAGAATTCAAAGTCTTGTGCGATACGGGTGATACCAGTACGTGAACGGATGTTGGTGAACAACTTCCCAAGACTGACATTTCCTTCCTCAGATGCTTGAGCAATGGCTTTGATGAGTGGGCCAAGGCCACCAAACTTCTGGATGGCTTGTTCAACATTCGCCACACCAAACCGATCAAAGAGTTTCTGCAATTCTTTGGTAGGTTTCTGCAACTGGTTGATAACCGCTCGAATCTCAGTCAGAGCACGTTCTGGACTCACACCAGTACGTGTGATAGTTGCCAGGGCAGCACCAACTTCATTAAAGCTAATACCAACATCCCTAGCCAGCGGAGTCACGTTACCAAGCTGGTCAGCCACGTCCTTCAAACGCAATCGTCCAATACGGACTGTTTCAAACAGAGCCGCAGAGGCACGATCTGAGTCAGCAACCGTCTGTCCGTAGGAGTTTAAGATAGACGAAATTGCTTCCAGAGACGTACCAACGTCTGTGTTTGTAACACGAGCTAACTTCAAAGACTCCACAAGCAATTCATTGCTCTGAGCCGTCCCCTTAACAGAGTTGGAGAGTTCTTGATACTTTGCCTCTGCAATATCAATAACGTCAAATCCAAACTGCGCAGACAGTCCTTTAACCTCTTTGCCCAAATCACCCACAATCTGCCCAAAGTTTGAAGCTGTGTCATTCAATCTTGGACTGATAGCAGCGGTTTCAGCCAACGCTGTTTGAAACTTCTCTGTGGTGTCAATCGCCTCACTCATTTTAGCCTGGATTGAACCAATAGCGCGCACAATCACCTGTGCTTGGAAAATCCTGCCTAAAGTTTGTAGACTGATAGCCCAACGGTCTGTGGCTCGCTTGGCGTTGTTTACAGCATTGGCTGCACCATTAACACCACTGGTAGCTTGGGACAACTTCTGAAATTGCGCAGCGGCAGCCTTAGCTCCACCGGCAATTTTGCCAAGTTGTTGGGAAAGATTAAGACCGTTAACCAGTCTAGCAGCTTGGCCAAGAGCGGCCATTTGCTGAGTAAGAGAAGCAAGGGCGGAATTCAATTGGGCAATGGATTGAATTGCCTGTGTGGCATCAAAGCCTAATTGCTGTGTGATTTGCTGAGCCATTATCCCACCCTAATTTTGGTAAATTTGAGAGATCGCCACGGAGAGGGCAATTCAACCAGCCTTGCGTAATCTTCAAAGGCCGCTTGCCCAATCTGTTGAAAACCATACGGGCCTGGATTGTGCAGTCTTGCAAAAACCCTACCCGCAACTGGGTTTGCATTCCCATCGTTATATTCATTGAATACAAGATGGAATAGATCGGTCGAGTAGAAAAAAGACACTAGACCGTTTGCAGCGTTCGATGCGTCAAGTGTTCCTTCACTTCTCTGGAATCCAATCCTTGGTCCCCACCTATTCGGTGCTCTTTCAATAAAACCGCTAGGTGCCTGAATATTGATCGTCAGTGGAAAACTGATTGCTCTTGCCAGCTTCAAGAATGTGGCACGGGACGCACCGGACCACACTGGGATAACTAACAAGACAGTGGCATTTAACCAAACTGTAGCAGCTTTCTTGATTTCTTTGGCAAGCATGGCGGCAAGTTTTTGCCGCCACATTTGCTCATTGATTGACAAAGCCGTAAACCGAACTTTGAACTTCATGGTCGAACGGGTGCCCGCCTCCCTTGGCGTCTTGTCGGACGCCCAGCGTTAGTCGTGGGAGCGGACGGAGTTTTCGGTCTTTCACTCTCAGCACCACCAGCCTCATCGTAGTTCCTGCGCTGTTCGTAAGCCAGGATTAGTGCCTGTGTCCAGGGATCACACTCATCCCAGGAATCTTTGACTCCTGGTGGTTTGATACCCAGTCTTTCACAAGCACACCAGATGGCGTACTCTACGGTTGTGTACTTGGGCCAGAGATACTTTCTTGTTCCGCCGCCCGACCACGTAGAAAAACCTGTCGTGCCGCTTCAAGTTTTTCCTCGTCCAACGCATTGGCCTGCATCACAGCAGCACCGATTCGCTGAATTTCAACCACGGAAAAACCGGCATCACGTAGCTCTTTGTTGTAGTTGGTCCAGGTACTTGGCTTGTCCATGTTGACCGTTTCCCACTCAATGTTCGACGGCTCAAGACTCTTTAGAGTCAGATAAGCCATTCGTTTAACACCGTGGTCGATAGTCTGAGCCTTGTAACCAAGATCAGAAAAATCAGGATTCACCCCATCCTTAGTCATAATCACGGGTGGCTTTGGTTCTGGACACTTCTCGTCAAACTCATCCCAATCAAGGACTGCTTGAGCAAACAAGACAATATCCTCACCACCTTCGCGGGGCAAAACCAACGTAACGCGATTTGGACCTTTGATTTCGCGACCAGCAATCTTCATGTTTGTTCCCTTTGCCTAAGAAAAAGCTAGGGGATGCACACCGCATCCCCTAGCCGTTCAAATGATTACTGACGAGTGATCGACGGCAACACCACGTTGCATCGTCCACTGGTCGAAACGGTGGCTGCGGCCAAATCCGCTTCCAACGTTTCATAACGATAGTCAGGCAGAATGATGGTTTCATCCTGCGATGCACCACACGGAGTGATGTGTTCGATCTCAATGTCAACCGCGTACGGTTCGCACGGGTCGGCAGACGAAGAAACCCACTCAGCCGCACTGTTGATGCCATTCAAGGCATCATACGGTGAAATGGTTTCACCTGTTCCAGTCCTGATGTGTTCGTACACCAAGTCCAAAGAAACGTCAAGAGGCTGTTCATCACCTTCACGAACCGTGTCAAGATCGCCACGGTCGAGCAGGTAATCGAATTCACGGTTCACAGTCCACGTCAGATTGCCGTCACCAATTTTGACTTCAATCTGCTGCGGGAGGAACGTGACCGCACCACCGTCCATATACGTCCCGGCACCAAGGGCAGGAGTAAATACGATGTTGGTGGTCGGAGACGTGTTGGAAGGCGTGCGAGCCGTCACCGTATGCACCGTTCCAGTAGCCGTTTCACCAGCCACCGTAAAGCGAGCACCAACCGGAACCAAATCCGTATCTTCAGTATTCAACACGATAGTATCAATGTCGAAATTGGTGTCGGTAGCCATAGGTGCAGTCATCGGTTCGTTGATCGCAGCCGTACCGCTCAGACCATCCTTAATGCGAATTGTCGCATCACGAAGTTCAATACGAGCCATTTTATCCTCTCCCATAAAGGGCAGAAAAGATTGTTAAGACGAAATCTCCAATTTCAAGGAAGCATCGACACCCATTTGTCGCAAGCGACTCACACGGTCGATTTCACCGAAGTGGAGAACTTTAACCCCTTCTCTTGGCCCATCGCGAAGGGTAAGACACCCAATCTGAGATTGGTCATCACCAATGCCGTTGCCATATTTGAACACCGGTATTGGATCACTAATGGCTTGGGCCATAATTCCAGCCATGTCAATCCCACCATAGACATTATCCATAGTGCCGTCCATGTGGGAGAAGATAAGAACGTTTACATCCACATCCATCAGATAGAAGTTTGCACTTAACTGACGTGTGAATGGTCCGTTCATTCTGATTTCCAGTCTTTGCGTAGACTCAATGAAATCAGTAGTTCTTTCTTCGAGTTCTTCGACCAATGACGCATACCCATTTGTGTCAGCAACATCCTTGAGATACTTCGCCAAAGACGCCTGGACCCAACGGGGCCAATTTGGATCGTATGCCATTATGGATGCTCCACTACTACACTCGCTTGCTGGGTTAAACCAGTCGCAGATTGTGCAGTTAATTGCCTCACAGTAGCAACATTAGATGATTGTGTCAACACAAACAACGAACCTGCTGTGAGTTCCACGGGTATGAAGTCAAATGTTCCACTCGAATCTTGTTGAATGTCCAACATGCTCTTGCCTGTCAGGACATGAATTTGCTGCGGAACAACGCCTTTAAGTTCTACAGCCAAGACTTCGAGTAGTGTATTGAACTCGACTTTTTGAATTTCTTTGATTTCGTACTGCTTGCCATCATACACGATCCAAGAATCGCGTTTGATTTCGTAACCCGATGGTAGGTCACGATGGTCTATGTAGAACCAGCGAGCACTAATATCGTACATCCCACCGTAAACAAATTGCTTGTCAGACGAAATCATAGAAATCGTCTGTGTTTGTTCTCGTGTCAATTTCACCGGAAGGATGATGGCTCTATCGACACGAGTAACAGTTTTGTTTGGCCAACTCTTAATACCTGTAGACAGGTCTGTTTGAGGATTGCCTTGTTCGTAGACGAAAATTTCAGCACCGTACAACCGCTTCAGCTTGTAAATCGTCATCTGAATACGTTTGTTAGCGTGGCGGTTAGTTGGCATGTTTACGTCCTCGTTAGATAACTGGACACCACGAAGGTGAGTATTGCACCAATTGTCGTTGTGAAGGCAAACCAAGTCACAGCATTGAGAATTGACTGTGACCGTTTCAAGCGGTCAATCTCTACTAGCAAGCCTGGGTGATCCACAGAACCTACTAGACTTTCCTTAATGGCTTTTACGTCACTAGAGACAGTCTCCAATGTCGTTTTCTGCCTTTCAAAATCAGCCTTGAGTTCCATCACCGTTTCCAGATGAAACTGGCATGTGGCTGATGGGAAATCTTGCTTGGCCATCGAAACCTCCAAGTATAGAGAAGCCCGCGAGGGACACCCCTTTCTAAACATCGCAATGTTGAGAAAGGGAAGTCCCTCCCCGGAGGAAGGGACTTCTGTTTTACCAACCCAATCGAATTAGCCAAGCACGATGCAGGCCAACTTGGATTCCAGCACGGCGACACCGGCCAGAAGGTCGAGAACAACCTTCGTGCCTTGGGCGTCGATGTCGTACTGCATGGTCGCTCGCATGGCGATGTCGTTGTGGACAGCCACGAACGAACGGGCACCCATGCTGGCGTCGGGCCGAGCCAAAGGACGGCTGACCAGAGCCACCGCATCGCGGTGGAAAGCGACGTTGAAATCACCGGCAGGACCGGGGAACGCCTTGTCGTTGTTCACCAGGGCGAAGTCCAGCGGACGATCCAACAGCACAGTCGTGCTGGTGGCAGTCGAGCTAATGACTTCGATCACCGTGTAGGTGTGCCGGGTATTCGCGGTCGTTCCGAAGGCAACCAACTGACCCACGACGAGATTCTTGCCAGACGTGTGACCGTCCAAGATAATCTCTTTCGTGTAGCCAGCAGCGTAGCCGCCGTCAACGTCACAAGCCTTGTAGACCGTGATGACGCCGCCGTTGCTCACAGCATACTTGGTGGCTTCGTTCAGGGTGATAGCCGTGGTATTGCCACCGCCGTCATCCGTATTGGCCGTGCTCCACGTCGGCTGATCGTTGCCAGCGAGGACAACGAATTCACCGTCGAGCACAACGTAGCCGGTCACGTCCGCAGCCGTCAGCGAGCCAGTCGAACCAGCCGCGATGGCAGCAGTAGCCGCACCGAGAACCACGTCACGACCATTGGCCGAGCCTGCGAGAATGCCGTTCACGTTCTGATCCATGAACGTGTCAAAACCGAGAATACGACCCAGACGGGCTTCCGTCAAAGCCGTGCCACCGTCACCACGCTGATCGGCTGCGATGAACAGTTCGGTCTGCAAGACCGCCGTTTCCGAGCCGGGAGCCAGGACGAGCCGACGACCGTTGGTGTGAGCCAGCTTGCGGTTCAGCTTTTCACGAGCTTCGAGGATCATGTCCTTCGCATTGCTCGAAGAAAGAGAACTCAGGCGACCAACACGGTCGGTCGGGCCACCGAGCAACGCATGAGCCATACGGCCCAAGATCGCGCGGTCAACGCCGTTACCCATCGCCTTCATGGCGGGGACCAAGTGAATCGCAATCAAATCCTGCAAGGACTTGCTGCGCTCGCCATCCTTGATGACGAAACCGGCGTAGAAGTGCTGGTTCAGAGGAACCTGTACGTTCGTCAGCACGGCGTCGTTGTAGGTGATGCTGTCCGAGTCCGTCTTTCGACGAACAACCATATCGGACGGCTTGCGGGTGTTAACCACGTCACCGAAGTTAGCGACTTCCATCGAGAAATCGCGATGAACCAACATACCCATCACCATGTTTTCTTCGAGCACGGCGATGGACTCGCGCGCCCACAATTCAGGGATGAGCGCATCGTTGTCATTGGCGAAAGCTGCCAAAAACTTAATGTACAACATAGTAGTTGCAACTCCAAATGATAAAGGTTACTACGCTACGCTGGTAGCGTAGCAAATTTTACAAAGAAACGAAACGCTTCCCCTGCTTATTTTGTGGGAATTAGCGACGGTTTTTCAAGCCCAAAGCGGCAGGGTTCTCTTTACGGAGCTTAAACCATTGCTCGTCGCTCAACTTAGAGTGATCGACAGTCCCATCCCCGGCAAACGCGCCGGTAGCGGAGCTAGAACCAATTCCTTCACGGATGTTATGCCGGAAGAAATTGCCCCATTGCTCAGGATTCTTTTTCATGTATTCGACCGCTTCATCAGGCGTCATCTGAAGCTGTTCGACTGCACCAGAATCCTCATTCTTCACAGACATTTCGACCATCGGGACGAGTTTGCCTGTGGGTTTTCCAACATGGTCCAACTTCTCAACCAACTTAGTCTGATTGCGAAGTTGAACAATCACTTGCTGAGGATTGAAAGCATCGTGCTTGATCGCAGCGGACTGCAAAGCCTGAGTGATGGTCGATTCAGTGTATCGACTCTCCCACGTTCCAGCCTTTTCTTGCCACTGTTTCAATTCCGCCTGATACTTTTCCTCAGCCTGTTTCTTTTCGTATGCAAGCTGCTGCTCTTTCGTGCGTTGCTGCTTGCGTAAATCTTCCAACTGATCTTCGAGCCGAGTTCGTTCCTCTTTGCTGAGATTCTGATTCTCAAGCAAATCCTGATAGCTCTTTTCCAAAGCCGTGTACTTCTCGGTGTGCTTTCGCCGGTCATCTGCGAGGAACTTGTTCACTTCCTCTTGCGTAAATGTTCGACCGCCTTTTCCAGCGCCCGATCCAGCAGACCCGCCAGCACCCAGACCATTCCCAGCACCAGCCCCAGCACTGTCGCCAATGCCGCCAGCACCCCCGTCACCACCAGAGTTTCCACCAGCAGAGCCATCGTTGTTTCCTTCAAAAGCTGCGAGGAACTTAAACTTAACCAACATTGCAAACCTCCAATCGGAGTTAATACCCTACAACTATGTTAACTATTCAAAGCGCGGTAGGTCATCGCTAAGAATTTGGGTTACGAAACCCGACTCAATCTGATCCTGTCATCGTCTCTCAAGAATGGTTTCAAATACTTCCATGCCGTTGCAGAAGGCACACCATTGATGATGTGTTCAAGTGGTTCCTGCCTACGACTGAAGCTGCTTCGCACCGGACCAATTGCATGATCTTGTATGGCAAGGTTTTCTAATTCCAAATCAGGATCAACCCCGTCCAGTAGTGCGTAGGCAATTTCGTAGCAGGCCCACTTAATCTGCTCTGGCACTTGCGTGTCAGCCCCTCTTGGAAACTCATTTTCCTGTGCTGCTTCCGCAGCTTGAATTGTGTCTGTGTCCGCATCTGGGTCTGCTTCTAACACAACATAAACTGTGTTTTTGTAGCCCTTGTAGGACAATGAATCAATGATCCTGGTGGCAGCTAACAAAGCCTTTGGCCGGTCAGCGGCACTTGCCAGCGACCAAGCCGATTCATGCAGCCGGTCATCAAAATAGGCTTGCGCCTCTTGGATAGTGACGTATGCAGCCATTGGTGCTCTCCGTTAGCAAGCAATCCAGGTGTAGTCAACAGTGGCACCGCTGCCAGTCACACGGATTTGGTCAATCTCTTTGATCGGAATGTAGACTTCCTGCCCTTGTGGCAAAGAGTAAGCACTACCCGACGCTAAGACACCACTGGTGCTACTGATAAGCAAGGCCACAGCAGCACCGTTGATGTTGCGAATTAGCACGCCTTTGGCGACTGGATAGTTTGCAACACCATCCAATGCTTCCCATGTTCCATTCGGTGCTTGACCAGTCCCCGCTTGGAAACTCTTGTAAGAAGCTGCTGCTGAATTGAAATTTGCCATGTTTATCTCCAAGCAACTAAATCATAGTTGCAGCCATTCAGTGCCAGTATAGTACAGCACGACTGTAACACCGGGTTCTATGTTAATGGTCTTGGACAATGCTAGGTTTCCATCACGTCTCAACCTGACATTATCTCCAAACAGGAGAATGACCATTCCAATGTCAGTTGTGAATATGTTATTCACATTGACTCGACTTGGTGCAACCAGTCTATTGACTGTTCTAGTCACAAGGAAGTCACCAGTCACGTTTATAGTGACTGGTTCACCAAGATTCAAATTGGCTACTCTGCATGGGTCATCGTTCACCGCTGATAATAACCCTTGATTCATTACGATTGGAGAAAGAATCACAACTTAATTGGTTGCTGAATTTCAATCTCGAATTCCGTAGCCGAGAGTGCATGACCAACACGAAGAACAAACTCCCCAGCGGTTGTCGGTGCAGTAATGGTCAGTAATCCAGCCGTTGCCGCACTTAGGAAGTAATCTGCTCCTACAGTCAGTCCACCAACTTGACCGGTAATGGCATCCCACTGACCAGTCGTTGCCGTCAAAATTCCATCTGTCAGAATGTCAGCAGGATTTCCGTCTGCCACAGACGTATTGATTACCAAACCAGCAACTCGAATTGTGCTTTGGGCATTTGCTCTAGCCAACAGTGCATTCGCACCGTTGATGTAGACCGCATTTCCAATCACCATTGCCCCACCTGAGTTGTTTGTCTTGGTAATGATATTACCAAGGTCTAAACGATCCCCAGTTTGAAGCTGTTCAAGTTGACCGTTAGTAATGACGATTGCTTTCTTCACAGCCATGCGTATTCTCCTACAGTTTAACTGACAACACAATTCGTAAGTCGAATGTGTATAAGCCTTGGGCCTTTCCTACTTTTACTAGATACCCAGTCGTAGGAACAATATGCGTCATAAATCCTGAGTAACTCAAATAGTAGTCAACCCCAGGATTTAATTTGACGGTGGATGTAATCGCAGTCCAATCGGTCAGCAATACACGACCACTACTTATGTATTCAACAGATTGAGAATAGCTGGCTTGAGTAAGAGCCATGCCAGCTATTTCTCCGTCAGTGTTGTCTGCTAGAACAATTTTTCCATCTGCTCGAACATTTACAAGATTGCCAACATTTATGGGGGAAGCCGCTATGCCTTCGTACAATCCTCCATAGCCAGCGCCACCAGACAGTACGAATTTTTGTAACGCAATGACTTCTTCACGAAGTTGGTCCCAATCTTGATGATTGCACCAAGCATCATTTACGATCTTGGTGCGATCTGGATTTTTCGTTAAGCCATCCCAAATCCGTTCAGGAAAGTTAGGATGTGCATAACCCATCGTTTATTCCACATCCTTTCCTTCTCCACGGACTGGTTTTTCCGTGCTATCAGAAGTTGTGGTATCAGTGGCATCTTCTCGCTCATCCTCAGCTTCATCTGAATCCATAGCCATATCCTGTACCCCACGGGCACCGGGTTTGGCCATTCCAGCACCACCTTGTGCTTCCTGAATTCGAGCAATGCGTTCTGCGTGGTCTTTCTTAGCCTGCTCGATTTCATCTTCACCGTTGAAACCGAGTGCATTAGAAAGTGTCACGTCGCTGGCCAATCCTTGTTCTTTAGCCAGTTTGATTACTTCAGGCGAACTCGTTGAGTAGGAAGCGGTGTCGATTTCCTTGAAGATTTCGTCCAACTTCTCAGGAGTGATTCTCCCGGCCAGCAATGATGCAACAGCATCCTTTGCCAACTCTTTCTTAACGGTTTGCCCTGGAATGGAGAACATAAGTTTGGTCAACTTATCTGCTTCATCCAGTCGCTCGCCAGCAGACTTCAGATTGTACCGTTCTGGATACTTGACGATGACAGTCTGTTTGGAACTTTCATAACTGGTCCAATGATCGGCAATCTTTCGTTCGCCGTTCTCTAAGACCATTCCAATAAAAGCCAAACCAGACTCCAAGCCTTGATTGTCGATGTTTCTTGCTTCAGCCGATGCACGACTGTTGCCAAGAGCGACTACGGCTAGGTTCACCAGTTTGCGAATGTCATCCTCCAACTTAGCCTGCAAAGCCATAGAGGCTTTCAGAGGCTCACTGGATGGATGAATGAATCCAGGTCGGTCAGCATTGATGTCGTAGATTCGACCGTCAATCGCACCAACTTCGACATTCTTTATATTGGCCCCTTGACCACCAGTGGATGCCGTCCCATCTTCCATTACATCTGACTTCAGATGGGAACCGATAGCACGGGTGTCTTGCTGTTCTGTGTAGAACGGGTAGTTCGCCTTGAGGGCATACGCTACATCGCTTGAGCACAGGTTCAGCAAGGCAATCTGATGGTTGGAAATGTCCCGCAACAGACTGTCGCCAATGTCGAACAGTACAAATGGAATCTTTGTCAATTCCAATCGCACAGGGGCGGGAGGCGCTTCAACTCCATACGGAGAAGTCGTGTTTCCAGCCGCATCAAAAAACTGGTAGTAGACGAATCCATCGTCACCGATCCAGAGCAGACGATACCGGTCGAAAGACGACTTCGGCAGGTCTACTCCGAACATTGTGGTTTCGTAATCCAGGCACCAGTCACGCAAGAGGATTGATTGGAAGTCGCTGGGATTCTCAGGAGACGAACACGACCAAGACAGAATATCCTCAACCCGGTACATATAAAGGTACGGGGCAGCGTTCTTCACGTCGGCAAGTGTTGGTCCCTTCGGAGGCAGGTTGTCAACAAAGACACCTACCTTACCCATCGTCAGCAACTCAGGCAGAACCTCGGTGCCAATGAAGTTGTTCATTGAGGCACCACGTCGGTCCACACCACCCTTTAATCCTGCAACTGCACTTTGGTAAGTCTGTGTTCCACCTTTGCGAATGATGTCACCCATTCGGTTGAACACAGCATTCTTAATGTCAACGATTGCAGACTTGGCGAAGCCAGGAATAGGAGTAATTTGCAAACGCTTCTGGTAGTCATCTTCCGTCTCGCGTTTGGAGAACTTCTGCAAATATCGACGCACGAAGTCATCCCCGCCACCCCAGATATAACGCCACTTATCCCAATCAGGAAGTTGGAACAAATGGTCCGGGTGTCTAATCGAGGGTATCGAAATTGAAGAAGCCATTTGTCACTCCAATAAGGAAAAGTTACAGGAACTTTCCAATGTTCTTGTTGGTTGCTACTGACACAGCACAAGGTAATGCCATTTCGGCATAGTTCAAAGAATGTGCATAGTGGTCAGGACCAAAATTTCTGTAAACTGCAATTGGATTCCCATTTTGATCTTCCTCATACAGACGTACAAGGTTTCTCAAATGTTCAGAGAAAGCAATCGGAGGATCACAGGGTATTTCGATTGTCCCTGAGAAAAACCTACCCAACGCTACGTCCAACCAGTTTGTCCTGTCACATACAACAACTGGTGCGTAGGAACCATCGTCATCTATGGAGAACTCTTTTCCAGCCCTCCCTGTACGATAGCGATTCAACCAAACAAATCTTGGAAAGCGGCGAGCAAATCTTCGTGCTTCCTGAATGTTGGGGTCAGCATCCACCATGCACGCTCTAACTTGCCACTCGTGCATCAATCGGTCTGGAACTACTTCCCATTCATCCTCAAAGAACCGGCCAATGTCAAGGACACGGCATTGAGCATGTGCATTCAAGTCAAGTGTTAACTCAGGGTAGAACCATTCACAGATGGTGTAGAAGCACCATTTGCCTTGGTCAATACCCATCGTAATCATTCGCTTTTTTCCGTTTGGCACAACAGCGAATTGCTTGCAACGATATGGTTTCGTACAAGCAGCAATCATTTCAGCCGTGACTGAGGATTTCTCTCCGATGTATGCTTCACCAAGAACCGACTTATGGAATTCTTGGGCGGCATACGGGTTGATCTGAGCCTTGTGATAATCAATGACGATTTCACCTGCCGTCACTGTAGCACTGTAAAGCTGGTTGATCTTGAATCCTCTACGGTCATCATCCACACCGGTTACGGTTGGTTTCCAGAAACCAGTGTTGTAGAGTGTTTGCATCTTGTCATACTGCAAGATGACATTGTTGACTTTTTCGTTTTTGAACTCATAGCCACAAAGCGTGCATTGAAAGTAAGAACGATAACACTCTGGATCGTTCATGCTTTCGCCACATATCTTGATGCTATCTGGAAAGCGAAATTCGTCTTGTCTATTGCAGGAAGGGCACTTAAAGAAAAAGTGCTCTTGTGTTGATTTGGCATACTCCAAACTGACCCCGTGGTTCGGGGATGTGGGAGTGGAAATATACCAGACTTTCTTTTCAGGTTGCCCTCTCAACCGCTGCATCGCGAGTTCAATCTGAGACTGATCCATTTCATCCAATTCGTCAAGAATCAGAATTGAAACTGGAATAGACTTCAGATTGGAGTCACCACGGCTACCACGGATGTAGAGCGAAATACTACCAGCCATTTTCAAGCCAACATTGTTTGTGTCCGTGAAAACTGACTTCAAATACGGACTCATTTTCAATGCTGGGTTGAACCGAGATTTGGAGAAGTCGGAGGCATCTGTCAATGTTGGCAAGACGTAAAGAACATTTCTTTTCATCACATCAACGTAGAACAGAGCCAGATTGATGCCGACTTCTGTGAAGCCTGCCTGTGCAGACTTCATGGATACGTTCCATGTCGCTTGACTATCGTGCAATTCTCTACACCAAGGGTGGTGCAAAAAACTGTAGGGGCCGGGAAAAGGATTTCCCATTACCCTTCGTTTTTCAGCCCATCGTGATGGCTTAGTAATTGTCTTTCCGATCAGTCTCGATCCTAACTCCTGTCGGAATTCATCAAGCATCGACATTGAACACTTCCTTTATTCATCCACCTTACCCGGAGGAAGCTGGACCTTTTCCTTCCTGGGCCGCTTTGATGGGGAGGGAGGAACAGGCGACATAGGCGCTGCATCTGCACTCGACTCAACCTTCGACCCATCAGTATCAGGTACAGGAGAGTGGTCAACAGAACCAACGTCGGGTAAGGTGGGCTTTGATTTAGAAAGTGGAATCAAGTGAATCTTTGGATCAAAATACACCCATGCTCCACGCCCACCATTCTCTTGCGGTTCGTAGGTCCACACAGGACCGAGCGGCTTATGGCCGTTATCTCTGGCCTGCAAGAGTATTCTCGGAAATACTGGACAGTCTGGTATGACGATTGGTTCTGAGGCTGGTTGCCCAAGGCCCAATGTCGTCTCATCGAAAATGAAAAACACCTTAACCGAGCCACGGTAATAGCAAAGTTCTGGCGGACACTCAAGAGTCGTTGGAAGCATTGCTTTCTCCCTTGGCTTTCTCGACCAACACATTCAGTCGGTCGCGGAATTGGATTAAAATTTGCTCTGGAATTCCAGGCATATCAAGAGCCGCATAGGCTTCAAGCATGGAAATACAAGTACCAGTTCCAACTGACACATGCCGCCAAAGTTTCTCGTACTCAGCATCAGGAAGCACTTCAAGTAGTGTTTTAGGAAGTGCGACTCTTGTGGTGGGAGCAGGAGCAGGTGTCACTTTTTGTGAAACCGATCTTGGTCTTGTATTTCCATGTCTTGACATTACAGAAGTACCAGTGCTAAAAGTGAGAGAAGAACTCGAAGAACCTTGTCCCAATTGTTATAGAGCCAATTCAGCAAGGTGTCCCAATCAATCATTCTCCAAGCCACACCGTGGGAAAGCAAAAATCGGTCAGCCTTTCGCAAGGCACGAACCGAGATATTGACTTTTCTTTCCCCTGGACCCATTGCTCGCATGATAGCTTTTGGGCTACTGAAAAGTGCAATTGCCGATTGGTTAGCTTTCATTAGTTCACGATTATCACCGTAAACTCGCTCACGTTCAGCCCTCTCGGCAGAATCCAAGAGGGCTTTTTGCAATCTTTCGTAGACCATGTTTACAACTCATCATAAGGGCTGACAGGTGGAGCGGGTGGTTCAGGTTTCTTTCTCTGCTCATCGGCAGTTTTAAGATTAGCCTTAAACCATTCCTTGTCAGTGATTCCAGCGGTGCGGGCCACTTCCTTACCCTTATCGAATATGATAAAGGTTGGAAACGCATTTACATCGAACTTGGCATCAATGTCTTTGAATTCATCAATGCGATAGATGTAAATTAAGTACCCATCCTCACGCAACTTTTCCAAAGTTGGATACATTGCTCGACACGGACCACACCATGATGCTGAAATCATAACGGCGTAGTTCATTTTGCAATGCTTGTTTTTGCAAACATTAGGAGGGCATTTGCAATCTTTGCCACACGGACACCCATCACCTTCAGTGGCTTGTGCCACGTCATAGGTGATGGTCTTATTGGCTTCTACGGTTCGTCCCGTATAAGCCCGTCGTAAGGATTCTCGTTGTTCGGCTTCGGGGGTTCCGGGTTTGGGAAAGGTTCCGGCTGGGGCGTCGGCAACGGTGGAGTGTTCGGTGATCTTTTCGGGAACCCAGCCATGTCGAGTGCTTTGTTCACTATTGCAAATAATTCCGTTATAGACGGAATCCACTTGACTGGCTTTCCCAGGGCGATCTTCACAACTAGCTTTCGTTGCCAAGCAACCCATTCCCGCCAAACAGACAACCAACCCATATAAAAACCTCATGGTAGCACCTTATGTTAGAACAAGATGTAGTCGAGGCGTTGAGCCGGGAAACCAAGGAATTGACTCAGTGCGTAGGTATCACCCATTGCACACATACCATCAATGGTTTCGGCATCAACCCAGAAACTACCATCTGGTTGCTCAAGCCGTTTAGGACCACCTACCCAGTTTGGTCCCCAAGAATTCTGAATCAAAACACCTGGACGCTTCGTGTCATCAACACCGATACCGCACATGGCGTGCCACCATTCTCCACAACGACGGAGGAAGCCCATGTCGTCACGACCACCTGGGTTGTGTTGGCGACATTCAGGATTGAACCCGAAGTTGGAGCAGAAGATCACAGGATAACCATTCGCAATGGCATCCCGTGTTTCTTCATAGGAGCGAACAAGGGCATAGGAACGGACAGGATGTAATTTTGCCGTAGGCTCTAATTCATCAGGGATTCCGTTATGCCCCCATTCACGCGCCCTAGAAGCATTGTATGTCGTCAGATCATACTTTCCGTGCTTTCCTCGTGGGAGAACGCCGTAGGTTTTAAGGTACTCTGCGGCATAAGCACCAATGCTTCCATCACCTTGCAAAATGCGAGAGTTACCGTGGGTTTTGTAGCCGATCTCATATCTCGATCCAGCATAGATAACCTCGGTACTCGCCTCAGCAATGAATTTTTCCGCACGCTTCAGACCAAAAATTTGATGAGCAGCGAGAATGTCACAGCCTAATCCATACGCATGTGACACACAATCTCCGATACCCTGATTGTGCGTAACCCAATTGCTAAGAGCACGCAGCAGATACTTGTGGAGCAGAACAGTTTTGCCCCTTCCACTACCGGGCACAACATCTGTTTGCTGTCCGAAGTACGGGCGTGCCATACTACTGACAAATTTCTTGATGGCTGGTTGGTCATAAACCCAACCCCCGGCGATCTGCGCCTGCCTACACGAATTCTCAAAAACGAAAGGAAAAGACATGCCACTAAATCCTGCGCAAATTGTTTTAAGAAATGTTCGCCGGTACATGACACACAACCCCTGTTACGGGAGTGTAGCGGCGTATTCCCTCAAGGATGAGGCAATCAACTTCCACACTTCCAAATGGTCAGCAGGTGTAGCAAGTTTGCCATCCTCTGACAACTTTTTTAGTTCCTTTGCTAATCCATCCCTAAGTGGCATCCAGGCTTCCAAATCAGCCCCCAATGCGTCCCTGTTAGCTTTCGCTGTTGCAGAGACGATTTCCTCTGGTGTCGTCAGCGAGCCACCTTCCATAATAGCTGCGACACTGGAAAAAGATTGTGCCAACATCAGCGTTGATTGTTTCTTGTTGGGAGACTGAACTTGCTCACACCAAGATGTAATTTTGTCAGCAAGTGTGTCTGCTGGTTTTGGCTCTCCACCAGTGACAGTGATTTTATGCACAGTCAATACCGGTTCACCATTGATAGCACCAGCAACAATGAAAATGAACTCACCGCTATTTGGACTGCAAAACACAGCCCGCTTGCCTTGTTCAACAACCAGAAAGTTGTTGCTTGTAGCGAGTGCAACCCACTTCACTTTTTCGATCCCGGTCTTTTCGATTGACATGACTGCCAATTCACCAACCTTGATCTTTGTCGGCCCTTCAACTTTGAACTCAACTGGTGCCGGTTCAGGTACGTCATCAGCAACAACTTGTCGTGCTACTGCAACAACCTTCACTGGTGTACCACTGTCTGCACCGATGAAATTTGGAGAACCCATAAGGGCGACTGCAAACACCATTACTGACAGAAACGATTTCATTTGTGATTCCTTAGAAATTTGTACCAGCCCAAATTGCACCTGCGTTAGCGGCGGCTGGCACTAAAGTTCGAGAGGCTGAGTGAGCTAATGATAACGCACTGGTAACTGTTAATGGGTATTCAATACCAGCTTCAGCATCAGCCAAGATATTCAAGTTGAGGTTATAGCATCTGGCTGTATTACCAGTTACTACACCACCGACTTCTGCGCTAACCTTAGTTACACGCAGATTCGCACCAGTCGTTGAACCAGCAACTTCTGTTTGTACGCGGGTAACTCTTAGATTAGCCATGATCGACTAACTCGCTGTAGCAGAGGATTGTAAAAACAAATTAGTCGTATCCCATCGCCACCCTACGACCCGCCAAAGATTGGTGTCATCGGTCCATACCGGTTCATTACCACACCACTTGACCACACCAGCAGACGGGGACCAAGTAATGTCACGAGCAGTTGCACCTTGCTTCACAATGATTGTACCAGAGGAAGGTCCAGGTGGTACTGTTATTGTGAGTGTGATGGCACCACTTGCAGAACTACAGTCTAAGGTGTGATGATTTTCAGCACCTAAGTTAATTGTTGCAGTTGTACCAGCAGGGGCTTGTGTGTTTTCTGCGGTGCCAAAATGAATAGTATTCCCATTGGCATCAAGATCACCACCGAGTTGCGGAGACAAGTCTTGAACAATGTCTTGCCCACCTGCTGCCGCAACCAAGTCCCAGTAAGTACCGTTGGGAGGGACTTGATTAGTGTGACCAAGGATGCAGACATAGCTGCTTCCGTTTGATTCGACAGCATCCCCAACAACGTAAGGGGTGGCACCGCTCCATGCACCAAGCCAAGTACCAATAACACCGGTAGCACCCTTCTCAGCCATCGTATCCCAATAAGTGACATTGGGTGGTGTCTGATTAGTGTGTGCCTGGGTGCAAATGTAAGCAGTACCGTCCTTCTCTACAACGTCATTAACGCTGTAAGCCGTCAGACTGCTCCATGCACCTTGCCATACAAAAGCTGTGCCATCTGCGCCATCCAAACCAGCCGGTCCCTGAGAACCAGTATCACCCTTCGATGCAATCACATTCCAGTAACTTGCATTTGGAGGGGTCTGATTGGTATGATTTACCGTGCAGATATAACTTGTGCCGTTGAGCGTAACAGCATCGTTGACAACGTAAGCTGTAGCTCCACTCCAAGTGCCAAGCCATGTAATGCCTAGTCCTGCATCGCCTTGTGGACCCTGGATTCCTTGAATGCCTTGGATGCCTTGCGGACCCTGTGGCCCGGTTGATCCTGTTGCTCCTGTTGCCCCAGTGGCACCAGTGTCGCCCTTTGAAGCTAATATGTCCCAGTTGGCAGATGGAGGCGGCGAATTCGTATTAGCAAACAGTGCGATGTACGACGTACCATTGTAAATGACACCATCGTATTTTGAGTAGGATGTTAAACTACTCCAAGTTCCTCGCCATGTCACGCCTCGCGGACCAACCGGACCTGCATCACCTTGCGGACCTTGCGGACCTTGCTCACCCTGCGGACCCTGGATGCCTTGATCGCCTGTAGCACCGACCGGTCCCTGCGGGCCTGTGGTCCCTTGTGGTCCCTGTGGGCCTGTAGCACCAACTGATCCAGTGTTTCCTGTTGGGCCAGCATCACCTTTTGCAGCAAGTACATCCCAATAAGTTGCATTGGGTGGTGTTTGATTTGTGTGGGCTTGAGTACAAATGTAACTCGTCCCGTTCAAAACTACGGCATCGTTCACATCATAAGCGGTGCCGTTGTCCCATGCGCCTTTCCAAGCGATCACGCCAGGACCGGCTGGACCTACTGGCCCTTGCGGACCCTGTGGCCCCTGTACGCCAGTACCACTGATGGAGAAAAATGCCATAATTCACACCTTAAATGATGATCCAAGCAATGTCTTGGCTGGGAGCCGTTGAAATTACCCAGACCAAATTTGGTCGATCAATTGGAAGTAGGATGGCTGAACCAGGGAGAATCGGGAATCCACCAGAGGCAGTTGAATCTGCCGTCACAGAGGCATTGAATCCAACCCAGATCGGTGCAGTATTGCCTCCACCTGGATCACTCGTGCCAGGAGCACGAAACATTACACCCTTGTTTGCTACAAACTCTAAGTCAGTGAGTTTGACTGCTGTGGCACCTACCGTTGTGTGTCCATGAACAGCTTCACGGACTGTTTCTTTTCCGATAATCATGTGTCACCCTAATTGATAGGCACCCACACGAGTTTTGCAACTCCTGTCACGAGAATTGCATCAGCACCAATGATGGAACCATCATCTGGTGTCTTGGCGGTGAGCACAAAGTTTCGACTGTAGAAGGTTTTGTTACCGCTGTTGACGACAACAAGACGATTTTCTCGTCCGTAACTGCCAACTGTGACAGGAGCACCTGAGTATTTGATGGTCCCTGCATCATCAAACAACGTAAGACCAATTTCATTAGTCTCAGTAGAAAAATCGGCGGCTGTGTAGATGGAGTCATACTGAAGGAACGTATGCTGAGTAGGAACACGCGAGCCGAGAAAGAAATTTACATCGGCACCGTCTTGAATATTTGAGCCTACGACACTACACGCACTTAAAGTCAACTCGCAACCGAGGACAGCGATGATCTTATCGGGGAACTGGTACAAAGATGACCCACCCCAACCGCCAGCCAATGCCGTAAAGTTCATTGTGATCTGTTTGTTCGTAAACGTCAAAACAGTTTGATGAACTTGAGGCAGGCTTTCCACAGCAACAACATTCGTCTGTTGCGTTCCTGTACCCGCTGGTTCCCCTGCGCCGGGCGGGTTGTCCAAGATGTACTGCTGAACAGTCTGGATTTCTTGGACTAATGCTTTCCAATCGTTTTGATCGGGTGGAATATCATCGTTTGTAGATGCGCGAGCAGAATTTTGGCTCAATCCATCCCATACCGAATTTGGAAAGTCAGACTTGTTGCTGGGCATGTTTCATACTCCTAAGCAGGGGGCGGCGGCTGACGAGAGGGTGTAACTGCCGCCGCCCCCGACTACTTGCACCGGGGCGGTGCTTACTTCTTCGGAATTTTGTGACCCGCTTCACGAGCCTTGGAAATCGAAATAGCACGGCCCTGCTTTGCGGCCTGTGATTTTCCGGCTTTGCCAGTGTAGCAATGGCCACTGTCACCGTACTTGTAACCGCCCTTTCCACCAGATTGGCATTTCTTGATAGGCATGTTACTGCACCAGACCTTTCACGGGAACCTTGGTGATGAGACGGAGTGCAATGTTCAAAGCACTGACCGCCACCCCAATCGCCGCCACCAACTCAGGATTGACAGCAACAAAGTCTGCACCCTGCAAAGCGGTAGCGATACTGACTGCAAGCGTAAGGGCGTTGACCCAAAACGTCTTGGACTGAAAAATACCCTTCATTTTCTTACTCCTGTTCTGGTTTTTGACCTGCGGACTCGATAGCCGCCATGATTCTGACCGCGATCTTCTCGATGCGATCTTCCTTATCCGGTACGCCTTCGAGTTCCTCATCAAGAGCCTGACTAATTTCTCGCGCTAGGACTCGAAGGTGGTCCTTACTTAAAACCATCCCCAGCGCTTGCTGAATTTTCAGCAAGGAAATTTTCATGGACTCAAGACGCTGAATCAATTGAGTCACCGGTCCAATCGCCATCATAATGTCTGCATCAGACTTAATGGCGTTCAATCGGCGTTCAAGAATCGCTTGAGTGAGTAAAATTTCCTCTTTCAGACTCAAATAATCGGCGTCACCAAGTTGACGTTGGTATGAGGCTCGCAATTCTTGCGAATCCAGCATGTAACGCTCTTGCTTAGCCTGTCGAATTTTGTGTTCACTGATCCGAGCGTGCCACTTGCAAAAACGTTCTCCCTCAAATGCCGGATATTCACATTGACCGTGAGGGGTCACGCCTTGGCAGCGGTTCGGATCGTCTGGTCTGCATTTTTCCATAACCTTACCCCTGACGGTAAAATCGGTTGTGTGAATTCCTTCCCATAATACTATAAACACACATTTTGACGATTTTGGCCCACTTTTTTGAAAAAATTCGGTGTTTTTTGACGCGGAGCCTTGACACAGCGGCTCAGTATGGTATAATTTGGATAGAAACTCCACTTAGAAAGGAGGATTTATGGCGTCTAAGACCGATATTTGCCATTCCGTCCGCCGCGTCCCCAGATTCCGGGGACGATTGCGGTACGTCCCGATTTTTCAACTCCCACCCAGCACTGAACTCGTGTTCACCTGTGCGGAGTACGAACAGCCTTCCGAACCGAGAATTGTGAACGGTACTAATGAATCGTGGCTTAAAATCCTGCCAGCCGGAACCTACACCATCTTCACTGGAATCTTCTACGAATCCTTCCTTCTGACACCACTGAACACGTACTCAATCCGATTTTTGAACCGATGTTTCGCCCCTTCATCATTCTTCGAGGCCAACACAGTCATAAAAAACGAAAATTACCGATTGACAAGTGGCCCGATTGAGACTATACTTGTTTTAGCGGACAAAAAACCTGTGTTCAAACTTGACAAAGACGATCTGAAAGAGCCACGGAAAACAAGAGTGAGGAAGCATCGTCGAACACGCAATATCCCACTCAGAAAGAAGGTGTTTTAATGGAGTTGACCGATCCGGTACTGATTAGGTATACCCAAGCCTACAAGAGAGGCTTGACGCATGTGATAAAACGCCTCGAAGAAAGGTATCCAGACCGGGCTGATAGGTTCGAGACAGTGAAGAAAACGGTGACAAACTACGTCAAATGGCTAGAAAATAGGGTGCAAGAGTTGGAACAGCACCTTCATTCAGCGTTGACAGTGCTCGAATTGAGCGGAAAATCAGGGTTGTCATCCACTGACAGAAGCAAGTTGCATAAGGCCCGACAAAAGCTACGGAGCAAAGCATGAGCAACATCGAGTATAGCTACGATGAATTGACCAAGATGAAACTTGCACAGGAAATTACGATTGCATCTAATGATGCAGTTGAAAACAAACGTCGATTGGACGAATTGTATGCTACCATGATGGAGCAACAGCGTTCCCAGTCAAAACTGAGTGAGTTTTCGTTGCAAGTCATCAAGGAACAACTCCGTCCGCACCGTTTGTACAATGCGATGATCTACTTTGATCGAGAGGAAGGGCAGTTTGTCTGCCGACTCGATTGCGACTACGATGAAATCCCGCTCGGTGATGACGATGATGACTTGGATGGTGGAGAAGTAGTTCAACCTATCCTCGCCTATGGAGATTCGCCATCGGATGCGTGTGACAAGTTTGACGAACTTTGGCTCTTTGGCAGAAAGGACAAGTAATGGACGGGTGGCTACCTGAACCTGAATTTTCAACTGAAAAGTCCGAATGGGACATACAACGTGAACAAGATGCTTTCGCAAGTCTTGTCAATAATGCCATTGCGAATGGCGGGGCACCAAAACTTGAATTGGGAGAACTAGAGTGAGCTACGAAGCATACGCAAAAGACCAAGCAGGGAAAGCCTTGCGAAAGTTTATGGCTGAAGCCTACAACGTCGCAGAAAATTCCCCTGATCCATCGAGTCAGAATGGTGCAGTCTTGGTCCGCTGCCTCGGAGTGGGAGAGTACCAATTCCTTTGTGCTGGATACAATCATTTTTATGATGGGATTGTCCCAGAATTGAATGATCGTACAGAAAAATTGAAACGGATTGAACATGCCGAACGTGACTGTCTTTACAATGCTGCTTCTAGCGGATACCCAACAAGGGGCTGTGTCCTGGTCACTCCCTGGGCCGCTTGTTGGGATTGTGCTAGGGCTATTATTGGTTGCTCTATTTCTGCTGTCGTATTTCACCGTCAGCGATACGCTGAAACTGATGTTCGGTGGAAAAACGAAGTCGATGAAGCAATCCAAGCCATCCGTGCCTCCGGTATTTTCGTTTATGGACTTGATGGACCAATTCCAGATACCCGACCAATCCGAATCTCTGGACGATATTGGAGTCCCGAATCATGTGAGTACGTCAATGAACCTGCAACCGCTTAAAATTCAAGAAATTGCCGACATTTTAATTGACGGCGGCTGGTCTGCACTGTATATTTCAGATAGAACAGTGCTGAGTTCAGTGTTGCAGACCTTGGACAAGAATACTGCCATCTGCTACACCCATGATGAAGGTGAAGATTTGATCCTTCTGGGTGACAATGAAATCGACCATGTTCGCATCAAATTCCGTAACAACCAAGCAACAACAAGGTAGGTGAATTATGCCGACTCCCCGTGAACGTGTTATTTCTGCCCTGCAAACTCTTGCTGCCGACCCCGCTGCTGAGAACAACACTGGTAGCCTTGATGACGTGATTATTCGTCTGTACTCGATCAGCAATCAATTGCTGAATTCGTATCACACGACGACTGCCGAAATGAGCTACAATCTGCTCAAGAGGATCGCGGTCATGCTCTACAAGTTCTACGCTGAGCACGCACGCCCGATTCCTGAAGGCGTGAACAGGGCTAATATGTCGTATGCAGCTTGGCTCATCAAGTTCAACTTCCATGTACGTCGGGCGGCTGAAGCATTTGCTCGTGGTAGTGTTGGTGATGCCATGAACGAACTCGACGTGATTTTCGGTATCCTTGTCAAAATCATCATCATTCAGGAAATGACCTAATGAAAGTCCGCAAGATCACAATGCAGTTTTTAACCCTGCCGAGGCTGCTCGGCAGGGTTTGGATGAACCGGGTTGGTGGCTGTTCGATCCGAACAACCCCGACGTGAAGTGGAATGGTCCCTATGGGACTAAAGCTGAGGCCAACGAAGATCGAATTGGACTCGAAAGGTTCTGGAAAGATGATTACAAAAACAGTGATTGCGAATCTGTTGGGCAGAGCCAAGATTGAGCTAGGCATTGATGTTGGCGATCAATGCGAGCAGCAACTTGCCAAATTTCTCGCTCGTGAAATTGACGAGTTTCAAGTGATCTGCCAAGAACGTCAGTGGATGGACACAAAGCTGAAGGAATTGCAAGAGAAGTGTCGCCATCTTGACGTTGTGTGGAAGGTTGATGATCGTAACAATGGTATTTGCACGGGGTGCCGTGCGGAGGTTTGTCGATGATTCTGGACGGCGCAGTAGTCAGTGAGTCGGATTTGGACAAGGTTCTTCGTCTTGAGCCTTTCTTCCAAAGACGTGGACAATTTCTCACAACCAAAAAGATGAAGAACGGTAGCACCTATGTCCGCATCGAAGCGTTCGAGAAACCAGCCTCCGAAGCTGACGTTCAAGAAAGCGAAGTCGGACGAGACGGAGACGGCGAAGCGGAAGCTGTGGTACAGCCACAACGGCCAGTACGTCGTCATCGAAAGTAACTCCAAATTTGGACTAGGAACATGCTTTTACGCAATTGTTATTCTGCCATCAGGCGGGCAATCAATAATATCACGGCACCGGAAACGCGCCCCAGCGGTCGAGAGTTGTACATCGCACTGGCTTTTATATGGGCAGTAACGTGCTACGATATTTATTGCTGCCAATGGCTGTTGATCCAGCTTGAGTTAAACCCACTAGCTCGCTGGATCATGCAGGCGGGCGGCGACCGTGGTGTGTGGATGCTGGTCGCCGCCCGCGTGGCAGGTACAGCCATAACAACTGAAGCCGCGAGGCTGATGTATGAACCAATTATGGCTACCCTGGTGTTCATTCAATTCATTTGTTTAATGGTGCTACTGTGGCCATGAAAAAGATTCCAATGCGTGTCATTCCAGAGCAGCGACTTTGCTCCTGTTATGAGTGTCCGTTTCTTCGCTACAACAGCGATTACGGCATGAGCTATGACAGCGGGTTTGATTGTGAAAAGACCGGTGATCGTATTGCGAATGATGGACACATTCAGCAGTACAATCGGGAACTAGAGGAATGGAATAAAAGCCAACAAACTCTGTTCCCGATGAGCGAAGATGAGAAACCCTTCGATCTGTTTACCATTCCTCCCTCATGTCCGTTGGAGGAAGTATGTGCGGAGTAGTTGGAGGGTTTCAACCCGCAGAGAAGTTACTGACGATGCTGCACAACATTCAGCATCGTGGATTCATGTCGTGTGGTCTGGCCACTGACGTAAGTTGTTGGACGAATGACGGACCTGTAGCTAACCTTGCTAAGCGGCCTGTGTCGGGAACCCTGGGTGTGGGGCATGTTCGATACTGCACCAACTCGGAATCACCGATCCAACCTGTGACTGAGTGGCCATTGGCTTTCGCCTTCAATGGCGAAGTGGAAGATGGCGACACTATGCGTGTGTTTGAAGCTGCCAAGACCAAGGATTTTGGCAGCGTGCGTGGTGCTTACTCATTCGTCTACAAGACCCAGTATGACATATTTGCCGGGCGTGATCCATACGGGTTCCACCCGCTGTATTGGAGCGATGAGTTACAGTGCGTGGCGTCAGAGCCTTGTGCTGATCCGACTGTTAGGTGGTACGCTGTGTGGCCAGGGACGGTCATAAACGTGCGTAGTGGTGCTCGTGCGTACTCGACGAATCCAACTTTTAGTACGAAGTGGGCAAGGTGCTTTTTTGAATGGGTGTATTTCTCATCGGCCCAAAGTCACTTTGATTTAGTGAGTGTTTATGCAATCCGACGCGCCCTTGGTGAGTTGATTGCTAAGCGTGAGGAAGTCAAGGCTGACATGGTTGTACCGGTGCCTGATACTTCCATTGCCGCTGCCGAAGCGATTGCTGAGAAACTTGGCATTCCATGCCGAATGGCAATCTATCGGGACCGGTATGCAGAGAGAACCTTCCTCAATGAAGATGGTGTCAAGTCAAAATACAAAATCATTCCAGAAGCACTTTACGGAAAAATTTTGTTGGTAGATGATTCCATCGTGCGAGGAAACACGTTAAACTATCTTGTACCGCTGATTAAGCGGTATTGTTCGGAAGTCCATGTTCGAGTGACCTGCCCGCAGATTACTCATCCTTGCCGTTATGGTGTGAATATCACTGAGGCTGGGGCGAGTAACATCGACGGTGCAGACTCAGTGAAGTTCCTCAGTCCAAAAGACCTTAATTGGATTGATGGTATGTGCAAGGCTTGTGTGACAGGTAAATATCCAAACGAAAGGAAAGACAAATGCTTTTCAGTGTAACCGTGGTCCAGATGAATGAAGCGAACCAACCTGTAACGCAGGAACTCACAATGAACTCTGACGAAGTGTTCTTCGTGTTTCGCCCGCCGTTGCAGCAGGAGACGGTGTACTCTACCAGCGTCGGCATGATTAAGGCAGTCTCGGCAATACCCGATGAATTGCTGAAGGTGCTGATTAAGTTTGACACACCAGATGGAGCACCCTTGTATGCCAACGCAAAGCGAATCGTGCTGACACATTCTCCACAGCTTGGCATCCAAGTCATCGTGTTCCCAGGTGGTGCGCAGGCAATCTTGAAGGAACCGGCTGCGATTGTGCAGGATGCAATCCTTGGCAAAACGGTGCCACTCCAAGTGGTATCCAAAATCCTGATGGGGTAAGTATGCTCAGAGTAACACTTGAAATCGTTCCCTTTGGTATCGAAGAACGCAAGCGAACCATCGGGACAATGAAGATTGGAAATGTTGGTGGCAATCATGCTACCGGTGATTACGAAGTCACCCGCATCACTGATGACAAAGTGGATACCTGCGGGATTCATAGCTTTGAAAGGCGCAGACGAGCATGGGCATTAGTGATGGAAGCACTGAAAGTGCTCGAAGGATAAAAAGAACCATCTTCATTCAATCCATCTTGATCTTGACTTCAATCCTGGTAAGCGGATTACCAGGATTGAAGTTCTGGGTCTTATTCACAGTCATCTTTGGAGTTGCAAACTATGTTGCCAATCGCATCTTGTAAGCCGTTCGGCTATTCGTGCCTAGTAGACGCCTACCGGTGCCTACCAGGATCATGTGACGACTTGGAATTGCATTACCGATTCCTTGAGGAATTGGTTGATGATCTTGGTATGACCAAGATGACGACGCCCTTCGTCGTGCATGGACCGAGGGATAAGGGCGTCGAGTTGTTCCCAGAAAAGGCTGGCGTGTCAGGATGGATTGGCCTGATCGAGTCTGGTATCCAGATTCACTCGCTTGAGCCGAAACGGTTTATGACCTTGGACGTGTACTCCTGCAAGTATTTCGACATGGGTACTGTGGGAGACAAGGTGCGTGCGTTTTTCAAACCTGAAAAGGTTGACGTGATCTTTCACCCTCGCGGAGTAAATTATGAAGCTCTTTAATTCGTTCCAGATCGTCGGTGCGTTCGTTGCTTGGCCTTACCTTGTTGCATGGCTGGCCGATCAACAGTTTCGCGGAGCAGGTGTTGCCTTCTACTCGGCTTGTGCCCTGTACGTCGTCGCCTTTGGCGCGATGGTGGCGTGCGTTCGACACTCTATTGATTAGGTGAAATATGCCGGGAATGACCGTTTACGAGATTTGGGTGGTTACTTCCACCGGGGAGTATCCGTTGGTCAGCGTCATGGATGATCTTGGACTCACTGATGCCCAGGCCAAGACAGCCGCACAGGCTCTTGCCCAGGAAATCATCACCAAGATCACTACGCCAGCCCCGGATACGATTGTCGTCCGCAAGGGGTTGATTGCTCCCAGCGCGCATCACACACGATTCTGGAAACATCAGAACAATACCCCTTGACAAATCGTGCTTGAGTTGTATACTTGAGATACAGGAGACATGAAAATGAAAAAGTTGGCTTTGGCTCTGCTTTTGATTGCTTCGCCAGCGGTGGCGGAAGATTACCGAATCACCATCCCAGCGAAGCAAGTGCCCACGTCTCGATTGACCATCGAGCACATTGATCGTGGCACCATCGAACCCCGTGTGGCTCTGTACAACGATCTGCTTGATCTGGCTCGTCGTATCAGTCCCAAGTGTGAGAGGGACATGCGGTTCTACGTCGAGCAGCAGCTTTTCCCCACCCCTGGACCGAAGTTGATTGTGAATCCCTACTACAAGGCGAAAAAATGATCTTCCATCTTCATTACGAAACTTGGCAGCGTCTTGGAAAGAAAGATCACAATGGCCCACCTGAAGTTGTCCACGTTCCAGATAACCAAGCTGTTGATTACTTGGTTGGTCTACAACGTCCAATCATCGTTAACACCAACGGGCCGGGAAGGGTTGTTCAAATCAAAATCTTTCCGGCAGTCGGTAGTCTGGGTGACGAGCAAGCGTATCGGGCAGAATTGCAAAATATTCTGTTTGATACTCAGACTAATCCGGCTTAGGCGGTCAACTCGAACGGTTTTTGTTCCCATACTCAAACATAACATCACGGTTCCGAATGGAGTTTGCATCCGTGGTCCGCCTTTAGCAAAACACTAGGATAATTTTTGAGATAGAGAGGGTGAGGGGGTGGTCCTCTCACCCTATTTTTCATTCGAGGGAAATATGGAATCAATCCGGTTGGCAAATGGCCAGACACTCAAAGTTGACGATCAAGTAGCATTTATCAACAAGCAGAATCCTACTTATCGTCAATCGGGTGACGAAATCAAAATCAAACTGCCCACGCAAGCCATCCTGGTTGGAACGATCCGTTCGATCAGGGAAGTTGTCCCTGGGTGGGCTGAGTTTGACGGTTTGTACGCTGTGCTGATTTACAGCAAGGGCAAGGAATATGACGTAGACGTTGAAGATTGCGTCAGAACAGATCAACAGGTGCAATGATGAAACTTGGCAAACTGTACATTTGTGATGGTTACTATTACCTGCCCACAATGTCTGGATTGACGTTTTTTGACGCCAACGGCGATCACATTTCAGCTTGGATCGTTTGCCAAGATGACCACCGGAGAGTAGCCACTATCTACTGTCTGCTGTTGAAAGATCAATTCACTCGAATCGCAGACGAATGGTTCAAACTGGTGAAGGAAAAGTATGAAGTGGCTGAATACACTGTACGTGAAAGTTTTTGATGCTGCCGAGGTTTGCTATGCAGAACTTTGAAGAAAAAATGATCCGGCGTTCTCGCAACCTGAAGAAACGCCGCCGCATTTCCAAACGCTGGCTGATCCGGCTGGCCCGTCACTTTGACCGTGGTGGCTTCATTCCCCTTTTTGAAAACCGAGCAGACAACTATGCAGTCGAAGGATTCTGTGCCCAGTGGCGTCGTCAGCGAACCGCCCGTAAAGCCTCTGGACCATCTGTATCTGAATGGGTATGAACGGTGGAACAACTTCATTCCGATTGCCGAACAGGCTGTCGATGGGATGAAAAAGTTGTTCACGATCAGCCCCGAACAGGCAAAAAGAATCCGCGTCCGAGTCTACACAGCTTTGTGTGAAGGGTTTGAGAGAGATTTAACCGAGAACTTGACTGTGGAGGAACGATGGTGTCGCTATACGAAATCCTAGTACCGTGTAAGACTAACAATGGAAAACCGATTCGCACCCGACAGCACCGTGAATGGGACCGGCGAGTACGTCGCATTACACACGGACTCACCGTTCTTCCACCTGCCAAGGGTCAATGGGTATCTCCGAGTGGGGAGTTGTTCGACGAACGCATGATTCCTGTTCGGATTGCGGCTACTGCCGACCAGATGGAGCAGATTGCCGACTTAACAGCTAAATTCTACAACCAGGAAGCGGTAATGTACTACCGAATTTCCGATGAAGTGGTGATTAAGCACTATGCAAAGCACTAAACAAGTTATTGTGATCCGGCGTGATCTGCACATGCGGCGGGGTAAAGAAATCGCCCAAGCGTGTCATGCTGCCTGTGCATTTCTGTCCCGTGCAATCATGGAGCGTGATTTCAGGCTCAAGGAAGTGGAAATCGAGTGGTTGCAGAGCAGTTATCGCAAAATTACGTGTCAAGTGGACACGAAAGAGGAATTGGAAGCCCTGATTGATGAAGCACGCAAGTTAGGTGTGTCAGTTTGGCCGATTGTGGACAAAGGATTGACCGAATTCAAGGAACCGACGCTCACTTGTGCAGCGTTTGGACCCGATTACGACTACCGACTTGAGTTTACTCGTGGCTTGAGGCTCTACTAATGATACGTGGCACTTACGTTGGACCCAGGGCCGACTTGTACGGCAAGAAAGCCTTGTTGGCGGACCCGGTGGAATTGGGTTGCCCTCCTGAAAGTGGAGTGATTTATGCCCAATTCGACAATGACCCCGATTATGGGCACGGGTGGCATCCGTTTGAGAAGGATTTTTTCGCCACAGAAGTCCGCGAAAACGCGGGAGTGACTGGGTGTGCCATTCCAAAAGGACTCAAGCCACCTGAAAGACCAAGGGAGTTGACACGAGAACAACTCCATTATGCAATTGAAGCCCTCAACAACTTACAACTGGTGAATCACCATGATTACTGGGTGCGCAATCCCGCAGAAGATGGATGGGCCTGGAACGAAGATTGAGCCTCCTGAGCCTGAATGTAACGTCTGTGATGGTGTTGGCTACGTTGAATTTTGTAGTGGTCGCGAAGTTTTCATCTTGGAGTGTTTATGCAGAACTTTATGCAGGACGAACTCGTAGCCTATTTGTACACGTTCCGTGGTGCCTACGTCGAGTATAGTAGCTACTGTGAAGGCGAGGCACACATTGGGAACGTGCGACTCTGGTGGAATCCGCAGCGGATCAACATTGGGATGTTATGGAAGCCCACAATTTTCCTTGACTTCAATCCAGAAGGACTAGCAGCTTTGAAAAAGATCATGGAGAAACACATGAGGCCACTTGAATTAGCAATCGAGCATGTCAAGGAAGGCATCCTGAAGAAAATGGCAGAGGAAAAACGCGAACAAGAACGGCGTGCCGCACGAGCGAAGGCAGAGAAGGAGTTCTTTGGAGAAGTCCGCACGACGCTCGAAGTTGCCATCAGTCAACTTGCCGATGTGAAATACGACAACACGGAGAACACAATCCGTTTTGTGTACGCCGGTAAGCAGCGTTCCATCCATGTCGGGTATCATTGCTTTGAAGATAACTGGGAGAACCGGTTTGACGCCCTTGGCATTTCGTTTGAAATGGGTGACAGGCGGCGGCAATTCCGTGACACCGACTTAGCGGAAGGACTGAAAGAATTCCTTTTACACGTTTTCCGAATCGAAATTGAGAGTCTCTGCCATGAACGGTTGTGCAATTCCCAGACAAACAGTTGAATTGTGTGACTACTGGAAGCACGATATTGTCGTGCAGAACTGTATGTTCATCCGATTCTATAAAGGCCAGGACATATTCACGGTTCGTGTTACCGGTGTTGGTGACGTGAAGGGTATTGGCCTGGACCCGCTGTACCGGTTCGTTCTCTTTGGAACCGGGCGGCTGACGGCAACCATCACCAACGACCGATTTCGTGTGACTGACAATCTTCCAGTGAAACCTTGGTTTCCAGAACTTGACAACTTTAAGCGGGGAGTGTATGTTTGAGTACAGGTGCAAATTGGATCGGGTGGTGGACGGAGACACCGTGGACTTGATTGTTGACTTAGGTTTCCATGTCTCCATCAATATCCGAGTCCGACTGCTGGGAGTGATGGCACCGGAAATTCGAGGGGAGGAACGTGTTGCAGGGAAGGAAGCCACTGAGCAATTGCTGTTCCTCTTGAGCGGATACGAATTGACCGTCCAGACTCATAAGGGCAGGACGAACGACAAGTACGGCAGGTGGCTTGGCATCATCTACCGTGGTAACGAGAACGTGAACCATATTATGTCGGAGTGGATTGATGCTCGCAATAAGCTACAGGCGTGAGTGGGAACAGCGTTGCAGCCGGTCGTGCAATTGCTATGTTGACAGCAATGGCAGCGACTTTGCTGTGAAAGAATGTGCGACGATGGCGGAAGCCGCCAGATTCTTTGCTGACCGGCTGCGGACGGACCCGAAGGCCGAATTCATTAACGTGTTTGCTCAAGGCGAGGAAGCCGAGTGGCTTAACAGCCCGTGCCGTGGAGTTGACTCCATTGTGGCCGGTGAACATTCCGATGAACTTAGGAACATGGTGACAGCGTGTTTGAAGTAAAGCGTGGCTACGACCCCCGTGTTGGTAAAGTGACTCGTGTGCAATCTGCGGATTTGCATTGCGACTTTCTCACCGATGAGAATGAACAGCGGAACATCCTACTGGCCAAGGTGGCAATCTTGCGGGATTGCCTTCAGAACTTGTGGCGTGAATCCGCACGATTTCGCGATGAGTGGAAGGCCGAGCTAGAAGCAGAACTTGCAGAACTCGAAAAGGAAATTGAAACCTACTTTCAAGGGGATGACTCCCCGGCTCACCGAGAAGCACAACGCAGAATCATTCAGTGCAAAAATAGCTTGACAGCGTGAATATGAAATGGGTTTATGTTTATCTCGATTCGGCGGGCCGGGTGGTGTATGTCGGCAGCGGTCACTTTGACCGCATGTATCGACAAAGCCAGCCCAGGGTATTTAAGACCGCTCGTGCTTCCAAAGCCATGCGGGAATGGATGCAGGCTGGAAACGCATGGACCCGTCATCGAGTAGTTGGCCCAGTGTCAGATGAAATAGCGAAATGTTGGGAACGGGCCTTGATTCTGGATAATGTCACAACTGTCTTGAATGAACGTTGCCCCATTACCCAGAAGTATTTGTTTAGAAGGGAATTCCGTTTTCAGAAGTATAAACGGAAAACACCACCCAAGTTTCGTAAGGCACATATTGAAACTGTGACCACAAGGAATGGTGTCATCTGTGGCTGGCGTTTTGGCACAGGAAAAGTTCGTCGTCTTTTTTGCCAAGCGGTACTTGACTCCAAGAGCCGGGGTGGTATAATTGAAGTAGAAGGGAAAAGCACATGGAACCATTCAGTTAGCATCGAAATTGACCCACCGGGGTAGTGTCCCCTTGACGCGGGAGGGGTGGGTGCGCCGGAAGTAGTAGTGCGCGAACTGCGCGTCCCGCAAATCCGCTACGACCGGTATAACCCCGACAATCAGACCCACCCGTCTCTCCGAATCGTCACAATCGTTACGTTCCTCACAACCCCACCCGGTTCTGTGATGATTGTATCGAATGAATCAGTTGTATCAATCGTATCAATCTTGATTGATCCGATTCTCCTGATTGTTGTGGTTGTATCGAACTGAACAAATGTACTGATCGTACCACTCGACACGGATGTTCCGGTTGTCCTGGTGGTATCGTCTCTAGTGGTCCCCCGAATGTAGGGGTTGTACCATCTGCGCCGCTCTGCGCACCTATGCCGACCTGAACGGTTGTGCAGGTTCCTCCTATCGTATCCCCTATTCGGGTGGTATCGTCTGTGGTGGTCGTATCAACTTGACTAACTTTGTCAACTTTGTCAACATTAACGACTTTAACGACCACACCGACTCTAGTGGTTGTATCATTTTTGCCACAAGTATCGGTGGTGCCCGGCTTTACGGAGATTTCGTAATTTTCGGGATTTAACGATTGTGGTGGTTGTGCTGGCGCAGTTTGTGCTCGGCACAGCACGCAAATCCGTTATTACCAATACCTTACGACCAATCCATATAGTCAATACAAAAGGACAAACACTTCCGCAAATAACGATTGTATCACGTTTTCCCTTTGTTTGCTTTGGGCCATCTATTATTCCTGTTATACAGATTTGTTTATTTGTGATTTTGCCTTGCGTGACGCTCCAACTATAAATAACAAAAATAACGATTTTATTCTCTATAACAGGAATAATGGAAGGCCCATTTTCGCACATTACCACCCGAATCCCGACAATCGGAACCACTGTTACAGAGCGTAAAGCCGTTACCACGCGGACTTTAGGAAAATCCGGTACATGGTGGCTGGCCCGCAAAGCCCATACAAATGGTGCGGAACGCACCGTTTGCTTTGACTGCCATTTTGGCATATCCCCTATAATCGCACAGAATGCCCCTAGAATGCACGAACGTCACCACCCGCAACTTTGGTCCAGGTGGTGCGTCCGCGCAATTCCTGCTAAACCCTACAAGCCCTCACGATGGCATAGTTGTCGTATGCCTTAGAGCGGCGCATATCCTCAAAATTCATTTCACCCTTACCGGCGCAACGGGCGCACGGAGCGGAATGACTCATACGACCGTTAACACAGGCACCCCAGTAATAGATGCCACGACCGCTACAACGCTCACACTTGCACTTCAGCCGCTTGACCCCTACAATCCAATCAGCCGGTGTAACCGGCGAACCGGCGCGAACGGCATTATCGACTTCCTTGGTGCCGATGAAATAGGCCGCAATCTCGCGCACCTTGACATAAACGGCTCGCGCGGTCTCAACGTCAAGAGCCGCATAATCGTTATGACCGAAATCCAGATACCCCTTTGGTAGACTCATCGTTACAACCCCTAAATAAAGCAGCAGAATACCACGACGAAACAACCGATACGAATGTCCCAGGCCGTTACAGGCCGCAAAATCGTTTTCATCGTTATGCTCCGAACATATTGCTGTCGAACAGCATGACCGCTGTAACCAGTGGAACCGTTACAAACGCTATGGCGAGTAAAGCTGTCATTTTCAGATTCTCCCGCAAGCCATCAGGACCGTCAGAAACGGAACACCCCGCTTCGCCGTCACAACCATCACTAATCCCTTCAGGCCGCACAACCGATACATCAGGACTGGATGCCGCACAACCGTCATTTTCGTTATAACCCCTGGCATTTTCGTCCCCTTTGTTTTCGCGTTATGGTAACGGTTTTTCTGAAAACAGCGGCGGGTCAGTTTGTGCGGCATGCCGTGGTCGAAACGCTGGGCGAAGCGGTGGAATTGGCGGCAAAATTCCCACAATACGAATTTTCATTCGAGGCGGAATAACCGGAATAAACGGCCAGCTGGTGACAGCTGGCCGTTTTCGTTTGCGCGGCCAGCTGGGCGACAGCTGGCCGTTTTCATGCGCGGCCAGCTGGGCGACAGCTGGGCGAGCATCCGGCCAGCGGCCAGCGGCCAGCGGCCAGCGGCCAGCGGCCAGCGGCCAGCGGCCAGCGGCCAGCGGCCAGCGGCCAGCGGCCAGCGGCCAGCGGCCAGCGGCCAGCGGCCAGCGGCCAGCGGCCAGCGGTTCCCAGCTGGGCGAGCATCCGGCCAGCTGGGCGACAGCTGGGCGACAGCTGGGCGACAGCTGGGCGACAGCTGGGCGAGAATTCCGAAAATAATTTGCGGAATTCTCGCCCAGCTGGAAAACGCAAGCTATGGTTTCAATGTAAGGGGAACGCAACGCGAAACGCAAAGGGGAAAACGATGATTTTAGCAGGATTCGCAATCGGGATAGTTGTAGCGGCTATGGCGCAGGTGACGTTGGCTCCGAGAATGCCGTACTAACGGCTTGTGAGGGTTGTAACGATGAAACGGCAAGCAACGGTTTGGGAAATCAGGCTGGCGATGGCGGTTTTGACGATTCTCTGCTTTGTATGAAGGGGAGCGATCATGCCGGAAAAAGCACCGAATATCGATTGTGGCGGTTATGTCGCGGTTATCGATGATAGCGGCGACCGGCCAGTGTGGCGCCGGATTGTGCGGATTTTCGCGACCGAAGCGAATGTGCGGCGCGTGATGGCTGAGCACAATTTGACGGGAGCGTGGCTGCTTGACGATTGTGGCGGAAAGCGCTACTTTACCGCTCGTTAGGGTTATAACGATTCAACGCAACGGTATGGTTTGGAGGGACCATGCCGTTTTTTCATGCGCGTGTGTAGTCAAATTGACTACAGTGTATCGAAACGATACACTTCGGGTCGGGTTGTAACGATTTGGACAATTGCTACGGTTTGCATGATTCGGGCGGGTGACGACTGCTGACACCTAATTTGCGAGAAGTAGCGCCAGAATCGATTGTAGGGGCCTTCCTGGGCATTTTAGCGGCCAGCTGGGCGAGCATCCGGCCAGCGGTTCCCAGCTGGGCGAGCGCGGCCAGCTGGGCGAGCATCCGGCCAGCGGTTCCCAGCTGGGCGACAGCTGGGCGAGCATCCGGCCAGCGGCCAGCGGCCAGCGGCCAGCGGCCAGCGGCCAGCGGCCAGCGGTTCCCAGCTGGGCGAGCATCCGGCCAGCTGGGCGAAAACATTTTCGGAATTTTGTTTGACAGCTGGGAAACGCAAGCTAGGTTTCAAGTGTAAGGGGAACGCAACACAAACAACGCAAGGGGAAACGCAATGCCGGGTTTAACGATTAAAGGGGTTAAGCTGTCGGAACGGACGGTTAGTTACCTTGAAACGATTTTGTGGGCGGAAACGATTACGCTGCCCGCGCCGGAAGATGAGCTTGTTGACGGTTATATGGATGTTGACGATGAGCACGCGCTTTCCGGTATTCATGATGGCGCGCCTCTTGACGACCATTTCGGGTTTGACGATTTTACCGTCAAGTCTCTCCGCAAAGCGCAGGCCGATTGTGACGCTTTTTTCGATGCGCTCGAATCGGCTGGGATTGCCGAATGTGCCGCGCAGTATGCTGATGACGGTCGTATCGCCCATGACTTTTGGTTGACTCGCAACGGTCACGGCGCTGGTTTCTGGGATGGCGATTATGACGGTGGGGAGAATGATATCGGCGACGCGCTTACTGCGATTGCTAAGGGATTTGCCGGAATGTACGTTTCGATCGATGATGACGGTAATTTGCATTTGGAGGATTAACCCGTTGCGTAGGCCAGCTGTCGCGCTTGGAGCGCGACAGCTGGCCGGATGCGCGGCCAGCTGGGCGACAGCTGGGCGAGCATCCGGCCAGCGGCCAGCGGCCAGCGGCCAGCGGCCAGCGGCCAGCGGCCAGCGGCCAGCGGCCAGCGGCCAGCGGCCAGCGGCCAGCGGCCAGCGGTTCCCAGCTGGGCGACAGCTGGGCGACAGCTGGGCGACAGCTGGGCGACAGCTGGGCGAGCGCGGCCAGCTGGGCGAGCGCGGCCAGCTGGGCGAAAACATTTTCGGAATTTTGTTTGACAGCTGGGAAACGCAAGCTAGGTTTCAAGTGTAAGGGGAACGCAACGCAAACAACGCAACGCAAGGGGAAACGCAATGGCCAGTTATGACGTTTATGCCGGAACGTGGGAAAAGCACGATGGGAAGCTTGTAACGATTGACGGGCTTCGATGCAAATTGCGGGTTCGATCGTATGAAGCGATTTATCCGTACAAGCGGCGCGTGATCGATGTATCGGCTGAACCGACTGTAGCGGCTAAGCGGTCTGAAGCATATCGCACGGTTCGCGCGAAGTTAGGGGATGATTGGTCGACTGACGTGTTACAATCGGACATCGACGTACAATCGGAAATACTCGCCCAGCTGGGCGAGTAGGCCAGCGGCCAGCGCGAAAGCGCTGGCCGGATGCGCGGCCAGCTGGGCGACAGCTGGGCGAGCATCCGGCCAGCTGGCCGGATAACACGAAGGGAACGATTATGTCGAATGCACACAGAACAGCGATTGCGCGTAGTGTACCGTCTGTACCGATGCGAGCGCTTAAAGCGTTTGGGCGGATTGTAGGGCGTACACTGGATTATGGGTGTGGTAGGGGTTGTGACGCTCGCACCTATGGTTTGGAATATTTCGATCCGCACTATTCGCCGGTTATGCCGGAGGGGAGGTTTGACACGATTGTATGCAATTACGTGCTTAACGTGATTGAATCGGCTGAAACGCGCATATCGGTTCTGCGGGATATTCAGGCGCGGCTGGCCGATGGCGGTCGAGCCTACATAACCGTCAGAACCGACAAAGCCGCGCTAAACGGTACAACCCGCACGGGGACGTGGCAGGGGCTGGTTGTACTGGATTTACCGATTGTGCAGCGAGGTCCGGGATACGTGACATACGCGCTTGACAAATCGACACCATCGGAACAATTGGAACACTCGGTAGATACGTTACAAGCGGCATAACCCGTTGCGTAGGCCAGCTGTCGCAAGCGCGACAGCTGGCCGGATGCGCGGCCAGCTGGGCGACAGCTGGGCGAGCATCCGGCCAGCGGCCAGCGGCCAGCGGCCAGCGGCCAGCGGCCAGCGGCCAGCGGTTCCCAGCTGGGCGACAGCTGGGCGAGCATCCGGCCAGCGGCCAGCGGCCAGCGGCCAGCGGCCAGCGGTTCCCAGCTGGGCGAGCATCCGGCCAGCTGGGCGAGC
>WBZY01000077.1_pt1 | contig 106606 bp, 82 predicted proteins | sample 5204191 | NCBI WGS metagenome assembly WBZY01 (sample SAMN12344363, study PRJNA552823) | activated sludge metagenome | biome: Activated sludge suspended growth; feature: Anammox Sidestream; material: Wastewater; isolation source: activated sludge from anammox sidestream of wastewater treatment... | reverse complement strand
GGCTACCAATTCTGGATCTTCGACCCGCACGGCTCATACAGCCGCCGCGTGTTCAGCGCCACCCAGAACCTGGTGCCCGCCAACCTGGTCACCAACCCGGTGCCGGCGGACATGGACCTGAACGTGCGCGTGCGTGCCTTGGTGGGCGGCAACTACACGGAGTTCGGCGCGGCCTGCCGCTTCCGGCTCAACACCCCGGGTGGCGGTGGTCGTGAGGCCATCCTGTTCGACGAGGCCAGCAACATGACCATGAGCCTGTACCCGAACCCCAACCGCGGTGAGGTGGTGAACGTGGCCTTCGACGGCATCGCCGCCGCCGAGCGCATGGACATCGAGGTGCTGGACATCTTCGGCAAGCGCGTGAGCGCCCAGCAGATCGCCGCGCCGGGCGGTGCCTTCGTGCACACCATGGACCTGAGCGCCCTGGCCCCCGGGGTGTACCTGGTGAACGTGCGCGTGAACGACCGCTTCCACACCCAGCGACTGGTGCGCCAGTAAGCTGAACGGATCTTCCAGGCGAAGGGCCGTCCCATCCGGGACGGCCCTTCGTGTATTTGGGGACCGGGAGTGCGTAATGGCGCCTGTCGATCCGACGTCCGTGAGCTTCACCGGCCGGGGAAGCGTTGCTCCGTTCGAGGTCCACCGGTACGGAAGACTGTACCGGTGCGGGCCATCATGCGATGGTACCTCCTTGTAACGGCAGGAGATCGCGTCCGCCTTGCGGGGCACCGTGTGCGCGTTCGGGTGACGGTGATCGCGAGGGATCTCCTTCCGATACGATCCGGCTCACCCTGGGACCATTCCGCAAGGGTCCATGACCGTTCTGCCGGTGTTGAACACCGGGGCGTACGATCAACAGTGCCCGCGGTCGCGGACCGGTATCGGCGCGGAGGCGTTCACTCAAGGCTCATCAGGTCCAGCGGTGCTTCCGAAGGTCCGGTCCCCCGGGGTCCGGAGCGGGCAGGCCCTGGCTCCGTGGACCTTGGCACGCGGGATGATGGCTGTTCCAATACCGCCATGCGGTATGGATGGGCCGGGCACTATGGAAACTGCGGCATGGGCCCAAGCGGGATCGTGACACGTTCCCGCGGGCATTTGGAGCACGGCCAGGGACGAGGGGCGGCTCGGCCCATCCGGGTGGAAAGTGGAAAGCCCCGCATGTGCGGGGCTTTCCGGAAGGGGTCGTAAAGCGGTTCAGTAGTAGATCAGCCTGCGCACCTTGGCCACATGCTTGGCCAGGCGGATCACCTGCTTGGTGTAGCCGAACTCGTTGTCGTACCAGGCATAGAGCACGGCGGTCCGTCCGTCCGGGCCGACGATGGTGGCGTTGCTGTCGAACACGCTGCAGCAGGTATCGCCGATGATGTCGCTGCTCACCAGCTCCGGGTCGATCTGGAAGTGGATCTGGTTCACGAGATCGCCGTTCAGCGCGGCATCACGCACCATCTCGTTCACTTCGTCGCGGGTCACGGCCTTCTTCAGGTTCAGGCTCATGATGGCGAGCGAGCCGTTCGGCGTGGGTACGCGCACGGCATTGGCGGTGAGCTTGTCCTTGAGGCTGGGGATGGCCTTGGTGACCGCGCTGCCCGCACCCGTGCTGGTGATCACCATGTTGATGGCCGCGCTGCGACCGCGGCGCGGCTTCTTGTGGTAGTTGTCCAGCAGGTTCTGGTCATTGGTGTAGGCATGCACCGTTTCGATGTGACCCTTCTCGATGCCGATGCGGTCCTCGATGACCTTCAATACCGGGCAGATCGCGTTGGTGGTGCAGCTGGCCGCGCTGATGAGCTGCTCCTTCTCGATGTCCAGGTCCTTGTGGTTGATCCCGTACACGATGTTGGGCATCTCCTTGCCCGGGGCCGTGAGGATCACCTTGTTCACGCCCTTGGCGTTGAGGTGGCGGCCCAGGTCGGCGCGCTTGGTGAACGCCCCGGTGTTGTCGATGATGAGGGCGTTGTTGATGCCGTAGGCCGTGTAGTCCACGTCCTCGGGGTTGTTGGCCGCGATGAGCTGCACACGCTGGCCGTTGATGATCAGGCACTTGTTGGCCAGGTCCTCCACCACGCTGCCACGGAAGGCGCCATGCACGCTGTCGTTGCGGAGCAGGGCCGCACGCTTCACGATCTCCTCGTCGGTGAGGGTGCGGGTGACGATGGCACGAAGCCGGAGCTGCTGGCCTTTACCGGCCTGCTTCACCAGCTCGCGGGCGGCGATGCGGCCGATGCGGCCGAAGCCGTAAAGTACCACGTCACGAGGCTCGAACTTGTGCTTGTCGGCACCGATGAACCCGCTGAGCGTGGTGGCCAGGAACTTGCCGAGGTCCTTGCTGCCGCTCTGGGTGTATTCCCAGGTGAGCTTGCCGATGTCGATCTTGCTCGGGGCCAGTTCCATGGCCAGCAGGGCCCGCGCCACCTCGGTGGTGGTGAAGACATCGATGGGTCTCTGCACCACGTTCTTGGCGTAGTTGAACAGGTTCAGCACCTCGCTGATGCTGATGTCGAGCAGGTGGTTCCTGAAGAACACCAGCTCCACGCTGCGGCCGTACATGAGCTGGCCGACGGAGTTCACCAGATCGACGGCCGCCTTTTCGCGGTCCACAAAATCCTTCAGGCCGGTCTCGTAGCCGGTCCTGGCTTCCAGGGTCTGCATGGATGGTTGATGGGGGTTGGTCGGGATGTTCGGTGAAAGGACGCGCCCCGCCAAGGGCGGGGCGCGATGGTCAGCCGAGGTATGCCTTGAGCAGTTTGCTTCGACTGGTGTGCCGCAATCGGCGGATGGCCTTCTCCTTGATCTGCCGCACGCGCTCGCGGGTCAGGTCGAACTTCGCACCGATCTCCTCCAAGGTGAGGCCGTGGTTGATGCCGATCCCGAAGAAGAGCTTCACCACGTCGCGTTCCCGTTCGGTGAGGGTGCTCAGGGCCCGCTCAATCTCCTTGCTGAGCGATTCGTTCAGCAACAGCCTGTCCGCCGGGGCGCTGTCGTTGTTGGGCAGCACGTCCAGCAGGCTGTTGCTCTCGCCTTCCACGAAGGGGGCGTCCATGCTGATGTGGCGACCGCTCACCTTCATGGTGTCGGCGACCTTCTCGGGGGGCAGGTCCAGCAGGGCCGCCAGCTCATCGGCGCTGGGCGGACGCTCGTACTCCTGTTCCAGCTTGGCGAAGGCCTTGTTGATCTTGTTGAGCGAACCCACCTGGTTCAGCGGCAGACGCACGATGCGGCTCTGCTCGGCCAGGGCCTGCAGGATGCTCTGGCGGATCCACCACACCGCGTAGCTGATGAACTTGAAGCCGCGCGTCTCGTCGAAGCGCTGTGCCGCCTTGATCAGGCCCAGGTTGCCTTCGTTGATCAGGTCCGGCAGGCTGAGCCCCTGGTTCTGGTACTGCTTGGCCACCGAGACCACGAAGCGCAGGTTGGCCTTCACCAGTTTCTCCAGTGCGCGGGTGTCCCCTTCCTTGATCCGACGCGCCAACTCCACCTCCTGGTCCGCCGTGATCAGCCCTTCCTTGCCGATCTCCTGGAGGTATTTGTCAAGCGACTGGCTCTCCCGGTTGGTGATCGACTTGGTGATCTTGAGCTGGCGCATCCTGCTGGTCACGGTGCGGAGGGTGTTAGTGGTTGGTGGTCAGGGATTTCCGGTGGAGGAGCGAACAGGCCCCCGGAACGGCCTTGGCGCGAAGGTAAGGGCACACCTCCCTACGGGACAAGGTGCCCCGTTGCTGTGGTTCGCGGAGGATGTTCCAACCGGCTGGGCCACAACCGCTTCAGATGCCTAATCCGTAGTAGGCACGGGTGCCGTTGGGGTAGATGCCCTCGATAAGCACACCACCGCGTTTGTTGGCGATCGCACGTTCGATGTCCTCGGGCGTGCGGATGGCCTGGTCGTCCACCCGGGTGATGATGAAGCCTTCGCGGATCCCGCTGCTGCGCAGCCGTCCGGAGTCCACGGCCACCACCTTCACGCCGTTCTCCAGCTTCAAGGCGCGCAGTTCATCGCTGGTGGCCGGGGCCAACTGGGCTCCGAGCACCTGGCTCAGTTCGCGTTTGGCCGTTGCCGCCGCGAGCGTGCCCGTGCCGTCCCTGCCCCGGAGGGTGAGGTCCACCACCTGTTCGCGGACATCGCGCAGCACGGTCACCGTCACCCGGTCGCCAGGGCGGAACTTGCCCACCTGCTCCTGCAGTTGCGGTACGTTGTTCACCTCGATGTTGCCCACCTTGAGGATCACGTCCCCCTCCTTGAGCCCGGCGGCCTGGGCGGCGCCGCCCTCGGTCAGGCCGTTCACGTAGACCCCGCGGATGCGGTCCATGCGGGCTTGGTCGGCCAGCGTCTGGTCCATGTTGCGGATGCTAACCCCGAGATACGCACGCTGCACGCTGCCGTATTCCAACAGGTCGTTGGTGACCTTGTTCACGATGTTCGACGGCACGGCGAAGGAGTATCCGGTGTACTGCCCGGTGGTGCTCGCGATCGCGGTGTTGATGCCGATCAGCTGCCCCTGGGTGTTCACCAGGGCACCGCCGCTGTTCCCGGGGTTCACCGCCGCATCGGTCTGGATGAAGCTCTCGATCGGGAAGATGTCGCGCCCCGGGTCGTATTGCAGCAGGTTGATGTTGCGCGCCTTGGCGCTCACGATCCCGGCCGTCACCGTGCTGGTGAGGTTCATCGGGTTGCCCACCGCCAGCACCCATTCGCCGACCTTCACCTCGTCGGAGTTGCCGAAGGCCAGAACAGGCAATCCTTCGGCCTCCACTTTCAGGAGCGCGATGTCGGTGCTCGGGTCCCTGCCGATCACGCGTGCGGGCAGCGAGCGGTTGTCGTTCAGATGCACCGAGATCTTGTCGGCACCCTCCACCACGTGATTGTTGGTGACGATGTAGCCATCCTCGGCGATGATCACACCGCTGCCCACCCCTTCACGCGGCTGCGGCTGGCTGGGCCGGTAACCCCAGAAGAAGTCCTGGAGCGGGTTGCGGTAGTGCACCATGGTCTCGGTGGTGACGTGGACCACGGCGTTCACCGAGATCTCTGCGGCGGGCACCAGGTCCACCGGGGCTGCGGCGCCGGCAAGTGCGGTGGGCACCGCCACCGGTGTGCGCAAGGTGGCCGAAGTGCCGGTCGGGGAGGACGATGGACGACGCAGGAGGTCGTAGGCGCCCAGCGCCAGGATGCCTCCGGCAAGGGCGGCGAGGAAATAAGAGAACGTGCGTTTCATGGTGTTCGGTGGTGCATCAAGTGGTGTGCCGCACCGCACGAAACAACGCTTCTGGCAGGTGCTTCATCGGTCGCCGGGCGTTAAAATGTGTTGATCGCGCTGTTCGCCGCACGATCCGCTGCGGACGGGGTGCACGCATCTTTGCAGCATGACCGATGGCTGGGCATTCAGCAAGTGGGAGGGTACGGGCAACGATTTCATCGTGATCGACGACCGCATGATGCGGTTCCCCGACCAGGACAGGGCGCGTGTGCGTCGATGGTGCGACCGCCATTTCGGCATCGGTTCCGACGGGCTGGTGCTGATCCGGCAGCCGGACCTGACCGGCACGGCCTTCCACATGGAGTTCCTGAACCCCGACGGCAGCCGCAGTTTCTGTGGCAACGGCAGCCGGGCGGCTTACGCCTGCTGGTCGGCCCTCACGGGCGACCGCTCCCCGGTGAATTTCACGGCGATCGACGGTGAGCACCGGGCGGAATGGTCGGGCGACCGGGTGTGCGTGGGCATGCGCGACGTGGGCGCCGTGGAAAGGGTGGACGAGCGTACCGACAGCGTGCACACCGGCTCGCCGCACCTCGTAGTGTGGGTGGACGATCCCGAGGCCGTGGACCTGCTGTCCGAGGCCAGGGCCATCCGTTACGGCCCGCGCCATGCCCGGGAAGGCATCAATGTCAATTTCGTGCGCCTTGGTCCGGACGGCCTCGAAATGCGGACCTACGAACGTGGCGTGGAGGATGAGACGTTGAGCTGCGGCACGGGTGTGACGGCGGCCGCGTTGTCGGCGATGGCCCGTGGGTTGGTGGGAAGCCCGTGCGCGGTACGCACGCGGGGTGGGGCCTTGAGCGTGGAGGCCACGGCGGCCCCCCCGGGCTTCCGCGAAGTGCGGCTCATCGGACCCGTCAACCAGGTCTTCACCGGAAGGATCGACCCATGAAACGCTGGCGCATCGCGCTGATCGGGGCCCTGGTCCTGATGCTCCTCGCCGGTGCGATCGGGTACGGCATGTGGCGCAAGCTCTTCGGTCGGGGCCCCGGCCCGCAGGTGGACCGTGAGCTGCTCATTCCCACCGGGGCGGACATGGAACAGGTGCTGGACAGCCTGGTCGCCGCGGGGCTGGTGACGGACCGTGCGACCTTCCGCTGGCTGGCCGGTCGGAAGCGCTACACCGCACGGGTGAAGCCCGGCAGGTACGTGGTCGCGGGCGGCACGAGCCTGAACGCGCTCATCGACCGCCTGCGCAGCGGTGAACAGGACCCGGTGCGGATCACCTTCACCAACATCCGCACCCTGCCGCAGCTGGCCGGCCAGGTGGCGCGCCAGGTGGAGGCCGATTCCGTGGCCCTGCTGCAGGCCATGACCGACCCAGGGACCATCGCAGGGCTGGGGCTGAGCCCCGAGACCATGATCGGCCTGTTCCTGCCCAACACCTACGAGGTGTGGTGGACCGAGACCCCCGGCGCTTTCATCAAGCGTATGAAGCGCGAGCACGAGCGTTTCTGGGATCCGCAACGGATGGACAAGGCGCGGACCATCGGCCTGTCGCCCATGGAGGTGAGCATCCTGGCCAGCATCGTGCAGGCCGAAACAGCGAAAATGGACGAGGCACCGATGATCGCCGGCGTCTACCTCAACCGGTTGCGCATCGGCATGCCCCTCCAGGCCGACCCCACGTTGAAGTTCGCCCTCGGCTTGGACAGCGTGAACCGCGTCCTCGACGTGGACAAGCGGGTGGATTCCCCGTACAACACATACACGCACAAGGGGCTTCCGCCCGGGCCGATCAACATGCCCGAGCCGGGCTTCATCGACGCGGTGCTCAACCCCGCGCGGCACGATCACCTCTATTTCTGCGCCCGGGAGACCCTCGACGGATACAGCAACTTCGCGCGGACCTACGAGCAGCATCTGGTGAACGCGCGGCGCTACCAGCGGGCCCTCAACGCACGCGGCATTTACCGCTGACCTGTTGATACCGCCATGGACGGCACCGGTGCCGGCACCGGTTGGCGGCTACTTTCGCGCCTGCAAAATGATGACGATGACGAAGATCAAGTTCGGGACCGATGGCTGGAGGGCCATCATCGCAGAGGATTTCACCGTGGACAATGTGGCGCGGGTGAGCGTGGCCACGGGCAAGTGGGTGCTCGAGCGGTTCCCCGACGCGCCTTCGATCGTGGTGGGCCACGACTGCCGCTTCGCCGGGGAGCTCTTCGCCGGGACGGCCACCAAGGTCTTCGTCTCCATGGGCATCAAGGTGCATCTGGCCCGGGGCTTTGTCAGCACGCCGATGGTGTCCCTGGGCGCCTTGCGGTTGAAGGCGTCCATGGGGGTGATCCTCACGGCCAGCCACAACCCGCCGAGCTACAACGGATACAAGCTGAAGGGGCACTACGGCGGGCCCCTGGTCCCCGAGCATGTGCAGGAGGTCGAGGACATGATCCCGGCCGCGCACGGGATCGATCTGGACGCGATCGACCTCAGGAAGGCCGAGGCCGACGGGCTGCTGGCCTACGTGGACCTGGAGACCATGTACGTGGAACATGTGGAACGCAGTTTCGACCTCGACGCCATCCGCAAGAGCGGGCTCCGGTTGGGTTACGATGCCATGTACGGCGCCGGCCAGAACGTGATCCGCCGCATCCTGCCGGATACCGACCTGCTGCACTGCGAGCACAACCCGTCCTTCATGGGCCAGGCCCCTGAGCCCATCCACAAGAACCTCACGGCGTTCAGCGAGCGCATCCGCCAGGGCGGCATCGACTGCGGCCTGGCCACCGATGGTGACGCCGACCGCATCGGACTGTACAACGGCAGGGGCGAGTTCGTGGACAGCCACCACATCATCCTGCTGTTGATCCATTACCTGGTGAAGTACAAGGGCTACAAGGGCAAGGTGGTGGTGGCCGTGAGCACCACCCCGAAGGTGGAGCGGATGTGCCGCCACTACGGGCTGGAATACCAGGTGGTCAAGATCGGGTTCAAGTGGATCTGCGGCATCATGATCGCCGAGGATGTCCTGTTGGGCGGTGAGGAGAGCGGCGGCATCGCCATCAAGGGGCACATCCCCGAACGCGACGGCATCTGGATGGGGCTCACCATCTGGGAGTTCATGGCCAAGAGCGGCAAGAAGCTCGACGAGCTGGTGCAGGAGGTGTACGACATCGTGGGGCCCTTCAGCTACGACCGCAACGATCTGCACATCAGCGAAGCGTTGAAGCAGGACGTGCTGCAGAAGTGCGCGAACAATGCGTTCACCCGCTTCGGCGACCTGGAGGTGCGCAGGGTGGAGACCATCGACGGGTGGAAGTACCACTTCGACGGTGAACAATGGCTCATGATCCGGGCGAGCGGAACGGAGCCCGTGCTGCGCACCTATGCCGAGAGCGGAACACTGGCGGGGGCGCGGGCCATTCTCGCCGCCTGCAAGGCCGCCATCGGGGCGTGACCGCTATTCCTTCACCACTGTCGTCCGTTCGGTCGGGTGCCCGGCGCCATCGCGCAGGGTGAGGATGTACACCCCGAGGGGGAAGGCACCGAGGTCGATGGTGAGCGAACGGACGTCGGGTGCGACGGCCCGGCGTATCTGCGGCCGGCCTGCCATGTCCACCAGTTCCATGGACACGGCCGGGAAGTTCCAACGCACCTGCACCAGGCCGGTCGATGGCCGGGGCGACACCACCATGGCCGGTCCCAGGTCCTTCCGGTCGATCGGGACCACCGGACCCACCTGTATGCTTCCATCGGAATCCTCTGTCCGCAGCCGGTAGTACGCGAGCCCGTCCGGCGGTGAAGCGTCGTCGAATGTATAAGTCCGCGTGCTCTGGCTTTCGCCGGCGGCGTCCACGCTGCCGATGGGGAGGAGGAGTTCCAGGGAGGTGCCACGGTCGATGAGGAAACGGGCGGTGTGGTGTTCGCTCGCCGTGCTCCACGAGAGGTGGTTCACCCGTTCCTCGGGCCATCCGGTGAAGCTGACGAGCTCCACGGGCAGCACCCCGATGTCGCCCATGCCCGAGGCGTAGCCATAGAACCAGCGGCTGAAGCGTTGTCCGTCGAAGAGCTTGGCCAGTTCGTACTCCACGCGCACCCGCCACTTGTAGCGCAGGTGGCCGGCGGTCTTGTAGATCAGCTCCTTGATCTCGGTGCCGCCCACGCCAAGGTCGGTCCATCCGGCGCTCTGCCCGGTGCTGCCTAGGCTGTTGGTGATGGGGGCTCCGGAGAAGGCCTGCCCCTCGAACACCACCTCCCAGCGAAGGCGCCCGTCGCACCGGTGCATGGGACTGCGGGCGCGATGACCGATACCGAAATAGTCGGGCACGCCGAAGTCCATGCAGTTGGTGGCGAGCGGAGAGACCAGGTCGGCCATGTACTGCCGCGAGTAGCGGTCCAGCGCATAGCCCCGGTCACCTCGGTGCCAATGCCAGCGGCCTTCGTTGATGAAGGTGGGCGAGGCGAACGGTGCACCGACGAGCACTTCCGAATAGCCGTCGCCGTCGGCATCGCCGCCACCGCTCACGGCGCTGCCCAGCTGTTCGCCGGCCACGTTGGCCTCGATGATGTCCAACAGCGCGCCATTGATGCCTGCCGGGGTGCCCTGGAAGACGTACAACGCCCCCTCATCGGCTTGGGCCACGGCGCTTTCGTAGCCGGGGCTGCCCACGGCTATGTCGGCATAGCCGTTGCCGTTCACGTCGCCGGCCTCGGCCACGCTGGCACCCATGAAACCGTTGGCGATGTTGCGTTGCAGCGTGGTGTTCGGTGCGGCACCGACGCCCGCGGCCGAGCCGTGGTACACGAATGCGCCGCCCTCGTCCGTTTGTCCGGACTCCCAGCGGTCGGCCCCGACGACGACATCGAAGAATCCATCGCCGTTCACGTCGCCCGCACCGGCCACACTGACGCCGAAGCGTGCACCGGCCTGATCGATCTCCAACCGGCGCGCATAAGGCAGCACCACGCCCGTGGCCGAACCATGGTACACGAAGGCGGCCCCCTCGCCGGCCTGGCCGTTGCTCAGGTCACGTGCCCCGATGATGATGTCCGAAAAGCCGTCGCCGTTCACATCGCCGGCGGTGCAAACGGCATGGCCGAAGCGGTTGGCGGCAGGAGGTTCAGCGAGCACCACATGGGGTGCCACGGGAATGCCTGCCGGAGAGCCCAGGTACACGTAGGTCTGCGAGGTGCCCGGTGCTCCGACGAGCACGTCGGCATAACCGTCGGTATTGATGTCGCCGGCGGCGCTGACGCTCGCACCGAACTCGGACCCTGCCGTGCCGTTGAGGGTGGTGGCCGGTGCCAGGGCAAGCCCACCGGGGCCGCCATGATGGATGGTGGCCCTGCCGGTCCCGCCGGAGAGCGGGGCGCCCACGATGACATCGGCATAGCCGTCGCCGTTGACATCGCCGGCCGTGCAGACGCTTGCACCGAAACGGGCCCCGGGGATGTTGGCTTCCAGGGTGCTCGTGGGTGCGGCCGGCAGGCCCGCGGGCCCGCCGAGCCGGAATTGCACAAGCCCCTCGCCGGCCTGCCCGTTGCTTCCGTCGGGGACACCGACCAGGGCGTCGGCGTAACCATCACCGTTCACATCGCCCGCATTGCCCACGGCGGCACCCAGGGCGGCGCCGGCGGCACCACCCGTGCCCGTGGTGGTGGAGGTCAGTTGCATGGAATAAGTGCCGCCCAGGTACACCGCGGCCCCACCACCGAAGCCGTATTTGAAAGCACCGAAGATGAAATCCGAGAAGCCGTCGGCGTTGATGTCGCCGGCGGTGGACACGCATTCCCCCAGGAAGGCCCCGGCCGTGTTCAGTTCGTAATTGAAGATCGCCGTGGGCAGGATGCCGGTGGCCGACCCGAAATAGAGCCTCACCTGGCCTTCCTGCACCTGCGGGTTGGCGTAGTACGGGATACCGACGAGCAGATCGCCGTACCCGTCGCCATTGACATCCCCGGCCGTGCTGACCCAGCGCCCCATCCAGGCGTTGTTCTGGTTGCTTTCCAAGGCGACGGCGGCCGTGGGGTTCAACCCGGCGGCACTGCCGTGGAACACGCGCACGACGCCTTCTCCGGTCTGCGTGCCGATCTGGTCCCGGTAGGCACCGATGGCCACGTCACTGTACCCGTCACCGTTCACATCGCCGGCACAGGCCACGCTCCATCCGAAGTTGTTGTCGTTCACCGTGGGCGTGCCGAACAGGGTGAGGTCGGGCGCTGGATTGGCTCCGGCACCCAGGGCCGTTGGCCCTCCGTGATAGATGAACGAGGCGCCCTGGTCAAAGCCGGGGGCAACGGTCCACTGGGAGGCACCGATCACCACGTCGCTGTAGCCGTCGCCATTGATGTCCCCGGCACAGGCCAGGCTGCGTCCGAAGTGCGCGCCTCCCTGGTGGCGTTCCAAACGGTGCCGCAGCACGGGGTTCAGTCCGGTGGCGCTGCCGAGGTACACGAACACCGCACCTTCCTGGTAGGAGGGGTAGCTGCTCAGGTAGGCCCCGACACCCACATCGCTGTATCCGTCGTTGTTGATGTCCCCGAGGCAGGCCACATTGGAGCCGAAGTTGTCGGCGGCCTGGTTCGTCTGCAGGGTGAGGTCCGGCACGGTGGAGACCCCGGTGGCCGAGCCGTGGAACACGAACGCGGCCCCTTCCGAAAGCTGGTTCGCCACATCGTCCTCCCAGGTCCTGGCGCCGACGATGAGGTCGCTGTATCCGTCGCCGTTCACATCGCCGGCGGTGCTGGCCGCACAACCGAACTGGGCGCCTTGTTGGTTCACCTCCAGCACCACGCTCGGAGCGGCGGTGATCCCGGTGTTGGACCCGTAGTGCACATAAACGACCCCTTCGTTCGTCTGGCCGTTGGTGGCCATGGGCGCCCCGATCACCAGGTCGCTGTACCCGTCGCCGTTCAGGTCACCGGCCGTGGCGACCGCCGTGCCGTAGTCCGCACCGGTGATGGGCGAGGAGAGCACCAGGACCGGGCTCGCGCTCACCGGGTCGATGGTGACCGGGTAAACGGCCTGGCTGTCGTCCACGGTGATGTGGATGGCGGCCCGGGGGGTGTGCGCCACGCTGAGCGATGCCTTCAGGGCACGGCCCGTGGCATCCCAGCAGCGCAGGTCGTGGTAGCTGAACCGGTGGGTTCCTTGATGGTCCATGAAGCGGACCTCGACCGGGGTGACCGCCACAGGGATCAGATCGCCGTTGGTGCCCAGTTCGATCCGCAGCTCCCGGTTCCCGGCAGGGCGCTCGGCGAGGAGGAAATTCTGGCGCAACCCCTCCTCGGCGGCGAGGTATTGCACCACCACGTCCTGTTGCCGCCACCGCAGGTCACCGTTCCTGTCGCTCACGGCTGTGGGCGACCAGGCCCGGGCCTGTCCGATACGACCGATGCGCTGCACGGCCAGGGTCTGCACCCAGGAGCCGTCGGCGCCTTTCACCGTGAAGCCGTGCGCGCTGACCCGCCCCAGCATACCATGGCCTGCCAGGTCGCTCGACCAGACGGGGCGGTCCCCGGCGCGTTGCAGCTCGGGAGTGCCCGCCCGGGCCGGGCCATGGCCCAGGATGGACAGGGCCGCCAGGAGGACGGGAAGCAGGTAACGACAGGTCCTCACAGGGGAAGCGGAGTAGGGGCGGTAGGGCGCAACCCGCAAAGTTACTGGCCTGCGGACCCCCTGGCAAATCCCTTGGCGGGTGGGAATACCTTTAGCCGCGTGGAACGGATCAGCCATGGAGCGCCTGTCGAGGGGATGCCCTAGCTTCCGTTCAACGTGGGCGGTCGCCTTGTGGTTCGTTGCGGCCCCGGCGGCTGCGCAAACGGCAGGAGCGGACAGTACGGCGATCCGGCCCGGGCGCTTGGCGGCCGTTTCATCGGGCGCGGCCGCCTTGGTGGCCGGCAGCCTCATCGGGCTGAACGAAGCGTGGTATGCACAGCACGAACGCGGCCGGTTCCACGGGTTCGATGACGGCTCCGAATGGTTGCAGATGGACAAGGCCGGCCATCTGTTCAGCAGCTATTGGATCGGCCGTTGGGGCCAGGGAACGTTGCATACGGCCGGTGTGACCCGGCGGCGGGCGGCGTGGGGGGGTGTGGGCACGGCGCTGGTCTTCCTCTCCGGGGTGGAGGTCCTGGACGGATTCAGCACGGCCTGGGGGTTCAGCGGATGGGACATGGTGGCCAACGCGGCCGGTGCCGGCCTCTTCCTGGGGCAGGAACTGGGTTGGGGGCAGCAGCGCGTGAAGTTGAAGTACAGCGTATGGCCGAGCCCTTATGCCGACGAGCGCCCCGACGTGCTGGGCCGCTCCGTGGCGGAGCAGATGATCAAGGACTACAACGCACAGACCATCTGGCTCACCACGGCCTGGGGCGGTTGGACGCGCACGCCTGGCCCCTTGGACTGGCTGGGACTGGCCCTGGGCCACGGCGGCGACGGCATGCGCACGGCCGAAGCCCTGCCGGGCGATGGACGTTACCGGCAGCTGGTCCTGGCCATGGATGTGGACCTGGAACGGATCCCGGTCCGGGGCAAAGGTTGGCGCACCGTGCTGTTCCTGTTGAACTGCATCAAGCTGCCCTCACCGGCGGTGGAATGGCGGAGCAATGGCCGCATCCTGCTGCACGGGCTCTACTTCTGACGCAGGGCATCGCACCCGCCTTGCAGCAGCAGCACCTGCACCTTGAGCACGGCGGCCACGGTGAGGCTGTCGGTCACCTCGCCGTCCAGCACCATCCGCAGCAGTTCGGCGAAGGGCAGCTTGCGCAGGGTGAGTTCCTCATCATGGTCCGGTTGGGGCGGATGGAAGCTGAGGTCCTGCGCCAGGTAGATGATGGCATGTTCGTCGCTGGCCGAGTTGCTCAGGTCCATCCGCAGCAGTTCGGTCCAGCGCCGGGCCACGATGCCGGCCTCCTCGCGCAGTTCGCGTTGCGCGCTTTCCAGCGGAGGGATGTCGCGTTTACCGCCGCCCTCGGGGATCTCCCAGCTGTAAGCCTGCACCGGGTAGCGGTACTGGCCGACGATCCAGGTGTTGAGGTCCTCGTCGAGCGGCACGATGCCGATCGCCAGGTTCTTGAAATGCACCACGCCATAAATGCCTTCCCGGCCGCCGGGGTCGATCACGCGGTGGTGGCTCACGGCGATCCAGGGTGTTTCGTACCGCAGCTCTTCGTGCAGGGTGGTCCAGGGTCCTCGTTCCTTCATGGTCTTCGGGGCGGGCCAAGATACCGGCCCGGGCGCCGCGTACCTTCGCGGCATGGGCGCGGAACTGCGTGCGGGCGACAAGGTCTCGTTCCTCGATGAGGAGGGCGGGGGCACGGTGCTGCGGCTGCTTCCGCGCGGGCGGGTGGTGGTGCGTACGCACGACGGTTTCGAGCTGGAGTACCCGGCCAGGGCCGTGGTGCTGCGGGTGATGGGCGAGCACGACCACCGGGTCACCGACCACCAGGCGGGCATGATCGCGGCCAACGATGCGATGGAGGAACGGCGGCGCATCCGGAACGCGGGACGGGAAACGCGGCCGGGCAAGACCCCCAAGCGCCCGGAGGACAACAGCGTGGCCGAGGTGGACCTGCACCTGCACGAGCTGGTGGAGGACGAAACGCGGTTGAGCGATGCCGAGAAGCTGAGCTACCAGCTCGCCTATTTCGAGCGGGCACTGGAAGGGGCCATCCGCGACGGCAAGCGCAAGCTGATCGTGATCCACGGCGTGGGCGAGGGGGTGCTGCGCGAGGAGGTGCGCCGCCTGCTGCAGTATTACGACACGGTGCAGTACCACGACGCCGACCCGCGGCGCTACGGCTCGGGGGCGACGGAAGTGCTGATCCACCGCCGTCGTTGAACGTGTTCCTTGGCATCCTGTGCATCGCCTCGTCGCTGTCCCCGTCGCAAGGCGGGGAGGGAGGAAAGTCCGGGCAGCGCAGGGCACCGTGCTTCCTAACGGGAAGGGGGCGTGGCGGGGACGCCACGTCCACGGAAAGTGCCGCAGAAAGGGAGACCGCCGAACCGCAGCGATGTGGTGGCAAGGGTGAAAAGGTGGGCCCGCCTCCGTGCGGGATAGGCGCTTCGGCGCTCAAAGCAAGAGCCCACCAGTGCCGGTGGCGACATCGGCAGCTTGGTAAACCCCACGGGCTGAAAGACCAAATAGGCCGGGAACCACCAACGCTCCGCAAGGGGCGGCGGCGGTAAGGGCGGCCCGCCCGACCCCGGCGGGTAGGTCGATGGAGGCCCATCGCGAGGTGGGTCCTGGATAGATGACGAGGGCCTCCGCCGCAAGGCGGGGGAACAGAACCCGGCTTACAGATGCACAGGCCTTCATGCGAAGGGCCTTCACCCCGTCCGCAAGGGCGTGGGTGGGGCCCTTCGTCGTTCTCGGACCGGCACGGACCTTGCCCGGCCACCGGTCTACCTTTGTTCCCGATGACCCGGCCGCTGCCCTACCTGCATACGCTGCTGGCGGCCGTGGTATTCCTGGCGGCCTTGGGGGGCATGGCCCAGCAGGAGGTCACCGTGCACGGCCGGGTCAACGCGCAGGGCCACCAAGGCGGCTACTACGACCTGATGGTGGTGAACAAGCGCACGCGATCCGGTGCGTTCGGCAACGCGGACGGCACGTTCACCGTGCGCATGCTGCCCACCGACACGGTGCTCGTGGGCTTGGGCGGGTACGTGACCAAGCCGTTCTCCTTGCGCGACAGCGTGCCGCGGCCGGAGTACCGGGTGCTCATCGTGCTTTCCCCGTGGACCATCGTGCTGCCCGAGGCCAGCGTCCTCAGTGAGCGCACGCTGCGGCAGATCCAGCAGGACATCGCCAAGCTCGGTTACAAGGAATCGGACTACCGCGTGAGCACGGTGGACGCGCTGCAGAGCCCCATCACCTTCCTGTACCAGGAGTTCAGCCGCCGCGAACGCAGCAGGCGCGAGGTGGCGCGGCTGCAGAACGAGGACCGCAAGCGCGCGCTGCTCAAGGAGCTGCTGCACAAGTACGCCGAGTACGACATCATCAACCTGGGCGACGAAAGCTTCGACGACTTCATCGATTTCTGCGCCGTTCCCGACGCGGTGATGCAGGGGCTCAGCCAATACGAGTTCCTGCTCTACGTGAAGAAGAAGTACGAGCTCTACACCAGCCTGGGGCCCACCCGGCGGTATTGATCCACAGGGCCATGCTCGCGCGATGGTCGCTCCGCAGGGCCGTGCAGGTGCTCGTGCCGGTGCTGCTTGGGCGGGCACCGGTGGCCGCCCAGCAGGACAGCCTGCCGGCCGGCATTCTGCTGGACGAGGCGGTGGTGGTGGCGCAGCGTGAGGGGTTCGATGTGGCGGCGTTCATCGCCCGGGTGCGCACCGATACCACCTTCCGGCATGCCTTCCTGAACCTGCGCGTGCATCCGCACCGCACCGAGGGGGAGTTGCGGGTGCACGACCCGCGCGACCGGGAACGGGCGGGCTTCTTCCGCACGGCCCATCTGGTGCGCATCCAGGGCGCCGACGGTGCCGACCGGACGGTGCAGGTGACGGACAGCGTACGCGAGACCGGGAGGCTGCGCCAACCGGACGGCGACCACCGCTACCTCACGGCGCGCATGTTCGAGAGCCTCTTCTTTCCGGAGGGGGCGCGCCCGGTGCCGCGCTCGGTGGCCGACCTCGACGGCCGGCGTTCCGGTGGCTCACGTTTCGACCGTTATCGGGCGGACCTCAAACGGTTCATGTTCAGCCCCGGCGAGGAGCTGGAGGTGCCCATCGTGGGGGACAAGCTGGCCCTCTTCGACCCGGACATCGCCCGGCACTACGCCATGAGCATCTGGAGCGGTGTGCGCAACGGGCACGACTGCTGGGTGTTCAGCGCGGATATGCGGCCGGATGCGCCACGGAACGCCGTGGTGGTGCGCACCATGGACACCTGGTTCGACAAGGCCAGCGGGCAGGTGATCGCCCGGGAGTACCGCATGCAGCACGCGGGCCTGATCCTTCGGTTCGACATCGCCATGGTGGTGGACCTGGACGTGCGCGACGGCCTGCTGGTGCCCACGCACGTGCACTACGACGGGGACTGGGACCTGCCCATGCAGCGCAGGGAGCGGGTGCGGTTCTTCCTGCGCACCACCCAGTGGGAGGCGTGGCCGTAGTGGGTCAGTGCTTCCCCTGCGCCGCCAGCCAGCGCTCTGCGTCGAGCGCGGCCATGCAGCCGGTGCCCGCGCTGGTGACCGCCTGGCGATACACGTGGTCGGCGGCATCGCCGGCCACGAACACGCCGGGGACCTTGGTGCTGGTGCGGTCCGGGTCGTGCTTCAGGTAGCCGTTGGCATCCATGTCCAGCCAGCCCTTGAACAGGTCGGTGGCGGGCTTGTGGCCGATGGCCACGAACAGGCCGGTGACGTCCAGCTTGCGCTCGGCGCCGGTCTTGTTGTTCACGGCGATGATGCCCTCCACGGCGTGTTCGCCCAGCACGTCCTTCACTTCGGTGTTGAAGAGCACCTCGATCTGCGGGGTGTTCTCCACGCGGTGCACCATGGCCTTGCTGGCTCGGAACTCGTCGCGGCGCACCAGCATGTACACTTTGGGGCAGAGCTTGGCCAGGTAGGTGGCCTCCTCGCAGGCCGTGTCGCCGGCACCGACCAGGGCCACGGTCTGGCCGCGGTAGAAGAACCCGTCGCACACGGCACAGGCGGTGACCCCGCCGCCGATGTCGCGCAGGCGTGCCTCGTTGGGCAGGCCGAGCCACTTGGCGCTGGCGCCGGTGCTGATGATCACCGCGTCGGCATGGATCTCCTCCTTCTCGTCCACCCACACCTTGTGCACCGGCCCGGTGAAGTCCACCTTGGTCACCCATCCGCTGCGGATGCGCGTGTCGAACCGCAGGGCCTGCTGCTTGAGGTCCTCCATCATGTCGGGGCCGGTGCGTCCCTGGGGGTAGCCGGGGTAGTTGTCCACCTCGGTGGTCTGGGTGAGCTGGCCGCCGGGCAGCGGGCCTTCGATCAACAGGGGCTTGAGGTCGGCGCGGGCGGCGTAGATGGCGGCGCTGTAGCCGGCGGGGCCCGATCCGATGATCAGGCACTTGACGTGTTCGGGTGTGGGCATGGTCTTGTGGGCGGCAAAGCTACGCGCAGCGGAAGGGCCTCCCGGTGATGCGGGTCACCGACCTCAGGGTTCGCACACCAGGGTGTCCGTGAAGGCGTGCAGGCCGGCCCACACGCCGAGGCCGCCGCTGATGTTGCTGCGCACGTTGGCCGGCTGGGTGAAGAGGTCGCCCTGGGTGGCGACGTTGTTCTCGTAGCTCCGGTAGAAGTCGTACGTCGCCTTGTCGATGGAGATGAGCTTCACGGCCACGGTGTCGCCGCGCAGGAAGGTGCTGCCCCGGTCGTCGGGGTCGGAGAAGCTGCTGCTGCCGCGGGCGATGATGAACTCGATGGGCTGGCCGTTGAAGAACTCATCGTTGCTGGTGCTACCCAGCGGGGCCGCGAACGTGGGGTCCTGGGCCAGGCCGTCGGTGCCCAGGTTGAGCCGGCGCGTCATCACCCGGTAGAAGTTGTCCGGTGCCGCGGGGTCGGTGCTGCGAGCCCACACGAAACCGGTGCTGTCGTCGCCGTCGCTGCCGTCCTGGTCGAGGAGCCGGAACCAGAGGGAGTCCAGCGGCACGGCCGGCACGATGGTGGTGGTGGCCGTCAGGGTGTGGCCCTCGGCCTCGATGTGCAGGTCGTACACCCCGCCCTCCTGCCCGAAGATGGCCGGGTCGGTGGTGGAGTAGATGCAGATGTCCGCACTGGCCAGCAACTGCGGGTCGAGCCCGGTGGCCTCGGCGGCGAGCAGCACCTGCGCATCGGTCAGCATGGACGAGCAGACCATGTCCAGCGTGTCGGTCACCAGGCCGTTGCTGACGGTCACCAGGGCGTTCTTGACGAAGAGCTGGGTGAAGGCGTTCAGATCGGTGGGGGCGAAGTAGCTCTGCGTCCGGGTGAGGATCACGATGGGGGGCGACCCGGGCTCGATGGTGCCTTCCACCACCAGGCGGGGCTCGGTGGCGGGTACGTCCACGGTGATCTCCTTCTCGCAGGCGCCGAACAGCAGGGCCAGGGCCAGGGCGGACACGGGGGGCAGGGCGCGGGGCTTCATCAGAACTTGAAGTTCCAGGTGATGGAGGGGAGGATGCTGAAGAGGCTCACCTGCTTGGCCACCACGCGCAGGCTGCCGTCGGCGGCGTTGCCCTCGTTGTCGAAGTAGATGAAGTAGGGGTTGGCGCGGTTGTACACGTTGTACACCGCCAGGGTCCAGCTGCTCCGCCAGCGGCGCGTGCGGTAGCTCACCTCGCCGGTGGTGCGGTCCTTCACCTTGCGTTGTTCCTTGTTGTTGAGGGTCACGGCCAGGTCCAGGCGGTGGTACGGCGCCATGCGGAAGCCGTTGCGCTCGGTGTACTCGCTCACCAGGTTGCCTTCCACGAAGTAGCGGTTCACGGGCAGGGTGGCGGCCTGGCCGGTGGCGAACACGAAGGTGCCCGCGAAGTTCCAGCGCTTGTTGAGCTCGTACACGGCCACCACGCTCAGGTCATGCCGGCGGTCCCACCGGCTGGGGAATTCGCGCCCCCCGTTGATGTCCGGGAAGATGCGCATGGTCTTGCTCCAGGTGTAGCCCACCCAGCCGTTGAGCTTGCCGGTGGCCTTCTTTACGAACAGCTCGGCGCCATAGCTGTACCCGTTGCCGAACACGAGCTGCGTGTAGTAGTTCGCGTTGCCGTTGCCCTGGGGCTCGGCACCCTCGGCGTACTCCACCAGGTTGCGCAGGTCCTTGTAGTACACTTCGACACTGGTCTCCACCATGTTGTCGAGGAAGTTGCGGAAGTACCCGGCCGCATACTGGGTGCCGATCAGAGGCTTCACCTCGCGGCTGGCGGGGATCCACACGTCGGTGGGCAGGGCGATGCTGCTGAAGCTGGCCAGGTGCACGTACTGCTGTCCCCGGTTGAAGCTGGCCTTCACGCTGCTGCGCTCGTTGATGCGATACCGTGCGCTGAGCCGGGGCTCCAGGGCCAGGAAGCTGCCCACGATCTTGCCGCCCGGGTAGGACCGCGTGCCGGTGCGCTCGCCCTGCTCGTCCATCACGTATTCGTCGAAGGGGCCCACATGGGCGAAACCCGTCAGCCGCAGCCCGGCATTGATGCGCACCTCGTCCGTGAGGTCGAACTCGTCCTGTACGTACACGGCCCCTTCATGTGCGATCAGCAGGCTGGGGGCCAGGATGTCGAACGTGGTGTTGCCGCTGCGGGCCTCCACGGTGCTGGGTGTGTAGGTGTGGTGGATGTACTGCCCGCCGTACTTCAGGGTGTGGCGCACACTGGCGTAGTGGCTCAGGTCCAGCTTCAGCCCCAGGTCCTTGATGCCGCTGAAGAGCTTGAAGGCGAACAGCTCCTGGTCGGCCTTGAACTCGAAGCGGTAGTCGCTGAAGGTGGCCGTGGTGTTCATGAAGAGCTTGGGCCCGAAGACGTGGTTCCACCGGGCGCTCACCGTGGCGTTGCCCCAGGGGATCCGGAAGGTGGGCGCATCCGGGTCGCTGGTGGCGAAGGTGAACACGTCGCGACCGAAGTAACCGCTCAGGTAAAGGCGGTCGCGGTCGTTCAGGCGGTAGTTCACCTTGGCGTTCACATCGTAGAAGTAGTAGCCCGAACCGCCGAAGGCCGAGCTGTCCGGAATGAAGGGCTTGGTGAGCACATCGATGTAGGTGCGGCGGCCGCTCAACAGGAAGCTGGCGCGTTCCTTCACGATGGGCCCTTCCACGGTGAGCCGTGAACTGATGAGACCGATCCCGCCCTGGGCGTGGAAGGACTTGTCGTTGCCCTCCTTCATGCTGATGTCCAGCACGGAGCTGACGCGGCCGCCGTACATGGCCGGGATGCCGCCCTTGATGAGCTCGATGTTCTTCACGGCATCAGCGTTGAAGACGCTGAAGAAGCCGAAGAGATGGCTGGCGTTGTACACCGTGGCCTCGTCGAGCAGGATGAGGTTCTGGTCCGGCCCGCCGCCACGCACGTAGAAACCGGCATTCCCCTCGCCGTTGCTTTTCACACCGGGCAGGTACTGGAGGGTCTTCAGCAGGTCCACCTCGCCGAGCAGGGCCGGGAGCAGCTTCACCTGCTGCACGTCGAGCTCGGCCCGGCCCATGTCCGTGCTCTCGGTGTTCTGCCGTCCGTCCTTGCCGGTGATGGTCACCTCCTGCGCGATGATGGCGTCCGGCTGAAGCTCGATGTTCAGCAGCTTGTCGGCATGGAGTTCAACCTCCAGGGAACGGTCACCGTACCCCAGGTAGCTCGTGTTCACGGTGTAGGTGCCCCGTTCCAAGGTCAGGGAGTAGAAGCCGTAGGCATTGGTGGCGGTGCCTTTCTTGAGCGCCGGCAGGTACACCCCTGCTCCGATCAGCGCTTCACCGCTGGAGGCATCCTTGACGTAACCGCTCAGGGTGAAACGGTCCTGGGCCGTGGCGACGGTGGCCCCCAGCAGGAACACGGCGAGCAGGTGATGGCGCATGCGGGGGGCAAAAGTAGCCGGGGGGTATGCGGGTGGCGGACCGGTTCCATGAACGTCCTGCGGATCCCATGAACGGTATCCGGCCTTGTGAACAACCCTGTGGACAACCTTGCAGGATCGGCGGCCATGAGGTGCGGTGGGGCGGTCGCCATCTCCGGACCTTTGGCGGCAAGGACCGCAGCCGCTATGAACACCTTTCTACGCAAGCACCACACGAGCCTTTTGACCTTCGGCATCTATCTGGCCCTTACGGCTTTTGCCTTGCTGGTCTCCTTGGGGCAGTTGTAAAGGCACCTTGGCTCGCACGGGGCCTGGATGCGGGACAGCGGCCATCGGAATGGATGGAACCGCTATATTCGCGGCCCGTTCGGGGTGTAGCGCAGCCCGGTAGCGCACTTGCATGGGGTGCAAGGGGTCGCTGGTTCGAATCCAGTCACCCCGACAGAACGGAGGCCGTCCCACTTGGGGCGGCCTTTGCGTTTGCGGCACATACATCCCGAAGCCAACTTTGTAGGACCGTTATCCTGTGTGGCATACGGCCGATGCGGCGGAACGCAGCGCACGCGTGAACCTGCCGATGGGTGGGCGGCGCCCGGTAGGGCATCCCGCCTGAGGCGGGAGGGTCGCTGGTTCGAATCCAGTCACCCCGACAGAACGGAGGCCGTCCCACTTGGGGCGGCCTTTGCGTTTGTGGCACATACATCCCGGAGCCACCTTTGTAGGGCCGTTATACTGTGTGGCATACGGCCGATACGGCGGAACGCAGCGCACGCGTGAACCTGCCGATGGGTGGGCGGCGCCCGGCAGCGCATCCCGCCTGAGGCGGGAGGGTCGCTGGTCCGGATCCAGTCACCCCGACAGAACGGAGGCCGTCCCACTTGGGGCGGCCTTTGCGTTTGTGGCCATGGCGACGTTCTACATCCTGTACTCCGCTACGCTGGACCGCTACTATGTGGGGCATACGGCCGGGCCGCTGTGACGACCCGTGTCGAGGGAACGGTGTGATCGGTATGGTGTTACGGTACATTCGCGACCGCCATACGAACATGCCCGCCCGCCCACATCCGGTTGTACCGCTCCTCGCCCTACTGCTTTCGCATTGCACGCCGCATGACGGGCCGGGTGGGGACACGGGTCAACAGGAGGGCATGATGTCGAAGAACGCCGCCACCATGGACATCCACAGCGCCGCTCGGCCCAACGAGGCCGTCATCAAGCATCTGATCCTGGATATCGCCGTGGACATGCGGGAGCGCCGGATCTCGGGCACGGCGAGCTATGCACTGGCTCCGGGCCATGGGGAGCGGTTGATGCTGGATACGGACGGCCTGAGGATCGATTCGGTGACCGACGGGAAGGGCAGCCCGCTGCCTTTTAAGCTCGGTGAACCGGGCAAGCTGGGAGCGGCCTTGGAAGTGGAACTGCCCCGGACCGTGGACACGGTGCGCGTGGCGTATGCCACGGGTCCCACCGCCCGGGCCTTGCAGTGGCTGAACCCGGGGCAGACCAAGGGCGGTCGGCATCCCTTCCTCTTCACCCAAGGGCAGGCGATCCTCACTCGCAGCTGGATCCCGATCCAGGACAGTCCGGGCATCCGTTTCACCTACGAGGCCGAGGTGCGTGTGCCCAGCGAACTGATGGCGGTGATGAGCGCGGCGAACCCCCAACAGCGGGCGGCCGACGGGCGCTACAGGTTCCGGATGGACCAGCCGATCCCGGCCTACCTGATGGCCCTGGCCGTGGGCGACATCGCCTTCCGGCCCATCGGGCCACGCACCGGGGTGTATGCGGAACCTGCGCTGGTGGAACGCTCGGCCTGGGAGTTCGCCGACATGGAGCGGATGGTTGAGACCGCCGAGGCGCTGTACGGCCCCTATCGGTGGGAGCGGTACGATGTGCTGGTGCTGCCGCCCAGCTTCCCGTTCGGCGGCATGGAGAACCCACGCCTCACCTTCGCCACGCCCACCATCCTGGCCGGCGACCGGTCCCTCACCGCCCTCATCGCCCACGAGCTGGCCCACAGTTGGAGCGGCAACCTCGTGACCAACGCCACATGGAACGACTTCTGGCTCAATGAAGGCTTCACCGTCTACTTCGAGAAGCGCATCTGCGAGAAGCTCTATGGGACCGACTACGCCGGGATGCTGGCCCTGCTCGGCTACCAGGACCTGCAGCGTACGGTGGAGCGGCTCGACGCCGACGGGGCGGTCGCGGACACGCGGTTGAAGCTGGACCTGGCGGGCCGGGACCCCGACGACGGTGTCACCGACATCGCCTACGAGAAAGGGTACGCCTTCCTGCGCCGTTTGGAACAGGCCGTGGGCCGCGAGCGCTTCGACGCTTTCCTGCGCGCCTACTTCGATCGGTTCGCTTTCCAGGCCATCACCACCGAGGAGTTCCTGGCCTACCTGGACGAACACCTGGTGCGCCCCCTGAACGTTCAGGTGGACGTGCAGGCGTGGGTGTACGGCACCGGCATCCCCAAGGACCTGGTGGTCCCGGTGAGCGACCGGTTCCTGAAGGTGGAGGTGGAGATCGAACGCTGGCGCACGGGCACCCCCGCCAAGGACCTGCGAACGGCGGGCTGGACCACCTTCGAGTGGATGCACTTCATCCGGCATCTGCCGGACAGCCTGAGCGGGGATCGCATGGCCGACCTGGACGGGGCCTTCGGCTTCACCGGCTCGGGCAATGCGGAGGTGGTGGCCGCCTGGCTGGAACAATGCGTCCGCAACGACTATCCGCCGGCCTACGAACGCCTGGATGCCTTCCTCACCGAGGTGGGAAGGCGGAAGTTCGTGGAGCCGCTCTTCGCAGCGTTGCAGACCAGCGAGAAAGGCCGGGCGATGGCGCGCAGCATCTACCAGCACGCGCGGCCCAACTACCACTCGGTGACCGTGCGCACCATCGATGCCCTGCTGGACTGGAAGCCGATGAGCGACCCGGTCACCCTTTGATCAGCCGAAACAGCGGCGCAGTACCACCGGGTCCAGGATATGGCCGCCTTGGAACAGGTGGCGCCGCACCGCGATGCCGGCGGCTGTGAGGCGTTCCGCACCCTGTTCCCACTGTGCCTGCGGTACCAAATGGTCCTGCTCCCCGTGCACCAGGTCCACGTTGCAGCCGGCGAAGGCCCTGGCGAGGTCCTCGCGCTTCAGCTCCGGCGGCAGGCTCCCGCCCCAGAGCACGGCCTGCCGCGGGTGATGCGTGCCGTGCACGAGCCAGCGGACCACGGTGGCCACACCTTGCGAGAAGCCCAGGACGTGCAGCGGCCGGTGCCCGGCCGTGGGCTGTAGCAGGTCCACCAGCGTGTCCAGGTACCGCACGTGGTCCTGGATCTCGTGCTCACGGTCCTCCCGGGTCATCCAGGTGGCGCCCACGCGTTGATGGGCCGCATCGAGGTAGAACCGGTTCAGCCCCTCGGGGGCCACGACGGCATCGGGGCCGGCCACGGGTGCGAAGGCGTTGAGGAAGTAGCGCGCGAGCTGGCCGTAGCCGTGCACCACCACCCAGAGCCGGGGCGCGGTGCGGGGATCGCCGAGCTGATGGTAGCGGGCCGTACGCCCCACCCGGATGAAATGCTCTTCCACGTCAGTAGGCGAGCAACTCGTCCAGGGCCGCGGCCACCTTCGCCGCACTGGGCACCATCGTGGCTTCGAGCGTGCTGTTCAACGGAATGGCCGGCATGTCCGCCGAACCCAGGGTGCGCACCGGAGCGTCCAGGGCCTGGAAGCACTGCTCTCCGATGCGCGCGGCCAGGGCCTGGGCGAAGCTGTTGGTGACCTGTTCCTCGGTGACCACCAGGCAGCGGCCGTGCGCGCGCACCTGGGCCATCACCGTGTCCTCGTCCAGGGGGACCAGGGTGCGCAGGTCCACCACGGTCACACGGCCGGGGTGATCCTTGGTGGCGGCCTTGGCCCAGTACACTCCCATGCCGTAGGTGACCACCACGGCGGCGGTGCCGTCGGCGATGGCCTGCGGATCGGCCTCGAGCACGATGCGGGCCTTGCCGAAAGGCAGGATGTAGTCCTCGTCCGGCTCCACACTGCGGGCGTCCTCGGTACCGGGGATCTTGCTCCAGTAGAGGCCCTTGTGCTCCAGCATCACCACGGGGTTGGGATCGTGGTAGGCCGCCTTCATCAGACCCTTGAGGTCGGCGCCGGTGCTGGGGTAGGCCACCTTGATGCCCTTGATGTTGCAGAGCACGCTCTCCACGCTGCTGCTGTGGTAGGGGCCGCCGCTGCCGTAGGCGCCGATGGGCACGCGGATGATGCAGCTCACGGGCCACTTGCCCACGGTGAGGAAGCAGCTGCGCGCCACCTCGGTGAAGAGCTGGTTGAGCCCCGGCCAGATGTAATCGGCGAACTGCACCTCGACGATGGGCTTCAGCCCGGCCGCGCTCATGCCCACGGTGCTGCCGATGATGAAGGCCTCCTGGATGGGGGTGTTGAACACGCGGTGGTCGCCGAAGTCCTTGGCCAGCGTGGCCGCCTCGCGGAACACGCCGCCCAGGCGGGCGCCGACGTCCTGGCCGTAGAGCAGGCAGTGCGGGTCCTGGCGCATCAGCTCGCGGATGGCGAACAGGGCGCAGTCCACCATCACCGTGCGTTCGCGGTCCGGCGGGGTACGCACGCCACGCTCCTCGGTCACGGGGGTGGGGGCGAAGGCGTGGGTGTGCAGGTCCTCGGGCGCGGGATCGGGTGCGGCACAGGCACGCTCGAAGTCGGCCTTCACCCGGGCCTTGGCCTGTTGCTCCAGCTGGCGCAGGCCGTCGAGCTGGATCCGCCGGTCGAGCAGCTGTTGCAGGAAGCGCGGGTGCGGGTCGCGGCGGCGGTGTTCGGCCAGGTCCTCGGGGCTCCGGTAGAACTCCATGCGCACCCCGCTGGTGTGATGGTTCAGCAGGGGCACCCGGGCATGCACCAGGAAGGGGCGGCGCTCGCGGCGCACCGTGGCGATCACTTCCTCCAGCGTGGCGTGGCAGGTCGGAAAGTCGGTGCCGTCGATGCTGCGCACCTCCAGGCCGGGGAAGCCCTTGGCATAATCGGGCGCATCGCCCACGCGTATCTCGGCGGCGCTGGCGCTGATGTCCCAGCCGTTGTCCTGCACCAGGTAGATGATGGGCAGCTTGCGCAGCACGGCCATCTGGAACGCTTCGGACACCTCGCCCTCGGTGATCGAGGCGTCGCCGAAGGAGCAGACCACCACCGGCGGTTCGTCGCCCGACCCACCGTTCATGTCATGCGGCAACCCCGCCCGTTCCTTGTACCACAGGCCGAGGGCGATGCCGGTGGTGGGGATGGCCTGCATGCCGGTGGCGCTGCTCTGGTGCGGGATGCGCGGCATGCCATGGCGGCGCAGGCTCGGGTGACCGTAGTAGGTGCGCCCCCCGCTGAACGGGTCGTCGCGCTTGGCCAGCAGCTGCAGCATCAGCTCGTACGGCTCCATCCCGATGCCCAGCAGGATGCTGTCGTCGCGGTAGTAGGGGGCCACGAAGTCCTGCGGTTTGAGCTGCATGCCCAGGGCCAGCTGGATGGCTTCATGGCCGCGGCTGGTGGCATGCACGTATTTGCTGGTGAGCTTGAAATGTTCCTCGTACAGCTCGGTCATCGCCTTGGCCGTGCACATCAGCTCCCAGGCACGGAGCAGTGTTCCGGTGGCGATGGGAGCGGGTGCGGATCGGGTCTGGGTGGCGGGCATCCGGGTGCGGCGGTGGAGCGGCCAAGGTACGGCCCGCCCGTCGCAGGTCTTGCGTCGGCTCTCCGTCCCGGACGGCCACCGCTGGTGTGATCCCGAAGGGCGCACCCGGCGACGGCGCTACTTTTGGCGGCACATTCAGACCGACCATGGACCGCAAGGCGCACGAGATCGACCACCGGATCGTAGGGGATGACATGCAATGCGTGGAGATCACGCTGGACCCGCAGGAAAGTGTGATCGCCGAAGCGGGCAGCCTGATGATGATGGACGACGGGGTGCGCATGCAGACCATCTTCGGCGACGGCAACGGCCAGGAACAGAGTTTCATGGGCAAACTGTGGGGCGCCGGCAAGCGGGTGCTCACGGGGGAGAGCCTGTTCATGACGGCCTACACCAACGAGGCCACGGTGCGCCGTACCGTGTGGTTCGCCGCGCCGTATCCCGGCAAGATCCTGCCCATGGACCTGCGCCAGCATGGCCAGCGGCTCATCTGCCAGAAGGATTCCTTCCTGTGCGCGGCGAAGGGCGTTTCGGTGGGCATCGAGTTCCAGCGCAAGCTGGGCACCGGGCTTTTCGGGGGTGAAGGTTTCATCATGCAGAAACTGGAGGGCGACGGCCAGGTGTACATCCACGCCGGGGGCACGGTGGTGGAGCGCCAGCTGGCACCCGGGGAACTGCTGCGGGTGGACACCGGCTGCCTGGTGGCCATGACCTACGGCATCGACTACGACATCCAGTTCGTGGGCGGCATCAAGAACACGCTGTTCGGTGGCGAGGGTCTCTTCTTCGTCACCCTGCGCGGACCGGGCCATGTGTGGCTGCAGAGCCTGCCGTTCAGCCGATTGGCGGACAACATCGTGGCCGCTGCGCCGCGTGCCGGTGGGCGCCGCCGTGAGGAAGGGTCCATCCTGGGCGGGCTGGGCGGGTTGCTGGACGGCGACAACTGAGCACGCCTGCCTGGCGGGACCCGGATCACGGGTGCTCGGTGCGCGGCCGCCGGGGCCCCCGGTCGAGCGCGTTCAGAAAGCTCTCCACCGCCGACAGCAGGAGGCTGAAGCCTAGTGCCCACCAGAAGTTGCGCACCACGAAGCCCGGTACCAGCTCGGCCGCCAGCAGCACCACGGCCGCGTTGATCACCAGCAGGAAGAGGCCCAGGGTGACCACGGTGACCGGCAGGGTGAACAGGATCAACAGCGGCCGCAGGAAGGCGTTCAGCAGGCCGAGCACGGCGGCGGTGAGCAGGGCGGTGAGCACGCCCCGGGTCTCGCCCAGGTCGCCCAGGCTCACCCCGTCGAGCAACAGGTCGCAGATCAACACCGCGATGGTGGTGATGATGAGCCGGATGAGGGCGTTCATGCCGGCAAGGTAAACACGCGTACGTGCGTTCCTACTGCTTGATCAGCTTGCGTGCCAGCGTCCTGCCCGCGTGGGAGATCACCAGGTAGTAGGTGCCGTCCGGGCGGTCGCTCAGGTCGAGCGTGCGTTCGTAGCGGCCCTTGAAGCCGGAGACCACCTCGTGGTAGATGCGATCGCCTTGGGCGTCATGCACGTCCACGCCCAGGTCGCCGCGGTCTGCCACCTCGAACTGGAGGCGGAAGAAGCCGTTGTTCGGGTTGGGAAAGCAGCGCAGGTCGCCCAGCGCGGGGCTGTCATCCAGACCGTGGACGCCTTTGCCGCGCAGCAATTCACGCTCCTGCGGGGTCACATCCACTGCGGCCACCTCCACGTGCATTTCGCGCAGGATGTCGCTGCGCATGGTGCGGCGCAGTTCCTCCATCTCCCGGCGCAGCTGTTCCATCTCCTGCCGCATCGCCGCGTGGTCCTCGCCGGAGCGGGGCTCCATGGGGGCCGCCGGCGGCATGGCCCAGAAGCGCGGTGCGCGTTCGCCCAAGGGGCCGGTGAAGGTCTCGCGGACGCCGTTGCGCAGCACTTCCAACCACACCGTGTCCCCCGGCTCCATCCGGCCGATGCGTCCGGCCAGATCGCCGAAATCGGTAACGGCATCGCCGTTGATGGCCACGATGCGGTCGCCGGCCTTCAGGCCCATGCGTTGTGCGGCCGTGCTGTCCTCCACCGAGCCGATGTAGGCACCTTCACCCGCGGTCCCCGGCCCATCCTCGCCGTTCACGCCCAGGAAGGCGCGCGGGCCCATGCGGAAGCCGGTCAGCGGCTCGTCCATGAACAGGTCGAGGTCCTGGTCGAAGTCGAAGTCGAAGTCGAAGTCCTGGTCCTCGGGGCCGCCCGGCCGTTGTCCCAAGGTCACGGGGCGTTCCATCCGCTTGCCGCCGCGCACGATGGTGAGCGTCGCCACGTCGCCGGGCCGGTGGCCTTGGATCCGCTCCGTGAAGGCACCCAGGGAACCGACCGGATCCCCGTCGATGGCCACCACGACATCGCCATCCTGCAGCCCGGCCGTGTGGGCGGGCCCGTCCTCGATCACCTTGGTCAGCACGATCCCCTTCAGGTCCGCACCCTTGCGGCCCTTGCCCTCCTGGGGCGTGTTGTACAGGCCGAGGTAGGCACCGAGGTAGCCGTGCGGCGGGTGGTGCGGTCCATCCTCCGCCATGGCGAAGGCCAGGCTCATGTCCTTGAGGGCACCGCCGTCGCGCAGGCGGCGCAGGTCGATGATCAGGTTCTCGTCGGCGCCGATGGTGCCCAGTTCCTCGAGCACGCCGAGTTCCCGCAGGGCCTCCTGCAGGGAGCCTTCATCCGTCAGGTCGTACTCCCGTTCCACGCGGGTGGTGCGGCCATCCTCGGTGGTGGTGATCTCGATGCGCACCTTGCGGTCATCACCGCCGCCAGTGGATTGCGCCGGAGCGGTCAGCGGCAGGGGGAGGAGCAGGGCGATGGCGGTGCGGAGCAGGGCTTTCATGGTGGGGTCGGAATGCCGATCAAAAGTATCCCGGGCCTTGAGGGAGGTGCTGTTAACAAAGGTGAAAGGGTGTTAACCGTTCCGTTCTTGCGGTCCGGTCCTCGGCCCTCCTCCCTCAGCCCTCATCCCCCCAGGCCCGGTCGAGGTCGCGGCGGTCGCGCTTGGTGGGCCGGCCTTCCCCGGCCGGGCGGTAGCCGCTCCGCACCATGCGCGCCATCTCCTGTTCCCGCAGGTCCTCCCAGGGTGTTTCATCGGCCAGGTGCGCCGGCACCAGCTTGGCGGCCATGCGGGTGCGGGGCATTTCGGTGATCCGGTACACGCGCCAGATGGGCGGTTGGCGCACGGCCACGCGATCGCCCACCCCGACCTCGGCCGAAGGCTTGACCTCCCGGTCGTTCAGGCGCACGCGACCGCGCTGGCAGGCTTCGGAGGCCAGGCTGCGGCTCTTGTGCAGCCGCACGCACCACAGGAATTTGTCGATGCGCATCCGGGCAAAGGAAGCCGATCCGCGCGTGGACTTTTGCCGCCCCGGAGGGCGAGGGCGTCAATGCGGTCCCGCCTGGAACGGAAAAGCGCCCTTGCGGACGCTTTCCTGGTGACCCCGGCAGGACTCGAACCTGCAACCAACAGAACCGGAATCTGTCATTCTATCCAATTGAACTACGGGGCCGGTGCGGTCACGGAGGGGCGGTCCCCGCCGTGAAGCGCGGCAAAGATAGCGATCCGCCATGCAGCACGTCCGGAACCTCTACCTTTGCCGGCCTTTTTACCCGCCCTTTCAACCTCCGCCGCCCTGCGGTGCCCGCCATGACCGACCTGCGCAACATCGCCATCATCGCCCACGTGGACCACGGGAAGACCACGTTGGTGGACAAGATCCTCCACCAATGCCAGCTCTTCCGGGTGAACGAGGAGGTGAAGGACCTGCTGTTGGACAACAACGACCTGGAGCGGGAGCGCGGCATCACCATCCTCAGCAAGAACGTGAGCGTGCGGTACAAGGGCACCAAGATCAACATCATCGACACGCCGGGCCACAGCGACTTCGGCGGCGAGGTGGAGCGTGTGCTGAACATGGCCGACGGGGTGATCCTGCTGGTGGATGCCTTCGAGGGCCCCATGCCACAGACGCGGTTCGTGCTGGGCAAGGCGATCGAGCTGGGGCTGAAGCCCGTGGTGGTGATCAACAAAGTGGACAAGCCCAACTGCACCCCCGAGGAGGTGCATGAGGCCGTCTTCGAGCTCATGTTCGCCCTCGACGCCAACGAGGACCAGCTCGATTTCCCCGTGGTGTACGGCAGCGGCAAGGGCGGCTGGATGGGACCCGACTGGAAGACACCCACCACGGACGTGAGCCACCTGTTGGACGTGATCCTGGAGAAGGTGCCGGCCCCGAAGCAGGTGGAGGGCACCCTGCAGATGCGCATCACCTCGTTGGACTACAGCAGTTTCCAGGGCCGCATCGCCGTGGGCCGGGTTTCGCGCGGCACCATCCGACCGGGCCAGCAGGTCACCCTGGTGAAGAACGACGGTGGCCGCCAGAAGGGACAGGTGAAGGAACTGATGGTGTTCGAGGGCCTGGGCAAGGAGAAGGTCAAGCAGGAGGTGGGTTGCGGTGAGATCGTGGCCGTGATGGGCCTGGAAGGGTTCGACATCGGGGACACCATCGCCGACGCCGAGAACCCCGAGGGCCTGCCGCGCTTCACGGTGGACGAGCCCACGATGAGCATGCTCTTCACCATCAACAACTCGCCCTTCTTCGGACGTGAAGGGCAGTTCGTCACCAGCCGCCACGTGCGCGACCGCCTCTTCAAGGAGATCGAGAAGAACCTGGCGATGCGGCTCCAGGAGACCGACAGCCCCGACCGGCTGCTGGTGTTCGGGCGCGGCATCCTGCACCTGAGCATCCTGGTGGAGACCATGCGCCGCGAGGGCTACGAGTTCCAGCTGGGCCAGCCGCAGGTGTTGTACAAGGAGGTGGACGGCCAGCGGCACGAGCCCATCGAGATGCTCACCGTGCAGGTGCCCGAGCAGTTCAGCAGCCGCGTGATCGACCATGTGACCCGGCGCAAGGGTGAGATCCTCAACATCGAGCAAAAGAGCGACCGCACGGTGCTGGAGTTCAGCATCCCCGCACGCGGCATCATCGGTCTGCGCAACGTGCTGCTCACCGCCACCGAGGGCGAGGCCATCATCGCCCACCGCTTCAAAGGCTACGAGCCGTTCAAGGGCCAGATCGCCACACCGCGCCCGGGCTGCATCGTCAGCGCCGAGACGGGCACGGCCATCGCCTATGCCATCGACAAGCTGCAGGACCGGGGCAAGTTCTTCATCGAGCCGGGCGAGGAGGTCTATGCCGGCCAGGTGATCGGCGAGAGCCCCAAACCCGGCGAAGAGCTCGGTGTGAACGTGATCCGCGTGAAGAAGCTCACCAACATGCGCGCCAGCGGCAGCGATGAGAAGACCAGCATCGCACCGGCCGTGAAGTTCAGCCTCGAGGAGTGCATGGAGTACATCGCCGAGGACGAATACCTGGAGGTGACCCCCAAGAACCTGCGCATCCGCAAGATCCTCCTCGACGAGAACGAGCGCAAGCGCGCGGCCAAGAAGCTGCAGGAGGTGTAGTGGACCGGCGCGAGCCGCGATGCTCCGCTAGCCAGCCTCGCTCAAGCGGCGCTTGCGGTATGCAATGGCGATCCAGAGCAAGGCACCGCCCCATACCAGGTTGGCGATGAATTGCACGATGGGGCTGGGAGCATCGATCAGCAGGAATCCGATGAGGATGATGATGCCCGATGCCTTCGGCAGCGTCCCATCCCTCCAGATCGCTATGGCGAACAGGATGTTGGCGATGAGCCAAACGATCCCACCGCCGACCACGAAGGCGAACAGTCCACCGTTCATGTGGGCGAGGCGGATGACCTGCTCCACGCCTTGCTGGTGCAGCTCTCCGATCCCAGGGAAGATGTAATACAGGATGGCGAAAAGGGATTGGCCGGTGGCGATATGGACCAGGAACAGGACCAGCGCCCAGAACGCGAGGCGCTCAGCCCGTCCGTTGCGCAAGGCCAGATACAGGCACAAGAAGGCGAACATCTCCAGCAGCACCGCATAAAGTCCGCGCATGGCCCAGAACCGGTAGCTGGCGCTTGTGACGAACGCCGCGAACTCATCGGGACGACTTTCAGCCTCCATGAAGAGTCCCTGCTCGGCCAGGAAAAGATCGCCGAATGCGAACACCAGTGCGGCAAGGGTACCGGTCAGTAGACCCCAGAAGATACGGACATCAATGGGTTGTTTCATGGGGGTGGGAATAGCACCAAAGAACAATAGGCCCGCAACTTCTGGCGTGTAGCCTAAGCTACAAAACGACACGCTCGACCAACCGTCTTCGGAGCTTGCTCAAGGTCACACGGTTGATCCCGAGGTATTGCGCCAGATGGGTCACCGAGACCCGCTGCGCCAGTTCGGGCGAGTCCTTGAGCAGGTGGCAGTACCGTTCCTCCGCGTTGTACCGCATGAGCATGGTCAGGTGCTTTTCGTTTTCCGATGATGCCCCTTCCATCATCAAGCGCCCGAGTTTCTCGAACCCCGGGTGCGCTGTGTACAGATGCGCCACTTCCATCAGCCTGAAGTAGGAGACCGTGCAGGGCTCGAGCGCCTGGATCGCATATTCGATCGGCTGCTGCGCATTGAACGCCGTGCAGTCCTCAATGAAGGAGCCCTCCTGGTAAAAGCGCAGGATGCGTTCGTTGCCCGAAGTATCTGTGATCATGTGGCCGAAGATCCCCTTCTCCACGTGGGCGACCGTGGCAGGTATATCACCAGGGCGATGCAGATGACCGCCTTTCTTGATCTTCACCTCGCATAGAAAGGGTTGCAAAGCCCGGAGCGACTCTTCCTGTTCCGGTGTCAATGGTGAAAGGCGCTCGAGTGTTCGGATGATGCTGTCCATGGTGGTGTTCAGGGCATGCATCCGTACGTGGCAAGATAGCTGTCCCGGATCCAACCATCCGCAAGATCCTCCTCGACGAGAACGAGCGCGAGCGCGCGGCCAGGAAGCTGCAGGAGGCGTAGGCCCCCAGGAAAGTTGAGCGGAAGGGCGGGCGCAGGTCCGCCCTTCGTGCATCCGGATCGGGCGTCGTCCGCATGGGACCTGCGGCGGAACGCGGAGGGACACCGGTCGTCCGGTACAGGAGGGGCCTCGTGCGCCACGCGATCGAACCGTTGGGCAGGGAAGGTGTACCGTGTTCGTGGATGACATCACAAGGCATCCGATCGACCAGTACCAACCCCGAAGGCCATGAAAAAGCACCTGTTCCTTCCCGCCCTCCTCGTTGCGACCGGCGCGGTCACCGCGCTGATATCCTTCCGCCAGGCCAGGATCCCGGCGGGCATGTTCTACTCCCATGAACACCGCACCGGCCCGGCCACGGGTCCGCAGGATACGGTCCATGGCTGCGTGTTCCGGACCGTGTACGAAGGGGAGGGGCTCGATCCCGCCTTCGTGCTCGCCACACCCGATCATGTGCTGCGCTCCGAACAGCGCGGCCTCCAGTGGCTGGTGAAGGCGCAGGCCGCCAACGGCGGTTTCGGCAGCGGCACGCACGCCCGGCAGGACATCATGGACCCGCACGCGGTGAGCACCGATCCGGCCACCACGGCCATGGTGGCCATGGCCATGATGCGTCTGGGCAGCACCCTGGACAAGGGTGCGCATGCCGAACAGTTGAAGCGGGCCACCACCTACCTTCTGGAACAGGTGGAGCGCACACCGAAGGGAAGCACCAACATCACCACGCTCACCGGCACGCAGATCCAGACCAAGCTGGGGGCGAACATCGATGTGGCGCTCACCGCGCAGTTCCTTTCCAACCTGCTGGCCCGGATCGGTGAGCAGCATGGCACCTACCTGCGCGCCAAGCGGGCCCTGAACACCTGCGTGGGCATGATCCAGCGTGCGCAGAACAGCGATGGCAGCGTGCAGGGCGACGGCTGGGCGGGCGTGCTCCAGTCAAGCTTCGCGGCCAGCGCCTTGGAAAGCGCCAGGAGCGCGGGGGCCGAGGTGGACGAGGAGTCGCTGCGCCTGGCACGCGACTACCAGCGGTCCAACTTCGACGCGAACACCGGCACGGTGGCCACCGAGCGGGCCGCCGGCGTCACCCTCTACGCCGTGAGCAGCAGCACCAGGAACAGCGCGGCCCAGGCGCGGGAGGTGAACGAGCGGGTGGCGAAGGCGAAGAAGGAGGGCCGGCTGGACCAGGACGCGGCCGTGGACAGCAAGACCCTGGAGCTCGTGGGCTATCCCCCGGCCGAAGCCGAGCGGTTGAACGCCGCCTACCAGGTGTACAACGCGGCCAAGGCGCAGGCACAGGCCGACCACGTGATCACCGGCTTCGGCAACAACGGGGGCGAGGAGTTCCTGAGCTTCCTGCAGACCGGCGAATCGCTGGTGATCGCCAAGGACCAGGGCTGGAAGAACTGGTACGGCCAGACCACCCGGCGGTTGGTGGACATCCAGAACCAGGATGGAAGCTGGAACGGCCACCACTGCATCACCAGCCCGGTGTTCTGCACGGCCACCTCCTTGCTCATCCTCAGCGTGAACAACGACATCGAGCACCTGCTGGCCCAAGGGGCGGTGAAGTACGGGAAGTGACCCGCCCGGAGAAGAGGGGCTCACCTGCATGGCGTACGCCGCAGGGTCCGTGAGGGGAGCCAACAAGAACGCCCGTTCCGGCCGGAACGGGCGTTCTTCGGCAGGAGCGGCTCAGCGCACAACGGCGATCCGTGCCCGGCCCACCACCTTGTTGGTGGCGTCGCTCAGGCGGGCGCTGTAGCTCCCGGTGGGGAGGGTGGTGATGTCCACGCGGTCCGCACCGGTGGTGGTCTGGCGGAGCACCACGCGCCCCTGGGCATCGGTCAGGGTGAACAGCTGCCCGGCGACGGCCGAAGGGATCCGCACCTCGTTCGAAGCGGGGTTGGGGAAGGTCGGAAGCCAGGGGGCGGCCTCCTGTTCGGCCATGCCCGTGCCAGGCTCCACCACGATGCGTCCCTTCATCCCCATGCCTGCATGCGGCACGCAGACGTAGTAGTACGTGCCCGGGACGGTCAGGGTGAGGGTGTGCGTGCCGGCGCCGAAGTCGAACCCGCCGTTCGGGGTGTTCCCATTGGCGTTCCACGTGGCCTCGTCCACTTCCGTGGCGGTGTGGGGGGAGTTCAACGTGATGGTGATCTCCTGGCCGACGGTCACGCTGATGCTGTCAGGCTGGAAGGAGAAACCGGTTTGCACGATGGTTTGCGCGGTGAGTGCCGGGACCGCCGCACAGGCGATCGAAAGCGTCAAGGTCCTTTTCATGGTGGAGCGTTTGGGGTGAATGATCGCTGCGTGGAGGGTGACGGGCAGAAGGGGGGGCACGTTGCCGCGCTGGGGTGAATGGTTCGTTGGTATATTATCCGTCGCCGGATCGACGGGATACACGGCGATCATGTTCCTCAACGGCCACAGCTGGTTCAGCTTCAAATACGGCGTGATGAAGCCCGAGGTGCTGCTGGAAGAAGCGGCCAGGGCGAGTGTGCGCACCTTGGCGCTGACGGACATCCATTGCTCGGCGGGCATTCCCGACTTCGTGCGCGACGCGCCGCGTTATGGTGTCAGGCCTGTGGCGGGGATCGAATTCCGCCAGGGCGCACGGCTGTTGTACATCGGCATCGCGAAGAACAACAACGGCTTCCAGCGGCTGAATGAATTGCTGAGCGGGCATCTCCTGGATGATGAACCCTTCCCGGAGCGGGCACCGGAGATGGAGGACGTGTACATCATCCACCCCTTTGCGCACGCACCCCAGCAACTGCGCCCGAACGAGCGTGTGGGCATCAAGCCCGGGGATCTCACGCGCCTGCCCTTCTCGCCGTGGTCGCGCAGGGTGAACGACCTGGTGGCGCTGATGCCGGTGACCTTCCGCAGCAAGAGCGATTGGAACACCCACCGCCTGCTGCGCACCGTGGCCGCGAACACCGTGGTGAGCATGCTGCCGAAGGAGGAGCTGGCGGGGCAGGATGAGTGCTTCCGCAGTGAGGAAGAAGTACGCCGCATCTACCGCGAGTGGCCGCAGCTCGTGGACAACGCGGAGCGGCTGCTGGAACAATGCACCATCGCCTTCGACGGCAGCGACAAGACGCGCGTGGCCTTCACCAACGACCTGCGCGCCGATCGCGAGAAGCTGCACCGCGACACGCGCGAGGGCCTGCGCTACCGCTACCCGGAGGTGACGCCCAAGGTGCTGGCCCGCATGCACCACGAGCTGGACGTGATCGAGCGCATGGGCTTCATCAGCTACTTCCTCATCAACCAGGACATCGTCAACCATGCGCGCAGCCGGGGCTTCTTCCACGTGGGGCGCGGCAGCGGCGCCAACAGCCTGGTGGCCTATTGCCTGCGCATCACCGATGTGGACCCCATGGAGCTGGACCTCTACTTCGAGCGCTTCATCAACCCCGCACGCAAGAAACCGCCCGATTTCGACATCGACTTCAGCTGGAAGGACCGCGACGAGGTGTACCGGTACGTGTTCAACAAGTACAACAGCGCGGACGGCCGTGCGGGCGGCATCCACGCGGCGCAGATCGCCACCTACACCACCTTCCAATGGCGAGGCGCCGTGCGCGAGCTGGGCAAGGCCGTGGGGCTGCCGCCGGCGGAGATCGACGCGCTTTCGGAAGGCGACCACGGCTACTTCGCGCGCGGAAAGCCCAGCGCCCTCGCGAAGAGCAACGAGTTGGACAAGGTGGCGAAGGCGGTGATCGCGCACGGCAAGCGCATCATCGGCATGCCGCACCATTTGGGCATCCACGCCGGCGGGATCGTGATCACGGAGCAGCCCGTGACGCATTTCGCCGCGCTGTTCCGTCCGCCGAAGGGCTTCCCCGTCACGCAGATCAGCATGCTGGAATGCGAGGACATGGGCCTGCACAAATTCGACCTGCTGAGCCAACGCGGGCTGGGGCATATACGGGATGCGGTGGAGCTGGTGAACGGACAAAGCCGGGGTGAATGGTCAATGGCGAATAGCGAATGGAAACGCGCAGCACCAGTCGCCAATGACCATTCGCCATTCACCTCTCCTCGCATTGATATCCACGACATCCCGCGCTTCAAGCAGGACCCCGCGATCAAGGAGCTTTTGCGCAAGGGCGATACCATCGGCTGCTTCTACGTGGAGAGCCCCGCCATGCGCATGCTGCTGAAGAAGCTGAAGGTGGACGATTACCTCGGGCTGGTGGCGGCGAGCAGCATCATCCGCCCCGGCGTGGCCGAGAGCGGCATGATGCGCGAGTACCTGCTGCGCCACAACGACCCCGAGCGCCGCAAGAACGCGCCCAAGCGCCTGCTGGAGATCATGCCCGAGACCTACGGCGTGATGGTGTACCAGGAGGACGTGATCAAGGTGGTGCACCTCTACGGCGGGCTGGACCTGGAAGAATCCGACACGGTGCGGCGCGGCATGAACCTGCGCTACCGCGACCGGCCGGAGTTCAAGGTGGTGGAGCAGAAGTTCTTCGCCAACTGCAAGGCCTTCGGTTACCCGCCGGGCGAGGCCGAGGAGGTGTGGCGCCAGATCCAGAGCTTCGCCAGCTTCAGTTTCGCCAAGGGCCACAGCGCCAGCTACGCTGTGGAGAGCTACCAGAGCCTCTACCTGAAGGCGCACCATCCGCTGGAGTTCCTGGTGGGCGTGGCCAACAACTTCGGCGGCTTCTACCGCTTGGAGTTTTACCTGCACGAAGCAAAACGCGCCGGGGCGGTGATCGAGGCGCCGTGCGTGAACCGGAGTGAAGAGCTGTGCTCCTTGGTAAAAGACCGGCAGGTGAATGGTCAATGGCGAATGGCGAATGGAGGAGATCACCATTCGCCAACTCCTATTCGCCATTCACCTCCTCCCCGCATCTTCCTCGGCCTCTCCAACATCAAAAGCCTCGAGGGCGAAGCAGCGCAGCTCATCCTGCACGAGCGCCACCGCAACGGGCCTTACACCGACCTGCAGGACCTGCTGAAGCGCGTTCCGCTGGGCCTGGAGCAGGCGCGCATCCTCATCCGCGCGGGCGCCCTGCGCTTCACCGGCAAGAGCAAGCCGCAACTGCTGTGGGACGCCACCCTGCTGCACCGCCCCGCCGCCGTGAGCAGCACCGGCGACCTCTTCATCGCCCGGGTGGAGGAGCCCAAGCTGCCCGAGCTGCACCACTACCCGCTGGCCGACGCCTACGACGAGCTGGAACTGCTGGGCTTCCCGCTGTGCGATCCGTTCTCGTTGGTGGATACCGGTGAATGGCGGTTGGTGAATGGTGAATGGAAGAGCGATGCCCCGTCTGCTCCATTCACCAACTCCCATTCGCCACTCACCTCCTTACCTCCCTTCATCCTCAAGCGCGACATGCCCCGCCACATCGGCCAGCGCGTGCAGATGCTCGGCTACATGATCCATGTGAAGACCACCACCACGCAAACGGGCAAGTACATGAGCTTCGGCTCCTTCATAGACCCGGCCGGGGACTTCTGGGACAGCACCCAGTTCCCGCAGGTGGCCGCGCGCCATCCCTTCCGCGGGCGCGGCGTGTACCGCTTCACCGGCGTGGTGGAAGAGGAGTTCGGGCATTGCGCCCTGCGCACCGAACGCTTCGAGAAGCTGCCGTGGAAGGCCGATCCGAGGTATGGGGAGAAGTGATCGTAACTTTGGGTCATGTCTACCGCAGAACTCAAAAAGCGCGTGATCGCGCGTGTGAAGCTCACGAAGGATGCGCTGCTGCTCCGTCAACTGGAGCACATGCTCAAGACCGCAGGCGAGGAGATCGCCGTGTACGAGACGAACGCCAAGGAGCGGCGCGCGATCAAAAAGGGCCTTGAGGATATCAAGAAGGGCCGCGTGGTTCCCGCCGCGAAAGCGAACAAGGCCATTGAGAAATGGCTTTCGAAGTAGCCTGGACCGCATCCGCCCTTCGCGACCGAAAGGCGATCTTGAAAAATTGGATCGACCGCAACGGGAGCTCCGCTTACAGCAAGAAACTATATGAGCGTTGGGAGGTGGCGATCAAGCTGGTGTCCCGCAATCCCTATCTCGGCAGGCCCACCAGGCATGAAGGCGTGCGGGTGGTGCTCATCGGTCACTATAACATCTTCTACCAGCCAGGGCAGGATGTGATCCACATCGTTCGCATCATCGATGGGCGCAGGGACTTGTCTGGGCTGCGTTTCTGAAGCTCGGCATTCGGACCGGGCGGAGAACCTGGACCAAAGTATCCTCCCTTCCGCGGGCGCGGCGTGTACCGCTTCACCGGCGTGGTGGAAGAGGAGTTCGGGCATTGCGCCCTGCGTACCGAAGGTTTCGAGAAGCTACCGTGGAAGGCGGATCCGAGGTATGGGGAGAAGTGATCACTCCTCCCCGAAGAAGTCGCTGTCGATGCGCTTGACGGCGTAGGTGCGCTGGGTGGTGACGCCGAGGTCGTGGTCCATCATGAGCTGGGTGAGTTCCTCGCCGTCGATGAGTGCGATCTTGGTCTCGTTGCGCGGCTGGTACTCACGCGCCTCCTTGCTGAAAGTGGAGGTGGTGATGAAGATGCCCTTCTTGGCACCTTGCCCGGCAAGTGCGCCCACGAACTTCTGGATCTCCGGCCGCCCAACGGTGTTGCCTGTCTGCCATTTCTTGGCCTGGATGTAGATCACGTCCAACCCCAGCTTATCCTCCTTGATGGTGCCGTCGATGCCTTCATCGTTGCCTTTGGCGAGTGCGCGACCGGCGTCCTTCACGGAACCGCCGTAGCCCATGCGTACGAGCAGTTGCACCACGAGGTGTTCGAAGTCCATCCAACTGAGCCCATGAACTTTCGCGAGAAGCTCTTGGCCGAGCGCCTCGTGCAGTTGCTCAAAGCCGGTATCGATCAGTTCCTCGGGAGTGCGTCCGGTATTATCCTCGTTCGAGCCTTGGGTGGCACTGCTTTCGCGTTTTGTGGACCGGAATTCCAAGAACTCCGGATACCGTTTCAAGTATGCAACATCGATCCGCTCGAGATCTTCATTGAGTACTTCGAGCCCACGAGTGGTGATGGCAAGAACTCCCCGTCTGGGAGAGGTGAGGAGGCCGGCCCGACGCAAATAGATGCTCGCCCATGCCACCCTGTTCCTGAACCGGGATTGACCTCCGCTGGGGAGGATCTCTGCCAGGTCATCTTTGGACAGCCCCATGATCTGCGACAGAGCTTCACCGGTATCTTTCAATGACCGTTCGCTACCGTCCGCCAGTACGGTGAGCATGGGCAACATGAGGCTTTGGAAATCGGGAACAGCCATGAGCGATGCGTGCTTTTGCCACGGCAAGATCGCACATGGGCGCGGAAAGCCGCGTGAGGGGGCGCAGCGGCAGCCTGCTGAAGGGGCGGCCGTGCGGCCACGTGCAGCGAGGAGGCTGCGACGCAGGAGCAGACCCCGGAGCGCCGTGGGCGCGGGCCGGGCCGAGGCAGCTACAGCGGAGCACCCGACTTCGCCCTCCTTTGTCGGGCTTCGTCGGGCGCGGCCCGTGGGAACATTGTGGCGTAGGGCGCGGCCATGGCGGTTGCTGAAGGAGGGCGAAGGCACGCCCCGAACACGGCATTGAACAACGGCCATGGACCGAACGACCGTCTCGCACCGATCGACCGGGCAATGACCACACGGGCGCACGCCCTCCGCACCTACTTCACCTCCACCTTCTTGCCGTTGTCCTCCATCACGCGGTCGATGAAGAGGTGGTCGCGGTCGATCTCGGCGCGCATGGGCTTCTCGGGGACGGTGAAGGTGAGCGTGTTGCGGCCGCTCTTCAGCCGTACGCGCCGCTGCAGCAGGGGTACGTCGTTCAGCGACTTGTCGGCGTTCTTCCCGAATTTCGGGTAGCGTAGGATGCTCACGTCCAGCCAATCGTTCATCGGTGCCGGGGTCTCGCGGCCCAATGAATCCGCGTGGTTCTTCTCGCCCCAGAGTTCGAGCGTGACCTCGTAGGTGCTGTCCGGCAGCATGCGGGCGGTGGCGGAGTCCAAGCGGTTGTTGTAGAGGGTGATCTTGCGCAGGCCGTCCTCCAGCAGGTAGTGCAGGCTGTCGGGCACCACCTTGTCCAGTTCGCGGTACATGTCCAGCGCGGTGGGGTATGGCGGCTCGGCATAGCCGAAGCTGTCCACCAGCGCGCGGAAGGCCTTGTTCAGGCTGTCCTCGCCCACGAAATCGCGCAGGCCGTAGAGGATCACGCTGCCCTTGTTGTAGTGGATGTAGCCCTGGTTCTCCACCTCCATCAGCGGCACCTCCTTCAGCTGCTCGGTGCCGCGCGAGCGTTGGTAACGGTCGCTCTCCAGCTTGAGGAAGCGGCGCATTTGCTCGCTGCCGCGGCCGAATTCCTTCTCCATCACCATCAACGCGCTGTACTGCGCCATGCTCTCACTCAGCAGGGTGCCGCCCTGCATGTCGGCGCCCATCACCTGGTGGGCCCACCACTGGTGCCCCATCTCGTGCGCCACCACGTAGAAGGTCATGTCGATGTCGGTGGTGTCGCTGAAGTCGGCGATGAAGCCGATGCCCTCGCTGTAGGGCATGGTGCCCGGGAAGGCCTGGGCGAAGCTCTGGTAGCGCGGGAACTCGATGATGCGCGCCTGCTTGTGGCGGTACGGACCGAAGTGCGTGCTGTAGTAGGCGATGCTCTTCTTGATGCTGTTGGCCATGCGCGGCACGTTGGCGGCGTGGGGCGCGTGGTAGTACACCTCCACGTCCACATCGCCGAGCTTCTCGCGGTGCACCTCGTAGCGCGCGCTCATGAAGGAGTAGAAGTTCATGCTCGGGTGGTCCACCACGTACTCGAAGTACTTTTTCCCGTTCTCCTCCCAGGTGCGTTTCAGGCTGCCCGGTGCGATGGCGATCTGGTCCGGCGAGGTGCTGATCACGGTGCGCACGTTCACCCAATCACTGTTCGGCAGGAGGTATTGCTGCATGCGCATGGCGGGATCGTCGGTGAGGCGGGGCATGCGCTCCTTGGGCGGCAGGCCGTGCTTCTTGCGCTTCATCTTGTCCAGCAGCTCGCCGCTCGCGCTGTAGCCGATGCCGGGCAGGATGTCCATGTTGTTGAAGAAGGTGCCGTTGTGGTTCAACTGCATCACGCGCACGCTGTTCTCGAAACCCTTGGGTTCGTAGCTGGCCGTGGCCTTGAAACGCAGCTCGGCACCGGGGGCCAGCGGCGGGTCGAGCTTGTAGATGCGGTAGTGCACGCGTTCATCGTTCACCACCAGTTGGGCGCCGGGCAGCTCCACGTCCTGCTCGATGCCGCCACCGCCCATGTTCAGGTGCAGCGAATCGATGGGCTGGGTGCCCTTGTTGCGCACGGTGATCTCGGCCACGCTGTGCATACGGCGCGTGGCGGGGTCCAGGTCGATGGTGAAGGCGATGTCGGTGAAGTGCGGTTGTGCGATGCCTTCGTACTTCTTGTAGGTCTTCTCGTAGTACACGGCGTCCTCTTCGAGGGCATCGTTGCTCACCACTTCGTTGAGCACCTTGGTGTTGTAATAGTTCCAGGCGCCCAGCAGCAGCCACAGGCCCAGGGCGGGCAGCACCAACCAGCGGTGGGCTCTGAAACGATCAGCCGCGATGTGCCAGCGCTGCCTGCCGGAGCTTTCGCGGCCGCGGACCCAGAAGAGCAGCCCCAGCAGGAGCAGCAACAAGGCGAAGGCCGCCCAATAGGCCTTGAACCACTTCCAGCCGGTAAGTGCGGTGCCGTAACCGTTCATGTCCGAGTACATGATGCCGGGCGCGCCGTTGAAGGAGGCGAGGTTGGTGTTGATGTCGAGCGCGCTGAGCAGGATGTCCGGCAGGAAGATGAGCGCGATGAAGACCCCGTAGCCGATGTACTTGTTGTTCACCAGCACATGCACGGCGAAGGAGAGCGCGGCCATGATGGCGTAGTTGACCAGTCCCGGCAGGATGTAGAGGCCCAGGTACACACCGGGTTCCAGGCGGGTGTAGCCCTTGATGAGCTGGAAGAGCATGCCGCCCAGCGCGCTGCCGCACAGCAGCACCAGCAGCAGGAGCATCAGCGCGGTGAACTTGGCCGCCAGCGGAACGCCCAGCGACACGGGCGTGGCGTCCACCACCTCGTCGAACTTCGGCTCGCGTTCCTTCCACACCAGCAGGCCGCTGTAGAACACGATGAGGATCATGGTGAAGAGCTCGAACGAGCCGCGGATCATGTCCACCACGTGGTAGGTGACCGGGAGGATCTCGTTCTCGTACAGCGAGGTGGAGAAGGCCAGACCGAAGAACATGTTGACCAGGCCGATGCCCGCCACGATCATGAAGGCCGTGCCTTTGAGCATGCCGGTGAAGTCGTTCCACGCGATGCGGCGGAAGCGGCGGAGCTGGGCACCAGGTCCATCCACCTTGGTGACGGCGGGCAGGGCGGTATGGGCGAAGACGGTGGGGCCTTCCTCGTCGATGCGGGTGGCCTTGCTGCGGCGGTCGGTGAAGCTGAAGCGCCAGTAGCAGAAGAGGAAGATGCCGATGGAGACCGCGATCCAGAGCAGGCGGTTCCACAGGAGCACGCCGTGCATGGGCAGCAGCAGGGTGTTCTTGTCGTCCACCGTCCAGTAGCGGGTGATCAGCTCGAAGGCACTGCTGCCGAAGGGGTCGAGCATGGCGGCCAGCGTGTGGTTCTCCATCTCGCTCATGAGCGTGCCGGCGATGCCGTTGCCCACCAGCACCACCACCGTGGTGATGTAGGCCGCCGCCGTGCTGCGCATCAGCACCGATACCGAGAAGATGATGGCGGCGGAGAAGAGGATGTTCGGCAGCGTGAGGTAGAAGTAGGCCTGCGCGTGGGCCATGAGGTCGTTGGGGCCGAGCTTCTCGGGGTCCACCCAGGGCATCCAGCTGCCCACGATCACCCCGAGGGTGACGCCCAGCAGCGGCAGCGACGCCACCACCGTGCTGCCCAGGAAACGGCCCAGCAGATACTGGGTTTTGGTGATCGGTGTGCTGAACAGCATCTGCGCCGTGTTGTTGGTGAAGTCGCGGATGGCCGCGGCGTTCACGAAGGCGGTGACCATGAAGAGGCCGAGGAAGGCGAGCACGGCGTACCAGTTGAACACCACGTAGGGAGAGTTCATCTTCACGTTGGCCATGGGCCCGCCGATCTGCAGCTTGTCCCAGGTGGTGGCGCCGAAGGCCAGCAGGGCGAACAGCAGCAGGAAGATGTACACCATGGGCTGTCGCAGCCAATGGCGCAGCTCCAGGAGGAAGAGGCGTGCGGTCATGCGGCGGCGGTTTCCAGGGCTCCGTGGATGTGGCTGAAGAAGACGTCCTCCAGGCTGGGCTCGGCGGCGGTGAAGCCATCCTGCGGATGCTGCTCGCTGAAGATGTGGATGGACGGCCTACCGCTGATGAGCTTGTTGCTGATCACGCGGTACTTGGCGCTGTGCGCTTCGAGCTCACCCTTGGCGATGCTCTTCTCCCAGATGCGGCCCTTCACCTCGGCCAGGGCGTCGTTGGGCGCGCCCGCGAAGAGCAGCCGCCCCTTGTTGATGATGGCCATGTTGCTGCACAGCTCCTGTACGTCCTGAACGATGTGGGTGCTGAGGATCACCACCACGTTCTCGCCGATCTCCGTGAGCAGGTTGTAGAAGCGGTTGCGCTCGCCGGGGTCCAGGCCAGCGGTGGGCTCGTCCACGATGATGAGCTTGGGTTCGCCGATCAGCGATTGTGCGATGCCGAAGCGCTGCTTCATGCCCCCGCTGAAGCCGGCGATGCGGCGCTTGCGGTGCTCCCACAGGTTCACCTTCTGCAGCAGGGCCTCCACCAGGGCCTTGCGCTCGCCGTTGTGGATCACGCCCTTCAGCAGGGCGATGTGGTCCAGCATCTGGTAGGCGCTCACCCGCGGGTACACGCCGAACTCCTGCGGCAGGTAGCCCAGCACCTTGCGCACCTCGTGCTTCTGCTTCAGCACGTCGATGTCGCCCAGCATGGCGGTGCCGCTGTCGGCCTCCTGCAGCGTGGCGAGGGTGCGCATGAGCGTGCTCTTGCCCGCGCCGTTCGGGCCCAGCAGGCCGAACATGCCCGTGGGGATGGTGAGGCTCACGTTGTCCAGCGCCTTCACGCCGTTGGCGTAGGTCTTGCTGAGGCCGGCGATGACGAGTTGCATGGGGGGGGACCTGGTTTGAGCCGACAAGATGCGAACACGCCCTGGATCACGGCAGGTGATCACATGAACGGCGTATCGACAACCTATGCGGTTTGCCATCCCCCTACGTCCTCCTGTTCGCCAGCAGCACCGGCGCCTGCCCGTCGAAGGGGTTGTCCATGCGGCCGATGCTCCGCGCATCCATGCCGCTGGCGCGCATCACCATGCGGTCGCCGAAGCGCTTGCGCACCTTGTCCATGGCCTGGTACAGGTTCATGGCCTCCTGCGTGTCGGTGAAGGCGTCCATCTGGTGGCCGCCGCCCACCAGGTGCGAGAAGCGCACACCGATCAGGCGGATCCGCTGGCGACGGTCGTACAGTTTGCGGAAGAGTTCGTGGATGACGGGCAGGATGATGTGGTCGCAGGCCGTGTAGCCGATGCGCTGCTGCTGCGTGTGCGTCTCGAAGTCGGCGTAGCGCACCTTCACCGCCACGCAGCTGGTGAGCTTCTGCCCCTTGCGCAGTTGGAAGGCGAGGTTCTCGGCCATGGCGGTGAGCAGGCCCTTCAGCTTCACCACATCGATGGTGTCGCGCTCGAAGGTGCGTTCCGTGCTGATGCTCTTGCGCTCGTGCCAGGCGATCACGGGGCTGTCGTCGATGCCGTTGGCCTTGCGCCACAGCACGGGGCCGTGCTCGCCCAGCAGGCGTTGCATCAGGTCTATCGGCAGTTCCTGCATGGTGGCGATCTTCATCACGCCCATGCTGCGCAGCAGGTGCGCGGTCTTCTCGCCCACGCCGGGGATGGCCTCGATCGGCTTGGGTGCCAGGTAGGGTTTCTCGGTGCCGCGCTCTATGCGCTTCTGGCCGTTGGGCTTGGCATCGTCGGTGGCCACCTTGCTCACCGTCTTGTTGATCGAGAGGCCGAAGCTGTTGGGCAGGCCGGTCTCCTTCTCGATGCTGCGCTTCAGTTCCGTGGCGAGCTTCATCGCACCGAAGAACTTCTCCGTGCCGCTGAAGTCCACGTAGAACTCGTCCACGCTGCTCTTCTCGAACAGCGGTACTTTTTCCCGGATGATCTCGGTGACCTCGTCGCTCTTCTTCATGTACGCGCCGCTGTTGCCGCGCAGGATGATCGCCTCCGGGCATAGCTGCTTGGCCGTGCGCATGGGCATGGCGCTGCGCACACCGAAGGCGCGTGCCTCATAACTGCAACTGGCCACCACGCCGCGGTCGCTGTCGCTGCCGATCAGGATGGGCTTGCCGTTCAGCTCCGGGTGGGCCAGGCGCTCCACGCTCACGAAGAAGCTGTCGAGGTCCAGGTGGAGGATGTTGCGCATGGGGATCAGTAATTCGGAATTCCTAATTGCTTATTGGGGGGCGCCTACCGCCCGCCGCTTCGCAAAGCCTCGCGAGGGCGGTACCGGGCTGTCCGCTGTAGTCCCGCGCGGCCGGGCCTGCGGTGGCGGCACTCCGGGGTCCCCTCGTTCCTCGGGGCCTCCTCGCTGCACGCCCCCGCAAGGCCCGGCCGCGCGGGAGCTGCCGCTCCCATCCCTGGCGCGGGTCCCCGTCCGCCCTGCGGATCCAGCTTGACAAAATACCCGTCATGTCGCATCCGACAAATTAGTCATTATGTTTGCGATGTCGGATATTTGATCCGTGCATTGATGGGAACTCTGGCAATTCGGAGATCCATGGGTCGCGAAAAGCCCGTGTTGGAGCCGCTCACCTACATCGTGGATGAGCCGTCAGCGCCGTATGTGCTGCTGGCTGATGAAGCGTTGCTCGCCAAGGTCCGCCACATCCGCGGGCAGAAGGTCATGCTGGATCGCGACCTGGCCGAACGCTACGGGGTGGAGGTCAAGCGCCTCAAGGAACAGGTGCGGCGCAACATGGAGCGGTTCCCGGAGGCCTTCATGTTCGAACTCACCCTGGAGGAGGACCACGCTTTAAGATCGCATTCTGCGACCTTAAAGCAGGGCGAGCACGGCAAGTATCGCCCCTTCGCCTTCACCGAGCACGGCATCCTCATGTTGTCCAACGTGCTCCGGAGCGAACGGGCCATCGCGGTCAGCATCCGCATCATCGACCTCTTCGTGCGCATGCGCGAGGCGTTGTTCGTGCATAAGGGGATCCTGCTCAAGCTCCAACGATCGGAAAGGAAGGTGGACGGCCATGACGCCGATATCCGCACCATCCTTCACCGCCTCAGGCGGCTGCTGGATCCCCCCCGGGAGCCACGGGAGCGGATCGGCTTCAAACCGGGCAAAGCATGAACACCGCCGTCCCCCTGCTTCAAGAGCCCCCGGCACGCTGCACGCCCGTGGCCCCGCCCGATGTGGCCATTACCGACCGCATCCACGTGGTCCGTGGGCACAAGGTCATGCTGGACCGCGACCTGGCCGTGCTCTACGGGGTGGAGGTACGGGTGCTCAAACAGGCCGTGCGGCGGAACATGGAACGCTTCCCGGAGGATTTCATGTTCGAACTCACCTTGGAAGAGGCGGAAGCTTCAAGGTCACAAGTTGTGATCTTGAAACAAGGGCAGAACATCAAGTACCGGCCCTTCGCCTTCAGCGAACACGGCATCCTCATGCTGGCCAACGTGCTCCGCAGCGAGCGGGCCATCGCCACCAGCATCCACATCATCCGGGTCTTCAACCGCATGCGCGAAGCCCTGCTCCAACAGCAGGACATCCTCGCCCGGCTCGAAGCGCTGCGCCAGCGCGCCGACGGTCACGATGTGGACATCGCGGCCATCCTCCGGGCCCTGCGCCAGCTTACCGAACGCCCCGCCCCGGCCCGCAAGGCCATCGGCTTCAAACCGGGCAAAGCATGAACACCGCCGTCCCCCTGCTTCAGGAGCCTCCGGCACGTTACACGCCCGCGGCCCCGTCCGATGCGGCCATCACCGACCGCATCCACATGCTTCGTGGGCGGAAAGTGATGCTGGACCGCGACCTGGCCGCGCTCTACGGGGTGGAGACCAAGCACCTCAAGCGGCAGGTGCGGCGCAACATGACCCGTTTCCCGGAGGACTTCATGTTCGAGGTCACGGAAAAGGAGAACGAAGCGCTAAGGAGCCATTTTGGCACCTTAAAGCAGGGCGAGCACGCCAAGTACCTCCCCATGGCCTTCACCGAACAGGGCGTGGCCATGCTCTCCAGCGTGCTGAACAGCGAGCAGGCCATCCTTGTCAACATCCACATCATCCGGGTCTTCAACCGCATGCGCGAGGCCCTGCTCCAACAGCAGGACATCCTCGCCCGGCTCGAAGCGCTGCGCCAACGTGCCGACGGTCACGATGTGGACATCGCGGCCATCCTCCGGGCCCTGCGCCAGCTTACCGAACGCCCCGCCCCGGCCCGCAAGGCCATCGGATTCAAACCCGGTCGAGCGTGAACCCGCCGCACCCGCATAAGACAGTCCTGCAACCGTCATAAGACATTCCCGCAACCTTCATAAGACATCCCCGCAACCATGGCAACCCCGCTCTTCGGTTCCAACATCAAGCTCCTCCGCCAGCGCCGCGGCCGTTCGCAGGAGGAGGTCGCCATCGCGCTCGACGTCAAGCGCAGCAGCTACAGCGGCTACGAGAACGGCAGCGCCGAACCCTCGTTCGATCTGCTGGTACGCATGAGCGAGTACTTCAAGGTGAGCATCGACAAGCTGCTCAAGGACGACCTGCCCGCGCTCAGCGAAAGCCAGCTCGGCATCCTGGAGCGGGGCGGCGACATCGACCTCAGCGGCCGCCGGCTGCGGGTGCTGGCCACCACCGTGGACCGCGAGGACCGCGAGAACGTGGAACTGGTGCCCGAGAAGGCCAAGGCCGGCTACGCCCTGGGCTACGCCGACCCGGAGTACATCAGCATCCTGCCCACCTTCCAGATGCCCTTCCTGGCCAAGGACCGCAAGTACCGCACCTTCCAGATCAGCGGCGACAGCATGCCCCCGGTGAACGACGGCTCCTGGGTCACCGGCGAGTACGTGCAGAACTGGCAGACCGTCCGCGACGGGCAGCCCTACATCGTGGTCACCAAGGACGATGGCATCGTCTTCAAGGTGCTGTACAACCAGCTCAAGGAGAAGGGGACCCTGCTGCTGTGCAGCACCAATCCGCTCTATACGCCCTACGAGGTGCAGGTGGCCAACGTGCTGGAGATCTGGAAATTCGTCCACTTCATCAGCGCCGAGCTACCCGAGCCCAACCTGAGCCGCGACGAACTGGCCCGCAGCGTGGTGGAACTGCGCAAGGAGGTGGGCCAGTTGCGCCTGGCCATGGAGCAGCAGGGACGGCTGGCCTTCTGAACCGTGGTCACCAACGGGGGCATCGGACACTTACGGCCGGGGTGCTACCTTGCGCCATGCGCAGTTCCCTAGCCCGCCTCCTTCCGGTCCTGACAGCCGTCACGCTGCTCACCGGCTGCCTCACCATCGAGGAGAACTACACCTTCAAGAAGGACGGCAGCGGCACCATGGAATACGTGGTGGACATGAGCGAGCTGGGCGAGATGCTCAAAAGCCTGGAGGCCATGAGCGATGGGAAGGGCGGGGAGGAGGGGCCTGGCGACATGGACATGAAGGACCAGGCCACCAAGCTCAAGGGTCTGCCCGGCATCGGCAAGGTGAAGGTCAAGAACCGGGAGAAGTACGTGCAGGTGCTCTCCTTCCGTTTCAAGGACCTGACGGCCCTGAACGGGGCGCTTAATGTGCTCATGCCGGACAGCACCGGCGCCGCGCACGAGTTCTTCCGCTGGGAGGGCAGCACCCTGGTGCGCACCAACAACGCCCACGCCCTGGAGATGGGCGATGACATGGGTGGCGGCGCCGCCACGGACAGCACCGATCCCACGGCGATCCTGCAGAGCATGCACTACAAGTACAGTTTCACCTTCGCCGAGGCCATCCGCGACCGGCAGGTGGCCGAGGGGGTCGTGCAGGACAGCCCGCAGCCCCGCCAACTGAAGCTCGATGCGGACTGGAGCGTGATCATGAAGGACCCCTCCGCCCTGGACCTCCGCATCACCTTGGACAAGTGACCCCCGTGCAGGAGCACCTCCTGGAGCGCGCCATCCGCCTAGCGGCCAAGGTCCACAAGGGCCAGGTGGACCGCTTCGAGAAACCGTACATCCTGCATGTGATGCGTGTGATGATGCGGGGGCACGACCTGGAGGAACAGGTGCTCGGTGCCCTGCACGACGTGCTGGAACGCAGCGGCCTCACCGTCGCCGAACTGCAGGCCAAGGGCTTCCCCGACCGCATCCTCAAGGCCCTTACGCACATCAGCCGTCGCAGCGACGAGGACTACGAAGCCTACATCGAGCGGGTGATGCAGGATCCCCTGGCCGTGCGGGTGAAACTGCACGACCTTGCCGACAAGATGGACCTGCTGCACGTCAACACGCTCAGCCACGCCGACCTCAAGCGGTACAACAAACAGCTCGCCGCCTATCACCGGCTGAAGAAACTGGTGGAACAGGCCCGCGCCGAAATGGTCATCCGCACGGCGCCCAACGACCGTCCCGTACCAACCTTGCACGCACGCACCAAGCCATGAAGACCGCCTCCGCCCTCCTGTCCCTCCTCGCACCACTTTGCCTCACGGCCCAGCATGGCACCGCACCCGACAGCTTCGTGTGGCAGACCGAGCAGTTCGCCGATGTGCGCATCCTGCGCTACCAGGTGCCCGGATGGGACCAGTTGAGCCTGCAGCAGAAGCAGCTGGCGTACTACCTCAACATGGCCGGGCTCGCCGGGAGGGACATCCTGTGGGACCAGAACCACCGGCACAACCTGCAGGTGCGGCGCGCGCTGGAGCGCATCCTGGTGGGCTACCAGGGCCAGCGCAGCGGCGCGGACTGGGAGCACTTCATGACCTACGCCAAGCAGGTGTTCTTCAGCAACGGCATCCACCATCACTACGGCAACGACAAACACGAGCCCGGCTTCAGCCGCGCCTACTTCGAGGGGTTGCTCAAGGCGAGCGGCGCCACGTTGTCCGGGGAGGTGCTCACCACCATGTTCGATCCGGCGGTGGACGCCAAGAAAGTGAGCCTCGAGGCCGGCAAGGACCTGGTGAAGGCCAGCGCCGTGAACTTTTACGGCCCCGGTGTCACCCAGGCCGATGTGGAGGCTTTCTACGCCGAGCGTGAGAAGCAGGACGATCCCGCCCGCCCGCTGTCCCATGGCCTGAACAGCCGCCTCGTACGCGGCGCCGACGGCCGGTTGCAGGAACAGGTGTACAAGGTGGGCGGCCTGTACGGTGCTGCACTGCAGGAGAGCGTCAAATGGCTCGAAAAGGCCGCCGCTGTGGCCGAGAACGCGCAGCAACGCAAGGCGATCGACCTGCTCATCCAGTACTACCGCACCGGCGACCTGCGCACCTGGGACGAGTACAACATCGCCTGGGTGCAGGACACGGCCAGCAGCGTCGATCACATCCTGGGTTTTGTGGAGGTGTACAACGACCCCCTGGGCAAGCGGGGCAGCTACGAGAGCATCGTGGAGGTGAACGATCCGGAGGCCACCCGCAACATGCTGGCCATCCAACGCAGTGCACAATGGTTCGAGGACAACAGTCCGCTGCTGCCCGAGCACAGGAAGAAGAACGTCGTGGGCATCACCTACCGGTTCATCAACACCGCGGGCGAAGCGGGCGATGCGGCGCCAAGCACACCCATCGGGGTCAACCTGCCGAACGCCAACTGGATCCGTGCGGCCCACGGCAGCAAGAGCGTGAGCCTGGGCAACATCAGCGAGGCCTACGAGAAGAGCGCCGGCAGCAGCAGCTTGGAGGTGTTCTGTCACGACCAGGAGGAGATCGACCGCGCGAAGGCGTACGGCGCACTGGCCGGCAAGCTGCACACCGCCCTGCACGAGGTGGTGGGCCATGCCAGCGGGCAGCTGGAGCCGGGGGTGGGCGAGACCGACCAGACCCTGAAGAGCTACGCCAGCACGCTGGAGGAGGGGCGCGCCGACCTGGTCGCCCTGTACTACCTGATGGATCCCAAGCTGGTGGAACTGGGCGTGATGCCCAGCCTGGAGGTGGGCAAGGCCGAGTACGATTCCTACATCCGCAACGGGCTGCTGGTCCAGTTGCGGCGCATCAAGCCGGGCAAGGACATCGAGGAGGCGCACATGCGCAATCGCATGTGGGTGAGCGCCTGGGTGGTGGAGAAGGGCATGAAGGATGGCGTGGTGGCCCGGGTGGTGCGCGACGGGGCCATCTATTACGACATCCGCGACTATGAGAAGCTCCGTTCGCTGTTCGGTGATCTGTTGCGCGAGGTGCAACGCATCAAGAGCCAGGGCGACTACGCAGCAGGCAAGGCTTTGGTGGAGACCTACGGCGTCAAAGTTGATCCCGCCGTGCACGCCGAGGTGCTCAAGCGGGCCGAGAAGATCCGCACCGCACCCTATGCGGGCTTCATCCAGCCGCGGATGGTGCCTGTCACCGATGCCGCCGGCGCGCTCATCGATGTCAAACTGGAATTCCCGGACGACTTCGTGCAGCAGATGCTGTACTACGGGGAGAAGCACAGCTTCCTGCCGGACGTGAACTGATCAGGCTCGGCTTTCGTCGAGCTGCCGGCCATTTCCGTCGATATTTACAGGGGTGCGGTCGGAATATCAGGCCGTGGGCGAAACTCCCGGACCGAAGGACGCGTAACAAGGCGTGTCCAAGTAGTTCAAAGGTCAATCTGAAGAGTCACGGACCCCCTGCCTAGGGCTCAGCCCGGTGGGGGGTTCCGTGCTTTCAGCCCCCTCGGTGGCACAGCACATTGGCCGCCCAGGTGGCCATCAGCAGGTCGGGCTTCGTCCGCGGTTCGTAGCCATGCGCACGCACGAGGCCCACGGCCGCGCTGTACAGGGGATGGCTGCCCGCGCCAGGGTCGGGGTTCAGGTCCAGGTCGATGCCATGCACAGGCAGGTGCCCCTCGTGGTTGAGCCAGCGCGCCACGGCCAGGCTCCGCTCCACCTCGCCCCAGAGCCTGGGCCACAGGTCCGGGATCCGCCGTGCCCCCTCGCGCAGGTAGATCACGTGTGCGCCGTTCCCGCGATAGCGCAACACCACGGTGGTGGTGTAGATCGTGCGGTCGTCGAGGTTCTGGCTGTCGCTCCCGATGCGCAACAGCGCGTCCGGGGCGCCTGCCAGCAGCGCCGCCAGATGGGCGATGGGCTCCACCGCGCCACCGTCCGCCATGCGCCTGAACCCGTCCATGGCCCTTGGATACGGACCCGAAGGTAGGGGCGGCCACCCCGGCCCGGCTGCATGGTCCGCAGGCTCGAAGTCGCCCCAAGTCCCACTGGGCAAGGCCACCGGAAGGCGGGGAGTGCTGATCGCAGCATGCGGGTTACTTGCGAATGGACCGTGGACGTATATTTGCACCCCCTGATGAAGAGGAGGCCACACCCACCGGAGTGGCGGAATTGGTAGACGCGCACGTTTCAGGGGCGTGTGACCGTAAGGTTGTAAGGGTTCGAGTCCCTTCTCCGGTACAAGGCGGCCCGCAGTTCCGTGGATCACGGATCAGCGGGCCGCCCGCTTTTCGCACCGGCCTTCCCACCGCAGTTACCTTTGGAGGTCATGAGCCGCGTGAAGCGCTTTCGCACCAAGCGGTTGTGGTACAACACCAAGGCCTGGGTGTACCTGAGCGTCGCGGTGTTGCCGGTGGCGTTGGTCTTGTCGGCCGTGCTGCGTTTTCTGCCCATCGCCTGGGGCGGGGCCATCCTCATGATCGCAGGTTTGGTCCTGGCCGTTCAGCGCGATCGTCGCCGCATTGGTACGTACCTGGTGGACAGCGGCTCGTTGGTGATCACCACGGGGGAGGCCACCCATCGCATCCAGAGGTCCGAGTTCGTGGACGCCAGTCTGGTGGACCGCGCCGCCGCGCGCGACTACATCCGCCAGCGCACCGCAGGGCTGGAACCCGGCGCGGCCCGTGCCATGGAGCGCGAGTTCATCCGGTTCTGCAGTGTGGACATCGGGTTGAGCTCCCTCACCTTCGGGATCGGCCGCCGCCTGATCGACCGCCTGCCCAATGCCAAGGACGACCTGGTGCTGGTGCGCCTCACCGATCAGCGGCAGCTGTTGTTGTCGCCGGTGTACAACCAGGACCTGGTGGGCACCCTCAGCCGGTGGAACAACCAGCCCGAGCCGGAGCACGGAGCCACGGGGACGCAGTAGTGGACGATCAGGAGGTGCGGATGCGCTGCCCCACCCGAAGGATCGAGCGGGTGGAAAGGCGGTTCAGCTTGCACAGCCGGGCCACGGTGGTGCCATGCCGCCTTGCGATGGACGAGAGCGTGTCGCCACGCTTCACGCGGTAATAAGCTGAAGCGGCCGCTTTGGGCAGTTCAAAGACCGATGCGTCCAGCCGCAGGGTGCTGGCGGTGAGCACGCCCTCGGTGAGGTCGAAGACCCGCGCCGGATCGATGGGGCGACCCAGGTAACGGACCTCGAAGTGGAGATGGCTGCCCGTGCTGCGCCCCGTGTTGCCACCCAGCCCGATACGCTCACCGGCCTCCACCATCTGGCCCACGTCCACACTGATGCGGCTGAGGTGGGCGTACAGCGTTTCCAGTCCGTTGGCGTGGCGGATCACCACCACGTTGCCGAAGGAACGATGGTATTGTGCGATGCGCACCATGCCCGGGAAGCCCGCCACCACGGGGTCGCCGGTCTGCAGCTTGAGGTCCACCCCATAGTGCATGCGCCCATGCCGAGGGCCGAAGGGTGAGGTGATCGCGCCACAGGTCGGCATTTCGTGATCGCAGGCCGCGTGGCTCAACTGCAGTGTGGTCGTGGGCAGCGGCTGGCTCCGGTCATGGTGGCCGAAGATGCTCTCCGTGTTCCAGCCGCAATAGATGTCGTACCCGGGGATCAGCCACAGGCTGTCCTTCAGGGTGAGGGCACCGCCGTTGAGACTGGGCAGTGCGATGGCATCGTACCCGGCATCCTCCGTCAGGGCCTCCTCATAGGCCTCCACTTCCTCGGCGCCACCGATCGCCACACTGTCCACCTGGGCGAACAGCGGGCATCCCAGAAGCAGCAGGGGCAGGGTCGGCAGGAGGGCCTGGCGGTGCATGGCGCGCAAAGCTATCCGCCCTGAGGTGCCATGCAACCCCGTGGTCGTTAAATAGTTTCAACAGCCGCATGCGGGGTTTCCTGCAACGGCCGGAAGGTGCCGCGAACGACCAATGGGTACCTCGACGAACCTCGTTCCGGCGGGAGGTCATGAGCAAGGAGCACAGCGGTCCTCGCTTGCGCTCATTCGCCCATACTTTGTTGCTCCTCGGTCGGATACTTCGGATCCAGTATCCGCGCTTCGGGGCGCCTCGTCCGGACGAATGAGCGCGGCGCGCGTCATCCGTTCGAGGTTCTTCGAGGCACCGCTATGTGCTCAGGGCAGCTGTTGGCTGCGGGTGCCGGTGGGGATCGAACCGCCCACGTTCACCAGGATGGGATCGCGATCGTTGGAGCCACCGGCGTATTTCACCGTGGCGTCCATGTTCACGTCCTCGCTCCAATACCCGGTGGTGGTGGCCGTGGGCACCGATCCACCGATGCGCACCAGGATGGGGTCGCGGTCGTTGGAGCCACCGGCGTACTTGATCAGTGCATCGCGCACCACGTTACCGGCCCACAGCAGGCGCACGCTGCCGTTCAACTTCTGCGCATTGCTGCCGTAGGTGGGCACCGAGCCGTTGGTGAGGTCCACGGCGGTGGGGGTCGACCCGAGAAGCACCGTGTTGAGCGTCATGCAGGCCAGGTGGTTCCGGTGGCGAACGGCGATGTGGTATTCGTCCGCCGCCGCGTTGATGGTCAGGGCCGAGGTGCCGTCCAGGTCCACCACGTCACCGTCGCGTTGCACCAGCGCGCTGCGGGTGTGGAGCACTGTGGCGCTGTTGTTCTTGGAGCGCAGCTCCACCAGCACCCAATCGGTGATGGCGTTGTTGCCGGTGGTGGTGAGCACCGCGGGGGCGATCGTCTCGCCACCGCCACCGCCCACGTGCGTGAAGCCCAGCGCGGTGAAGGGTTCGGTGAGGGGGAAGCTGGGCTGCAGGCGGAGGGCATCGCCCATCAGGCCGCTCCCTGTGTTGTACGGTCCCTCCAGGAACACCTTCATGGCCAGGGCCACGCCGGTCGGCGGGGTCGGGATGTTCTCCGGCACAAGGCCATCGAAGGGCAGTGTGCCGTCGGCCGAGGCCAGGCTGCGCAGCACGTTGAAGGTGTTGCTCCCCGGGACGTACCGGAAGATGGTGCCCAGGTCGTTCGTCCCTCCCTGGACGCATACGCCGTACAGGTTGCCGTCGGTGCCCTGCACCAGGTTGCTCTCGGACGCGGCACCTTCGGGGGTTGTCATGTCGTACAGTTCGGTGTAGGTGGCCGTGCCGATGTCCCAGCTGTACAGGGTCCCGTTGAAGTAGAGCCCATCCTCGCGGCACATGCCGTAGAGCACGCCGTTGGCCGCCTGCAACACACGTCCGGTGGGGTTGCCGCCCTGCAGGCCGTCGAAGTCGTACAGCTTGGTGAAGGTGGCGGTGACCGGGTCGAAGGAGAACAGGGTCCCGTTGTCGTAGGCGCCCTCCTCGCTCAAGGTGCCGTACAGCAGGCCGTTGGAGGCCTGGGTGAGGTCGGCGAAGGGTTCGGTGCCGGTGGTGAGGGAGAAGTCCACCAAGGGGGTCACCGCCATGGCGCCGGGCGAATAGCTGAACAGCGTGCCCAGGCCGTTGGCCCCGCCGGCCGTGGTGCTGCCGTAAAGCAGTCCGTCGCTGGCCAGCACGAGCCCGCAGCGCGGCCTGGTGCCCGTGGTGCCTGTGAAGCTCACCTTGGCCGTGACCGTGTTGGCCACCGGGTCGAACTCGATCACGGTGCCTTCGTTGGCATTGCCGCCCTGGTTGCAAAGGCCGTAGTACTTGCCATTGGCCAGGGTGAGCGTGCCCGTGGGGTAGTTCCCGGTGGTGCTGTTGAGGTCCACGAGGCGGGTGAAGGTGCTGGTGGCGGGATCGAACGAGAAGCAGATGCCGCTGCCGTAGGCGCCACCGGCGGAGGTGAGGCCGTAGAAGAGCCCGTTGGCGTCACGCACCAAACGACCCTTGGGCTGGGCGCCTTCACTGAAGGCGAAGGACACCGCCTCGGTGAGGGTGTTGGAGGCCACGACGTACCGGTACAGCGCCCCGCTGCCGCCGTCGCCACCAGTGCTTGCCAGGCCGTTCAAGGTGCCGGTGGGCGCTTCGAACACCCCGCTCCAGCAACCGTTCACCCCGATGTCGTTCAGGTTCTTCACCAGGGTGTACGTGCTGGTGGCCGGGTCGTAGGAAAAGAGCACACCCAGGCTGGATGCACCGCCCAGGCTGGTGGTTCCGTACAGGATGCCGCTGGCCGCACGGCGCAGCCGGCTCAGGGGCCGGTACCCGAGCGCGGGTGAAAGGTCCACCAGGCGCGTGTAGGTGTTGGTGCCGATGTTGAAGCTGAAGACCGTTCCCTGGTCGGTGGCGCCGCCCTCGCTGGTGGTGCCGTACAGCAGACCGCCCGCCCCGTCCTGGATCAGCTCGGCATAGGGCAGGGAACCATCGGCCGCGGTGAGGTGGAAGAGCGGCGTGTAGGCGAAGGTGGAGGTGTTGAAGCTGAAGATCACGCCCATGCCGTTGGTGCCGCCCTGTGTGGTGGTGCCGTAAAGGAGGTTGTTGCTGGCCCGCATCAGGCCCGCAAAGGGCCTCGAGCCATTGGCCACGGTAAGGTCGGCACGCTTGAAGAAGTTGTTGCCGGTGGGCTGGAACTCGAAGATGATGCCCTGGTTGGTGGCCCCGCCCAACAGCGTGGTGCCGTACAACTGCCCATTGGCGGCCTGCACCAGTCCCCCGCGCGGCGAGCGGCCGTTGAGGTTGCCGCCGGCGTTCACGAAATCGTGCCGCTTGGAGAGCGTGTTGGTGGAGATGTTGAACTCGAAGATCGTGCCGAACCCGTTGGCGCCACCGGCGCTGCAGGTGCCGTACAACTTCCCGTTGCTGTGCTGCACCATGCCGCGGATCGGCTGTTCGCCCAAGGTGTTGCTGAAGCTGGCGAGCTGGGTCATCACCCCGGTCGTGGGGTTGAACTCGAACAGCATGCCCACCCCGTTGGCACCTCCGAACTCGGTGACCCCGTAAAGCTTGCCGTTCCCGGCCTGCATCAGTTCACACTTCGGGGTCCCGCCCGGTACGCGGTAGAAGTCGTGCTTCTTGGTGAAGGTGCCCGACTCGGTGATGGTGTAAATGGTGCCGTTGCCGCTCGTGCCTCCGTTGCTGGTCATGCCCCAATAGGTCTGGGCGGACAGGTGGGCGGCGGGAAGCAACAGCAGGAAGGGCAGCAGGAAGGTCGTCGGACGCATGGGGCGGTCGGGATAAGGAGCCCCAAGATAGTCCTTTCGGGGCTTGGTGGGCACGGCGGGCGGGAAGGCGCGGTTGATACCTTTGACGGGATGCCCGCGAACGACCGTTTGGTGGATCCAGTGGAGCTGGCCAAGGCGAGCCACATGCGCCCGGGCGATCCGCGCATTGCGTTGTTCAGCGAGGTGAGCGGGCTCAAGCGGCTGCAGAAGGTTTACGAGGAGGTGAGCCACTTTCACGACATCGCGTTCGTGAAGGCGGTTTTCCAGCGGCTGGAACTGGAGATGGAGGTGCAGGCCGAACAGCTGGCCCTGGTCCCCCGCGAGGGCGGGCTGGTGCTGGTGGCCAACCATCCGTACGGTGCGATCGATGGGATGGCCCTGGTGGAGGTGTTCGGGGAGCTGCGGCCGGACCTGAAGGTGATGGCCAACTTCCTGCTGCAGCAGCTCAAGCCGCTGGGGCATCGTTTCTTCGGGGTGAACCCCTTCGAGCAGTTGCGCAGCGCCAGCAGCTTCCAGGGCATGCGCGCGGCCCTGGCCCATGTCAAGCAGGGGGGCGCGCTGGCCTTGTTCCCCGCCGGCGAGGTGAGCAGCTGGCGCACCGACATCAAGGCCGTGGCCGACCCGCGCTGGAAGGTGCCGGCCCTGAAGCTGGTGCAGCACGCGGGCGTGCCCGTGGTGCCCGTGTGGTTCGATGGGGCCAACTCCGTGGTGTTCCAGATGCTGGGCATGATCCACCCCAACCTGCGCACCCTTACACTTCCCAGCGAGATGCTGCGGATGCGCGGGAAGACGGTGCGCATGCGCATCGGCAAGCCCATCCCCGCCAAGGAGGTGGCGGCCTTCACCTCGGCCGAACAGCTGGGCCGCTACCTGCGCGCCAAGACCTACGCGCTGGGCTCGGGGCTCCAGGTACGCCGCGAGCAGTTCAAGCCGCTGCTGTTCCCGCAGCGCCCCAAGGAGATCGTGGAGGCCATCGATACGCACGTGTTGGAGCGCGAGCTCGCAGGCATCCAGGATCTGAAGCTCAACACCCAGGCCGAATTCGACCTGTACCTCGCCGGGGCCCACCGCATACCGAACATGCTGCGGGAGATCGGCCGCCTGCGCGAGGTCACCTTCCGGGCCGTGGGCGAGGGCACCAACAAGCGGATCGACCTCGACGAGTTCGACCTGTACTACGACCACCTGTTCTTGTGGGACCGCGAGAAACGGCGGCTGGCCGGGGCCTACCGCATCGGCGACGGGGCCCGCATCATGCCCCGCTACGGCCGGCGCGGGCTCTACCTGAGCACCCTGTTCCGCATGGACCGGGCGATGGACCGGGTGCTGCGCCGCAGTTTCGAGCTGGGCCGCTCGTTCATCGCCCAGGAGTACCAGCGCCAGCGCCTCCCGCTGTTCATGCTGTGGCGCGGCCTGCTCATCCACATCACGTCCAACCCCGCCCACCGGTACCTCATCGGGCCCGTGAGCATCAGCAGCACGTACAGCCACTTCTCCCGCGCGCTCATCATGGCCTATGTGGAACGGCACCACTACGACCACGACATGGCCGCCCTGGTCACCCCGCGCAACCGCTTCCGCGTGAAGCGTGACGGCCCCGACAGCGAGGCCTTGGTGCAGGCTTCCGAAGCGGACATGAAGAAGATGGACCGCTTGATCGCCGAGTTCGACCCGCACGAGACCGCCATGCCGGTGCTGCTCAAGAAGTACCTGCTCCTGAACGCACGGATCATCGGGTTCAACTGCGACCCGCACTTCAACGACGCGCTGGACGGGCTGATGGTGCTGGACCTGCACAAGCTGCCACCACGCACCGTGGAGGACCTGCGCAAGGGAATGTCCGAAGGGCTTTGACCCCCGCATGCGGTGGCCGGGATCCGGACCGCCCCCCGGATCGACGAACTTTGTGCCATGGAAGGCCGCAGCACCGTGGTCCTCGGGGCCAGCCCCAAGCCCGAGCGCTATTCGAACATGGCGGTCCAGCGGCTGGTGGCGCATGGGCATCCCGTGGTGGCGGTGGGTGCGCGGGAGGGCCGCATCGGCGACGAACCAGTACGGACGGAACTGCCTGAAGGGCTGCGCTGTCACACGGTGACCATCTACCTCAACGAGCACGCGCAGCAGGCCTGGCAGGACCAGGTGCTGGCGCTGGCCCCGCAGCGCATCATCTTCAACCCCGGCGCCGAGAACCCCGCCCTGGCACGGGCTGCGACCGAAAGTGGGATCGAGGTGGTGGAGGGCTGTACCCTGGTGATGCTGGCGGCCGGGACGTATTGAAGGCGCCTCAGCCCAGGGCGGTCAGCACGGCAGCGTGAACGCCAGCCGCCCGTAGGGCAACAGGCGCATCTACACCGTGGTGAGCTACATCTGCGAATCGGACACCTTCGCGTGGGACCGCCATCTGCCCGAGGTGCACGTGGGTGATGAGCTCGCCTTCCTCAACGCCGGCGCCAACGGCTTCAGCATGGCCGGCAATTACAACTCCCGGTACCGCCCGGCCGAGGTGCTGGTGAAGGACGGCAAGGCCACCCTGATCCGCCGCCGTGAAACGCTGGAGGATCTGCTGGTGCTGCAAGTCGAGGAGCCGCTTACAGCCGCTCCAGTTTCGGTGTGATCGCGGTGCAAGGTTGATGCCTTGGCGGGGATGTCGTTGAGGTGGAGATGAACCGCAATGATGCCTCTGGATTCGTTCAACGTGTATGGGCAGAGGTTTTGAAGAGGGATCACGTAGTCAAAGGATCAATCCTTTATTGGACTTCCTTCAAATCAATCCTGGCCTCCCAGAAGTAAGTCCACCTCTCGATCTTCCAGGCTGTAAAGCGCGAACACCGCCTCGTTGAGCTGGCGCTTCAGATGAGCAAGCCGGTGCAATTCAGCGTTATCCAAGCCCGTTTTATCGGGCTTACGCAGCTGGCTTTCGACTTGTGCGAGTGATTGATGTAGTGCGCCGATGGATCGGCGTTGTGCGCGTGTACCCATTGCGATGGGCAGTTGCTTCAATTGGTCGCCCTTGATCTTGGGAAAGGTGGCCTTCCGGTCGCTCATGGTCCGGCTGAAATAGAAGTGCATCAGGTCCGAACAGAGGACGCCGGCGATATGGTCGCCGTCCGGCGTTGACGGCAGCAGGATATAACAGGTCTGGTCGCAGTACAGCTTGGACCGGTCCACCGCGCAATGGATGCCGGCCTTGCCGTACACCTGGCGGACAAGCAATTTCTCCGGGGCGGTGAAGATGGCCTCATCGCGGAAGGCCTGATTGGTGTACTTCGCCTCCAAGCTGCGGTCGTAGCACACCCAGCGCGTCGATGGCTTCACCGAGTACCGCTCGATATCGCCTCCGACGATGAACGGCTTGTACCGCTTGTCCTTTCGGGCTTCTGCCAGCAGATCCTTGCGCACCTTCATGCCGTTCTTGATCGTCACCAACTCCATCAAGGGTTGACCGGTACGCCGGATCTTGTCCAGAAGCACCATGGAGGCACCCGTTAGGCTGGTGTTGAACAGGTGTCCTTCCAGGGCGAGGAGCTTGTGCTGTTCGATGGCATTGGCCGGAGTTTCCACCGTATGGGTCTCCTTGGCCATCCATTCACCGATGTGTACGCGGTGACTTTTCGGGACGGGCAGTCCCTGTTTGGCAAGAATGAAGATCGAGGTATCCACCGCCGCGTTACTGAACACGCCGTCCTTCAGGTCCACCACGGTATCCAATGCTGTTTGGGTGAGGATGTGATGGCGGAGGGCACCGTAGAACGTATTGGTCAGTATGCCGTTGGGAACGATGAAGCCCATGCGGCCCCCATCGCGCAATAATCGGATGCCCTTCACCATGAACAACGCGAAGGTGTCGGGTTGGTAGCGGACAGGCTCGTAATGACGCGCGAAGTAGCGCTTGGCCTCCTCGTTGAGAAATTGGCTGCGCACGTACGGCGGGTTGCCGATCACGGCATCGAAGCCACCGGTCTGCACGATGAATTCGCCGGACGGTTCGCTCACCGTGTTGTCGGTGCCGAATCGCTCCAAGATGCGGGCACCCTCCTCATTCAGTTCTTGCAGTACACGATCTGCCTTGGCCAAATGCGCCTGGATGGCCTGCTGTCCCGTGGCCGCTTTGCCACGGCCGCGGTGAAACACTTCAGGGAATGCCGTCACCCAGTCAAATGGTCGCGTGCTGCGGTTTATTTCCACGGTCATGTCGTGGATGTCCGGCCCGATCAGGCTGTTGCCGCATTGGATGTTGCGGTCCAGCGTGGGCAGCACGCGGTCGTGGAAGAGGCCGAGCTGCTGGTTGATGCTGGCCTCGGTCTCGCCCTCCATGCACTTCAGCAACAGGCTCAGCTTGGTCACCTCCACGGCGTTGGCGTCCAGGTCCACGCCGAAGATGTTGTTCACCAGGATGCGCTTCTTCTCGGCGGTGGTCAGCTCGCCGTCCGGCCGCAGCTTGTCGCTCTTGCGGCCGGTGCGCATCTTCTTCAGCGCGCCATACTGCTCCTTGTGCCAGTCCAGCAGGTATTCGTAGGCGCCGAGCAGGAAACTGCCGCTGCCGCAGGCGGGGTCCAGGATGCGGAGCTTTTCCACCTGCGCGGGCTTTTTGCCCTTGAGCAGTTCGCCCACGGTGCGCTCCACGATGTAGCGCACGATGTATTGCGGCGTGTAGTACACCCCGCCGGCGTGGCGCACCTCGGGCTTTTCCTCGATGCGCGCCCGGTGGCCCGTGCCGATGCGGATCTGCTTGCCCAGGAACTGCTCGTAGGCGCTGCCCAGGATCTCCACGCTGATCACGCTGAACTCGTAGGGGCTTTCCGGATAGTAGAGCTCCCCGATGATGGACTTCATCACCTTATTGTCCACGGCAATGCCTTCGCTCACCTGGTCCTTCTTGAAGTCGAACAGGCCGCTGTTGTAGCGCCGGTCGGCCTGTTGGAAGAGCGCGAAGAGCTTGGGGTAGTGGTCGCCCGTTTCTTTCAGCACGGCCTTCAGTTGGCCGTAGGGTTCCACGCCGCGGTCCTCGGCGATGCGCAGGAAGATGAGCCGGTCGATGAGGTGCTGCACCGCGAAGTTGATGCCGTCCTCGTCCAGGTGCTTGTTGCGGATGCTGATGCTGGTGGCGAGGTAGGTGCGCCAGTTGTCCAGGCTTTGCAAGAAGGCGGTGTCCACGGTGCTGGTGCCGCGCTTGTGGGCGTCGCTTTTCAGGAAGCGGTCGAAGCTGCCCTTCAGCACCTGTTCCTTGCTGAAGGTGTCCCACAGGAAGTCGAATTCCCGGAGGTAGTCGCGGAAGGTGAGGTATTTGATGCGGGCTTTCGCGGCGCTGTCCTTCACCTCGGGCCGTTGGCTGCAGTCGTACACACTGAACTCTTCGAAATCGGTGAGGATGCTCACGGGCAGCTTGGCGCTCCATGCATAGCGCCGCACCTGGTACGCGGGCTCCACCTCGGACTTCACCTTCACAGCGGGCTTCTTGGCCTCCACGAAGAAGAGGCGTTTTCCGCCGGGCAGGCGGAAGCTGTAGTCGGGGGCCTTCAGAGCGCCGCCCACCTTCACCTTGTCCTCGTGGATCACCTCCCGGTATGCCTCGGCAAAGCCTTGGCTGTTGTCCATGTCCCAGCCGAGCAGCTTGAAGAACGGATCGATGAAGTCCTTGCGCACCAAGGCCTCACTGTACTTCGACTGTTTGTAGTCGTCGTATTGCTCCGTGAAGCGGGCCACGAGCTTTTCAAGCTCCGCTTTGGCGGTTTCCTTGGGGCTGGCCATCGGAGGTGAAGGTATCCGGCAAAGGCGAAATTGTGGTGATCCCGGCTAACCGGCATGAACATTCTGCCGTGGATTTTCGCGAGCCGCTTAAAGCCGCTCCAGTTCCCGCGTGATCGCGGCGCAGGCCGTGCGCACTTCCGCTTCGCCGATCGTGAGCGGCGGCGCGATACGGAAAGCTTCCGGGCAGCTAAGGAACCAGAAGCCGAGCACGCCCTGCTCCAGGCAGCCTTTCACCACGCGCTGCACCTTATGTGCGTCGCCGAGGTCCACGGCCAGCATCAGGCCCAGGCCGCGTACCTCGCGGATGGCCGGGTGGACGAGCAGTTCCTTGAAGAGCGCGCCCATGCGCCGGGCGTTCTCCGGCAGGTCTTCCTCCAACAGCACCTCCAGCGCGGCGAGGCCGGCGGCGCACGGAACGGGGTGCCCGCCGAAGGTGGTGATGTGCCCCAGCACCGGGTGGTGGGTGAAGAGCGCCATGCGTTCCCGTGAGCTGACGAAGGCGCCGATGGGCATGCCGCCGCCGAGCGCCTTGCCCAGCACCAGGATGTCCGGTACCACGCCGAAATGCTCGAAGGCAAAAAGCTTGCCCGTGCGCCCGAAGCCCGTTTGCACCTCATCGAACACCAGCATTGTGCCTGTTTCGTCGCAGCGTTTCCGCAGGGCCTGCAACCACGCGGCCGTGGGCGGGCGCACTCCGGAGTCCCCTTGGACGGTCTCCAGGATCACCGCCGCGCAATGCGCATCGATGCGCTCCACTTCGGCCAGGTCGTTGTACGTGATGAACTGTACATCGGGCAAGAGCGGGCGGTTGCGGTATTTCTTCTCCTCGTTGCCGGTGATGCTCAGCGAGCCGTGCGTGCTGCCGTGGTAGCTGCGGTGGCAGGCCATCAGGCGGGTGCGGCCCGTGATGCGCTTAGCCAGCTTGATGGCGGCCTCGTTGGCCTCCGTGCCGCTGTTCACGAAGTAGGTGCAGTTCAGATGCGGCGGAAGCACCGAGGCCAGACGCTCCGCGTAGCGCACCTGCGGCTCCTGGATGAATTCGCCGTAGGGGATCACGTGCAGGTAGCGGTCCGCCTGCTCCTTGATGGCCTGGATCACCTTCGGGTGCCGGTGGCCCGTGTTGTTCACCGCCAGGCCGGCCACCAGGTCGAGGTAACGTTTGCCGTCGCGGGCCGTGAGGTGGCATCCCTCGGCATGCACGATGTCCAGGGCGATGGGCGTGGGCCCGGTCTGTGCGAGATGTGTATGGAACGCGACGGGCAGGTCCTTCATGTTCGCCGGGGATGGCGGCACAAAGGTGCGCGCTCCGGGCTCAACGCCGCGGGGGGGGCGGGGGGGCGTCGTGCCGGTCGCGCATGCGGCGCAGCAGTTCGCGGTTGAAGTCGCGCTCGGCACGATGCAGCTCCAGGGTCTTGCGCGCACCGATCAGCTTGATGAACTCCGAACTGTACCGTTTGCGCAGGTCGAGCTCACGCTGTTGGGCGGCCAGCCCGCGCTCGATGTGGTCGGCGGCCTCGGCGTCGGTGAGGTCCTTGTCCGCACGCAGGGCGCGCATGGCCTCGCGACGTTCACGTTGCATGGCCTCTTGTTCCTTGTCGTACTGGTTGTACACCGGCCAGAAGCGCTGGGCTTCCTCGGGGCTGAGCCCCATCTTCTGCGTGAGGTAGGCGCTGCGCTGGGCCTTCACCTCCTGCAGGCGGTCCGCAGGGATGGGCGGGTCGTCGTCCTGGGCGAAGACGGTGCCGGCCAGTGCGAGGGCGCAGCAGAGGAAGGTGTGGCGGAGAAGGTCGCGGGTGCTCATAGGTTCTCGATCAGGTCGGTGACGTCGGTGCCGGTGAGGTCGTAATAGGCGGCCAGTTCCTCGGGGGTGAGCGCGGGGGCCGCAGGTGCGGGGGCCTGTTCGGCAAGCTCGGTGATGGACAGGTCGTGCAGCAGGTCGTCCTCCAGGGCGACCACCGCTTCCGCGGCGGGCACGGTGGCGGCGGCGGTGGCAGGGACCTCCTGCGATGCGTGTGGGCGGAGCATCCACCAGCCCGCCACCATGGCCGCCAGCACGGGCAGGGCGACGGCGGTGCGCCACAGCCAGCTGTGCCGCGTCGCCGCGGCCGTGGCACGCGGCAACCGGGCCTGCACCTCCTGGGCGAAGCGGTCCTGGAACCCTTCGGGCAGCACGAAGGGATCCGTGCGCGGAATGCGGGACAGCATCGGGGCGATGCGCTCCAGGTCGTCGTTCTCGGGGTCGTGTGCCATGGTCGTCAGGTGTTGGACGCTGCAGGGGTCATTTGGTTCGATCGCGGGTGAGCCGGTCCTCGATCTTGCGCACCGCGATGTGATAGCTGCTCTTGAGCGCGCCCACGCTGGTGCCGGTGATGGCGCTGATCTCCTCGTACTTCAGTTCCTGGAAGTACTTCATGGTGAAGACGGCGCGCTGCTTGTCGGGCAGGGCCATCACAGCGCGCTGGAGCGCGACCTGGATGGCATCCCCGCTGAAGTGTTCGCTCTTGTCCAGGGAGGTGGTGAGGCGTTCGATCACGCGTTCCTGGCTCACGAAGAGCCCGCGGCGCAGGCGTTTGAGATGGCTGATGCACTCGTTGTGGGCGATCCGGTGGAGCCAGCTGTAGAGCTGGGCATCGCCCCGGAAACGGTCCAGGCCGGTCCAGGCCTTGAGGAAGACGTTCTGCAGCACATCCTTGCTTTCATCGGGATCGGTGATCATCCGCCGGACGAAGGCGTACAACCTGGTCTGGTGTTGACGCACCAGCAGGTTGAAGGCGTAGTGGCGCGTGTCCTCCCGGTGGAAGAGGTCCAGAAGTTCGCGGTCGCTCAGCGGGGTCATGCCGGTATCGGGGCTGGTACCGCCGGGCCCGCGGTCCCGATCAACGCCGCGCCCGCACGCGGCGCACCGCCGCCACGATGTCCGGCGTGTCCAGTCCGTACTTGCGCAGCAACTGGTCCGGGGTGCCGCTCTCCCCGAAGCGGTCGTTCACCGCCACATACTCCTGCGGTGCGGGTCGATGGCAGGCCAGCACCTGGGCGATGGCATCGCCCAATCCCCCATGGCGGTTGTGTTCCTCGCAGGTGACGGCGCATCCGGTGCGTTCAACGGAGGATAGGACGGCGGCCGTGTCCAACGGTTTGATCGTGTGCACGTTGATCACCTCGGCGCGGATGCCTTCGCGCAACAGGGCCTCGGCCGCCTCCAGGGCGCGCCACACCAGGTGGCCGCAGGCGAAGATGCTGACGTCCGTGCCGGGCACCAGCACCTGGGCCTTGCCGATCTCGAAGGGCATGTCGGCCGGGATGAACACCGGCCACTTGGGCCGGCCGAAGCGCAGGTACACCGGGCCCTCGTGAACGGCGATGGCCAAGGTGGCCTGGCGGGTCTGGTTGAAGTCGGCCGGCACCACGACGGTCATGCCGGGCAGCATCCGCATCATCCCGATGTCCTCCAGGATCTGGTGCGTGGCGCCATCCTCCCCGAGGGTGAGGCCCGCATGGCTGGCGCAGATCTTCACGTTCTTGCCGGCGTAGGCGATGCTCTGGCGGATCTGGTCGTACACCCGCCCGGTGCTGAAGTTGGCGAAGGTGCCGGTGAAGGGCACCCTGCCGCCGATGGTGAGCCCGGCGGCGATGCCCATCATGTTGGCCTCGGCGATGCCCACTTGCAGGAAGCGGTCGGGGAAGGCCTTGGCGAAGGCGTCCATCTTCAACGAGCCGGTGAGGTCGGCACAGAGGGCCACCACGCGGGGGTCGCGTTGACCGGCCTCCAGCAGGCCGGCGCCGAAGCCGGAGCGCGTGTCCTTTTCGTCGAGCTTGGGGTAGGGGTTCATCGGCGGAACGATCAGAAGGTGAGGGTGACGGAGCGCCCGCTCTCCACGGTGACGGGCTTGACGATGCTGTATTCGGTGCGGCGGGCGTTGGTGCTGCGGTACACCACTTCGTAGCTGCCGGGCAACAGGCGGAACTGTTCCTGGGCGGCGTGCGGCCCCAGGTCGGCCACCCATTCGCGATCGCTGCCGCGCACCACGAAGAGCGCGCCATGGCCGGGCGCACCGGCCTGCACGTTCAGCACGCCCTCCTGCGGGACCTGCACGGTGTTGGTGGCGTCCTGCTCGATGCGCACGTCGGGCACCAGCATGCGGGGCAGCGTGAGCACCTCCACATCATAGGTGCCCACCAGGTAGCGGTCGGTCGTGTTCACGCGCTGCACATGCAGGGTGCCGGCCTCGCCCGCCTTGCGCACCAGGCATTGCACCCCGTAGGGGTCGGCCATGCCGCTGCCCAGCTTCAGCGCCAGCTGTCCCTGCCCGGCGGGGACCTTGATCACCGTGTGCAGGCCTGGGGTGAGCTTGATGTCCTTCTGCACCACGGGCGGAATGGTGTGCACCACCAGCCGGTAGGTGGGCAGCGGGTCGATGGTGAGCGTGTCCGGCAGTCCGCGTTCGTTGAGGGTGTGCTCGAACTGGTGCATCACCTGCCCCGTGCGCTGGTCGAAGAAGGTCATGGCCACGTCGGTCTCCAGGGGCTTGCCCGCGGTGGTGAGCAGGTCCACCTGGCAGGTGGTGGTGTTGAGGGCCTGGGCGACGACCACGTTGAGCACATGCGCGAAGAGCTCGGGGGAACTGGCATCGAAATAGTTGCCCACGCAGCGCAGGCTGTACTGCTGGCCTTCCTCGATGCCCACGCCGATCACGAAGGGTTTGAGCACGATGCCCCGGGCCTGCAGGGCGCGGCTCACGGCGCAGGGGTCCTCGTCGCACGCTTCGATGCCGTCGGTGATGAGGATGATGATGTTGCGCACGTTCCCGCCCTCGGGGAAGTCGCCGCCGGCCTTTTCCAGGGAGCGGGCGATGGGGGTGGTGCCCACGCAGCGCACGCCTTCGAGCACCCGCCGGATGGCCGGGACGGCGTCACCGCCGAAGGGCACCTCGAGCCGCGTGTCGTTGCAGTCCTGCTTGCCCGGTTCGATGGGGGTCTGGTGGCCGTAGAGGCGGAGGGCGAGCTCCACGTCGGTGCGGCCCTGGAGTTCGTTGAGCGAGCGCAACAGCAGGTCGCGTGCGGTGTTGATCTTCGGTTGCTGCCCCCAGAAGGCGTTCATGCTGTTGCTGGCATCGAACACGAAGAGCATCCGGGTGAGCGGCTTGCCGGGCGCTTGGGCGTGCAGGAGCGTGGCGGGCAGCAGCAGGGTGGCCAGGAGGATGGAGCGCATCAGCCCCCGGCGGAGCAAACAGGGTACCAAGGAGCCGGACATCGGGTGCGGGGCGGCCGGTCAGTAGTCGCCCAGCGTTTCGGGCAGCTGGGCCAGCGCGCGGTCGAGCTGGGCATCGTTGGGCGCCACACCGTGCCAGTGGTGGCTGCCGGTCATGAAATCCACCCCCTGGCCCATCTCGGTGCGCATCAGGATCACCACGGGCCTGCCCTGGCCGGTGCGCGAACGGGCCTCCTCGAGCCCGCGGAGCACGTCGGCCATGTCGTTGCCGTTCATCTCCAGCACGTCCCAGCCGAAGGACCGCCACTTGGCCGGCAGGTCGCCCAAGGGCATCACCTGGTCCACATCACCGTCGATCTGCCGCCCGTTCCAGTCCACCGTGGCGATGAGGTTGTCCACCTTGTGGGCGGCGGCGCTCATGGCGGCCTCCCACACCTGCCCCTCCTGCAGTTCGCCGTCGCCGTGCAGGCTGTACACCAGGTGCGTGTCGCCGTTGAGGCGCTTGGCGAGGGCGGCACCGATGGCCACGCTGAGGCCCTGGCCGAGGGAACCCGAGGCCATGCGCACGCCGGGAAGCCCCTCGTGCGTGGTGGGGTGACCCTGCAGGCGGCTGTCCAGGCGGCGGAAGGTGGCGAGCTCCTTCACCGGGAAATGGCCCGATCGCGCCAGCACGCTGTACCACACCGGGCTGATGTGGCCGTTGCTCAGGAAGAACAGGTCCTGACCCACCCCGTCCATGTTCCACGCCTTGGGGTCGTGGCGCAGCACCTTGAAGTAGAGCGCGACCATGAACTCGGTGCAACCGAGCGAACCGCCGGGGTGGCCGCTCTGCACGGCATGCACCATGCGCACGATGTCGCGCCGCACCTGCGAGCAGGTCCGTGCGAGTTCGTCCAGGGAAGCGCGGGAGACCTTGCTGGGAGCGGCGTTGGGTGCGGGCATGCGGGGGATGGCGCCGCGAAAATAGCCGGGTGCCGAAGGGCGGCCCGGAACGTGTGGATAACTTTTGAAAAGGGATGGAGCCGCGCCTCAGGACGTCGCCCGTACCCGCGGCTCGATGGCGGCCAGCGCCCAGGTGTTCAGGAAGGCGAAGAGCACCACACCCCACTGGCGGTCCAGCAGGTCCTCGGTGAGGCAGCAAAGGGCCACGAACACGAGCAGGGCCTGGTGCAGGAGGTCGTGGCGCTGCCGGGCCAGGCGCAGCGGTACCAGGAACAACAGCGCGAAGGCGGCCGCTCCCGGGAGGCCCAGCCCGAGCCACCACAGCAGCAGCTGGTCGTGCGGACCGTGATGCCCATCGGCATAGGCACCACCGGCGATGCCGCGCAGGCACATGTCCATGGCACCCCGCACACGGTCGGGCCCCAGGCCGGTCACGGCGTGCTCCTCCAACAGGGCCAGGCCGCAGTGGAGCAGGGCCCAGCGTTCGCCCGTGTCCGAACCGGCGACGGCAGGCACGGCGGGCGGTGTGCTGAAGACCTCCAGCGTCCGCTGCCGCAGGGTGGGCGCGGCGACCAGCAGGAGCGCGAGCACACCGGCACCGGCCGCCACGCGGCGCCACCGGGCCGCAGGGAACGGAAGCCGCCGCAGCACCAGGCCCAGCGCGACGAGGAAGGCGAGCACAGGCATGCGCGAGGCCAGCAGGGCGCCCGACAGGATGCACGGGACCAACAGGGCCAGGCGCACGGGCGAACGACGGTGGGCGATCGCCACCACCTGCACCAGCGCGGCCAGGAACAGGTGGTAGGCCGCGTACACCGCGTGCATGCCGCTGGCGGCGGCGAAGGCCTCGCGCAGGGCGCGGGGTTCGTCCCACAGGTCGGGCTGGTCGAGCAGCACGGGCACCATGCCGCGCATCCCCAGGAGCAAGGCGGCCAGGCTGAACACGTCCAGCGGCACCTGCCGCGGCATCGTCGGCAGCGGGGCCAGCAACAGCAGCACGGGCATCAGCAGCAGGGGCACGGTGCGTTCGGCCACCAGCCAGGCGGCATGCGGGTCCGCGCAGAAGGGTGCACGCAGGGCCAGCAGCAGGAAGGGCAGCCCCAGGGCGAGGACCGTGAGGCCGTGCACCTTCCACGGAGGCGCGGGGCCTTGGACGGCACGGACCAGCTGCACGGCTGCGAAGGCCATCAACAGGATGGCGGTGGCGCGCAGGGGCCACAGCGCCTGTGCGGCGAGCAGCAGCAGCAGCCCCTGCGCCGCGCGGTCGGACAGCGGTTCAAGGCGTGGCATGGTGCAGGCATCGGTCCACGGCCGCGCGCATGGCGGTGCGGAACACTTCGCATCCGAAACGGCCCGCATGACGGCGCAGCGCTTCCACGTCCGCCGTCACGCCCGAGCGCTCGAAGTGCTCCACCGCCGCACGGATCGCCGCGGCATCCGCGGTGGGGAAGAACAGGCCCGTGCGCCCTTCCACCACCGTCTCCAGATAGCCACCGGCGGCGAGGGCGAGCACGGGTGTGCCGCAGGCGTTGGCTTCCAGCGGGGTGAGGCCGAAGTCCTCCTCGGCCGCGGCGATCAGCGCGCGGGCACCGCGCAGCAGGTGTACAAGCTCCGCGTGGGGCACCTCGCCGGCCAGGCGGACGTTGGCCGGAAGGCGTTGGCGCAGACGGTCCCGTTCGGGCCCGTCGCCGCACACGATGAGCCTGCGCTCGGGCATGGTGCGGAAGGCTTCGATGATGCGGTCCACGCGCTTGTACGGCACCAGCCGCGACACGGCCAGGTAGTGTTCACGCGGGGCGGGCCCCGGTGTGAACGCATCGAGGTCCACCGGTGGGTGCACCACATCGGCCTCGCGGCCGTAGCACGCGCGGATGCGCTGCGCGGTGTTGTGGCTGTTGGCCAGCAGGCAGGTCACGCGGGCCGTGCTCGCCAGGTCCCAGCGCCGCAGCCGGCGGAGCACCCGGCGCAGCACCAGGCCGCGCAGCCCCTGCATGCCGTGGTCGCGCAGGTACGCCTCCTCCATCACCCAGGCGTAGCGCATGGGGGTGTGGACATAGCACAGGTGGGGTTGCCCCGGGCGGGTGCGCACCCCCTTGGCCACGGCGTACGAGGCCGAGAGCACCAGGTCGTAGCCGCGCAGGTCGAGCCGCTCGATGGCCGCCGGGAACAGGGGCAGGTAGTGGCGGAAGTGGCGGCGTGCGAAGGGCAGATGCTGGATGAAGGTGGTGTGCGCCCGCCGACCGCCCAGCACCTCCTGCCGGGCCTGCGGCGAAAGGAAGTCCACCAGGGCGAACACGTCGGGGTCGAAGAGGTCCACCAGGGCCCGGGTGACGCGCTCGGCACCGCCCTGCACGGCAAGCCAGTCATGCACCAGGGCGATCCGCATGGGTCAACCGAAAAGCTCGGGGGCAAGGGCCTCCAGGGCACGACGGAGGGCGGCATCCTGGGCTTCCAGGGAGAAGCGGGCGCGGCATGCGGCGCCCCGTTGCACGAGCGTGGTGCGGAGCCGGGGATCGTCGGCGAGCCTCGTCATGGCGTGGGCCAAGGTAGCGGCATCCCCGGCAGGCACACGCAGCACGGCCTCGCCGTACACATCGCGGAACACGGCGATGTCGCTGGTGATCGCCGGACAGCCACAGGCCATGGCCTCCAGCACGGGCAGGCCGAAGCCTTCGTAGAGGCTGGGCATCACCAGGGCGGTGGCGCGGCGCATCAGGTCCCGCAGCGCGGCATCGTCCACGCGCCCCGTCCAGCTTTCGTTCGGACCGGGAGCATGGTGAGGCCGGGCGAAGACGCTGCCGGCACCGCCCACCACCACGGCCCGGGCCTGCGGGTGCTGTTCGCGCAGCAGGGCGAAGGCCCGCTGGAAGGTGGCCACGTCCTTGCGCGGATCGGCCGGTCCCACGAAGAGGAAGAACGGCGGTGCGTCCGGTGCGGCGGGCGGCGCGGGGTGCGCGGCCGCGGCGGGCGGTACCACGTGGATGCGGCCGGCCGTGCGGGGGAAGCACCCGGCGAGCTCCCCGGCCACGGTGCCGCTCACCGTGAGGATGCCGCGCACCCGGGGCAGCAAAGCGGGGATGAGCCAGCGGTACCACGCACCGAAGGGGCCGGTGAACCACTGCGGATGATGGTGCCACGCCAGGTCGTGCACCACAAGCACCTGGTCGCGCACGGACCATGGCCCCGTGTTGGCCGGGCCGATCAGCAGGTCGCCGCGCCGCAGCCGTGCGGGCAGCAGCAGCTGTTCCCAGGCATGGCCGGCGATCCCGTGCGCATGGCGGGTGGTGATGGTGCGCAACGGCAGGCCGGTGCGCGCCAGGGCGGCTTGCAGCTGCAGCGCGTAGCGCTCCACGCCGGTCACGGGCCGGTGCAGGCAGCGGCCGTTGAGCACCAGCGCCATGGTGGCCAAGGTAGCGTGGGGGGCGCGTGCGCCCGGCTAACTTGCGCGCCATGACCGCACCCGCCGTCCACGCCCCGTCCGGGCACCGCATCGCGTGGCCGCTGGTGCTGCAGGTGGCGTGGAAGAACGTGCGGCTGCGCTACAAGAGCTCGCTGCTCGGTTTCGCCTGGACCCTGCTGAACCCCGTGCTCTACCTGGCCATCTTCCTGTTCATCTTCAGCCGGGCCTTCGGGCAGGTGGACAACTACCCGGTGTTCGCGCTCACCGGCCTCATCCTGTGGACCTTCTTCGCCACCACCTCGGCGCATGTGCTGGGCGCACTGGTGGAGAACGCCAACGTGCTGAGGTCGCTGGCGGTGCCGCCCCTGGTGTTCCCGCTGGCGCAGCTCTTCGCGGGCCTCATCAACCTGCTGTTCTCGCTGCTGCCCTTCGCCCTGCTGCTGGCCGCGTTCGGCTGGCGCCCGCAACCGGTGCACCTGCTGGCCCTGCCCGCGCTGGCCCTCTTCGCGGTCTTCGTCTTCGGCGTCGCATTGGCCCTGTGCACGCTCAACGTCTTCTTCCGCGACATCGGCCTGCTGTGGAACGCGCTGCTTCCGGCGCTCTTCTACATCACGCCCATCGCCTATCCACCGGACCTGGTGCCGGCCGACCTGCGTTGGGTCGCCGGGCTCGACCCGCTGTACTGGTACATCGACCTCTTCCGCACCATCGTGTACCACGGACAGCTGCCCGACGCCGGCCGGATGGCGGTGGTGACCGTGCTGTCCTTGGCGGCGCTGGCGCTGGGCATGGTGGTGTATGGTTCCCTGCGCCGCGGGCTGGTGGCCAACTACTGAGATGAGCACCGCGCCCATGATCGAAGTGCGTGGCCTGCAGGCCGACTATCACGTGCAGCGCCATGGCTACCGGTCCATCAAGGAGTACCTGGTGTCCTTCGGCAGCAAGCGGCTGCTGGAGCGCAAGCGGGTCATCACCGGGATGGACCTCGACATAGCGGCCGGGGAGTGCTTCGGCATCGTAGGCCGCAACGGCAGCGGCAAGAGCACCCTGTTGCGCGTGCTCGCCGGCATCGTGGAGCCCACCGCCGGAACGGTCGTCGTGCGCGGCCGCGTGGCCCCCATGCTCGCGCTCGGGGTGGGCCTGGAGCCCGAGCTCGACGGCATCGAGAACGCCCGTCTTTGCGCGGCGCTGATGGGCGGCGACCGGCAGGCGATGCGCCGCACCGTGGAGCACGTGCGTGCCTTCGCCGGCCTCACCGAGGAGGACCTGCACATGCCGGTGAAGCGCTACAGCACGGGCATGATGGCCCGCCTGGGGTTCGCCATCGCCACCACGGACGACCCCGAGGTGCTGCTCATCGACGAGGTGCTCGCCGTGGGCGATGCGGCCTTCCAGCTCAAGTGCTACGAGCGCATCGCCGACCTCAAGCGCAAGGGCGGCACCATCGTGTTCGTGTCGCACGCCCTGGGCGAGGTGCAACGCCTCTGCGACCGCGCGGGCTGCATGGAGGGCGGGCGCCTGCTCAAGGTGGGCGGCACCCACGAGGTGGGCGTGTTCTACCACGGCCTGTTGGGCATCCCGGTGCAGGAATGATGGATCGGCACCACGACATCCCTGCGGAAGCACCGGGCATCGCGGTCGTGATCCCCTGCTACAACGACGGTGCCTTCCTGCGCGAGGCGCTCCACAGCGTGCACGCCTCCACCACGGCGCCCGCCGAACTGGTGGTGGTGGACGATGGTTCCGACGACCCGGCCACCAGGGCCGTGCTGGACGCGGTGCATGCGGAAGGCGTGCCGGTGGTGCGGCAGGAGCACCGGGGGTTGCCCGCGGCCCGCAACACCGGATGGCGCGCCACCAAGGCGCCGTTCGTGCTCTTCCTGGACGCCGACAACCGCGTGGCCCCGCACCTGGTCGCCCGGCTGGGCGAGGCCTTGATGCAGGGGCCGGAGGCCGATGTCCTCTTCACCGACCTGCGCACCTTCGGTGACCGCGAGGGGGTGGTGCACCAGCAGGTGCCCGCCCTGGCCGAGCTGCTGGCCGGCAACCGCATCGATGCATGTGCCGCGCTGCGGCGTGCGCTCCTGGAGCGCCTGGGCGGCTACGACGAGGCGCTGGTCGATGGCTACGAGGACTGGGAGCTCTGGGTGCGGGCCACTGCGGCGGGTGCGCGGTTCGTGCACATCCCGGAGCCGCTCTTCGACTACCGGGTGCGTGCGGGCTCCCTCGGCGCCCGTGCCGACGAACCCGGGCGGCGCGCACGCATCGTGCAGCATGTGGTGGACCGGCACGCCGCGCTCTTCGCGGCGAACGCCGGCGCCCTGACGGTGGAGATGCATCGCATCCAGGCCCACGACCGCGCCCTGCGCCACCGCCTCGAAGCGGCCGTGCAACAGGCCGGACGGGAAGCCGATGCCGCGCGGGAAGAGGCGGCGCGGGCGGCGGGGCAAGCAGCGCAGGCGCGCGCCCTGGCGGAGGAGGCCCGCACGGCGGCGGAGCGCGCACGCGCCGATGCCGACCGCGCCGAACACGAGGCCCGGGCGCTGGCCGCCGCGCACGACGGCCTGGCCGAGCGCGCGGCCGCCCTCGAGGCCGACAAGGAGCTCCTCGCCGCGGAGGCCCATCGCCTGGTGGGCGAAGTGGACAAGGCCCTGCAGGCGCTGTCCGCCCAGCGTGAGCACGGCCGGGCCCTGCAGGCGCTCATCGGCCAGTACGAGGCGCGGATCAAGGCGATCGAGGGCAGCCGGCTTTGGCGCCTGCGCCTGGCCTACCACAAAATGCTGGCGCTGCTGCGCACCTCGAGCGACACCTCGGGCCGGGGCTTCAAGTGGCTGCGGCGCGGCATCTTCCTGGTCTCGGGCAAGGGTCGCCGCATCCTCCGCAAGTTCCTGGCCAAGGTGTTCCGGTCGCTCTACCTGCTCACCGAGGAACGGCCGGTGCGCATCCTGGTGGGCGAGGAACAGCAGCAGCTCTTCGCCGTGCAGGGCGATCCCTATCACCAGTGGATGGCCCGCCACTTCGCCCGGCCCAGCGACCTGCGCGACCAGGCCGAGCACATCGAGGGCTTTGCCCACAGGCCGCTCATCAGCGTGGTGATGCCGGTGTACGACCCGCCGGTGCACCTGCTCGATGCCGCCATACGTTCGGTGATGGACCAGGTGTATCCGCACTGGGAGCTCTGCATCGCCGACGACCACAGCCCCAACGCCGAGGTGCGCCGCTGCCTGGAGCGCTGGATGAAGGAGGACGATCGCATCCGTGTCGTGTTCCGCAAGGAGAACGGTCACATCGCACGCGCGAGCAACAGCGCCCTGGAGCTGGCGCAGGGCACCTTCACGGCATTGATGGACCACGACGACCTGCTGGCCCCCGACGCCCTCTACCACGTGGTGAAGCGCCTGCAGCGCGCACCCGACCTGGACCTGGTGTACACGGACGAGGACAAGATCGACGAGCAGGGCCGGCACAGCGAGGCCCACTTCAAGCCGCAGTGGTGCCCGGACCACCTGCTCTCGCGCAACTACTTCGGCCACCTGGTGGTGCTGCGCACGACCCTGCTGCGCGAGGTGGGCGGGTTCCGGCCCGGCTTCGAGGGCAGCCAGGACTACGACCTGCTCCTGCGCGTCACCGAACGCACCGACCGCATCGCCCACATCCCGCGGGTGCTCTACCACTGGCGCATCCATGCGGGCAGCGCGGCGCGCAGCGAGGAGGTGAAGCCCTACGCTTACGACGCCGCCAAGCGCGCCCTCACCGAAGCGCTCGACCGCCGCGGCGAACCGGCCGAGGTGGGCTTCCTGGAGGGCTTCCGCGGCTACGGCATCCGCTTCACCGCACCGCTGAAGGGGAAGGTGAGCGTGCTGATCCCCACCAAGGACAAGGCCGAGGTGTTGGGCACCTGCCTGCGGTCCCTCTTCGCGCTCACCGATCATCCCGATCTGGAGGTCATCGTCGTCAGCAACAACAGCCGCGAGGGCGCGCTCTTCGAGCTGCTGGACGACATGGCCGCCCGCGAGCCCGAGCGCTTCCGCTGGTATCGCCACGATGTGCCGTTCAACTTCAGCGGGCTCATGAACTTCGGTGCGTCCAAGGCCACGGGCGACCACCTCTGCTACCTCAACAACGACACGGAGGTGATCCACGCGGACTGGCTGCGCACCATGCACAGCTGGAGCCAGCGGCCCTCCACCGGCGCGGTGGGCGTCAAGCTGCTGTACCCCAATGACACGATCCAGCATGCCGGCGTGGTGATCGGCCTGGGCGGCGTGGCCGGCCACACTTTCGTGGGCTACCACAAGGACGGGCCGGGCTACTTCAACTACATCAACACCATCAACAACTACAGCGCGGTGACGGCCGCGTGCATGATGGTGGAGCGGCGCAAGCTCGAGCGCATCGGCGGCTGGGAGGAGGCCTTCAGCGTGGAATACAACGATGTGGACCTCTGCCTCCGCCTGCGCGAGGCCGGCTACCACAACGTGTACCTGCCGCACGTCTCGCTCTACCACTTCGAGTCGCTCACTCGCGGCCACCCGCACATGACCAAGGAGAGCTACGAGCGGCACCTGCGCGAGGTGGCGCTGTTCCAGGAGCGCTGGCGCGGCTACGTGGACGACGACCCCTGCTACAACCCCAACCTGGGCCGCGGCGTGCACGACTGGCAGTTCGCGTTGTGAGGGGGCGAGCGCCGGCGCGCATCGGTGCCCAGCGGCGCCACCAGCGAGGACATCGACCTGGGGCGTTCCCGGCAGGGTGTTTACCTGCTGAAGCTCACCGGCCCCGAGGGGGTGTGTTACGAGCGAGTGGTGCTGCAGTAGCTTCGTAGGGTCATGCGGTGCACGGAAGGCACGGGGATGATCCGCTCCGGGATGCCGGGTCGGTACCACATCAGCTGGTTCCCCACCCGGATGGAGGCCGACACCGTCCTCCCCCTGGACACGGTGTGGACCTCCACCGGCACGGGCAACCTGCTGTTGGACCTTTCCACGGAACCCTTCGGGGACACGATCCCCTTCTTTGCGGATACGCTCCGTTCCGACTACGCATTCGTGATCAGCCTCGGCATTTTCCCCAAGAGCCTGATGCTCACCCAGACTGCCGAAGGGAGTGAGACCAACAGTGGTCTGGATTTCACGATGTACCCGAATCCCGCCCACGATGTGGTTTACCTGCGCTTTTTCGATGATGCGCCCAAGGATAACCGGGTCGTGGATGTTATGGGCAGGCGTATCCTGGAGCAAACAAGTATCACGAGAACCGTAATACAACTACCATTAGACGCTTTGGCCAAGGGCGTCTACTGGGTTCATGTAATCGATCATATGCATTGGAAAGTCAAAAAGATAGCAATACAATGAGGACAAAGCTACTTTTCATTATTCCATTCTTCAACGCAGTTAACCTGTATGGGCAAACGGGTTTTGAGAAACTACTTGATTGTACAGGATCATACAGAATGGACCTCGTCGAGCTCGCTAGCGGCAACATTTTGACCGGATTGACAAAATATCCAGGAATATCGCTGTTGGATCCGAATGCCAATTTAATTCATTCAAAATGCTTTTATGGAGATTCTGTCCTGGTGATGGGGTCCATTCAGCCTATCTCGCTTGATCGATTCTACTTTACCACGATCTACGTGAAGGACTCGTGTTCTTCCTTGGGTTCCACAACCATCCCTTTTGTCCTTCCGGCTATCGGTATTATGGATACACTTGGAAACATTCTGGAATTGCATCATTATTCGCTCAATGCCGGTTGTACTAACCCGCCCGGCGACCTTGTGGTGACGAATGACGGGGGCGCCATTACCTGGGGTCGGCAGGACTACTTCTTTGCATTGCGGGTGGACTCGAACCTGGACCCGGTGTGGGCCAAACACTTCAATCACCAAGGTGGTGTCCGGTTCTTTAAGGAACTGCCCGGAGGAGATTTGTTGGCCGGCTTCGATATGGATACTGCCGGGGCATGCGTGGCGCGGATGGACGCTGATGGCAATTTTATCTGGTGCAAGAGTTACATGCGCCCGTCTGGCGGAGTCCACGATGCGGTGGTCCAGTCGGACAGTGCATTCTACATCACTGGTTATTCGGGAACCACACCCTCCCAACTCTTCCTCATGAAACTGGACGGACAAGGCTCCGTGCAATGGTGCAAGGGTTATGAGTATGGGGCAGATGGTTGGTCCGCTTATCACCCCTCTCGGATCGATACCCTACCGGATGGTAGTTTCATCTTCTTGGCCACGTTAGGGGTGAACCAATTCCCCTACTTCGGTAATCCTTTCCTGATGAAAACGGACTTCAACGGCGACACGATATGGACGCGTTCGATGGAGGCTGCCGGATACAACTACTACACGCGCGACCTGCTCCTGTCCGCCGACGGAGGAATCCTTTTCAGCGGGGTCGTTTGGGGTGATCTGCCCGGTGCGAACAGTAGTATGCCGTACATCTTCAAGACCGATTCCCTCGGGCACTTCCCTTGCTTGGAACGCCACCAGCCGATCAGCGTGTGGAACCTCTTCCCCACCGACAGCAGCTTCACGCTCACCTCGGTGGACGGGGCCATCAAGCTGCCCGCCTATGCCAACGATACGGTGTTCGACCCGCTGGCGGTGTACGATGCCTGCCTGGTCACCTCGGTGGCGCAGCGCCCCACGGCGCACCCCGGGCATCGGCCGCGCATCCGCCCCAACCCAACCACCGGCCGCTTCACGGTAGAATTCCCCGATCCCCTCACGGTGGACAGCTTCTGGTCGCTGTACGATACCACGGGCAGGCTGCTCTTCCAACGGCCGCTGAAGCCGGGCCAGCAAAGCGAAGAGATCGACCTGTCAAGGTTCGGGAAGGGCACGTACGTGGTGCGCATCACCGGGCCGGAGGGGGTGTGCAACGAACGGGTGGTGGTGTCGCCGTAGGATGGGTGTGGGTCCGGAAGGGCAGCGTTCCGCTGGGTCCCCGTCCAGCAGCCCCTCACAGATCCTCCCGCAGCTTGTCGTGGCTCAGGTCGGTGATGAAGACCTCCAGCAGTTCCTGCACCACGATGTCGGGCTTCTCGCGGGTGACGATGTCGGGGATGAAGACCGGTGACCACACGTACACGCTGCGGCTGAAGTGCTCGCTGAGGTAGGGGATGAGGTACACGGCGAAGGAGTCGCGGAACATCAGCAGCTTGGGCGCTTCGGGGTCGGGACCCTGCTTGAACACCGTGCGAAACTTGAAGAAGGCCGAGGCGGGCAGCTCCTCCTCGGCCAGGTCGCGCGCGCGGAAGTCCTGCTTCGGCACCATCATGTAGGTCACGCGCGTAAGCTTGTCGTTGATGGCCATCTGCAGCGCCAGGTCGCCCTGGTCGTTGGTGTCGGGCTCCACGATGTAGTCCTCGGGCAGGCAGGGCGGACCCACTGCGGGATGGTCCCGGGCGATGCGTTCCATCAGCGTGCGGTAGCCCACGAAAGCACCCCAGGGGTTCCAGTGGATATCGGTGGTGTAATAGGGGTCGCGCACGGCGCGGGCCGCGCGCAGCGGTGCGCGCATGTCGATGAAGCTGACGCCGGTGCGTTCGTGCAGGGCGGCGATAAGCTGGTCGAGGCCGCTGGTGCGGCCGGGCAGCGGGGCGTACTTGTCCGGCAGCTTGTCCGGGTAGATGGTGCTGGCCATGGGCGCCACGGTGAGGTAGTAGCTGATGCCCTGTTCGGCCAGCCAGCGCCGCCGCTTCTCCAGGCGTTCACAGATCAACTGCAGCTCATTTTCGCTGAAGATGGGCAGGTTGCGGTACTGGTCCACCACGCCCTTGCGCATCAGGAAGAGGTGGCCGTCCTTGCCGAAGACCACGTTGTCCGGCAGGGGCGAAGCGCGCAGCACGTAGGTGTGGAAGAGGGCGTTCCAGCGGAAGAGCAGCTTTCGGAAGCCGAAGTGGTCGCCGAAGTACTTGGTGTATTTCGCCGGGAACTGTTGCAGGCTGTGCATGCGGGCCAGCGGCTTTTCGGCGAGCGGGCGCTTTTCGGTGTCCTCCAGGTAGGGCTCGATGGGCAGCCAGTCGGCGAGCAGGGGCAGCCAGAGCAGCAGGATGAAGGTGCCGGCGAGCACGGCATGGACGGGGCGGGCGTCGTGGGCGGCCCGGTCGAGCGACGGGGAACGCCACGCGCCCAGCAGGGCGAAGAGACCGGTGATGAGGCCGATGCAAAGCGGCATCGGCCCGTTGCCCGAACGCTCCTGGAGGTCCTCCACCCGCGTGCGCAGGTCGGTGTCGCAGAACAGGAAGGGGTCGTTGCCGCTGAAGACCAGCCGCAGCCCGCGCGGGGTCTTCTCCTTGATGCGCACCTGCTCGTTGGTGCCGAACAGGTCGAAGAGCTCGGCGCTGGTGAAGGTGCTGCGCTCGTCGTTGCAGCGCAGGGTCATGCTGCGGATGAGCAGGCTGTCCTGCCGGTTGCCGGGGTCGAAGCGGAGGAACCCGAAGGCCGTGTCGGCGGGCATGCGGAAGCTCACCAGCTGGGGGCGCGGCGATCCGCTGAGCGGCGTGTTCACATAGAAGCCTTCCTTGAAGGCCCCGGGCTTTTGGGCATGGAACACCTGGAAGTTGTCGCGGTGGGTGGCCACCAGGTCGAACTCCACATGCACCGCACGGTCCTTGAAGTGGATGGCGTTGGCCAGGCCCATGGCGAGCGCACCGGAGGCGATGCCGATGAGCAGGGCCAGGCGCTTGCGGCGCGCGGGAACGCGGGCGTGCGGCGGTGCAGGGGCGTGCGTGCGCCCGGGCGGGCCGGGATGGCGGGGGCGGAGCAGCAGCCCGAGCAGCAGGAAGGCGAGCGCGCCGACGACGGTGGCGAGCGCGAAGGGACGGATCACCGGGCGCACCGGGTCCATGGCCTCCGCGGTGAGGGCCGCGATGTCGCGCGTGGTGCTGAGGTAGGGATCGCCGCCGGTGGCCACCAGGCGGATGGCCTCGCGCAGGGTGTCCACGCTGAAGGGCTTGAGCTCGTGCGTGGGGGCGAAGAGCTCGGCGATGCGGTCGGGGCCCAGGCGCACGGTGCGGTAGGGGCCGCGCAGCACCACGGCGTGCAGCAGCTGTTCGGTGGCGGCGGTGGCGGGGTCGATGCGCAGGCCCTGCACGCGTGTCACCTCCGCCGGCAGGGTGAAAGTGATGCGCTGGCGGGCGGCATCGGCCCCGACCTCGGCGGTGCAGGTGCGGGCGGCATCGTAGGCGTAGGCGCTGTCGTCCCAGAACAGGGCGTAGGTGTCCGCGTAGGTGGTGGTCACCTCCAGTTCCACGCGCAGGCCGTGGGCGGCGGGCCGCACCCGCAGGGCCCACCAGGCGGCGAAGAACGCCAGGCAGGCGCCCAGCAGGGGCAACCAGAGGCGGCGCACGGCGGGGTCCATGGTTCAGAAACGGAAGTAGATGAAGGGGCTGTAGGTGGTGCTGGCCACGGCCATGGCCACGCCGAGGAACAGGACCAGCAGGCCGATGCACTCGGCCAGGCCGCGCAGGCCGGTGGGGAAGTGGGGCTCGGTGCGGCGCAGGCCCACCAGGCGGCCCAGCATCGCATGCACGTCAAGGGCGCCGAGCACGCCGACGGCCAGCGCCACCAGGGTGGTGTTGGTGACGAAGAGGGCCGGCGGGTTCAGCACGGGATCGCCCGGGATGGCGCCCACCATGGCCAGGATGGTGTGCCAGCCTTCGGTGAGGTCGGTGATGCGGAAGAAGACCCAGGCCATCAGCACCACGAGCAGGGTGTAGAGGTGGCCCACGGCGCGGGGGGCGCGTTCGAGCAGGCGGCCCAGGCCGGCGCGTTCGGCCACCAGGAAGAGACCGTGCACCAGGCCCCACACCACGAAGTTCCAGCTGGCGCCGTGCCACAGGCCGGTGAGCAGGAACACGATGAAGAGGTTCAGGTAGGTGCGCGCCGCACCGCCGCGGCTGCCGCCCAGGGGGATGTACAGGTAGTCGCGGAACCAGGTGCTGAGGCTGATGTGCCAGCGGCGCCAGAACTCGCGCAGCGAGCGGGCGATGTAGGGGCGGTCGAAGTTCTCCAGGAACTCGAAGCCGAGCATGCGGCCCAGGCCGATGGCCATGTCGCTGTAACCGCTGAAATCGAAGTAGATCTGCACGGCGTAGGCCACGGTGCCGAGCCAGGCGGTGGCCATGGGCAGTGCGTCCGGTGGCACGGCGAAGACCCCGTCGGCGATGCGGGCGCAATGGTCGGCGATGAGCACCTTCTTGGCCAGGCCCACGACGAAGCGCCGCACGCCGCTGGCAAAGCCCGGCAGGGTGGTGGTGCGCGCGGCGATCTGGCGGGCCACGTCCTGGTAGCGCACGATGGGGCCGGCGATCAGCTGGGGGAAGAGGCTGATGTAGAGCGCCAGGGGGCCGGGCCGCTGCTGCACCTCGGCCGTGCCGCGGTACACATCGATGGCGTAGCTCATGCCCTGGAAGATGAAGAACGAGATGCCGATGGGCAGGTGCACCGGGGCCAGTTCCACCGGGGCCAGGCCGAAGCCGGCCGTCACCGCGTTGAAGCTGTCCACCAGGAAGTTGGCGTACTTGAAGGCGACCAGCGTGGCCAGGTTGAGGGCGACGGCGATGCCCACCCACAGCCGCGGACGTACGCCGCGATCGATGGCCAGGCCGCACAGATGGTTCACCAGCACGGTGGCCAGCATCAGCAGCACGTAGGCGCCCTCGCCCCAGGCATAGAACAGCAGGCTGGCCAGCAGCAGCACGGTGTTCTGACCGCGTCGGCCGATGAGCCACACGGCCAGGAGCGTCAGCGGCAGGAAGAGGAAAAGGAATACCGGCGAGCTGAAGACCATGGAGGCGGGCGGCTAATGTAGGCCGGTGCCGCCAGTGCGCAGAAGGCCCCGGAACACGCCCGGGCACGGGGGGTCAGCCGCGTTGGAAAACGGCGTCAGGGTCCTTGAAGGCCTTGAACTCGATGGCGTGGCCGTCGGGGTCCTCGATGAAGAGGCTCACCTGTTCGCCCACCTCGCCCTTCATCACGGTGCGCGGCTCGATGAAGAAGGGATGGCCCACCTTCTTGAGCTTGTCGCGCAGTTTTTTCCAGTCGGCCATGCCCAGCACGATGCCCCAATGGTCGCCGGGCACGTTGGACTTGGGGTTGTAGATGCGCGCGGTGCGGATCAGCTTGGGCACTTCCTGGATGGTGAGCTGGTGGCCGAAGAAGTCGTAGTCCACCCAGCTGTCGGCGCTGCGGCCCTCCTTGCATCCGAGGAAGCGGCCGTAGAAGGCTTTGATGCGCTTGAGGTCGGTGGTGACGAAGGCGAGGTGGAAGGTCCCGTTCATCGTGTGGGCCAGGGGTACGGCAGCCCGAAGGTAAGGCGGGGATGCCGCAAGGAGCGGCCTGCGGGCGGTCAGTCCTCGTCGTCCTCGTCGTCGCCGGCGTCCTCATCCCCGCCGTCGTCGCCGTCCTCCTCGTCGTCCTCGTCCCCGTCGCCGTCCTCCTCGTCGGTGTCGTCCTTGGCGTCGTCGTCGGCGCCTTCCAGGCCTTCACCGTCCATGTCCTCGGCCCCTTGGGCGGCGCCTTCGTCCTGGTCGAGGAACTCCTCGATCTCGGCGCGGCTCTCGGGGTTGATCTTGATGAGGTAGATGGCCTGGGCGGTGCGCAGTTCGATCACGCGCAGGGTCTCGCCCTTGGCCGTGCTGATGGCACGGATGTGCGAGTTGTCGATGCCGTCGGGATACTGCTCCTGCAGCTTCTCGCGCAGCTCGTCGGTGAGGGTGTTGAAGGAGCGGATCAGGCGTTGCATGGGGTGCTCACATGTCCAGGATGTAGGCGAAGATCAGCGGCGCCACAATAGTAGCATCACTTTCGATGATGAACTTGGGGGTGTCGATGTCGAGCTTGCCCCAGGTGATCTTTTCGTTGGGCACGGCACCGCTGTAGCTTCCGTAGCTGGTGGTGCTGTCGCTGATCTGGCAGAAGTAGCTCCAGAAGGGCACCTCTTCGCGCTGGAGGTCCTGGTGGAGCATGGGCACCACGCAGATGGGGAAATCGCCGGCGATGCCGCCCCCGATCTGGAAGAAGCCGATGCCCTCGCGCCCGGCCTCGCGGGTGTACCAGTCGGCCAGCCAGATCATATACTCGATGCCGCTCTTCATCATGGAGGGCTTGCAGTCGCCCGTGATGCAGTGGCCGGCGAAGATGTTGCCCAGGGTGCTGTCCTCCCAGCCGGGGCAGATGATGGGCAGGTTGCGTTCGGCGGCGGCCACCATCCAGCTGTCCTTCGGGTCGATCTGATAGTACTGCCGGAGGACGCCGGAGTTGAGCATGGCGTAGAAGTACTCGTGCGGGAAGCGCCGGTCGCCGGCCTTGTCGTCGGCGGTCCACAGGTCCAGCACATGCTTTTCCAGCCGGCGGAAGGCCTCGTGCTCGGGGATGCAGGTGTCGGTCACGCGGTTCATGCCGCGGTCCAGCAGGTCGCGCTCCTGCCGGGGGGTGAGGTCGCGGTAGTGGGGGATGCGCTCGTAGTGGTCGTGGGCCACCAGGTTCATCACGTCCTCCTCCAGGTTGGCGCCGGTGCAGCTGATGATGTCGACCTGCCCCCGGCGGATCATCTCGGCGAGGATCTTGCCCAGCTCACCGGTGCTCATGGCACCGGCCATGGACACGAGCATCTTGCGTCCGGCGGCCTTGTGGGCCTTGTAGGCCTTGGCGGCGTCCACCAGGGCGGCGGCGTTGAAATGCAGGAAGTGCTTCTCCAGGAAGGCGGAGATGGGGCGTGCGCTCATCAGGGGGGTGTTGTGGAAGGCTCCCGTCGGGAGGGAGCGACGGGGCGAAAGATAGACGTGGGGCGATGTCCGTGGAAGGGGGCGGCGGTACGGGGGTGTTCACTTGCGCACGGCCTCCTCCTGGGGCAGGTAGCCCAACAGCTGAAGCATGCGCTCGGCGCTCTGTTCGGGGGCGAAGAGGCGGTCGGTGAGGGTGCCGTCCGGGGTGCGGTCCAGCAGCACGTGCTTGGGCTTGGGGATCAGGCAGTGCTGGATGCCGCCATAACCGCCCAGGGTGTCCTGGTAGGCCCCGGTGTTGAAGAAGCCGATGTACTGGCGGCGGTCCTCCCGGAAACGCGGCAGGTAGATGGCGTTGATGTGCTGCTCGCTGTTGTAGTAGTCGTCGCTGTCGCAGGTCATGCCGCCCAGAAAGACGCGCTCGTACTCGTCGTTCCAGTTGTTCACCGGCAGCATGATGAAGCGTTTGCTGATGGCCCAGGTGTCGGGCAGGGTGGTCATGAAGCTGCCGTCGATCATGTTCCAGCGCTCCTTCTCGTTCTGCTTCTTCTGGTGCACGATGCTGAAGAAGGTGGCGCCGCTGTCGCTCACGGTGAAGCTGCCGAACTCGCTGAAGATGTGCGGTTCGCGCACCTTGTTCTCGGCGCAGATGTCCTTGATGCGGCCGGTGATCTCGCCGATCATGTAGTCCAGGTCGAAGCTGAAGTTGAAACTGTTCTTGATGGGCAGGCCGCCGCCGATGTCCAGGGTGTCCAGCGTGGGGCAGAGCTTCTTGAGGTCGCAGTACACGTTGACGCACTTGCTCAGCTCGTTCCAGTAGTAGGCCGTGTCGGTGATGCCGGTGTTGATGAAGAAGTGCATCAGCTTGAGGCGGAACTTGCGCTGGCGGCTGACGTTGCGCATGTAGAAGGGGATGATGTCCTTGTAGCCGATGCCCAGGCGGCTGGTGTAGAACTCGAACTTGGGGGCCTCCTCGGCGGCGATGCGGATGCCGATGTCGCAGGTGCCGGCGATCACCTCGTCCAGCTGGTAGATCTCGGCCATGTTGTCGATGATGGGCATCACACGCACGCCGGCGTTGGCCAGGCGGCCGATGTTGCGGATGTAGCGTTCGTCCTTGAAGCCGTTGCACAGGATGATGGCGTCCTTGGGCATGCGGCCGCGTTCGAGCAGCAGCTCGATCATCTCCAGGTCATAGGCGCTGCTGGTCTCCAGGGTCACGCCCTTGTCCAGCACGCGGTCGATGATGTAGCTGAAGTGGTTGCTCTTGGTGCAGTAGAAGTAGGTGTACTCGCCCTGGTAGCCGTGCTCGCGGAAGGCCTTGGCGAAGCTGGCGCGGGCCAGGTCGATCTTCTCGCCGATCTTGGGCAGGTAGGTCACCCGCATGGGCGTGCCGTAGCGTTCCAGCAGGGGCACCAGGTCCACGCCGTTCCACAGGAGGCGGTCGCCTTCCAGGCCGAACTCGTCCTTCGGGAAGTCGAAGGTCTGCTCGATGAGGTCGATGTAGCGGGTCTTCATGCGCGGGGTGTGCGGATGGACGGGGTGGGACGGAGGCCTGGGGCCGTGCGCGGGACGTGCCGGTGCGCGGGACGGGATGCGTCCGGAACGGGCGGTGAGGCGTGCACGGGAGCGGCTGGTGAGGGCCGGAGGGGCACGCGCGCGTTCATCAGCGGAAAGCGGTGGCGGGCGTTCCCTGCGGCACGGGGGCCGCACCGCCCATGGCGATGAGCAGGGCCGACCAGGTCTGGTCGCAGAGGCCGGTGGCGCGCTTGGTCATGGGCGGGTGGCGCAAAAGTAGCGGCCCCGGGAGTTGGTGGGAGGGGCGGACGCAAAAACCGCGGCCCGGGGGTGGGGGCGGTCCCCACCGCTTCACAGCCACCGTTTCCGGCGGAACCAAAGGAGCATGCCGATGGCGATCGCCGCCATCAGCCCCATCACGGCGAAGTAGCCATACCGCCAGCGGAGCTCCGGCATGTGGTCGAAGTTCATCCCGTAGATGCCCACGATGAAGGTGAGCGGGATGAAGATGGTGCTGATGATGGTGAGCAGCTTGATGACCTGGCCCATGCGGAGGTTGACCCCGGCGTGATAGGTGTTCTCCAGGCTGGCGAGCATGTCGCGGAAGGTGCCGATGGTCTCGGCGATGTACACGGTGTGGTCCTGCAGGTCGTTGATGTAGCGGCGGGTGCTTTCGGCGATCAGGGGGCTTTGCAGCGTGTTGAGGCGGCCGGCCAGTTCGCGCGCGGGGGTGACGTGCCGGTTCACGGTGATCAACAGGCCGCGCAGTTCCTGGAGGCTGAGGAGGTCCTCGTTGCCGGGCCGCACGGTCACCTTGCGCTCCAGGCGTTCGATGCGGCGGCCCAGTTCCTCCACCACCAGGAAGTAGTTGTCCACGATGACGTCCAGCAGGGAGTACAGCAGGTAATCGGCACCGCTCTTGCGCACGCGGCCGAGCTTGTGGCGGATGCGCTCGCGGATGGGGTCCAGCACGTCGCCGGGCCGTTCCTGGAAGCTGATCACATGCCCCCGGCCGAGCACCAGGCTCACCTGCTCCACGTCGATGGAGCCGGTGTCCGGGTCCAGGGCCAGCATCTTCATCACCACGAAGAGGTCGTCGCGGTATTCCTCGAGCTTCGGGCGCTGGTCCGTGTTGAGCACGTCCTCCAGCAGCAGGGGGTGCAGACCGAAGCGATCGCCCACGGCGCTCACCATGCGCCCGTCGTTCAGGCCGTCCAGGTCCACCCAGCACACCATGCCGGGGGGCGGCGGCAGTTGCAGCGCCATGAGGTCGGGCGCCATCGTCTCCGAATAGGTGTCGCTGTCGTACACGAAGGCGCGCAGCGTGCCCTGCTCGGCAGCGTCGCCGGCCACCTGCACCAGGGATCCCGGCGGCAGGCCCGCCTTGCCGGCCCGGCTATGCACACGCTTGACGTCCATCGGCGGCAGGGCCGGCGCCCTCGTTGCTGTGCACCGCAAGGCGGTGCTGGTGTGTGATCGCGATGCGCAGGGCGTCGGGGTCGACAGCGAGGACCGGATGGCGGCCGTGATGCATCGGGTGTACGGCGTCGGCGTGCATCGGGCGTGCGTGGAGCCTGTTCGCCGGTGGGTCGGTCGGGTTGCCGCCGCGTACAGCGACCTGCAAGGTAGCGCCCATCCCGGAGCTCAACCACCGGGACGTGGCCAGGCCCGGTGCATGGAAGGTCATCTCATTGCGGGACCGGGGCATGGCCGGGGGCGGTTCGGGTGAGGTCGGTCTGGACGATCCTGCGGATGGGCATCGCGAAGGGGATGCCCTGCTGAAGGAAGACCTCGAGCACGGCATGGTTCAGGTCGTAGTGCATGCGGCGTGCGGTCACGGGGTCCTTGGCCCACACGTACATCCGCAGTGTGATGGCCCCCTCGTTGATCCGCACCAGGCGCACGGTGATCGGCTCGTTGGGGTCCTCCATGTTGGTGGTCGTGGGGCTGGGGATGCGGTCGGGGTGCAGCATGGCCTGACGCTGCATCATGGCCATGGCCTTGTTCACATCGGCGTGCAGGGCCAGTTCGAACTCGACGAACTCGCAGGTGCTCTCGTCGCGGATGCTGCTGTTGACGATGCGGTCCTCGCTGAGGATGGAGTTGGGGATCACCAACCGGCGGTTCTCGAAGGTGAGGATGGTGGTGTGCCGCAGGTTGATGTCCTCCACGGTGCCGAAGATGCCGGCCTCCCCGGCCTGGATCATGTCGCCCACGCGGAAGGGTTTGAAGGCCACGATGAAGACCCCGCTGATGATGTCGCTCAACGCCTTCTGCGCGGCAAAGCCGATCACCACCGCCAGGATGCCCGCGCCGGCGAAGAAGGTGAAAGCCATGGCGCGCAGTGAGGGGATCACGTAGATGATGGCGATCAGCGCCAGGATCACCATCAGGGTGCGCACCCCGTTGCGGAAGAAGCGGTAGCGCGTCATCTCCTCGCGCCCCTGCTCCTTGGAACGCTTGTAGGCGCGACGCAGCCCGAAGTAGATGAGCCGCTCCACGAACCAGGCCGCGAACAGGATGGCGGCGATCTTCAGCACCACCAGCAGGTCCATGCCCAGGCTGCGCAGGAATTGCTCGAACCTCCCGACCTCTTCGTCCATGTGCGGTTGCCAGGGCGAACTTAGACCGGCCGGCACGCCGGGCATCGCCCGGGCCGAAAAGCGATCAACGATCGGCCGTGCATGGCCACCGCCCGGGATGCGGGATCAGGCATCCGCCAGGGAGCTCCGCAGTTCGGCCCCCCCGGCGAACTCGCGGGGTTCCCGCCCGCGGCGGAACACCCGCATGCCCCGGCCCTCCACCACGAGCCGTTCGCCTTCCACCCGGAGCAGCGTGCCTTCCCGCAGGCCCGCCACCACGCTCCGGGGGTTGAGGGCCAGGAATTCCTCGATGCGCTGGTCGCGGGTCTCCCCGCCGTGGCCTTCGAGCCGTGCTTCGGTGTAGTGCGGGTTGATCTGGAAGGGCACCAGGTCGAGGGCGCGCAGGCTCGGCGGCTCGGTGATGGGCATGTCGTTGGTGGTCATGATCGAGGGGCAGGCCACGTTGCTGCCGGCGCTCCAGCCCACGAAAGGCACCCCCGCCACCACCCGCGCACGGATGGCCCGCACCAGGTCGTGCTTGTACAGCATGCGCAGCAGCTGGAAGGTGTTGCCGCCACCGATCATCACGGCTTCGGCATCGGCCAGGGCCTTCACCGGGTCCGCCTGGGCGTGCAGGCCGATGAGCTCGTGCCCCATGGCCCCGAGCACTTCACGCACCCGCCCGGCGTATTCGTCCAGCCCCATCGTCACCGCCGCGAAGGGCACGAAGGCGATGCGCTTGCCCGGACCGAGGAAAGCTTCCAGGTGCGCCCGGGGCCAGCCCAGGAACGGCTCGCCCGGCAGGGTGGAATTGGACAGCAGCAGCAATTGCATGGCGTGGTGTTGAAGCCCCCAAGGTACTCAGGCCCCGAGGATGCCCTTCGCCCCGCCGACCCGGCTGCGGGACGAACGGTGTGATCCACCCGGGCACGCCGGCAGGACGAAATGCGCTGTCCCGGACCTGGCCGTGCCGCCCCGGCCATCGCGACCTTGGTTTCTTTGCGCCCGATGAGGACGCATGCTGCGACCGGTGACAGGCTCTGGAGCCGGGACCTCCTCCTGGCGGTCCTCAGCTATTTCCTGGTGGCCTGCGCCTTCAGCCTGCTGATGCCCACCCTTCCCCTGTTCCTGTCGAAGGAGCTGGAGGTGGAACCCACGCACGTGGGGGTGGTCCTGTCCTCCTACGTGCTGGCCCTGCTGCTGGTGCGCCCCTTCAGCGGTTACCTGGTGGACCGCTTCCCCCGCAAGCGCATGCTGCTGCTCACCACGTTGCTGTTCGTGCTCACCTTCGCCGGCTACCTCTTCGCCGTCACGACCGGGTTCTTCGTCGCGGTGCGTTTTGTGCACGGCCTGTTCTGGGGGCTTTCCACCGTGGCGGCCAACACGGTGGCCATCGACATCATCCCCTCGGCGCGGCGGGCGGAAGGCATCGGCTGGTTCGGGGTGGGCATGAACCTGGCCATGGCCACGGCGCCCTACCTCGGTGTGACGATCTACGAGGAGCACGGCTTCCCCATGCTCATCGGCGCCACCCTGGCCATGGGCCTGCTCTCCGTGGCGGTCATCCCGTTCATCCGGGTGGCACCAAGGCCGTGCCCGGTGGTGCGTGCCCCCATCTCGCTGGACCGTTTCATCCTGGTGAAGGCGTTGCCGGTGCTTTTCAGCCAGGTGTTCGTGGCCTTCGGCTGGGGCACGCTGGTGGCCTTTGCGGTGCTTTACGCCGGTGAGCAGGGCCTTGCCAACGCCGGCATCTTCTTCCTGTTCCTGGCCGGCGGCGTGGTCCTGTCCCGCGTCACCTCGGGCAGGTTGGTGGACCGCGGCCACGTGCATGGGCTCATGGCGGCGTCCATGGCGATGATCGCCGGAGGCTTCTTCACCTTCGGCCTGTTCCCCGGCATGCGCATGTTCTGCCTCTCGGCCGCCGTGATCGGCCTGGGCTACGGCACGCTGTTCCCCGCACTGCAGACCATCTACGTGAACATGGCACCCGCCTCGCAGCGCGGTACGGCCAACGCCACCTACCTCACCGGCTTTGACCTTGGCATCGGTGCGGGCATGCTCCTGGGCGCCAACCTCGCCGAGCACCACGGTTATGCGCGGATGTACCTCGCCACCGGCGTGCTGGCCCTGGTGGCGTTGGTCATCTACTGGACCATCTCACGCCGGGTGTACGAAAGGCATCGGATGGACCCCGGGGCCGGTCCTGGCGCGATGTCGGCCTGAGGGTGGTGACGGAATACCGGGACGGGGGACAGGCGCCGCACCTTACGGGGTCGGGGTACTGCCGATGATCCCGAGGCGGTCCGCGGTCGTCGGCAGCGTGGCGTCGAAGGCATGCGTCCCCGGCCGGTCGGTCGCGGTCCCGGCGTTGCCGGAGGCTCCGGCGATCGGGGTGCGCCCGCGGCGCTGGCGGTCATGCCGTCCCTTGCGGGTGTAATACCAGGTGAAGAAAACGAAGATGCCCAGGATGAGGCTGTTCTCCGGCCAATGCTCCAGCGGATGCACCCAGATCTCCTTGAACAGCCCCCAGCGGCCCATCACTTCCACGAAGTTCCAGAAGATCACCACCGTGGGGACGGCATAACGAACGGCGTGATCGAAGGCTTTGATGCGGAGCAGCTTGCCGAAGAGGTGCACGCTCCAGGCCAGCGAGCCGAACGCCACGACCCAGGTGGCCGGATGACGGTCCCCGGCGATCTGCTCGTCGTAGCACAGCAGCAGCACCAGGTAGAAGGTCCAGATGAGCATGATCATCTCCAGGAAGGCGATCAGGGCCAGCGGGCGGTGCGGTGCGGAGGTCGGAGGCGCCGGGCAGTTCACGCTGGAGCGTTTCTGGATCCAGGCGAAGAAGGGGCAGCGGGTGTAGCTGAAAAGGAAGACCAGGGTCATGGCGCCCAGCAGGCCCAGGGAGCTCACCATCACCAGGTACTCCGGCTTGGTGGCCACCTCCCCGTTCTCCATCAGGGGTTGCACGCTGAGCTTCTGGGCGATCCACACGAAGCTGAACTCCACCCAGCCGGTCCAGGTGAGCACGCCGCCCAGGGCGCCGAGCAGGGTGGCGTAGAGGTCGCGCATGGGCCGTGCCACGCCCCACCAGAGCAGGCCCATGCCCAGGGCGCCCACCACGGCCGCACTGGGCAGCATGGCCGCACCGAACAGGTGCTCCACCAGCACCATCAACGCATGCCCCAGGGGCATCAGCAACAGCACGATCACAAAGGCCAGGATCCCCGTACCCCCGCGCTGCATCCAACTTCCATGAACTGACGTTCCCATGACGGTGCAAAGCAACCCGACTGTTCAGCGGCCGGCAATACCCCGATCATGGTAAACGATCGGCGCAGGGGCAGGAGCGCCGGGGATCACGGTGCCTCCACGACCTGCTCGATCTCGATGCGGCGTTCGCGGGCGGCCCCCAGGCCGTACACCGAATGCCGCAGGTCGTCCAGGCGGTCGCTCACACCCGCGTCCGCGCGGCTTTTGCCGTAAGGCAGTTTCACGATGCGGAGCCTGCCGCCGTTGGGCGCGGTGCCTTCCAGGTACGGCAGCAATGCGCCATGGTCCGTGCGCTCCAGGTGATGCACCAGGCTTTCGATGCGCCGCAGCGAGAGGTTCCTGTTGTAGTCGCTGCGGGCCAGGGGGCTGGCGAAGCCGCGCACCTGCAGCTCGATCCGCTGCCCCTCGTCCAGGGCCTGCTTCAGCAGCACGATGAAGGCGTTTAGCTGGGCGTGGCCCCGGTCCACTTCATCGGCGAAGAAACGCTCCAGCCGTGCGATGCCGCTGGTGTCCGGTTGCCAGGCCTTGCGGTATTCGGGGTAGAGGGCCGCATAGGCATGGTAGGTACGTCCATAATCGGCCGTGGTGATCGTGTCCCAACTGCGCGGGTCCGGTTCGTCGTTGTGGAAGTAAAGGCGGATCGGCAGCTTCTCGCGCAGCGAGGTGAGGCGCCGCTCGGCCGTCGTGTCGGCGATCGCCGTGCCCATACTGTCCGGCGGTGGCAGGCCGGGCGCAGGCGGCACCGGCAGCTGGAACCGGTAGATGTCGCTGCAGCAGGTCTCGCCCTTCCGCGCCAGCGAACCGGCGCGGTTGCTGCTCAGGAAACCGGCGCCCGTACGGCCGTCCACCACGGGGTACAGGTCGTTCGCCGGACTGTTCATCGGCACACCGGCGTGTCTCGGGGCGCCGAAGGCTTCGTGCTCCAGCGTGCTGGTGAAGATGTCGTGGCCCCCGATGCCGGGCAGATGGTCGGAACTGAAGTACAAGGTGCCGCTGACCGCATCGAAAAAGGGACAGCACTCGTTCCCCACGGTGTTCACCGTGCCCGGCAGCGGACGCAGGTCCCGCACCGCGTGGCCTTCCAGCCGACCCCACCACAGGTCCATGCCGCCCTTGCCGCCGGCCCGGTCGCTGGCGAGCAGGAGGCGTTCGATCCCGTCCACACGGGCCACCATGGGCTGGGTGTGGCGGCCTTCCGGACCGAGGCCTTCCAGCGGAAGCAGCGCGCCGGTGGCCAGGTCCTGCACCACGATGCCGCATGTGCCGTTCGCGCACCTGGTGAAAAGGAAGCGGCGTCCGTCCAGGGTCCAGGTGCCGTTCGCGCGGTCCTCGCCGGGCACGCTGTCCGGATAGTGCTGCGGCGGCCCCCAGCCATCGCCGACGGGACCGCTGCGGTAGATCGCCACGTGGTAGGCGGCGGTGTCCACCACGGCGTTGTCCTTGTCCAGTTCGCCCCGCAACGAGCTCATCACCAGGGCGCCGGTGCTGTCCGGTCGCGCCGCGAACTCGCTGGCGTAACTGTTCAGTGGTTCGGGCAGATGCTCCAGTGTGATCGTGCCCGTGACACCTGCGAGGCTGTCGGCCAGCGCGCAGCCACGGATGGCGTTGACGGCACGCTCGGCGGTGGGCGAGCCCTTGTCCTTCTCCTTCTGCAGCACCTTGCGCCAGGTGGCGAGGGCGCCGGCCCGGTCGCCGGCGCAGAGCTGCATCTCACCCAGCCAGCGCAGCGCCTCCGGGTACTGCCGCCCAATGTCCTTGCGGTACACGCGCTCGTAGAGGGCCGCGGCCTCGGGGTACTGGTCGCTCAGGCGGCAGGCCTCGGCCTGCTTCCATTGCAGCACCATGCGGCCGGGATCGCGCTGCAGGGCTTCGCCATAGAACCGAGAGGCGCCGTAATGGTCGCCACGGGCGAAGGCGGCATCGCCCCAGGCGGTCCATTGCGCCAGCCCCTGTGCCGCGCACGCTGCGGGCGGCCAGAGCAGGAGGAGCGTGGCGAGGTGCTTCATCATAGCTGGTGCGGGCAGGCTTTGAAGCGGGCCGGCACGGCCGGCTTGCGCCGGAACACGCGGCCCACGGTCACCTCGAAACCGCCGCGGTTGCGGCTGGCGGGCACCAGGTCGCTGGTGTTGATGTCGTAGCTCAGGCCCGCGGTCCATTGGTCGTACTCCAGCCCGGCGTACACCGTGCCCGCATCGGCCATGCGGAAGCTTCCGCCAAGGCGCACGGCCCGCAGGGTGCCGTAGCGGTCCACCAGGATGTAGCGTACCAGCGCCCCCAGCAGCAGCTCGCGGAACCTGCCCTGGGCCATGTACTGCACGGTGGGCAGCAGGTCCAGCGCGGTGCTCAACGGCAGCTGGCCGGTGAGGTGGAAGGTGGTGCGCAGGTCGAGCGGTTCGGGGGGGCTGCCCAGGAAGCCGATGCGGGGCCGCGTGAGGTTGAACAGGCCCAGCCCCGCCTGCACCTGCTGGCGCGGCGCCACGCGGAAACGGTAGGCCACCCCGGCATGAAGGTCCGGATGCACGAGCGAGGCGCGTTGGAACTCCTCGTTGGTGGCCATCGTGGGGTCGTGGTAGAAACCGTTGTACTGGGCGTCGAAGCTCAGCTGGTCGTCGTTCAGGCTCAGGGCCGTGAACCCCACCTGCACACCCGCGGTCACCGCATGCCGGCCCTGGCCCGGGGAGAGCGTCCAACTGGGGCCTGCGGCCAGCTGGAAGGTGTTCAGCCGCGAATCACCCGCCTTGTCGTTGAAGAGCCAGAGCCCCAGGCCCAGGCCTTGTGTGCCGAAGGCGTTGGACGCGTCGTAGCCCAGGCCGAAGGTGCGGTAGGGACGCGTCACTGCACGCCACTGCTGACGGAACACGGCATGTACACGGTGGTCGCCGTCGAAGGCGCCCATCAGCCCGGGGTTGGTGGCCAGCGGGGTGTGGAAGAACTGCGTGAAGTGGATGTCCTGGGCACCCACGCCTCCGGCCACCATGGACCACAGGGCGGCGAGGAGCAGGGGGCGGGAGCGGCGCATCGGATCAGCGGATCACGGTGACATTGCCCTTCTTGAACAGTTCCTGCCCATCGGCGCAGCGCACCCGCAGGTGGTACACGAAGACGGCCGGGTCCACCGCCCTGCCCTGGTAGGTGGCGTCCCAGCCCACGGCCAGGTCGGTGGTCTCGAAGACCTTCTCGCCCCAGCGGTCGAAGACCTTGAACTCGAGCGCGGTGATGAAGCGGCCGCGGACGAAGAGCACGTCGTTGTGACCGTCGCCGTTGGGGGTGAAGGCGTTGGGCACGAAGATGTCCGGCTCGTCGCAATGCAGTTCATGCACCGTCACCAGCACCGAGTCGGACCGGGTGCAGATGCCGTCGCTCACGGTCACCACGAACCAGGTGCTGGTCTCCACCACCGCCGTGGGGTCGGCGATGGTGGGATCGCTCACCGTGGTCGGGGTCCAGCTGTACGTGACGCCCGATCCCGGCGTGGCGTGCAGCTGCACCTGCGTGCCGGCCAGCACGATGGGCTGGTCCACCGTGGCGTTCACGTCGGCGGCGTTCACCGGGCTCACCTGTACGGTCACCGTTCCGTTCCAGGAACAACCGCTGGCCGCGGTCACGGCGACCCCGAAGGTGGTGGTCTCCTGCGGGGCCACGGTGGCGATGGGAGTGCCCTGGCCGGCGACGATATCCTGCGCGGGGCTCCATACGATGGTCGATCCGGGATCGGCACCGGAGAGCACCAACTGGGCCTGTTCATCGGCGCAGATCAACTGGCCCGGGGAGAGGGCGATGTCCACCAGGGATACGGTCACCGTCACGCTGTCGGTCACCGTGCAGCCGCCGGCATCCGCCCGCACATGGTAGGTGCCGCTTGCGGCAGGCTGCACCAGGGCCGTGCTGTCGGCCGCGCTGGTGTTGAGCATGTCGGTGAACTGGCCGTTGGTGCTCCAATGCCAGCCCGTGGCGGTGCCGTGGCTCGTGGCCGAGAGCACGAAGGAATCCAGCGGTCCGCACAACAGGGTGTCGGGCATGGCTTCCAGGGTCGGCGCGGCATCCGTCACCACCACGGTGAAGCTCGTCTGGTCCTGGCCGTTGCAACTGGCCGGGTCGAAGGCCGTCAGGGTCACGTTATAGTGGCCCGGCCCGGGATAGGTGTGCGTGGGCGCGGTCTGCGTGGAGCTTGCCCCGTCGCCGAACGTCCACAGGTAGGTGGACCCGTTGCTGTAGTTGGCGAAGACCACCGGTGCGTTCGCGCACACGGTGTCCGGGGCGCTGGCTGCGGCCACCACCAGGGGCGCGTCGAAGTCGAACTTGAACACGCCGTTGTTGCAGTTGGTGCTGTTGTTGGTGGGGCTCCATGCGCCGGGGTCCGGTGCGATGGGGAAGTCGGAGTTGCCGCCGCAGCCGGCACACACGCTCTGGTACACACGACCGCGCCGGTCGAACCGGCTGGTGCCGCCGTCCACATGCTCGGAGCTGGCATTGCCGCCGAAGTAGGTGGCGTAGGCCAGGGCGCTCATGTCCACCTCGAACACCGCGAGGTAGAGGTCGTTGCCGGTGGTGGTGCCCTGGTAGGCGTCCGGGGTCACGGGCAGCCCGGTGGTGGTCATGGGCGGCCCGATGCCGATGTTGCTTCCCCAGCCGCTCACATACAGCTTGTCGCAATGGTCCACCAGGAAGGCGGTGGGACTGATGGACGGGGTGCCGTTCGCCAGGCCGAAGCGCGAGCCCAGCAGCCAGCTCTGCAGGTCGGGGCTCAGCTTGGCGATGAACTGGCCGCTGTTGGGCACGTTGTAAGGTGCGTTCAGGATGAGCGCTGTGCCGGGGGCCTGCGTCTGCCCGAAGAGAAAGACGTTCTCCTGGTCGTCGAGGTCGGCGAAGTAGGCCTGGTCGTACGCGCTGGAGCCGTAGTAGGTGCAGGCCTGCACCGTCGATCCGTCGGCGGCGATCCGTGCGGCGAACGCATCGGCCAGGCCGCCCTGGAAACTGCCCTGGTACGCGTTGGTCGTCACCGGCAGGTCCGTACTGTTCGTGCCGCCGCACACCAGCAGGTCGCCGTTGTTGAAGAGCTCGCCGCCGAAGACGGCATCGGCGCTTCCGCCCCCGAGGAAGGTGCTCCACACCAGGGTGCCCAGATCCGCCGTGAGCGTGGTGATCACCCCGTCGTGCGTGCCGCCCCCGAAGGCGGGTTGCGGGGCATTGGCGCTCACCGGATAGTCGGTCGACTGGGTGCAGCTCATCACGATCACGGTGCCGTCCGCCTTCAGCAGGACCTCGCCGCGCATCTCATCGGCATAGTTGTACTTGAGGGCCGCCGCACTGTTGTGGCCGTCGTTCTGGGTGCCGCCCAGGAAGGTGGCGGCCAGCAGCTGGCTGCCGTCGGCGCTCAGGCGGGCCACCACCATGTCGCTGCCGCTGGGGTAGCTCACACCGATGCCCTGCGGGGTGTAGGCGCTGCCACCGGCGAAGACCGGCTGCAGGGCGCCGGGTGTCGTGGGATGGTCCGGCGAACCGGTGGTGCCCAGGATGAAGACCTCGTCCGCACCGTTCACGATCAGGCTGTGCGGCAGGTCGTCGCCCTGTCCGCCGAGCATGGTGCTCCACACCAGGAAGGTGCCCGACGTGTCGTACTTGGTGATGGCCATGTCGGTGCCGGCGATGGTGCCCTGTCCGTCGCCACCGCTCCAGGTGGTCTGGTAGGCGCCGGTGGTGGTGGGGTAGCCGCTGCCGAAGCTCGAACTGCCGCTGTACAGGAAGCCCAGCTCGTCGAAAGTGGCCGTGTAGCCGAAGTTGTCCGACGTGGAACCCGAGTAGGTGCTGAACTCGAGCGTGGGATCGATGACGAGCTCGTGCCGCGGATCGTACGTGCCCAGGGCGAAGCCGATGCGGTCGTTCTTCAGGCGGTAGCCGCAGCGCACGGGCACCTGCCGGCCCCCGATGACCTGGTAGGCCAGCGGTACGCGTTCCACCACGGGCCCCAGGGCGGTGGCGATCACCAGGTGGTCGTCCTCCAGCCGCACGGCATCGGCGCCTTCGTATCGCAGCTCCAGAAGCCTGGGGTCGGCGCCGGGCGCCAGGTGCAGATCGTACTTCAGGCCGGTGGCGGTGGTGGTGAGCCGCAGGGCGATGCCCGGTGCGATCGCGCTCCATTCCACCGCGGCGAAGGCGCGGGCGTTGCGACCCCAGTGCGCCGGATCGTTGCCCACGAAGAAGTGATGGAGCCCCGGCTGCTGCGCGAGCCCCTTCGTGGCGGAGCGGCCGCCCGCCCCCGTGAAATGGAGCCGCAGGGCGTGATGCGGGATCACCGGACGCGGGCCGGACACCGGCGCTCCGCCCTCGTGCGCATGCGCGGCATGCACCTGGCGTGCATCGAAGCGGTCGATCAACAGGGCGCTGCCCTCGCACCACACCGTGGCCCCCGGCACATCGGCCTTGAAGCGGACCGCCGCCGGCCATTGCCCCTTGTTCTCCACGAAACGCACACGCCCCTGGGCCGTCGCCAGGAGGCAGATCGATACGGCGGCGAAAAGGGCACCGGCGCGGTGGGCGGAGCAGGCCATCGAGCGAATGTAGCGATAGCAGGACGTGCCCTGCTTCCGCCCTGTTGCCCGGCCCTCAGCGGCTCATGCGCGCCTGGTCCTCCTGCGGGACGTTGAGGCGGAACTCCACACGACGGTTCTTCGCGCGGCCGACGGCGCTGACGTTGGAGGCGATGGGCCGTTCCTCGCCGAAGCCCATGGGCAGCAGGCGCGCCGGGTCGATGCCCTTGCGGGCGAAATGGTCCAGCAGGGCCTGCGCGCGCCGGTCGCTCAGCTCGCGGTTGTAAGCATCGCGGCCGCGGTCGTCGGTGTGGGCCTCGATCACCAGGGTCACCCGCGGATGCTTGGTGAGCAGCTCGGTGATCTTGTCCAGCGCGGGCTCGAAGGCCCGGTCGAAGGTGGCGGAGTTGTTGGCGAAGTACACGGTGGAGGCCCGCACCACGGTGTTGTTCAGGTCCTCGGCGGCCACCAGGTCCAGCGCGCTCAGGTCCACCACCTTGTCCACGTTCAGGGCCATCACCTCCGCTTCGAGGAAGGTGAGTTGCTTCACCTTCTGGTACAGTGCGTACACCTCGGCCAGGGTGCTTGCTTCACCCACGGAGTAGGTGTACACGCCGCGTGCGGGGTCGAAACGTTCGATCACCCGGAAATGCTTGCGGACCTCGACGAACATGGGGTCGTCCAGGGTACGGCGCTCCTTGCTGGCGAAGAGCTCCACCGAGAAGCGCACGTCCTCGCCTTCCTTCACCGTCAGTTGGAACTGGTCGAACGGCAGGGCCTGGTAGGCGAACTCGCGGACCACGCCGTCGGCGTCCTGATAGCTGGCGAGCACGGGGGCGTCCGCAGCGTCCACGAAGCGCTGGATCACGGCGATGGGCTTCGTGACGCAGCGGCTCACCAGGCGGCCGGTGGCGCGCTCGGTGCCGAGGAGGTCCAGCTGCACCACCTGCTCGCCGGCGGTGGTGAACCGGTGTTGCGCGATCGGACCACGGCTTTCCGTACCGTCGGGGAAGCGCCAGCGCACGTCCTCGATCACCCATTCGGGCAGGTACGAGTGGCTGGCGTCCAACTGCACCGTCCGGTCGGCCCGCGCGGAATCCGGAGCGGTGACGTAAGGCTGGTGCACCTCGTCGATGATGAGCTGGTGCCTGGCGGCGGTGAAGAACACGTCCTGGGTGGCGGTGTCCACCAGGTCGCGCTGCACGAGGTAGATGCCCGGGCGTTCGTAGCAGTGCTCGGCCATGTCGCCCATGATCCGCGTACCGTCGCCCATGTCCCAGGCATACCGAAGGGGCAGGCCTTGGACGGCGGGGTCCACGGGCTCGCTGAACTGGTAGCAGAAGTTGTTGGTCTGCTGGGCCTGGCAATCCGCGAACCGCGGTACCGTGCGCAGGAAGAGGAACAGCTCATCAGCCCCGTTGCGGTCGCTGCTGAAGGCGCCGGAGACGTCCGTGGCGAAGCTGGTGTAGCCCAGGTCGTTGGCGGGGGAGTTGATCGGTGCCGGCAGATGCGACGGCCGTGCCCATCCCGTGCCTTGAGGCTCGGCCACCAGGATGTCCAGCTCGCCCTGACCACCCGGGCGGTCGCTGCTGAAGTAGAGCTTGCCACTGCGGTGCAGGAAGGGGAAGACCTCGTTGCCGGGCCCGTTGATCGCCGGGCCGAGGTTCACCGGCAGGCTCCAGGAGCCATCCTCGCGCACGCACTCGAACAGGTCCATGCCGCCCTCACCCCCGGGAAGGTCGGCGGCGAACAGCAGCCTGCTGCCGTCGGCACTGAGGGCCGGGTGCATGATGCGCCGCTCCGGATCGTTGTAGGGGAACGGTTCGGACCCGGTCCATCCACCCTGTTCGTACCGCGCGAAAAAGAGGCCGATACCGCCTTTGGCGCGTTTGAGGTCCCTCATGTGGTCCGGTGCGTCCAGGTTGCGGGTGAAGCACATCCGGAGACCATCCGCCGTGAAGCTGGCCGGCCCGTCGTTGAGCACGGTGTTGAACCCCGGCCCGATGGGTCCCGCCGCCTGTGTGCCTGCAGCGGTGAAGGGCACGGTGTAGAGGTCGGCCAGCGGCTTCCCGCTCTCGGCCTGCTGGATGCGGACGGCCTGCTCACCCTCGCGCAAGGCGCAGAACACCAGGGCGCTGTCGCGGAGCACGGGCGCGTAGTCCTCCCCCGGCGAACCCGGCATGACCGGCCACACCTCATAGGTCCATTGCGCCGCCATCGGGGTGGCGCACGCCAAGCTGAGCAGGATGACGGTCCGGAGGGTCATCAGAAGTAGCGGGGGTCTTTTACGCGGATCCTGTAACCAAGTTCGTATTGGAGCATCAGTTCGTGCGTCCCGCTGTGGTACGGGGTGATCTTGGACATCCCCAGGTCGTAGCTGTAGCCGATGCGCCATTGCGGGGTCGGCATCACCTCGAACATGCCCACCAGCGCGTCCTCGGTGCGGTAGGAGAGGCCGGCGGTGAAGTGCTCCATGAAGAACACGTTCATGTTGAGGTCGGCCTGCACGTTGGCACCGGCCCGGTAGCGGAGCAGGGCACTCGGCTTCAACTTGAGTTCGCGGGAAAGCGACCACACATAGCCGCCCGTGATCATGGGCTGCAGCTGGCGGAGGTCGGCCGTGGCCACCCATCGCCCGTGCTCGGCGTCGAACCGCCGGCCCATCAGGAAGGGTACCGAGGCGCCCAGGAAGAAGGTCTTTTTGTAGTAGAACACACCGCCGCTGAAGGTGGGCCGGAAGGAACCGCGCGTATCGACGGCGTACACGGCGTCCTGCTGGTCTTGCAGGGCCACGTCGGTCCACCGGGCCTGGGCAAGGATGGCGCCCGCACCCAATCCGAAGGCGAGCCGCCCCCGGCGGAATTTGATCCGGTAGGCGCAATTGGCGGTCAACCCGGTCTCGCGGCTCACCCCGATACGGTCGGTGTAGAGCATCGCGCCGAGGGCGAGCTTGCGGCCCTTCAGCGGGGAGTGCACGCTCAGCACCTGGGTCGAGGGGGCCCCGTCCATCCCCACCCATTGCTGGCGATAGGTGAGGTTGGCGGCAAGGGCGTCGCGGCTCCCGGCGTAAGCGGGGTTGATCAGCAGCCCGTTGAAGAGGTACTGGCTGGTGAGGGGCGTATGCTGCGCCGTGGCCGCGAGGCCCATGGCGAGGCACAGCAGCAGGATGGAAGTGCGCATGTTCCTCACCGCTTGATGATCAAGTAGCCGTTGTACGTGCGTTCCCCGTCGAGGTTCAGCACATAGAAATAGGTGTCGTCGATCAGCGGACTGCCATCGGTGCCGCGACCCTCCCAGCTGTTGTCGTAACCGCGTTGGGTGAACACCGGACGTCCCCATCGGTCGAACACCTTGAGCTCATTGTCGGGGAAGGCCTGGATGCCGGTGATCTCGAACCGGTCGTTCACCCCATCACCGTTGGGGGAGATGCCTTGGGGAATGAAGATGTCGAGGACGGTGACGCGAACCGTGTCGCTTCCCGTGGCACAGCTGCCCAGGGAGGCTTGGAGCACGAACAGGTTGTCGCCGATGGCCAGTCCGATGACGTCGGTCACGGGCTGTTCCGGTGTGGCGATGTGGCCGGCGCCGGCGATGCGGGTCCATTGCAGGGTGGCACCGGCATCGGCCTGTCCTTGAAGGGTGGTGCTGGTGAATGCCGCGAGCTCCTGGTCGGGTCCGGCCGAGACGTTCAGCGCGGTGCCGGGCGGATGGAAGTTCACCACCACCGAATCGATGGCCTGGCACGGCGCCTGGCCCACGGTCCATACGAAGGTGTAGAGGCCCGGTGCAGGAACGCTGACCTCCGCCCCGGCGGCGTTGGGGTCACTGAAAGTGCATCCCGCCGGGCCGCTCCAGGTGCCGCCCACCTGCAGCACGACGGCTTGCAGCACGGCGGAAGTCCCGCAAACGGCCGTATCCGGTCCGGCCTCTGCGTGCGGACCTGGTTGAACGGCGATCACCTGTTCCAAAGTGGCCGTGCAACTGCCGTTCATCACGGTGTAGGTGAGTTGGTAGGCGCCAGGCCCGATGGAGGGGTCGAAGCTGCTGGCGGTAACACCTGCACCGGTCCATTGGCCACCCGGTTGACCCTGGATCAATACGTCGAGGTCGACAGGCCCTTGGAGCGAGCACAGTCCTTGCGGCACCGTCCACGATGGGTCGGGCATGCTGTCGATGGTGATCTGTTCGGTGCTCAAAGCCGGACAGGCGCCACCGATGACATGGGTGACCTGATAGACGCCCGGGGTGCTCAGCCCAAGGTCCACGGTACCGGTGGTCGCATCGATCACCAGGCCGCCCGTGCTTTGGAAGATCCCCGACGTGTCGGCAGCCCACGGGGTGACCATGCCGGCGGTCTCGCAGTACGCGGATTGCGCGTAGGCAAATGAAGCGTCGGGGACGAGTGGTGTGCCCGCACAATTGCAATTCGCATCCCAGACATCCGCAGTGGTACATGCATCACCGTCGTCGCAAGCGGTTCCCGGCAGGGCCGTACCGTTGGGCACGCCCAGGCAGTCCAGCGTCACCGGGGTGCCTGCACAGTTGCAGTTCGCGTCCCACACGTCGTTGCCCGTGTTCGCGTTGCCGTCGTCGCAAGCGGTTCCCGGCAGGGCCGTACCGTTCGGCACACCCAGGCAGTCCAGCGTCACCGGCGTACCCGCGCAGTTGCAGTTCGCATCCCAGGCATCGTTGATCGTCCCCGCGTTGTTGTCGTTGCACGCCGTACCGGGCAGGGCGGTACCACCAGCCACGCCCAAGCAGTCAATGGTCTGACCCGCGCAGGTGCAGTTCGCGTCCCACACGTCGTTGCCCGTGTTCGCGTTGCCGTCATCGCAGGCCGTACCGG
>WBZY01000076.1_pt1 | contig 106711 bp, 77 predicted proteins | sample 5204191 | NCBI WGS metagenome assembly WBZY01 (sample SAMN12344363, study PRJNA552823) | activated sludge metagenome | biome: Activated sludge suspended growth; feature: Anammox Sidestream; material: Wastewater; isolation source: activated sludge from anammox sidestream of wastewater treatment... | reverse complement strand
GACGGCGATCGAGGTTGTGAAAGGCTTTCAGGTCGAGATCTTTGACGAGCTGTGACACCACAGTCGTCAAGAACATACTGAAGCTGAGGATGATACGGGCCAATGGGCGGCGAAAAAACCACAGCGCGAACGGCCCGTTCCATGGCGGAGCGGGCCGTTTCGTTAGAAGAGCTCCAGCTGCTGGGGCGTTTCCGGCCGGTCCGCGGGCTTCCGCCCACGGAAGAACTCCATCATGCCGAATTGTTTGTCGGTGAGCGTGAAGATGATGACCTCCCCTTCGGGCGGCAGGATCCGCTTGGCCCGCTTGATGTGCACCTCCGCGTTCTCGCTGCTGTTGCAATGGCGCGTGTAGATGCTGAACTGCATCATGGTGAAGCCATCTTCCTTCAACTGCTTGCGGAACCGGGCATGGTCACGGCGGTTCTGGCGGCTCTCAGTGGGCAGGTCGAAGAAGACGAAGACCCACATGATCCTGTACTCATCGAGGCGACCCATGGTGCGCGTTCACGACAGCTCGGGCCACAGCCCCTTTCGTTCGCCTTCCTGGAAGCACTGCGCCAATGCAGCGGTGGTCCGTTGCACGGCCACGAGTAGCGGGCTGCGTTGGCCATCGATGCGTACATCCAAGGCGGGCACCTGCAAGAGCCTGCCCTTGATCGGTGTGCTCAGTTCCTTGGGGTCGACACCTTCGTTCAGCACAAGCTGCACCACGGTCCGGTCCACCCAGGGGCGATAGGGCTCCATGATGTCATCCGCCAGGCAGTATGCGTTGTACTTGTTGCGATGGTGGATGCCCAGCGTCGGCAGCAGGCCGCTGCCCACGAGACTGCGGGCCACCACCGCCCGAAGGATGGCGTAGCCGTAGTTGAGGAGGTTATTCGGCGGATCCCCGTTCCGATGTCGAACGAAGGACATGGACGCCGGAAAGAGGTTCTTCCAGTACACCGCCGCACCACGCGCCTCCAGGTTCTCCGGGTCTCCGCTCCGCACGGTGCGCGCGAACTCGCGCAGGGCATCGCCAGGCCCCCCGACCGCATCGAGCACGGTGGCCTGATTGCGGAGCTTCGACTGCACGCATTGCATCCACAGGTTCTTGCGCAGCGGCTCACTGGCGTCGATCTGGGCGCGGAAATGCTCCGTCTGCGTCGTATGCCCGTCCAGGTTGAGCAGCAGGCCGGTGGGCATGTGCTGCTCGTTGCAGGTGATCACGGCCACGTTGCTGGCCAGCAGGGCGGCCAGCAGCATCTGGGTCACCACCACCCGCTCATGGTCCATGATCAGCACCCCGATGTCCTCAATGGGCACGGTCTTGTCCGCGATGCCCAGCTCCTTGGGGTACTGCACCAACAGCTGCTCCATGCGCCGCCTCAAGGTGCAGGGGCTGCCGATGTGGATGGTGCGCTTGATCACGTGCGCTTGGTTTCAATGTTGCCCAACCTGTTTATCTCGATCGGTATGCAATGGTCCATGACTTTGATACGGTCATCTCGGAATGGATCATCAAAGAAGGCGGCGTCTTGTGTTCCGAATTCATACTTCACATCCGGTTTCGCACCATAGTTAATCGCTCCAGTCATGTGCGCCGGAATGAAGTACCCAGCAGTCTGGGTCATTCTGAATATTCGACCCACAAGCTCAGCTTTGTTGGTCCAATCCGGCTTGTAGTCAGGATCTGTGGTGGGTGGGACATATACCAAATCTCCTTTGCGTAGTATCCATTGCTTCCAACCATCACGCGCAGCTTTAAGAGTTTTATGTCTTGCTAGAATGCCTACAGCATCCATTAGTCTGAACTCAGTAAACTCCCGTTTACCACCATTCAATGGCACCTCTACCAAGACGGCATAATTTTTCCCGCTCTCAAAGTGAGATTTTGTATTGTGCGAATCTTTGCGCAGGATTTGCAACCGGCTCTTCGCCTTGCCAATTGGCATATCATCAACCTTGTACCTAACATGCCTAGTTGGATGGATGTCGAACAGTGCATCGGTGGTGAATGCCTTCTTAGGATCATTCCCATTGTTCCTCAAGTGCTCACCAACACGCAGTCTAACCTTGGTATCTAGAATGCCATTCACCATTGTCGGGGAGAACAACTGACCAAAAGCCTTCGACATGGTGTAGTAGGGCACCAGCACGGTCAGCGCCAACACCGGCACACCCTTGCCGTTCACGGGAGGGTTCTTCTTCCAATCGTTCAGTGCAGCCTTGGGATCACCGTCGTGCTTGGCCAGGCGCTCTTCCAGCCATGTGCGCTCGCGTTCGTGCGCCAGGAAGCGGCTTCGATAGGCCGGGTCGCTCTTCTCCAAAGGTCGCAGCTCGTGAAGCGGTCCCTCTTTACCGGCAACCTCCACCAGTCGCTTCAACACCTTGTCGATGGGCATGCGTTCCTGTCGGCGCACCTCGCCCATGGGCTGCTCCTCGTGGAGCTTGCCCCGTACCGCTAACAGGCGCTGGCCATCCTTCATTCGTTGCGGACGACCCTCCCGCCCTTTGCGCACCACCCCGGCAGCGGCGTCGTACCAGGCCGTGCGGTTGGCGGCCTTGGTCAGCAAGCGTTGGCGGCTTTTGATGCTCGGGATGGTCCGCTCCAGTTCGGCCTTCACCATGGCGCGGAGCTCGCGATGGGGCAAGGGCCACCAGGTGAGCTTGCCTGCGGCTTCATCCTGCGTGAGCGGTTCCCCCTTCTGCCTCATCTGGGCGATCTTCTGGATGTACTTCTGCCGGGTGAGGGCCACCACCAAGGCGTCCAGGGCGTGGTGCCGGTGGTCGATGCGTTTGTCGTAGCCTTCGATCCGGTAGTCCGTATGGCCGGCCCCATTGGTCCGTTTCACGACCTCGATGAGCCTTCGCCCGGTGATCCGCTCCAGGCGCTCGAACCGGGGCAGCAACACCTCCTTGTAGACCGCGTTGAGCCCCCACTCGTTCTTCAAGGCATCGGTCACCTGGCCCACGGTGGTGTTCACTGGCGCGATGCGCTCCAACAGCTTGCGCAGCTCGGTCCCGATATACCGGGTCTCGTTCATCTGCCTGCTGATGAAGCTGTCCGGAACTTCCTCGGCCAGGAGGAACTTGCGTTTGCCGAATGGCAGTTCCAGGTCCGCGATCCGCTTCACGTAATCCTCATAGGCCGCAGCGCCCTTGCCTTTCATGTACAGGGCGGCGAGCTGGTTGTTCTTGGCGCCCTCCCCTGCGTTCTCACGACGCAAGCAGAGGACCTTGTTCTGAAGACTGTCGTCGTAGAACAAACTGCGTGGGATGATGTGATCCACGTCCACTTCCCGGCTGAACAGCGCGCTCGCCTCGATGGGTGTTCCACTGTAGATGCATTGATGCTTCTGCCTGACCCAGAGCTCATAGCGCTCGATGTCCTTTCCTGTAGGCCGTGCCTTGCCGAACTCCTTCTCCAACCGTTCGACCACCTTCTTGCGGTCACGCTCGCGCGACCGGTTGCGCTCATCGGTGCGCTTGCGCTCATCGATGCTCTGGCGCAGCTCGCGGGCGAGCTCGATGCGGAAGGAAGTGGGACGTTCGCCCTTCAGGATGTCCTTCCAGATGTCGCGCACCACCATGAGCGCCTCGTTCACCACCTGCTCCACTGTGGGATTCCTCAGAAAGCCCCGTGGCATGGACCGCACCTGGTCGGGGGTATCCAGCTTCCCGCCTTCCTGCGCGCGGTGGTCGCCATACACCACACTGGCCGCGATCCAGTACTGCAGTCCTTGATAGTGCTCGATGGAAGTGAGGTGCGCCACTTTATCCCGCATCTCCGGCTTCATATCTCCGGTGCCGCGTTCATCGATGACCTGCTGCACGCGTCTCTGCAGGCTTTCCGGCCATTGTTCAGGGCTCCAAGCCGTACCGGAGACCATGAGCTGGGTGAGCCGTGATGCAGCCCGCGCGGAGACCGAACCGTGCTTGCGTTCGAAGCGGACCTTGGCCAAGGCTGTGGCCATCTCTTCATCCAGGCTCAGAAGCTCCTTCAGCGAAGCTCGCCGGTGTTCCTGTTCCGGCACTGCGTAGAGGATATGCCATATTCTGAAGAGAAGCGTCTGTTCGGCACCTCTGACCCGGCGAGCGTCGGAAACAAGCTGCTCCCAGCACGCATGCTCACCGAGCACCTTTCGGATCCTGCTAAGGGTCGTATGTCCGGGCAGGTCCGTCCGCATGCTTGTCTCCAGTCCACTCTTCGCGAGCTTCAGTGCACGGAGCACCCCGGCCTCGGAGACACGTTCGTGGTCAAGCAGCTGCTGGACCACGATCTCCCGTTGGGCAGGATCCAGCGGCCGCTCGTTCATGTATTTGTCCCGCAGCATGATGTTGTTCACCTGCTGCCAAATGCGGAATAGCTGATAGACCGGCGAACTCACGGGCGCAACGGTCTTTCGCTCGAAGCGGCACTGTCCTTTGCTGGCCGTTTGTGACCGGAGCGGCCGCTGGTAGTAAATGACGAAATCCCGGACGATGGTCAGCAGGTCTTTGTTCGCCCACTGGGCGCGAAGGGGCAGGTTGTTGGGGATCAGGGCTTCAAGCACGCGATCTCGGACGGTCGGATCCACCAGGACAGGGTGCGCTTCAGCCTGGCGCCGCCAGATGGCCTCGAACTCGCCCTTGTAGCGGTCCCTCAAGACCACCCGTTCCCGGAATCGGGGTAGCTGGACCGGGTTGTCCAAGAGCTCCTGGTGGAAGTACTGTCCGGGATGCTTCCCCGATGCGGCGATCTTCTTGTCGAGCTCGTCCTTGTTCTTGAGCCAGTCGCTGACGCTCACCCGGGAGAATGAGATGCTATCTCCACGGCTGGTCCGCTTGGTTCTGACCTGGATGTACAGCTCCTGGCCTATCAAGTCCTTGAACGAGGCCTGCGTCGTGGTCCCTACGGTGCCATCGGCGAGCTGCACGCGGAGGATCTCCCTCTTCCCCTTATCATCCTCCACGGTTACTTGTTCCACTCTTACCTGCCGCACCTCCACGAGCGTATTGCGCTCCGTTTCCTCCTCCTCAGCCTGCTGGCCCTGTAGTTCATCCATCAACTCACCGATGTCCTTATACCCGCGGCGTTGGTTCATGTGGTAAAGCACCCGCCCGAGTTCCTCTAGGCCGATGGCCTCTTCCACGGCCTTGGCGCGCAGCCCGTATAGGTCCATGGCGGTAAGCAGGGTGTCCTCCGGCCTCAGATTCTCTCCCAAGCGCTCGGGCCAGGCCCCGATCAACTTCAGCACCGTCACGAGGTTCCTTCGGCGCAGCTTATACCGGTGGTTGTTCCGGCGCATGCTCCGGTAGCGCCTTCGGTCCGCGTTACGGGTCTGGGCCTTTCCCTGCTCGAAATTCCTCGTATCGTCATTACTAGGGATGATCCTCGACCCCATGCCATGGATCTCCACAAGTTCGTTATCCTTCATGGACACCACTGCCCAGCCAACACTGTTGCTGCCAATGTCCAGTCCTATGATCCTCTCGTGTTTCTCGTTCATGGGAGTATCTCTTCACGGTCAATAACAGAGGCACCGACCAATTGATCTGATGGGTCGGCGATGAAAGTAAAGAAGGTTCGCTATACTTGTGCCGACCTGAAGTCTTTCACAATAAGGATGATTCCGTTGTGAGAACAGGGCTACAGGCCTACTACCGCGGCGCGCCTACAAGCGCGTCGCGGTCTTTTCAACCAGCTCGTACCTATGCAGTGGCCAGGGGTCGGTATAGCCCACCGGTCACCCGGCCCTAACTTTCCCCTCGAAGCGCACAGGGTTGGACCCCCGGATGACGGGGTATGCGGCAGACGGGGCTTCGGGCCACGGAGAAAAGCCGAACGACTCTGGGCGCTTCGCCAATTCATACAGCGACCTGGCCACCGGCACCTACCTGCTGGAGCTGCGCACCCCGGGTGCCATCGGCTCGGTGCGCTTTGTGAAGGAGTAGGCCGCAGCGTGTGGTCGTGAACAGAGCACGGGGAAGACGCCATGGGCTTCCGTCCTTAGCCGATAACCTTCACCAGCCGCGCGGTGATGTCGGCCACGGAGCCCACGCCATCGATGGCGACGAACTTGCCCTGAGCGGTGTAGTGGTCCTTGAGGGGGGCGGTCTTCTGCTCGTACTCGCGGATGCGGTTGCGGATGACGCCCTCGTCGCGGTCGTCGCTGCGTCCGCTGGTGGCGCCGCGTCCCAGGAGGCGCTGCACAAGCTCGGCCTCGGGCACTTCGAGGGCGAGCATGTGGGTGATGGGCTCGTTCTTGGAGGCGAGCATCTCGTCGAGGGCGACCGCCTGGGCCTTGGTGCGCGGGAAGCCGTCGAAGATGAAGCCGGGCGCGTGGAGGTTGTCCTCCATGGCGTTGCGGATCATGCCGATGACGATGTGGTCGGCCACCAGTTCGCCGCGGTCCATGAGCTCCTTGGCCTGCACGCCCAGTTCGCTCTCGGCCTTGATCTCGGCGCGGAGCAGGTCGCCGGTGCTGAGGTGCACCAGCTTATAACGGTCGATGAGGAAGGTGCTCTGGGTGCCTTTGCCGGCGCCGGGGGGGCCGAAGAGCACGAGGTTGAGCTTGCTCATGGGGTGGGTTCGGTGATGCGCCAGATGCCTGGCAGGTTGCGGCCCAGCCCGTCGTGGTCGAGGCCGGAGCCCACCACGAAGGCGTTGGGAATGCGCAGGGCCACGTGCTCGATGGGCCAGGGTCGCGTGTAGGCCTCGGGCTTGAAGAGCAGCGCCGCCACGCTCACGCTGGCCGGGTGAAGGCCGTTCAGCGCGTCCATGATGTGGGCGATGGTGCCGCCGGTGTCCACGATGTCCTCCACCACCACCACGTGGCGGCCGTCCAGCCGCTCGCTGAGGCCGATGAGCTGGGTGACGGTGCCGGTGCTGCTGGTGCCGTGGTAGCTGGCCACCTTGATGAAGGTGATCTCGCACTCCATCTCCAGGCGCTTCATGAGCTCGGCGGCGAAGAAGAAGGCGCCGTTGAGCACCCCGAGGAAAAGGGGGCGCCTGCCGGCATAGCGCTCCTGAAGCTCGGCGGCCACACGGTCGATGGCGGCATGCAGGTCGGCCGCCGGGATGTAGGGCACGAACTCCTTGTCGTGCAGGCGGACGCGTGCGGCGGTGGCAGGCTCGGGCATGCGGTGGGCGCGGCGGAAGGGATGCGAAGGTAGGCAACCGGGCGGGGCCTGACATGGATGCCCTCATCGCCTTTCCGCATACATTCGGCACCATGCGCCGCCTGCTGTCCGTTCTCGCCCTGGCCGCGGTGGCCACCGCACAGGCGGGCGGCGACAACCTGCCGGTGGGCGCGCGCATCACGGGCATGGGCCAGGCGGGCCTCACGCTGATCGACCTGTGGAGCGTGCAGCACAACCAGGCCGGCCTGGCGGGATTGACGCGGCCTGCCGTGGGCGTGTTCATGCAGCGGCACTGGCTGAGCGAAGCGCTGGACCATCAGGCCCTGGCCGTGGCCCTGCCGCTGGGCAGGGGCACCATCGCGGTGAACGCCAACACCCTGGGCTACGACCTGTACCGGGAGATGAAGGTGGGGCTCGCCTATGCCATGCGGTTCGGTGAAGGGCTGCGGATCGGCGTGCAGCTGGACTACCTCAGCGTGCGCCTCGGCGAAGGCTACGGCAGCCGCGCCATGGTCACCGGCGAAGTGGGCGTGCAGGCGCGCCTCACCGAGCGGCTGTGGGCCGGCGCGCACCTCTACAACCCCTCGCGCGCCGAGCTCGGCGGCCCCACCGACGAGCGCGTGCCCACGGTGCTGAAGGCGGGTCTCGGTTACACCTTCAGCGAGAAGCTGATCGTGACCGGCGAGGTGGTGAAGGACATCGACGAGGCCGAACGCTTCCATGCGGGCATCGAGTACCGGCCGGTGAACGCGCTGTTCCTGCGCACGGGCGTCAGCACCGGCCCCACACAGGGGCACTTCGGCGTGGGCGTGCGGCTGAAGGGCTTCGATCTGGACCTGGCGGTCGCCTTCCGCAGCCTGCTCGGTCCCACCCCGCAACTGGGCCTCAGCTACCGCTTCCCATGAGGCGCGCGGCCTTTCCGGTGGTGCTGATCACGCTGGCGGCGACGTGCGCGGCGCAGGAGGACCAGGGGGTGCCGCGCGACCTCATCGAGCAGCGCATCGAGGCCGCCACCGAGCAGCTGGGCGACGACAGTGACCTGGACCTGACCAACCTGTTCGATGTGCTCACGGACCGCTACCGCGACCCCATCGACCTGAACCATACGGACGCGGATGAGCTCAACAGCCTGGCGTTGCTCACCGACGTGCAGATCGGCGCCCTGTTCGCGCACATCCGGAAGAACGGCAAGCTGCTGAGCCTGTACGAGGTGCAGACGATCGATGCGTGGGACGCCCGCACGCTGGCCCTCGTGCGGCCCTTCATCACGGTGCGCGAGGATCCGTTGCGTTCGCGGGCCGGGCTGAAGGAGATCCTGCGCAACGGCGAGCACGAGGTGATGCTGCGCACGATCGTGAACGTGGAGGCGCGGCGCGGAGGGCTGGACCGCAGCGGCCTGTTCGGTGGCCGCTACACCGATCCCGATGGCGACGCGCTGCCGGACACGGGTGACGAGGCGGTGCGCGACAGCCTGCGCCGCGAGAGCCGCCTCTACCTGGGCGACCCGTACAAGCTCTACGCCCGCTACCGCTTCCGTTACCGCAACAACATCAGCCTGGGCGTCACCGCCGAGAAGGACGAAGGCGAGGAGTTCTTCCGCGGCACCCAGCGGCAGGGCTTCGACTTCTACAGCGCGCACCTCTTCCTGCGCCACTTCGGGCGGCTGAAGGCGCTGGCCGTGGGCGACTACCAGGCGCAGTTCGGGCTGGGCCTCACCTACTGGACGGGCCTCGCCTTCGCCAGCAAGTCGTCCTTCAGCCTCAACGTGAAGCGCAATGCGGCCGGGCTGGCCCCCTACACCAGCGTGAACGAGAACCTCTTCAACCGCGGCGTGGCGGCCACCATCGAACTGCACCGCAACCTCGACCTCACGGTGTTCTACAGCCGCAAGGGCCTCGATGCCAACGTGCAGCAGGAGGTGGACACCAGCGATGTGGACGATGCCCAGGTGAGCTTCAGCAGCTTCCAGGAGGACGGCTACCACCGCACCTTCAACGAGCTGGAGAAGAAGGACGCGATCCTGGAGCAAGCCTACGGCGGCCACCTGCGCTACCGCCGCCGCACCTTCAGCTGGGGGCTCACCGGTGCGCACGTGGGCTTCGACGTGCCGCTGTCGCGCACGCTGCGACCCTACAACCGGTTCGAGTTCAACGGGCAGGAGAACACCACGGTGGGCAGCGACTTCAGCTGGCTGTTCCGCAACGCGAGCTTCTTCGGCGAGGTGGCGGCGAGCCTGCCGCAGGCCGACGGCAACACCGGATGGGCGCTGAACCTCGGCACCCTGGTGGCCCTGGACCGGCGTGTGACGCTGGCCCTGCTGTACCGCGACTACCAGCGCGACTTCCACGGGCTGTACAGCGTGGGCTTCGCCGAGGGCGGCCGCCCTTGGAACGAGCGCGGCCTGTACACGGGCATCGAGGTGCGTCCCGACCGGCGGTGGACCATCAACGCCTACTTCGACCAGTACCGGTTCCCGTGGTTGCGCTACCAGGTGAACGGCCCCAGCGACGGGCACGACGTGCTGGTGCAGGTGACCTGGCGGCCCAGCCGGCAGATGGAACTGTACCTGCGCGGGCGCCACGAGCAGAAAGGCTACAACAGCGAGGCCCCGGAGGCGGGCATCGACCCCCTGGTGCGGCGGCGGCAGACCAACTGGCGGTTCAACGCCACCTACAAGGTGAGCCCGGCGGTGAGCCTGCGCACGCGGGTCGAAGCGGTGGATGTACAGCGCGGCGACAGCCCCGTGGAGCACGGCTTCATCGTGTACCAGGACGTGGTGCACCGGCCGCTCCGCAGCTGGTGGGAGCTCACCCTGCGCCTGGCGCTCTTCGACACCGACGGCTACGACGCACGGCTGTACGCCTACGAGAACGACCTGATCGGCGTGTTCAGCATCCCGCCGTACTACGGCCGCGGCATGCGGTGGTACGCCATGCTGCGCCTCACCCCGCTGCGGCGGGTGGACCTGTGGCTGCGGTACGGGGCCTTCATCCTGCAGGACACCGACCGCATCGGTTCGGGGCTGCAGGAGATCGCCGGTCCCATGCGCAGCGACGTGAAGGTGCAGGTGCGCGTCCGCTTCTGACGGCCATGGGCGTACAACACATCACCCTGGACGCGGCGCGGCCCGAGGCCCGTTTCAGCGCCTCCGAGCGGCCGCGCATCGTGCTGCGGCAGGCCTTCTTCGCCACGGCCGATCCCGCCTGGCAGCGACGGCTGAACCGTGCGGCGCTGGTGATCACCACCCGGGCCTACGACGGCCGTGGGCGTGAGCTGGCGACCGACCACCAGGTGTTCCGCTTCAGCAAGCTGTTCAACCCCACCTGGCCCGACCCGGTGTTCCGCAACATCCGCAACTGGAACTACGTGCCGGTGGCGCTGCGCGAGGATGCGCCCCCGGTGCTGGGCTGGCTGCTGGAGCTGCGGTTGCGCGACCTGCGGCTGGTCGCCGAGGAACGCATGGAGCTGGTGTTCCTGGGCTGATACCATCCGGTCATCCGCGCCCGGCCGTCCGGCCTGCCCCCGAAGGTGCGAATGGTATGAAAGCACGAAGCCCCCCGACCGGGTCGGAGGGCTTCATGCCGCAGCGGTGGTGCCGCTCACTTGTCCGCCGGGGCCGGCTTGGCGTCGGTCTTGGCACCGGCCTTGCCTGCGCAGCAGGACTTGGTGGCACCGGCGCAACCGGCGGCCTTGGCATCGCCATGGGCACCGTGCTCGCCGTGCGCCTGGCCGTGGGCCTTCTGGTCGTGCCCGGCACAAGCCTTGGCGTCGGCCTTGCCGGCGCAGCAACCGGCCTTGGCATCGCCGTGGGCGCCGTGCCCGGCATGGGCTTCGCCGTGGGCCTTGTGGTCGTGCCCGGCACAGGCCTTCGCGTCGGTCTTGCCCGCGCAGCAGCCGGCCTTGGCATCGGCCTTGCCGGCGCAGGAATGGGCCTTTTGTTCACCGGCCGGTTGCAGGGTGGTGCCACCCGCCTCGGGGGCCACGGCCGCAGCTTTCTCGGCCGGAGCCTTGTCGGTGGCGGCCTTGTCGGTGGCCGTGTTCTGGGCCGACGCCGTGGCCAGGAAGGCCAGGGTGGCGGCGATGGTCAGCAGGATGCGCATGGATCGGGGTCGGATTTGAGCGCAAGATACGGATCCTGACACCCCTTCGCCCGCCGCCTTTGTTAAGGGTTGTGAACCGGCGGCGACCGGGGACGCCCTTCGCCCCGGCGACGCGAGCCCTTCGGCCATGGCCGGGCACCGGCGGTGGGTATTCCGGACCACCGCTATATTTCCGGACCCATAACGCTACCGATCATGGACCGACGCCACTTCCTCCTCGCGGGCTGCAAGGCCTGCGCCGCCCTGGCCGCCGTGCCCGCGCTGGCCTCGCTCGAAAGTTGTTCCACCGGGAAGTCCGCAGCGGGCTCCACGGCCCTGGCGGTGGAGAACGGCGTGCTCAGCGTGCCGGTCGCCAGCCTCTCCAACGGCGTGGGCATGATCAGCGCCAAGGGCCTCGACGACAAGCTGTACATCAGCAAGGGTGCCGACGGCACGTACAAGGCCCTGGTGCTGCACTGCCCGCACAAGGGCGGTCCGGTGAAACCTTCCGGCGACAAGCTGATCTGCAACTGGCACGGCAGCGTGTTCGACATGGACGGCAAGGTGACCAAGGGGCCCGCGCAAGAGGGCCTCAAGGTCTATCCTGTGGAGGTGGCGGGCGACGTGCTGAAGGTGCGCGTGGCCTGAGGGTGCCATCGGGCCGGAGACCCGTTCCCGCGCCGCTAAGGCGAAGGCTCGAACAGCACGGGCAGGTGCATGCGCATGGCCGTGGGCACGCCGTTCCGCGAGCCGGGCACCCAGCCGGTGAGCGTGCCCACCACCCGCAGTGCCTCGGCATCGAGCAGCGGGTGCACCGGACGCAGCACGCGCAAGGAACCGGGCATGCCCTCCACCGTGACCGTGAAGGCCACCACGACCCGGCCGCCGACCCCGGCCGCGAGCGCCTCCGCCGGGTAGCGCATCCTTTCCCGCACGGTGCGCACCAGGGCTTCCGTGCCACCCGGCCACGACGGCGGCACGGTGCTGCGGTCATCGCCGTCCGTGCGGAACCCCTGGTCGAACAGCGCCTGGCCGCGGTCGGCATCCTGCCGCACGGGCATCCCGCCGTCCTGTGCCACCACCACCATCGGCGGCAGGGCCAGCAGCAGCGGCAGGACGTGGCGCAACATGGATCAAAGTTAGCCGACCGGTGACGGTGCGGCCTATTTTCGCCGCATCCGGTTGAGGTCCGGATCCAACAGGGCCCGCGGCCGGAAACACCAAGAACCATGTCCAACGTCTATTACCCCGACTACCTCCAACTGGATAAGATCCTGGGTGCACAGGCCCTGGAGAGCGAGAAGCACGGCAAGCCCGCGCACGACGAGATGCTCTTCATCATCATCCACCAGGCCTACGAGCTGTGGTTCAAACAGCTGTTGCACGAGGTGGGGAGCGTGATCGCGATCTTCGAGCACCCGCGGGTGGACGACAACGGCGGGGACCTGAACATCGCCGTGCACCGTTTGAACCGGGTGAACACGATCCTGGACGTGCTGGTGAAGCAGTTGGGCGTGCTGGATACGATGACGCCGCTGGACTTTCTCGACTTCCGCGACATGCTGCGGCCGGCGAGCGGATTCCAGAGCCTGCAGTTCAAGGTGCTGGAGGCGCGGCTGGGCCTGCGGATGGAGGACCGCCACGGCAAGCAGTACTACACGAGCCAGCTGCGGCCCGAGCACAAGGCGGACATCGAGGCGCTGGAGTCCAAGCGCACGCTGCGCGAGCTGGTGAACGCCTGGCTGGAGCGCATGCCCTTCCTGCAGGAGGCCCACTGGCCCGAAGGGGCGGCCTTCTTCGAGAAGTTGTCCAAGGTGTACACCGGTTCGCTGGTGGCCGGCGAGGAAGGCAACGCCCGGTTGTGGGAGGAGATCTTCATCCAGGGGTCGGCCACGCGCCATTTCTCGCCGCGAGCCGCAAGGAGCGCGCTGTTCATCATGCTGTACCGCGACGAGCCCATCTTCCAGCAGCCCTATCGCTTCCTGGACGCCCTGGTGATCCTGGACAGCAACCTGGCACGCTGGCGTGCGCGGCACATCGACATGGTGCACCGCATGATCGGGCTGCGCATGGGCACGGGCGGCAGCTCGGGGAGCGGCTACCTGAAGGGTGCGCTGGACAGCCACTACGTTTTCAAGGAGATCGCCGACCTGAGCAGCTTCCTGTTCGAGCGGCGCAAGCTGCCTCCCCTGCCCGACCGTGTGCACCAGGCGCTCGGCTTCCGGGCCTGACCGGGCACTGCCAGGGCGACCGTGGGTGCTCCGCCGTGGTACCCTCATGTACGCCCTGCTGGGAAGCTGCAAGCTCCATGCTGTGGAGCCCTTCGCCTACCTCCGCGATGTGATCGCCCGCATCCCCGAACACAAGGCCAGCAAGCCGGGTGAGCTGCTGCCACAGTACTGGCGGCGCTTCGCAAAGGGAACGGGATCACGACCGGTGGGTGGCCGGAGGTGTACGGTGCAAAAGACCCTCGCGCAGTCCAAAGGGTGTTCTTGAGATGGCCTCTAACACGATGACCCCGCGATCGCGTTCATCGGTTGGATCCCCCCTTCATTTCTGTCCGCTCCTCATGGTTGCACCACCACCGTGGCCCTGCCCGATCCGCCCTGCGCCGTTCGCACGCGCACGGCATATACACCTGCCGCCGCCTCGGACAAGTCCAGCACATGCGCATTCCCGTGCATCAACTCGGTGCGCAGCACCTGCCCCTGTGCATCCAGCACCTGCAAGGTGGCACCTTGCTCGCCCTCCGGCAGTTGCACCTGCACCCGCCCGCTCGTGGGGTTTGGGTACACCTGTAGTTGCAGTGGCTGATCCACCTCCTCCACCCCCACATTCAGCCCGTACAAGCGGCTCACGAAGCGCTGCTGCGGGTCGTTGGTGGTGCCATCGTCGTACCCCACGTAGCTGCCGTAGATGTACCAATTGCCGATGGGGTCTTGCACCATACCTAATGTTGCATGCTTCGGAGACACCCCGTCGAAAAAACCGCCGCAGCCCATTCCGTTGAAAACGCCTTGTTCCAAGTAGCCATCAGGGCTGAGCACAGCAATGCCGTTCCGGTCCACCCCATCCACTTCATGAAAGTTCCCGTGCAGAACGACGCGACCGTCCGGTAAGACAGTATGCCGTAATAACATGTAGTTGCCGAATACCTCGTCAGGAGCGTTAAGTGCATTGTTGAACGTCGGGTCCAATGAGCCATCCGCCATGAGTCTCAGCATTTGTAGCGTGTCCGGCAAGCCAGTGCGTTTGAGGTAACCCGAAACCAAGATCCTTCCATCGGGTAACGTCGTGAAGGCATTGGCCTCCCCCCACGTCAGGTCCGTTTGGAAGGTGGTGTCGCGTTCCCCATCGGGGTGTATGCGGAAGATGTGCTCGCACGGCTGGCCCTCGTACTCGGTGATGAAACCGCTGCACAGGAACTTACCATCGGGCTGCTGCTCTATCTCGTAGATGGGGCCGTTGGCCGTGCGGTGGTGGGCGGTGGTGTCCAGGTAGCCTTGGTTGCTGAGCCACACCAGTTCATGGGTGCCTACATAGCCCCGAATGGTGTCATTGAGGATATGCAATCCGCTGAACAGCAACCTCCCATCAGGATACACATGGTAGTCGCCGCCTTGACCGGTTGTGAAATAGGGGCTCAGGTCGGGGCTTATGAAGTCATTGTCCAACGAGCCATCGAGCCAGGTGCGCCGTACGGTGTTCACCCATCCACGGTATACACGACCGTTCCACGCCACCAGCTTGCCCCCGCTGTATGTCTGCAAAGGATAAGCAGTGTCCAAACTTCCGTCATGAAGAATGCGCGCACCCAAGCGAGGACCTTGGTCACCAGGAAACTGCACCTGACCGGATACCAGGATGCTGCCATCGTCCAAGGGCAGCATGTAGTTCACGTTGCTTAGTTGGATGGTTGTGCGGAACGTGGTGTCCAGATCAAAGGGCTGCTGGGCATTGCCCGGCTTGGCGACCAACGTCGCCAAGCCGAGCTGCAGCCCTATTCGCAATGCGCCCCTCATGGCTGAACCATTACGCGTTCCGTGCCCCCCTCCACCTCGCGTGTTCCCATTGCGCGTGAGGCGCGCACTGGGCCGCAGCTTGGCTTCGCCGAGTGGCCCTCGGTCGCGGACCTGTGGTACGAAGAATTCACCTTGACGTTCAGTTTGGTTCGTTTGATCCATTGCTCCAAGCTGCCATGCACTCCTCATGGTTGCACCACCACCGTGGCCCTGCCCGATCTGCCCTGCGCCGTTCGCACGCGCACGGCATATACACCTGCCGCCGCCTCGGACAAGTCCAGCACATGCGCATTCCCGTGCATCAACTCGGTGCGCAGCACCTGCCCCTGTGCATCCAGCACCTGCAAGGTGGCACCTTGCTCGCCCTCCGGCAGTTGCACCTGCACCCGCCCGCTGGTGGGGTTTGGGTACACCTGTAGTTGCAGTGGCTGATCCACCTCTTCAACCCCCACGTTCAGCCCGTACAACCGGCTCACGAAGCGCTGCTGCGGGTCGTTGGTGGTGCCATCGTCATACCCCACGTAGCTGCCGTAGATGTACCAGTTGCCGATGGGGTCCTGGGTCATGCCAACCGCAGCGTGCAGGACCGAGAACCCGTCATTGTAGTCACCACACCCCTCCCCAAAGAAGGCATCGCTCTGCAAGAAACCATCGGCATCCAAGAGCGCGATACCGTTCCGTGTTTGACCTTCCACCTCGTAGAACTGGCCGTGAATTGCGATCCGGCCATCCGGCAACATCGTGTGCCACATTGGTGAATACGCGCCAAATGTTTCCCGTGGAGCAGCCAATTCATTGTTGAAAGTTGGGTCCAGCGATCCATCCGGCATTAGACGTATGATCTTCAGAGTATCCGTGGATCCATTGGGAACAAAGTAGCCTGTTGCGATTGCCCGACCGTCTGGTAACGCCGTGAATGCATCCGCCATTCCTATCGGGATATCCGTCTGGAACGTCGTATCCAAAGCCCCATCCGCCTGCACGCGGAACACCCGCCCAACAGGTTGTCCTTCGTACACCGAACACAAACCGCTGCACAGGAACTTGCCATCGGGCTGTTCCTTGATGGTGTAGATGGCGTTGTTGGCCTTCCGATGAGTGCGCGTGGTGTCCAAATAGCCCGTGTTGCTGAACCACACCAAGCTGTGCAGGCCGGTGAACCCACGTATGGTGTCATGAAGGCTGTGCCAACCGCTTACCAACAGTCTACCGTCGGGGTACACATGGTAGTCACCACCTTGGCCGCTGGAGAAGTAAGGGTCGTCGTTCATCATGATGAACGACGGGTCCAGGTAGCCATCACCATCCAAACGCCGCACAATAGCGCCGTTGCCTGCATAATACCCGTTGGCCCATGACGTGAGCTTGCCACCCGCAGGCACACCGAAGTTCCAGGACAGGTCCAGTGCGCCATCGACTTCCACTCGAGCAAGCGAATGCTCACCGGCCACCCAAGCAAAGTTCAAGCGGCCTGACACTAGGAGTTTTCCGTCCGGCATTACCGCCAGCGAATTCACATTGCGCGAGAGTACAGCACACCTGAACGTGGTATCCAGATCGAACGGCGCTTGAGCACCGCCACTGTGGGCCGCGCAAAGCGCGGCCCACAGCAGGGCTGTGCGTTTCATCGCTGGCATATGAACTTGGCCACCGCTATAGATGTTCCGTTGTTGATCAGTTCCACCGTGTAGCTGCCGGGCTCCGCCGCGCGGCAGTCCCACACCAGTTGCTGTTCCATGGTGGCTACAGGGGCTTGCCATACTGTGCGCCCCATTACATCGCGCACCACCACCAAGGCATTGTGCGGTGTGGCGTTCAACCGCACGTTCATGGCCAGCCAGGTGGTGGCGGGGTTGGGCATCACCTCAAGGTTGGGTTGCAGGGATTCTTCTTGCACGGCGAAGCTCAACATGCTCGGACTACGGTTGGCATCGCTACCGGTCATTGGTGTGCGGCACTGGCCGTATGCAAAGCATAGGAGGTTCTGTGCCCATGTAGCGGGCCGATCGTAGTCCTCGCCAACAATGCTCACCAGTTGGGCCACCTCACCAGCATTCAGTTCGGCAAGGGTGCGGCCGCTGCCGGTTACCGTGGCACAGAAGGCTATGAGGTCCAGCATGCGCTGGCGCTCCATGCCCGTGGCGGTGCGCAGTTCATGTTCCACGGGTATGCTGGTCACCACATCGGTGGCCATGCCGTGGTTGCCCTGCTGCAAGTATGTGAGCGCTTCAGCATATCGAGCAGCGGGCGTGCGCAATTGTTGCAAGCCCCACCGCAAGCTGTCCACGTCTTCGTGCGTGGTGTCGTTGCGGAACTCGTCAAGCACTTCGTGCAGGTGTTGGGTCATGGCCGCATGGTGTTGGCTCATTTGATCTTCCAAAGTGGCGCGGTAAGTGCGCTCATTCCAGCTGGCCAGCACACTGGCGAGCAGGTAGGCGGGCAATGGGTGTCCACTTTCCTCTTGCAGCCATTGCATGAACCGCTCTTGCTGGGTAGCTTCAGGATTGGCAATGAGCACCTCTGCCACCATGGCGGCGGGCAAAATGTTCCGATCAACCATCTCTCGCAAGGACTCAGTGCTTAAAAATGGGCTCTTTGCAAGAAGGTATTCCCGCAGCTCCCAAGCTTGGTTTGGCCATGTGCTCATGATCTCCTGCACCACCTCATCGGTGTTGCCGCCATCGATCAATGCGGCGAAGAGATAGCGCGTGTTCCCATAGGCCAATTTTTCGCTTTGCAGCGCGGCCTTGGCTTGTGCTGCTTCCGTGATGGACCGCGCACCGCGTGGACGGTAACTGCGCGGTGGACATGGGTCGGCTGGCTCGCTATCGGCTGCCTCCTTGGTCACTGGCGATGCAGGGTCCAAGGTGTAGCACAGTGGTTCAGCCTGGGTAGTGGTACCGTAGATGTACCGCAACACGCCGTTGGGGCTGGTGCGCTTATAGTCGCCTTCCGGGTTCAGGCAGGTCTGGTCGAACACGTTGGCCGCAGGAAGGTCCATTTGCCCTTGGTTGGTGCGCATGGTGTGCCAACTGCCATTCTGAAAATCCTGATCTACTTTTCTATCCCAGAAATCGTATTCGTTGCCTTGGTTGGTGTTGCACAGGAACTGCAAGCCCACGTTGTTGGTGCCGCCAACGGGTAAAACGCTGTTGTCGTAGTCGGCACAGAGTCCTTCGCCAATGAAGCCAACCTCAAGCCCAACAGCGGTATTGCGGCGCACCATGTCGTTGTAGTCGCGCGTGTAGCCGATCACAATGCCCTCGGTCTCGAAGTGGGTGCCACTTTGGGTGAGCAGATTGTCCTCCACCCACATGCCGTAACTCTCCGTGCTGAAGATGCCTCGGTGCCGACCGGCCCAAAACTCCTCATCCGTGAAATTCGTCAACGCCGTCACCACGCTGTTGCCCAACTCGAACTCGTTGCGGGTAACACGGTAGCCCACCACCCCACTGGCGAACACGCCGCACACGTTGGCGCTGAAGGTGCTGCGGTCCACCACGAAGGCGCGGGTGGTAAGGCCCGTAAGGGCATGCACGCCGTGGTCCAAGCCGCTAAAGCTGCTGGGGGTGTAGCTGCCCACGGGGCACTCCTGGCCCTGCTGGATGATGATGTTGCACTTCTCGCGCACTTCGTAGTGGGCATCGAGGCTGTAGATGCCGTGGCCCCGCTCGTGGCTGTTGGTCTCGCCCCGAAGGTTCGCGAACGTGCAGCCCAGGAAGGGTATGCCGTCCACGTGCCAGAGGTTGGCGTGGTGCCGGAAGTCGATGGCCACGGGGTAGTCGGCATCCACCACGAAGGTGGTATTGGTGAAGCGGCTGCGGTTGCGCTGCGTTTGGGTGCCCTGTATGTTCATGCCTTGGTAGGGCAGGAAGCGCACGCCGGTGCGGCAATTCTTGAAGGTGCTGTTGCTGCTGATGATGACACCGCCGCTCTTCAACCCGTTGAAGCCGGGCCCCACGCGCTGGCCGGTGAGCGCGCCGATATCGGCTTTCTCCACCAGCGTGTTCTGGATGATGAATTCGCCCTGATGGTCGGCATGGGCACCACCGAACTGGTGCTGGTTGAAGGTGCCCTGCACTTCCACGCCACGCCACATATAGCCGGGGCAGGCGGTGGTTAGGGTGCAGCCTACGGCGGTGAAAGAAGCGCCCTTTTCAATGATGAGCTTGGCCTGCGGTCCGAACCGGAAGGTCAACCCCTGCACATCGATGTGTGCGTTGGTCTGCACGCGGAACTCGCCGTTGACGTAGATCTCCGAACCCGCATCGCAGAACAGGTTGTTGCCGGGTTGCCAGTTGTACGTGCCTGGTGGAATGCTCCAACTGCGATCGTAGTACTGCGCACGTTCATCGCAGCAGAGGCCACCGGTCCAGAGGCCCGGCGTTGCAAAATCGGTGATCTGTTTGCCCACCATGCGGTATTCCACCGGATCGCCGCCCACATCATAGGTGGCCACTGAGGCGAGTTGTTGGATGTTGGGCATCCACACACCGTTGGCCGGGTCATCAGGGTTGCTGAAGGCGCTGAGGTAGCGGTTGCCGTTGGCATCGGCGCTCACCATGTAGAGGGCCGGAGGACCACCGTTGGGGCCCACGTTGATCTCCAGACGCGAGTTGAAAAGGCCCTGGCTCACCGCATCGGGCCCAATGGGAACGTAGGTGGGCATAGAACCCGGAGGTGCGGTAACGTCGAAGGTGCCCAGGGCAGTGCTCGGAGCACCGCCATACAATTCATGATCGGACTTGAGGAACCACAGATACATGCCATTAGGCGAGAATTCGAGACCCGTGGTGCGCTGCTCAGCCACCGGGTTGCCCAGAATATCCTGCGGGTTCATACCCGTAACGATGTGACCAACCTCATAGAGCCTGGGGTTCCAGTCAGCTGTTCCTGGAGCACCATAGTCGAACGCCGCCGTGGGCAGTGGTGCAGAAAGCCCGGCGAGATCGATATCAATGACGTAAAGGCCCACATGCTTCTCTGTCGGTGGGCCGGTCTGCCAGTATGCGGAATAGGCCATTCGAAGGTCGTTCCCGTTCTGGTGCAGTTCCATTTCGCCACGGTCGGACACATCGCCATCCTGGAAGTCCCACAAGATGATCTGCCCGTTCTGATCGCCCTGCGTTTTGTTGATATGAAGGACCATTCTTGGTCCTGTGGCGGAAAAAAGAATGAAACTGATCTCCGTATTGGTGTCGAGTCCCATCAGGGATCGATCATCGTTGTCGAGATCGATCACGTCCGTGCGGATGTGGTCCAAGCCAGTGTTGGCAAGGTGCATATCGTAGTGGAACAGGTAGGCCATCGGACCGTTCCCGTATATGGACCACCCACCCATTGCGGTGATGGCGCCGTTGTCCATTTCAAAAGGGCCATTGAAGTAGTCGTCCTCGCCCCAAAAGCGGCCTGTGATCGGCTTGCCGACCGCAGCATAATGCTGCGCTCCGTTCAACTCCAGGTCATTGGGCAGGGTGAGGTCAAGGATCCCGACAACAAGGCCGGATTCAGCGTTGCCTCCCACTTCGACGTAAACTCCTGGCATGGCCACATAGAACTTGGAGCAATGGCCAGGTACCGGAATGAAGTGCGCTTCTGCTGCGATCTTGGGAAGGCAGACTTGGCAGTTACCATCGTTCAGAACGCCATCGTCATCGTCTGCCAATAGGTAGCCATCCTTGTTGTAAAGGTTGCCGTCAACGATGAAGAAGAGCAGTTCGCCGTTCTCATCGAATTGCACGTTCTGGTGGTACTGTGCCACCTGGCCCTGGTACTCGAACGCGTCGTTCACCGCAGCATCCGGGCATTGCGGTGCTGCGCTTTCCACGATGCCGTTATTGAGCACATCACCGAAATCGAGCACATGGTTCCCGTTGAACCACAACGGTTGCTGCGCCAACGCCTCACCAGTGAACGAACTCCACCCCACCGGGGGGGGAGATACAGATGGAAAGCACCAACGCGGCTCTGAGAAAGGAATACGTCTTCATGAGCTTGCGGGCGTTAGGTGGACCCGTATAACGAAGGAAAGCATTCCTTCCGGTCCGTGCAATACCCGATCCATGACATTTTCCGGGAGGTCTATACCGGTCTGACGGGTTGCATCGGCACCGGAAAGTGCACGGGATCCGCCAAGAACGAAGCGGGGACCGATCGGATGATCAGCCCCCGTTCCTGTTGGACATCCCAACCAGAGGCTACCTTAAAAAACCTTAGGGCTGCGCGAGGGTCTTTTGCGCCCATGCTTCGTTGTGAAAAGCCTTATACCATTTCGCAATAGAAAACCATCCGATCTGCTTGCTCTTTTTCCGCATGCCTTCTCCGAAGAGATCGCACCGTAGGCACCGCTACGCAGCGACCTCTTCGTATCGGCCTACGAAAAAATAGCGGCACATCTTTGGACGGCCTTCTATTGCGAAATGGTATTACAGCGCTTCCGGCCATGCCCGGTTCTCACGCCTCGCCTGGACGCGAAATACCGCTCGCTCGCTTCCAGGAGCCTTAATAGAAGCCATCTCAAAATAATCCTTCGGGCTCCGCCGGGGCCTTTTTCGGGCATCCGTCGTTGCTCAACCCTTACAGAGCGTCCAGCTATGCGCGGGTTTCGCGCCTCGGCTGCCCGGAAAACTCCTCCGGCTCGCTGCCAAAAACTATTTTGAGATGGCTTCTACTGAGACGGCATGAAAGAACCGGTCGATCCAATGGTGAAAAGGTGAAAGGGTGAAAAGCGCGAGAAGGTGAAATGCCTCGCACCCTTTCACGCTATCACCCCAGTGGTCCAGATCGCTGAGCTCGGCCGGATCTTCATCACCGGCTCAGTAAGATGGCTTCCCAGGGATCAGAGCGTGAAGGTCTGCCCCTTGTGCGGGATCGCGATGTCGCGATGGCCGGCGGCGGCGCATTGGTCGCGCAGACCTTCCAGCGAGGACTTGATGCCGTGCACCAGGAACAGCTTCCGCACCCGGGCCGGGTCCTGGCAGCCCAGGAAGCGCAGCAGTTCGCCGCGGTCGGCGTGGGCGCTGTAGAAACCCATGCGGTGCACGGCGGCCTTCACCGGCACCGGTTCCCCGAAGATGTGGACCACCTCGCGGCCCTCGAGGATCTCGTGGCCCAGGGTGCCCGGCGCGCAGAAGCCCACCGCCAGCACCGTGTTGCGCGCGTTGGGCAGGCCGTGGCGCAGGTGGTGGCGGATGCGGCCGGCCTCCATCATGCCGCTGGCCGCGATGACGATGCAGGGTTCCTGCCGGCTGTTGAGCTGCTTGCTGCGCTCGGGGTTGCGCACGAACTCCACGCCCGGGAAGCTGAACAGGTCGGCATCGCGGTCCAGCTCGGCACGCACGGCCGGCCGGAATGCGCGGCTGTGGCGGCGTACGATCTCCGTGGCACTGATGGCCAACGGGCTGTCCACGAACACGGGGATGCGCGGCAGCAGGCCCTGGTTGCTGAGGCTGTTGAGCGTGTACAGGATCTCCTGCGTCTTGCCGATGCTGAACGCCGGGATCAGCAGCTTGCCCTTGCGCACCACGCAGGCCTCCCGGACATGGTGCAGCAGTTCCTCCTCGGCCTGCGCGACCCCCGGGTGGTCACGGTCGCCGTAGGTGCTCTCGCACACAATGACGTCGGCCTGCGGGAAGGGGGCGGGTTCCGGCAGCAGGCGGTCCACGTACCGGCCCACATCGCCGCTGAAGGTCAGGTGCAGCACACGCTCCCCGTCGTCGATGGTGAGGTGCACGGCCGCGCTGCCCAGGATGTGGCCCGCATCGGTGAGGGTGCAGGTGACGCCGGGCACCACGGGGAAGGGTTTGTTCAGGTCGTAGGCCTCGAAGCGCTCCATCGCAGGGCGCACCTCGTCCACGGTGTACAGCGGCCCCGGTTCGTCGAGGGCGCGGCCCTGGCGCTTGGCCCGTTTGAGGTCGTAGGCGTGGTCGGCCTCCTGGATGTTCGCACTGTCCTCGAGCATGATGGCGCACAGGTCGCGCGTGGCTGCCGTGGCGTGAATGGCCCCGCGGAAGCCCTCGGCCACCAGGCGCGGCAGCAGGCCGCTGTGGTCGATGTGGGCATGGCTCAGCACCACGGCATCCACCGCGGCGGGGTCGAAGCCGAAATGGCGGTTGGGGTCGACCTTGCCCCGGTCCACCGCCTCGCCTTGGAACATGCCGCAATCCAACAGCACCCGGCGCACATCGCCGTCGCGATGCCGGACCTCGACCAGGTGCTTGCTGCCGGTCACCGTGCCCGCGGCGCCGTGGAAGGTGATGGAGATGGCCATGGGTGCAAGCTACTGATGCGAACGGGTCGGAGGGCCGCGGGCCGGTCAGGGCACATCCGTCGCCGGGGCCAGGCGCAAGGCCAGGTCGTAGTACGGGCCGAGCATGTGGTGCATGAACACGCGCTTGGGGTCGTCCGGTCGCTGCGCACGGTAGGCCGCATCGGGCCGCAGCACCACGGTGGGCCCGGTGCGCACGAAGTGGGCCCCCTCGGGCATCGTGGGGGCGGTGTAGCCGGGCATCGCGCGGGCGGCCAGCTTGCCCAGGGTGCGGCCCAGCACGCGGTGCAGGCGACGCCGGGCCCGGCGGGTGGAGCGGTCCAGCTTGCCGTACATGCGCCCCAGGGCGATGTCCTGCGGGAAGGGCAGCTTGCGGATGGCCTTGCGGGCATCCTTGAACGGGTTCACCGGGCTGAAGTCGTCCACGGTCTGCACGGTCATGGGCACCTCGGGCACCCAATCGGCGCTGTTCACCACGTTCACCGCCCAGCCCTGGCCGCAGGTGGCCTCGTAGCCGTAAGCGAAGGGCAGGTTGCCCGGCTTGGGCGCGGCGCTGCAGTAGGTCTTGAACTGAAGGTCCCCGGGCAGGCGCCCGGTATCGCGCAGGTGCCACAGATGGGCCGTGAGCAGGTAGGCGATGGCCCCGCCCTGGCTGTGCCCGGTGATCAGCACCTGGCGTGTGCCCGCGGCGTGGAGCGAATCGAGCTTCGGTAGGATGCTGCGCTGCAGATGGCCCAGGCCGATGAGCCAGCCCAGGTGGACGCACGCACGCGGATCGTCGCTCAGCACATAGCGGAAGGGACCATCGCCGTCCAGGTCCAGGCTGCCTTGGGCGGGCACCAGCACGGCGTAGAAGTTCTCCATCCAGCTGGTGAGTGCGCCGGTGGTGCCACGCACCACCACGGCCGCCGTGCCCCGGCCATCGGTGTACAGGTCCCACCGGTTGTCCAGGCCCACCACGGGGCTGCGCCACGTCAGGGTGAAGCGCTCGGGGGGCGGCAGTCGGTTGTCACCCACCACCGTGTCGCCCTGGGTGGCGTACACGCGGAGCAGCTCGAGGTATTCGGCCTGGTCGAAACCCGGCCGCAACTGCGCGGCGCACACGGTGGTGAGCAGGAAGGCAAGGGTTGGCAGGACGAGCGGGCGCATGGGTACGATGATGGACGGGCACAAAAGTGCGAAAGGACCATCCCCCTATCTTGTGCGCACCCCACCGATGCGCTTCATCCCCCACCGCACCGTGCGGCCGACGGAACAGCCGTCGTTGCCGCTGCTGGTCCTCGGCGCCGCCTGCAGGCGCGCCTTCCATCCGCTCCTGGCCATCGCCCTGCTGCTCCCGCTCCTGGGCACGGCCCAGCAGTACAGGCTGCGCGGGGTGGTGAGCGATGCCGCCAGCGGCGAAACCCTCATCGGCGCCACCGTGGCGTTGAAAGGCACCAAGGCCGTGACCCAGACCGACGTGGAGGGACGCTTCGAGCTGCCGGTGAACGAACCGCCCCCGTTCGTGCTGCTGATCAGTTATGTGGGCTACACCGACCTGGAAGTGGAGGTGCGCAGTACCGACCAGGAGCTCCGGTTCAAGCTGAGCGCGGACCAGGTGCTGCTGCAGGAGGCCGAGGTGGTGGGCAGCCGGATCAGCGAGAAGCAGAAGCAGGCGCCGCTCACCGTGGAGAGCATGGACATCATCGCCATCCGCGAGGCGCCCAGCGGTGACTTCTACGAGAGCCTCGGCACCTTGAAGGGCGTGGACATGACCGCGGCGAGCTTCGGCTTCAAGGTGATCAACACGCGCGGCTTCAACAGCACCAGCCCGGTGCGCAGCCTGCAGCTGATCGACGGGGTGGACAACCAGAGCCCGGGGCTCAACTTCAGCCTGGGCAACTTCCTGGGGGCCTCCGACCTGGACGTGATGAAGGTGGACGTGATCGCGGGGGCCAGCAGCGCCTTCTATGGACCGGGCGCCTTCAACGGCGTGATCCAGATGACCACCAAGAGCCCGTGGGCCTTCCCCGGCCTGAGCGTGAGCGCCAAGGCCGGGGAACGCGACCTGCTGGAGGGCAGCATCCGGTGGGCGCAGGTGTTCAAGAACAAGGCAGGCCGCGAGCGGTTCGCCTACAAGCTGAACCTCTTCGCCATGCGTGCCGAGGACTGGTACGCCACGAACCTGGAGCCCACGAGCAACAGCCCCACCGGCATGGACAACCCGGGACGCTATGACGCGGTGAACAGTTACGGCGACGAATGGGTGACGGTGAACAACGACTTCAGCAACACCCTGTTCGCCCGCAAACAATACCCCGGGCTGGGGCTCTTTCTGCGTCCGGGCTATCGCGAAGAGGACCTTGTGGACTACGACACCCACAACCTGAAGGCGGGCCTGAGCCTGCACTACCGGCTCACCGACAGCGTGGAGGTGCAACTGGCCACCAACTACAGCACCGGCAGTACAGTGTACCAGGGCGACAACCGCTACCGCCTGGAGGGGGTGCAGTTCTTCCAGCACCGCCTGGAGCTCCGCCAGGAAGGGCGGTGGCATTTCCGCACCTACGTGACGCACGAGGATGCCGGGACCACCTACGACATCTACACCACGGGCCTGCGTCTTCAGGAGGCCAGCGGTCCCACCCCGGAGTGGAACATCCGCTACTTCACGTTGTGGGAGACCTGGATCAAACCGCTGATGAACGCCACCGTGCCGGAATACCTCACGGACATCGAGGCCTTCAACCAGGGCGTGGCCGCCACGGCCGAGGAGTACGATGCGTACCTGGCGCAGTTCGTCGCGGACCACCAGGCCCTGTTCCACGGCTACCATCAGATGGTGGCGGACAGCATCGACCACACGAACGACAATGCCCTGGACCCGGCGTACCTGGTGGGCACCGACCGATTCGAGGAGAAGCTCGCCGACATCCGGTCGCGGCGGTTCACCGAGGGGGGCACGCTCTTCTACGACCGGTCGGCGCTGTACCATGCCATGGGCGAATACCGGTTCAAGCCGCGGTTCGCCGAGATCACCGTGGGCGGCAACGGGCGGTTGTACCGACCCAACAGTGCGGGCACCATATTCAAGGACACGGCGGACGTGGTGATCACCAACTGGGAGGTGGGCGGGTACGCCGGCATCGAGAAGAGGCTGGCGCAGGAGCGGTTGCGGCTGGCCCTGACGGTGCGGGTGGACAAGAACCAGAACTTCGAGCCGCAGGTCTCGCCGGCCCTCAGCGCGGTGTACACCCCCGACCCCGCGCACGTGCTGCGCGTGAGCGTGGGCCGCGGTGTGCGCAACCCCACGCTGGCCGACCAGTACCTGTACTACAATGTGGGCCGGGCCATCCTGCTGGGCAACATCGAAGGCCAATTCGAGGCCGGCCGCGACAGCCTGGTCACCATCGAGAGCTTCAACGACTACCGCGCCTCGTCATCCCTGCTCTCCGGGCTGGGCCGGCTGCGCTACTTCAACGTGGACCGGGTGCGCCCCGAGAAGGTGATCACCTTGGAGACCGGCTACCGGGGCACGCTGAAGGAGAAGTTCTACCTCGACCTGAGCGGTTACACGAGCTGGTACACGGACTTCATCGGCTACCTGATCGGCATCGACGGCCGCTTCGACCAGACCACCGGCTTCCCCATCGAGCTGCAGGTGTACCGCGTGGCGGCCAACAGCACCAGCACCGTGCGCACCGTGGGCGCCAATGCGGGGTTGAACTACTACCGCAAGCGCATGACCTACAGCGTGAACTACAGCTACAACCGCTTGATCACCGGGGAGGACGATCCCATCATCCCCGCCTTCAACACGCCGCGCAACAAGTTCAACGTGGGGCTCACCGGTCACGACCTGCGGATCCCCTGGACCGAGCGGCGCGACCTGGGCTTCGGCATCAACTACAAGTATGTCGAAGGGTTCATCTTCGAGGGCTCGCCCCAGTTCACCGGCCGGATCCCGAGCTACGACATGGTGGACGTGCAGGTGAACGTGAAGTTCCCCAAACCGGGCCTCACCGTGAAGCTGGGTTGCAGCAACCTGTTCGGCATCGTGCCGTTGTTGGACGACAGGGTCCCGGATGCGGAGCGGCTGGACCGCATGTGGAACAACAACGTGTACCTGGTGTACGGCGGCCCGGCGGTGGGCCGGCTGGGTTATCTGCAGCTGATCTACGAGCTGGACCGGCGGTAGGGCCCGGGATCGGCGCCATCACGCCCGGTCATTTTCATCCGGAGGTCGGCGCATTGCGGCTTACTCCCTAACTTCGGAACCAGTTCCAAAACAAGGACGCCCATGAAACGAGCCCTACCCTTGCTCCTGCTCGGCCTGCCCGTGGTGGCCGCAGCGCAGCAACGTTACATCGACGAAGTGTTCACCGACGCGCAGGTGGTGATCACGCCCAACGTGCCGTTCGGCACCAACATCGATTTCCTGACCAGCAACCTGGCGAGCCCCAACGTGCCTGCGGAGGTGATGCAGCTGCAGACCCTGGTGAGCACCCAGCAGCCCATCCCGACGCCCTTCTTCGACCCCTTCGATGGAAGCACGGCGATGAAGGTCACCACGCTGCGCATGGACATTTACGAACCCGACCAGGGGGTGGACACGGTGGCCCAGCGGCCGATGGTGCTGTACATCCACACGGGTAACGCGCTGCCCCCGGGCTATCCCGGCAACGGCAGCCCCACGGGCACGCGCACCGACAGCTGCGCCGTGGAGGTGTGCAAGCGCATGGCCCGCCGCGGCTATGTGGCCGTGAGCATGAGCTACCGCCTGGGCTGGAACCCGCTGGCCCCCACCGAGGAGGAACGCCGGGGCCAGCTGCTCAACGCCATCTACCGCGCCATTCATGACGTGCGCCAGTGCGTGCGCACCCACAAGGCCGAGGCGGCCGGGGCCAACACCTACGGCATCGATCCGGAGAAGATCGTGGTGCTGGGTGAGGGCACCGGCGGGTACATCGCGCTGGCGCACAGCACGCTGGACAAACCCTCCGAGCTTTTCGTGAACAAATTCGACCCCAACGGTCCGTTCCCGCCCGATTCGAGCTATGTGGACACCAACAAGGTGGGCAACCTGGACGGCCTGAACGGCCAGCTCACCCTGTACCGCCCCAACGGCTTCGACCATGCGACGCACTTCTGCGTGAACATGGGCGGTGCGCTGGCGGACACCACCTGGTTGGAGCAGGGCGATGTGCCCATGGTGGCGTTCCACACGGTGTTCGACCCTTACGCGCCCTTCACCTACGGCATCGTCATCGTGCCCACCACCAACGGTCCCGTCGTGGACGTGCCGGGCAGCAACTTCTTCATTCCCTGGGCCAACGACCTGGGCAACCAGGCCAGCTTCGCCAACCTGAGCAACGACCCCTTCACGGCACGTGCCCGCTCGCTTTACGGGCAGACCCTCGACGGGGTCACCATCTCCTCCGGGGCCGAGGGCCTCTTCCCGGTGGTGCGCCCGCGCTGGCCACCTCCCGCCAAGGATGAGGCCAGCCCCTGGCAGTGGTGGGACCCCAACAGCCCCGACGCCCTGGACGTGATCCCCGGGCTCAACATCACCACCCACCAGGCCAGCATGGCCAGCAACCCCGACATGAGCGGGAACAAGGGCCGTGCCTACCTGGACACGGTGATGGGCTACATGAACCCCCGCATCGTCTGCGCCCTGCAACTGGGCCCCTGCGCGCTGGGCACGCCGGATTGCCTGGGCGTGATCGATGGCCCCGACATGCCGGGCCAGCCCTGCGACGACGGTGATGCCAACACCATCAACGACACCTGGACCGCGAACTGCACCTGTGTGGGCCAGCCCGTGGGCATCGCCGAGCCCGCCGCCGCCGCCGCCCTGGTGATCGCCCCCAACCCCGCCAACGACGCCGTGCGCATCAGCAGCCCGGCCGGACGGGTGCTGGGCTACACGCTGCACACGCCCGATGGACGGCTGGTGCGGCAAAGCACCGTCAACGCCGACCTGATCGTGCTGGAGCGCGGTGAGCTCGGCGGCGGTGCCTACTTCCTCACGCTGGAGTTCGCCGACGGACGCGCCGTGCGCCGGATCGCGTTCAACTGACCGGACCCTGCAACCGGGTGGCGGGCCGTCCTTCGGGGCGGCCCGCTGCGTTGTGTACGTACCGGTGCAAGGCGCACCTTTGTGCCGACCATGGAGCGGATCACCGAAAGCCCCTCGCACTACGACGGCCTGGAGCACATGAGCACGGCCGAGCTGCTGGGCCACATCAACACCGAGGACCGGCGGGTGCCCGAGGCCGTGGGCCGGGTGCTGCCCGCGATCGGCGCCCTGGTGGATGCCATCGTGGTGCGCATGCGGCGGGGCGGGCGCCTCTTCTACCTGGGTGCGGGCACCAGCGGCCGCCTGGGCATCGTGGACGCGAGCGAATGCCCGCCCACCTTCGGGGTGCCCCACGGCCTGGTGGTGGGCCTGATCGCCGGTGGCGACGGTGCGATCCGCAAGGCCGTGGAGTTCGCCGAGGACGATCGGGAACAGGGCTGGAAGGACCTCGCCGAACATGCCGTGGGCCCCGACGACACGGTGGTGGGCATCGCCGCCAGCGGAGGCACACCCTACGTGGTGGGCGCCCTGGAGGAATGCCGGCGGCACGGCATCCTCACGGCCTGCATCACCTGCAACCCGGGCGCACCGGTCACCGCCGTGAGCGACCACCCCATCGTGGTGGTGGTGGGGCCCGAGTTCGTCACCGGCAGCACGCGCATGAAGAGCGGCACCGCCCAGAAGCTCGTGTTGAACATGGTCAGCACCGCGGTGATGATCGGCCTGGGGCGCGTGAAGGGCAACCGCATGGTGGACATGCAGTTGAGCAATGTGAAGCTCATCGACCGCGGCACGCGCATGGTGATGGACGGATTGGGCGTGGACTACGAGGAGGCCAACACCCTGTTGAAACGGCACGGCAGCGTGCGCCGGGCCATCGAGGCGGGGCGTCGCTGAGGCTCACTCCTCCACGAAGTCCATGTCCGCATCGAAGGTCTCCTGCACGCGGAACGTGGCCCAGAAGGCGACGCCGATGCATACCAGGCCCACCACCAGCGCGCTGGTGATGCTTCCCAGGGGCGCGGCCAGGAACTTGAAGGCGTTGGTGACGGGCATCACGGCGCCGCGCACGAAGTTGGGCGTGGTGGTGGCCACCGTGCTGCGGATGTTGGTGCCGAACTGCTCGCCGGCCACGGTGACGAAGATCACCCAGTAGCCCGTGGCGGTCCCCAGCGCGAGGCACATCCAGTAGTAGGCCTCGATGGTGGCCCCGCGCATGCCGTACAGGAACACCAGTGTGAGCACCAGGTTGGCGGCCAGGTACAGCAGGATCACCTTGCGCCGGCTGCGCAGCAGCTGGCTCAGCAACCCGCTCAGCAGGTCGCCCACGCTCAGACCGATGTAGGCGTACTTGATGGCCTGGCCGTTGATGTGCTTGAGCCCTTCGGCGTCCAGCGCGCTCGTGTCGATGTCCAGCCCGGGCACGAAGACATCCTGGCTGAGGTTCACCAGCACCCCGACGACGTACCACACGGGCACGCCGATCAGGATGCAGCCGAGGTACCGCAGGAAGCGGTCGCGGTCGTTGAAGAGCATGCGCAGGTCGCCGCGGCGCACCGTGCGGTGGCGCATCCCTTGGAACAGCCCGCTCTCCAGGGCGCCCACACGCAACACCAGCAGCACCAGGCCCATCAGCCCGCCCACCAGGTAGGTGACCTGCCAGTTCATCAGCGCCCGGCCGGTCACGCTGGTCCACAGCCGCCCGAACCACGCGCCCTGATCGGCCACTTCGGCCGCGAAGACGGCACCCAGCGCGCCGAAGGTCACCACGATGAGGGTGCCGTACCCGCGCTTGTCCCGCGGCATGGTCTCGGTGATCAGCGTGATGCCCGCACCCAGCTCGCCGGCCAGCCCCACCCCGGCGATGAACCGCACCACGGCATACCACGTCAGGTCGAAGGTGAAGGCGTTGGCCACGTTGGCGACGCTGTACAGCAGGATGCTGCCGAAAAGCACGGTGATGCGCCCCTTGCGGTCGCCCCACACGCCCCAGAGCACCCCGCCCACCAGCATGCCCAGCATCTGCCAGTTGAACAGGTCGATGCCCACATCGCGGATGCGCGGGTCCCCGGCGCCCAGGATGTGCTCCAGGCTCTCCCGTTTCACCACGTTGAAGAGCACCAGGTCGTAGATGTCCACGAAGTAGCCCAGGGCGGCCACCACCACCAGCAGCAACGAACGGCCCGGGAAGATGTGTTTCATGTGCGGGGGCGAAGGAAGCGCAATGCCGGGCGCGGTGCAAACCGACCGCCGGGAGCGATCTTTGGGCATGCGCCCGGCCCTCCTGCTGCCCGCGATGCTCCTGGCCGGCCTCGCCATGGGCCAGCACCGCGCGGGTGCCATGCCCTACGCGCTGCGGCATCCCGCCCAGGTGATCGCCCTGCCGGAACCCCTGGTGGAGGTGAGCGCCCTCACCGATGTGGATCAGGGCACCGTGGCGTGCGTACAGGACGAGGCGGCCACCTTGTACTTCATCGGCCTGCGCGAGGGGCGGGTGCTGCGCAGCGAGACCTTCGCCGGCCCCGGCGACATGGAAGGGCTGACGCGTGTCCAGGACCGCTACTACGCCCTGCGCAGCGACGGGCTCATCCACCACCTGCGCCTGCTGCAGGGCCGGTGGACGAGCGTGGACAGCTTCCGGCTGGACCTGCCCCACCACAACATCGAGGGGCTCGGTTTCGACGACCGCACCGGCATGGTGCTCGTGGCGCCCAAGGACATCACCAAGGGCGGACCCGAAGTGCGCGATGTACGCACGTTGTTCGCGTTCGACCCCGGGGATCCGCAGCGCCGTTGCCGCCCCGTGCTGAAGCTCTCGGTGGGCACACTGTTGCGGCAGGCCGAGGCCCTGGGCATCAAGGTGCCGCAACGCACCACCGACAAAGGGCGCGAGGTGCCTGCCCTCAAGCTGCGGTTCTCCTCGGTGGCCGCGCATCCGCGCAGCGGGCACTACTACCTGCTCAGCGCGGTGGACCGCACTTTGACCGTGGTGGACCGGGATGGCCGGCTGCTCGACCTGGCGATCCTGGACGAGGACCTTCTGCCCAAGCCCGAAGGCATCACCTTCCTGCCCGACGGCGAGCTGGTGCTCAGCAGCGAAGGCAGGGGCGGCACACCGGTGATCGCATGCTACCCGATGGTGGCCCGGCCCTGAACGGCACTCCCCATCCCGCCGGACCTATCCGCGCGAACGACCGCTGAGCATCCCTTCCCGAACGCAGGGCTCCAGGCCCGGTGCGCGGTGCATCCTCACTTCCCGGGCAACTTGGCCGGGATGTGGTCCGAGTAAACGCCTTCGGCCAGTTTCCACTTGCCCGCGTTCGGCCCGATACGCACCCGCGAACCGATGGGGGTGGTCTTGTCCGGATCGTAGGGGTACACCTCGAACTCCGACGGCCAGTTGAACACCTTGGCCGGATCGGGGCGGTTGGCGGCAAGGGCCTGTTCGGGCTGTTGCCACGGCTTCACGCCGTGCGGTGGCGGGGCCTGTGCGAAGCGGCCCATGCCGAAGTTGGTCTTCGGCTTCACGATCACCTGGTAATCGATGGCCCCCGAATGCGTGCCGCCGTTGAGCTCCCGGATGTCGAAACCGGTGGCCGTCTTGTTCATCACGGTCACGCCATTGAAGTAGGGCATGTCCACCGGGGTGCAGTACACGCGCATGGGGTTGGCGGCATCCACCACGATGATGTCCTGCAGGATCGGGTCCAGTTCCACATGCGCGAAGCCGTTCACCAACGCAACGGTCCCGTAGTCCTGATACCAGTACTCCGGCGACTCGGGGCACACGAGCGTGATGCGGCCGTGGTCCGGGGTGGGGATGATCTCGGCCACCGCGCCCGCACCGGTGATCTTGTAACCTACCCCGGCCAGCCTGGCCCCCACCCACGCGTAGTTGAGCAGGCCACCGGCATACGTGTCGCTCTCGAAGTAACCGCCGGCGTTCTCGATGGTGGAGTTCGTGGCGCTGATGCCCACCACCCCGTCGCAATCCTGGTTCTGCGCCACGGCGAATGCGGTGGAACCCTCCGTAAAGCCGGGGTTGCCCGCAGTGGTGCCGCGGCCGCTGTATGCCCAGATGGACCGGTGGTTCCCGGTCAGGGCGGCGTTGGTCACGTTCAGCTGGCTGTACGTACCTGCGGGGTTGTACACGGCGCTGCCGTTCTGCGTGTAATTGTACTGGGCCATCCAGACATCGGAAAAGTTCACGTTGGCCGCCACGGTGGCCGCGCCCGTGCTCTGTGCATAGATGGAGGTGTAGCCCGCGGTCGGGTTGTTGGCGTAAACCCCGGCACCGTTGATGGTCTGCAGCGGCACGCCGAAGCTGAAGTTCACCTCGCGGCCCAGAACACCCCCTACGTTGGGGCTGTGGCCGTAGACGGCGTCCTGGAGCAATCCCGGGCTGGACACGTCCAAAAAGGTGGTGGGTGCGGTCGTATTGACCCCCACCCGTCCGGTGGCGCCCATCACCCGCATGCGTTCGGTGTTGTTGGTGCGCACCACAAGGTCCTGGTTGTCGGTGGTGCCGATGAAGTTCACGGCCGGGTTGGTGCCCGCGTTCCCGGTCACCCGCCAGTCATCGCCGCTCATGCCGAAGCGCACCCACGTGGTGCCGTTCCAGTAATAAAAGCCCGGGGTGACGTTGTTGGGCGGCGCACCGGCCGTGGCCGTGTTGTACACCAGCAGGGAGGTGGCGGGGGCCACCACCGGCGCGGCGACGTTCGTGGCCGTCAAGGCCATCCGTGGGATCAACAGGCCCTTCTTGTCCGCCGCCGGGTGGGCGGCGACGTCCAGGTCGAGCACCGCGCTCGCATCGGGGGCCGCTCCGCTGGCGTTGATGCCGATGTTCTGGGCGATCGCCGGAACAGTGAGCATGCCGGCGAACAGGAGTACGACACTGCGCATGGGTCGGGGCTTTGAGGAAAGACGGTGGGACCTTCGTATGGTGGCCTCGGAAAGTTAACTGAACTTTCGGCTCCTCCCACGGCCATGCACCCCGACCTGCTCACCGCCCTTCGCGCCGCGCTCCCCGCCGATGCCGTCCATGTGGACGAGGAACTGCGGCGGGCGTACGGGCACGATGAGACCGAGGACCTGAGCCACCCGCCGGAGGTGGTGGTACGGCCGAGGACCACGGCGGAAGTGGCGGCGGTGCTGCGCCTCTGCCACGCGTTGGAGGTGCCGGTGACGCCGATCGGCGGGCGTACGGGCCTCAGCGGAGGCGCGCTGTGCGTGCATGGCGGCGTGGGTCTGGCCCTGGACCGGATGGACCGCATCGTGGAGATCGACGAAGGCAACCTGCAGGTGACGGTGGAGCCGGGCGTGATCACCCAGGTGCTGCAGGAGGCGGTGGCGGCCAGGGGGCTGTACTATCCGCCCGATCCGAGCAGCCGCGGCAGTTGCACCATCGGCGGCAACCTGGCCGAGAACGCCGGCGGTCCGCGCGCCGTGAAGTACGGCGTCACCCGCGACTTCGTGCTCAACCTGGAGGTGGTGCTGCCCGACGGCACGGTGCTGTGGACCGGCGCCAACACCTTGAAGAACGCCACCGGCTACGACCTCACCCGCCTGATCGTGGGCAGCGAGGGCACGCTGGCGGTGATCACCCGCGCGGTGCTCCGCCTGGTTCCCCTGCCCCGCGAGAACCGCCTGATGCTGGTGCCCTTCGCCAGCGCCGAGGATGCCTGCACGGCGGTGAGCGCCACCTTCCGCGCCGGGGTGACCCCCAGCGCCCTGGAGTTCATGGAGCGCGACGCCATCGTCTGGACCATGAAGCACACCGACGGCCTCCCCGCCCAGCTGTCCACCGACCCGGGGGCCTACCTGCTGATCGAGGTGGACGGCGACCACGGCGATGCGCTGATGCGCGACTGCGAGACCATCCTGGGGGTGATGGAAGCGCACGGTGCCGGCGAGGTGCTCTTCGCGGAGAGCGCCTCGGAGAAGGCGGCGCTCTGGCACCTGCGCCGCAGCGTGCCGGTGAGCGTGAAGGCGCACAGCGTGTACAAGGAGGAGGACACCGTGGTGCCGCGCTTCGCGTTGCCGCGCCTGCTCGCCGGCGTCAAGGCGATCGGCGCACGGTACGGGTTCTCCAGCGTGTGCTACGGCCATGCCGGCGACGGCAACCTCCACGTCAACATCATCCGGGGCGACCTGGACGAGGCTTTTTGGAAGGAGGAGCTGCCCAAGGCCATCCGCGAGATCTTCGCGCTCACCGTGTCCCTGGGCGGCACCCTCAGCGGCGAACACGGCATCGGGCTGGTTCAGCGGCCGTACATGGACCTCGTCTTCAACCCCGCCCAGCTCGAACTGATGCGCGGCCTCAAACGCCTGTTCGACCCCAAGGGCATCCTGAACCCCGGCAAGGTGCTGCCTTAACGCGGAGGGCCTTCGTACACGAGCGCACCCCGCACGAAGTCGCGCTCCAGCCGCGGTCGTCCGCGACGGTCCCAGTAAGTCCAGCGCCCATCGAACCGGTCGTCCACGATCGGTCCCTCCTCGCTCTGTACGCCGTTGCCGTAGTAGCGCCGCCAGATGCCCGTGCGCGAACCCTTGCTGTACTGCCCTTCCAGGCGCGGCCCGTTGTCCAGCGTGTCCTTCCGGGTGAACCGCAGGTAGGGACCGTGGCGCAGGCCATCGCGGTACTCCGCCCGCTCGTGGAGGGCCCCGTCCGCGAAATGGTCCTCGTAGGTCCCGTGCATCCGCCCACTGCGGTACGTGATCCGCTTGAGCAGAACGCCATCCGGGGCGTACATGCGGCTTTCGCCATCGAGCAGGCCGTTGCTGTAGTGCACCACCTCCAGCGTGTCGCCATCGGCATCAAAGGCGGTCCAGGTCCCGGTCTTGCGGTCGTGATCGTAACGGCCGGTCTTGCGTACGCGGCCTTTCGCGTCCACGACGCGGGCCTCCCCATGCTTGGTGCCGTCCACGAAGGCCACCGAAGCACGGACCCCGCCCGGCTTCCTGTGTGCCGGGGTCGGGGCCGTGGGCGATGCCGGTCCGCAGGCCAGCAGGGCGATCGCCAGCAGGGCGCTCCAAGGGCATGGGCGCAGGGCGCTCATCCTGCAAAGTTGGTCCGCAGGCCGCATCGCACGGAATGGCGGCGGCGCCCGGGCGACCCCGTGGTGAAGGTCGCCCGGGCGCCGCCTTCCGCTCAGCGCGCCACGCCCACCGGCAGGGCCACGCTGTAGTGGTCGCTCCGCAGGCGGATCACGTACGTGCCCGGGGCCAGCCCCGCCAGGTCCAGCGTCAGCTGGTCGGCTTGGCGCGCCGGTCCTGCGCCGGACCAGGAACGCACGGCACGGCCCGATGCGTCCAACAACGCCAACTGCAGGCTGCGTGGACCCAGGTCGGGGATGCGGATGTTGAGGCGGTCGGCGGCGGGGTTGGGCCAGAGCACGGTGCCGGCGAGCGGCCCGGCCTGCTCCTCCACGCCGGTGTAAACGGGAAGCTCCACCAGCGGCCCACCGTCGGCATCGGCGACCCACAGCCCGAAGGCCGGGCCGTTGCTGTTCTGCGCCGGATCGCGGAAGCCGCTCACCACCACGGTGATCGCCTCGCCCTGCCAGCCCATGGTCGCCAGCGGGGCCTGGAAGCTGCCCAGGAGGTCACCGGCCGCGACCACATCGAAGGCATAGCCGGCGGTGGGTGGCTCGAGGTAGCCCGTGAACTCGCCGTAAGAAAGGCCCGTCACCAGGGTCACACCGCCGAAGGCCAGCACCTCATTGATGTTCACCGTGGGCACGTCGGTGCCGCCATGGGCCACCAGGATGTCCGTGTTGGACGCGCCGGAGGTGGCCGTTTCGCGGGCGTTGGCGTGGTGATGCAGGCCGAAGGGAACGGCGGGATCGTAGCCCGAGGAGCTTTCGATACCGGCGGCCATCAGCACATGGGTGCTGCCCCCGGCGAAGGTCATCACGGTGTGGTGGAAGGCATCGGCCGCGCTGGTGCTGCCGGCCGGTGCCACGCCCAGATCGATGTCCACGCCGGCCTGCAGGTCCAGGAAGGGCGTGGCCTGTCGGAAGGGCAGGTCGTCGGCCAACATGATGTCGTTCTTCCAGAGGTCCACCGTGGCCAGGGCGGCATCGGCGCTGTTGTGGATGATCTGCACGCGTGCCATGGGCACCGGCGCGGCAGGCAGCTCCAGCAGCGGGCCGCCCGCGGGCAGCGCCGCCCACAGGCCGAAGGCCGGGCCGTTGCTGTTCTGCGCCGGGTCGCGGAATCCGCAGGCCACCACCGTGATGGCGCTGTCCACCACGTCCAAGGCGGCCGGGATCAGCTGGTAGGCGCCCACCACCGCACTGTTGTCCGCGGTCCGCACCTGCACGGTGAAGCTGTCCGCAGGCAATTCCAGATAGCCCGCAAAGCCGGGGTAGGTCAGGTCGTCCATCAAGAGGGAATCCAAGGCCCCCACCTCCATCAGGTCCAGCACCGGCAGGTCCGTGCAGGCGTTCATCCACAGCACGTCGGTGTGCCCGGCGGAGAGGGCGGCCTCACGGGCCGGGTCGAAACTGCCGAAGGAGAAGGGTGGCGCGGGGTTGAACCCGTTCCCGCTGGCGATGCCGTGTGCTGCCAGGACGTAGGTGCCCGCCGAGTCGAGTTGCAGGAGCGTGCTCAAGCCGGGGATGGTGTCGGCCACGCCGGTGCTGGTGGCCGGAGCGAGGGCCAGGCGCAGGGCCACCCCGGCGGGCACATCCGCAAAGGCCGTGGCATGGCGGAAGGCCAGGTCATCGGCCAGCAGTTCGTCGTTCAGGTAGAGGTCCACCACGTCCAGGGCGGTGTCGGCACTGGCGTGGATCGCCTGCAGCCGAGCGGTGGGGGCCTGGAAGGGCTGCAGCGCCACCAGGGGGCCGCCGGTGGGCAGGGCCATCCACAGGCCGAAGGCCGGGCCGCCGCTGTTCTGCGCGGGGTCCGTGAAGCCGCTGGCGAACACCGCCACACCCTGGCCCGCCAGGTTCTGGGCGGCCAAGCTGTACGACATCCAGGCATCGGGGTCGCCCGCAGCATGCAGCTCCAGCACCAGGTCGGCGGCCGGCAAGGACATCGGCACGCTGGCCTGGCCATAGCCCTGGCCGTTGATGATGCCGGCGTTCAGCACGCCGCGTTCGTACACGTCAAGGCCCGGCGCATCGGTGGCACCATGGTGCAGGGTGAACCCCAACTGGCCCAGGGTGTCCACCTCCATACCCGCGGTCAGCACCCACATGAAGGGCGGCGCGGGGTTGTAGCCCATGGCGCTGCGGATGCCCTGGGCCGCCAGCAGATAGGTGCCGCTGTCCAGCAGGTTGATCGTGGTGGTCAGGCCGGGGATGGTGTCAGCCACACTGGTGCTGCTGTCCGGAGCGATGGCGAAGCGCAGGTCCATGCCGGCGGGCACGTCCTGGTAACCCCAGGCCGTGCGGAAGCCAAGGCCGTCGATCAGCAGGCTGTCGTTCATGTACACATCCACCGTGGCCACGGTCGTGTCCGCGCTGTTGTGCACCACCTGCAGGCGGGCCACTTGAGCCGGGGCCGCGGCCGCAGCCGCGATGGCGGCCGCGAGAAGGGTCGTTCTTGTACACATGGGGCTGGAAGGTTCGTGCACCACGAAGTTGCACGATATCCGCATTCATGCAATACCGGTGATCGGCGCAATGCACCCGGCACCCGGCCTGTCGCGACCGTTGCCTTCAACGCGCCGGGGCCGCCTCAGCGCACCACGGTCACATGCCCGAACAGCTCGTGGCGCTCCTTGGTGACGCCTTCGATCACGTAGGCCCGGTAGGCGTACACGCCGGCGCCCACGGGCCCTGCGCCGTTGGAGCCATCCCAGGGCTGGTTGGGGTCCTCGCTCTGGAACAGCAACTGCCCCCAGCGGTCGTAGATCTTCAGCTCAAAGGACTCCAGGTCGATCACGTTGCCCCAAGGCTGCCAGACATCGTTGATGCCGTCGTTGTTGGGCGTGAAGGAGTTGGGGATCCAGTAGGCGTATTCCTGGGGCTCCAAGTGCGCGATCACCGTGTCCGGACCGAAGAAGGTGATGCTGAGCTCCTGCAGGCTGCTGTCCGCCGGACTGAGCTCGTTGTTCCGGATGCTCCAGTACCTGAAGTCGTGGTATTGGGCCGGCAGCACCTTGATGGGCAGGGCCACGCCCTCGGGCACCTGCACCACGGTGGGGAGGACATCGTACACCACGCCGTCGAACACGATGCGGCCGCTGTGGTCCGGGTCCACGTCCAGCAGCACTTGGTGTTTGATGGGCGGGATGAAGTGCGCCACGATGTGGTCCGTGGTGTCGATGGTGAGCGTCACCAAGCTGTCCGTGAGGCTGGGCCAGATGGTGTCGTTCTGGATGGTCCAGTGGCTGAACACCCAGCCGGGCTCGGGGATGGGCGCCAGGGTGGTGGTGATGCCGCCGTAATAGGTGCCGGTGAAGGGATACGAGGGCAGCACCTGGGAGTTGACGCGCACGGTGCCGCTCAGGGGCGGGTTCACGTCGAAGGTGACGTCGAAGGGCCCGGACAGCTCGTAGCAGTCGATCAGTCCGTCCTGGATGGTGACGCAACGGGTCTCGATGAAGTCACGCATCACCTGCACGTTGGCCTGCCAGTCGGCCACGCTTCCGCCCCAGCGGGCCACCTGCCCGGGCATCTCGGGGGCGATCAGGCCCACCAGGCTGTCCAGGAAGGGCACCATGTTGTTGCAGCTGAAGACGGTGTTGCCCAGGTCGATGTAGCGGTTCACGTAGTAGTCGTGCACCATGGGGTTCTCCTGGATCAGCTTCTCGATGATCTCGGTGTGGCCCTGGCCACCGGGGTCGGGCAGGTCCTCCACCGTGCAGGGATCGGCGTTGGGGCTTTGGTCGGGGATACCGGTGAAGTTGGTGTAGTGGCCGAAGGTGGCGTCCATGTCCCACAGGATGTACCCCCACTTCTTGTGGTCGCCGTTGGGGTCCAGGCCGCGCCACCAGCCGGTGTTCCAGTTCAGCCAGTCGGCGCATACCGTGTAGCTGTTCAGGCAGAAGTAATCCACCAGGCTCTTCCAGTTGTACACGCTGTCCACGTAGGCGAAGGCCACGGGGTCGCCCATGTTGTTGGTGGCGATGAAGGTGCGCAGGGCATCCCAATCGGTCTGGGCCTGGGCCCCGCCGTATTCGCTCCAGGTGCCGCCCCAGGTCTTGAGGAACTGGATGTCGTACTCACCCTGGTCGTAGTACTCGCTGGTGAAGTCGTGGTCATCGACCTTCTCACGCATGTCGTACACGCCCCAGTACTGGCCGTTGGCATACACCACGCAGGGTTCGTAGCTGCGTTCGTCCACCCGCAGGCCGCCCATCTGGCTGAGGGCCTGCACGTAGGCGTCGCGGATGTGGGCGGGCTGCCCGGGGCCGAACTCGTAGTTGTCGCCGGCGGCGGCCTTGATGATCAGGCGCTGGTAGTTGTCGCGGGTCTTGGTGCGGAACACCGGGTAGTGGATGGCGTCGCTGTAGCCGAACTGGTCGCGGGTCACCCAGTCGAAGCCGCGCTGGTCGTAAGCCCAACTGTCCTGCCCATGCTCGTCGCAGGTGCCCACCACTTCGTCGCGCAGCACACCATTGGGCCCGAAGTACTCCAGCGACGACACGGGTTCCAGACCACCGTTGCCCAACAACAGGTCGTCCACCTCGTCCCCGGCCAGGCTGAGGATGGCCACGGTGTGGCTCACGCCGATGAGGTAGGTGTTGGTCTCGATGAAGCTGGGGGGCACGCCCGGCGTGGCGCTGAAACAGGCGGCACGCACCACGGTGGTGGTGGCGATGTTCAGCGGGGCGGAATAGGCGGTGCTGGTGGCCGTGGGTGCGCTGCCGTCCAGGGTGTACCGGATGGTGGCGCCCGAGGGCGAACTGAGGGCCACGCTCTGGGCCCCGGCATACACCCCGGCGGGGATGCTGAACTGGGGCTTGGGCTCGTAATCGGTCGAGGCCCCGGCGTTGGCGGCGTTGGGCGTGGGCGTCAGGAACAGGGACCAGGTGGCCGCGCCGTCGGTGCTGCGCCCACGGCTGTGGTTCTCCTTGGTGCGGTCCGAGAGCTGGAAGTCGTCCAGTACGTTACCCCCCGCATCGGACAGCAGGATCCATTCGTTCTGGCCCTGGCTGAGCTTGAAGTTGGTGTGGAAGATCAGCGGCAGGGTGAACATGTCGCGCCCCGAGCAGAACACCATGAGGCGCCCGTTGGCCGGCACCTGCGTTCCCGCCGGGAACGCCCATTTGGTGGGGTTGCTCTGCTTGTCGCTGAGGTGCCAGCCGCTGATGTCCACCGGCGCGGCACTGGTGTTGTACAGCTCCACCCAGTCCTCGAATTCCCCGTTGTTGTCCGCGAAGGTGGACAGGTTGCTGGCGCTCACTTCGTTGAGCACCACCTGCGCAGGGCCGGGGATGGCCAGGGCGCCTGCGATCGCGGCTGCCAGGATGTGGCGAAAGGGCTTCAGGACCATGGGGGCGGGTGGGCGACGGCCAATTTAGGTGGATGGTCGACGCCGGCCGCAGTCCTTGTGGCCACGGTGCTTCCGGCGGCGGCGCATCCCTCCGGGATGCATGACGCAACAGGCCTTGCCCGCGGCGCCCGGCCGATGAAAAAAGACCGCCCCGGCCCCCTGCGACGGGCGGCCGGGGCGGCAGGCGCCGGTCGTCGGGTTCAACCCTTCACCGGGGCGGGCTTGGTGCCGATGTGCTGCTCCAGGAATCGCTCCATGGCACCGTAGAACTCGAAGCGGTTCTCCTCGTTGCGGAAACCGTGGCCCTCGTTCTCCTTCACCAGGTACTCCACCGCCACACCGCGCGCCTTGAGCGCCTCCACCACCTGGTCGCTCTCGGCCTTGTTCACCCGGGGGTCGGTGGCGCCCTGGGCGATGAAGAGCGGGCACTTGATGCGGTCCACGAAGAACACGGGCGAAGCCTCACGAAGCAACAGGCTGTCGGCCTTGGGGTCGCCCACCATCTCGTACATCATCTTCTTGAAGGGCTCCCAGTAGGGGGGCACGGTGTTCATGAAGGTGAACATGTTGCTCACGCCCACATAATCCACGGCGCAGGCGTACAGGTCGGGGGTGAAGGTGATGCCGGCCAGCGTGGCATACCCACCGTAGCTGCCGCCGTAGATCGCGATGCGGGTGCTGTCGGCGATGCCTTGGTCCTTCAGCCATTCCACCCCGTCGGTGATGTCGTTCTGCATGGTCTTGCCCCATTGCTTGAAGCTCTTCTCCCAGAAGGCGCGGCCATAGCCGGTGCTGCCGCGGAAGTTCATCTGCAGCACGGCGTAGCCGCGGTTGGCCAGCAGCTGCACCTCGGGGTTGAAGCCCCAGTCGTCGCGGGCCCAGGGACCGCCGTGCGGGTTGATCACCACGGGCAGGCCCTTGGCCTCACGGCCCACCGGCAGGGTGAGGTAGCCGTGGATGGTGAGCCCGTCGCGCGAGGTGTAGCTGATGGGCTTCATCTCGGCCATCTGCTCCTCGTCGATCCAGGGCCGCTGCTCGGCCATCAGTTCCAGCTTGTCGGCGGTGGCGTCATAGAAATAGTAGCGGCCCGGCTGCCGGTCGCTCCCGGCCCACACCATGAACTTGGTCTCATCGTCGCTCTCCCCATAGATCCAGTGGTCGTACCCCTCGAACTTGGGGGCCAGCTTGTCGTACAGGGCCTTGGTCTCCGGGTCCAGGATGCGGCGCTCCTGCTTCCAGCCGGTCCAGGTCGCCATGGTGAGCACCTTGCGCTTGTCGCTGTACTCCAGGCCGTACACGTCGTAGTCCTGCTCCTCATGGATCAGGCGCGTCTCCTTCTTGGCGGCCAGGTCCCACTCCACCACGGCGGTCTTGTCGCGGCCGTTCAGGTTGTGGCTCACGTACAGGTTGGCGTTGTCGAAGGTGAAGAAGAGCGGGCTCCAGCTGTCCTTGAAGCCGGTCCGCATGTACTCGGTGAAGGGCTCCTTCTCGCTGGCGCGGTAGTACACCACCTGGTCGGTGCCGTCGGTCTTGGTGGCCATGCGGATCACACCGTTGTGGTCGGTGATCCAGCCCTCGAAGTTGTCCTTGCTGTTGTCGTACAAGGGCTTGATCTCGCCGGTGGCGATGTCGCACAGGTAGGGGTCGAAGACCTGCGGATTGCGCTGGTTCATCTGCAGCATCACCTTGGTCTCCATGCCGGGCACGTTGTGCAGGCGGTCCAGGGTGCCGGCGCGCACGCCTTTCTCGGGGGTGAGGGCCTTGGTGTCCTTGCCGTCGATGCTGGCGCTGAAGACGATGAAGTTCTCATCCCCGTTGATGTCGCGGCTGTACACCAGGCGGTCGCCCTTCCAGAAGTAGCCGCCGATGTCGCGCACGGTGTCGTGCGTCACCTGGATGGCCGTGCTGTCGCCCACGCGTTGCACGAAGAGGTTCATGCGGTTGCGCCACGGTGCGCGGTAGCTGAAGTGGTTGCCGTCCGGGCTGATCTGGAACCCCGCTTTCTCGGGGTTCTTGAAGAAGAGCTTCATGTCGATCACGGGCGGCGGGGCCACGGCGGCGGTCTTCGCAGCGGGCGGTTCGCCGCCGCCGCAGGAGGCCAGCAGCAGGCCGGCGCACAGGCCGACGGGAAGGTGGTGGCGCATGGTGAGGGGTTTTGGTGGAGGACAAAGGTCACGGACCCGCCATATCGCAAGTCCGTCGATCCATGGAACGTTGCCGGCAGGGATGGAACGTTCAGCGGGCGGATGAACGGCGGAAGCGCAGGACCCGCACACCGCGGTCCGCTTCCACCACGTCGGGCTCACCCAACCGGCGGGTGAGCGCATGCTCCAGGTGCCGGTCCGGGTCCACCAGGTGGGCTCCGGCATCCACCAGCACCAGGGTGTCGGCCGTGGTGGCCACGGTGGGCGGGTGGGCCGGGTCGTCCACCGGATGGATGCGATGGGCGGCAAGGGCCTGGGCCCAGGTGCCGGTGTGGGCGAAGAGGGCGGGATCCACCTGCCAGGCGTAGGTGTGGGCGTACCAGGCCGGTAACAGCAGGACCGGGGCCCGCCCCTTGCCCATGGCCTGTGCCACGGCCACCACGCGTTCGGGCCGCCCCGACGGTCCGCGGCCGGGTTCGAAGGTGAGGGCCATGGCGCCCACGCCCACCGCCGCCAAGGCCCAGCCCGCCTGGCGCCACGGCGCCACCTGCAGCAGGGCGTGGGCCGTGAGCAGGCTCCAGCCCGGTGCGGCGAACAGCAGGTAGCGGTCCAGGAACACCGGCACCCACTGGCTCACGGCCCACAGGCCCACCAGGGGCAGCAGCCCCCACAGCAGGCCCACGGCCCACACCGGCCCACGCCCGGCCCTGCGCATCGGGACCGCCACCACGGCCGCCAGGAACAGCAGGGTCGGCACCGGCGCGTTGCTCCAACGCCAGAGCATGTTGTACACCTCCTCGAACGGCGGCACGGTGAGCCAGGTGCCCTGGGCCACCGATCGGTCAAGGCGCTCGAACAGCACCGCCCCGTAGGGGATGTAGGCCAGCACCGCAGCGGCGGCGCCGAAGGCCATGCCGCGCCGGGCGGGACGGAGCGCCGGCACCAGTAACACCAGCAGGGCCTGCACACCCAGCATCAGCCAGCCGAAGAAGTGGGTGTACACCATCACCGTGTTCAACAGGGCGAGCAGCACCACGGGACCGCGTGGACGTGCGGGAGCCGCCTGCGCCAGACGCGTCAGCTGCCACACACCGGTCACGGCCAGCAGTTGGAAGAGCGGATAGGCGCGCACCTCGTGGGCGAAGCCCTGCTGATAGCTGCTGCACACGAAGAGCAGCGCGGCGACGAAGCCTGTGAGCCTTCCGGCCAGCGCGCGGCCGATCAGGAAGAGGGGCCATACCGTGAGGCCCGAGGCCACCACGCTGGGCATGCGGAGCCAGGTCGCATCGGTGCCGGCCAGCGGCAGAACGGCCTTCACCAGCAGGAAGTGCAGCGGCGGGTTGTTCTCGTGCCGCAGCTGGGTGAACAGCTCGGCCAGCGGCCGGTGGGCCCAGTACACGGTGAAGGGCTCGTCGTGCGTGAGACCGGCCAGCCCGGTGAACAGGCCGCGCACCACCAGGGCCAGCGTCACCAGCGCGGCGATGGCCAGGGCATCGGTGGGCGGTCGTTTCATGGCCGGCGGTGCATCAGGAGGTGGGGGCCGATGCCGGGCACGTCGAAGACCTCCCCTTCCACCACGAACCCGGCGCGGCGGTAGAAATCGCCGGCCCCGGTGCGGGCGTTGCACCACAACAGGTCGCCATCCATGGCACGCACGGCGTCCACGGCCTCCTGCAGCAACGCCCTCCCCACGCCCCTGCCACGCTGCCCGGGGTGCACGGCCATGCCGCGCAGCCGGAAGGGACGCTGTGCGGGCAATGACGTGCAGGCCTCGGCATACAGGGAGGCGATGCCCACGAGCACGGCATCGTCCCAGGCACCGAGGTGGAAGGTGGACGGCCCGTCGTCGTTGGGAAAGTGGCACTGCTCCACCGGCAGGCCGGGCCGCAGCACCAGCTGGCGCAGGGGCCAGGTGGCCCGGGCCGGGATGCGGGTGATGCGCATGCGTGCAAAATAGGCCGCAATGCTCACGGCCCCGCACGGGCGGGGAGGTGGCCCTGCAGCACGTCGATCGCCCTTCGCGCGTGGACGCTGTCCACCGGCGAAGTACCGCCGCGTGATGCCGCGGCCAGGGTCGTGCCGTGCAGCGTGAGCTCCAGGACGTCGGCCCGTTGGTGCACGGCCACGGCCCCGGCAGGAACGGAGGTGCAGGTGGCGGTCCACGGCAGTGTGATGCCGCCGGGCAGAGCGGCCCGCGCGCAGAGGTGCCAGGTGCCCGCAGCGGGATCGGGCGTGGCGCTGTGCGGGGGCAGGAACAGCGCCGAGGCCAGGGCGGGCGCCAGGACCAGGGCACCCACGGCACGGCCGACGGCCACCCAGGCGGTGCCTCCCAGCATTCGCGCCAGTGCTGCGGCCAGCGCGCCGCCCAGCAGGGCGTAGCCCACCGCCGCGGCCAGGCGCAACGGCAACGCGGGCGCCGCGGGCACCAGGGCATGCGCATCGGCCAGCAGGTAGCCCGCACGCCACGGCAGCAGGGCCGCTGCCTCCGCATGGCCGGCCAGCAACCAGCGTTCGGCCAGGCCATAGGCCAGACGCAGGCCACCGGCCAGCCCGAGACCCAGCACGATGAAGTGCAGCGCGGAACGGGTGTTGTCGTCCAGCGAGGCCCTCATCGGTCGGCCCGGATCAACGGATGTAGCGCAGGTCGTGGTCCTTCCGCAGGGCCCGCAGGCTGGCGTGGATCAGCTTGATCACGTGCTCCACGTCCTGGCGGTGCACGCTCTCCACGGTGGTGTGCATGTAGCGCAGGGGCAGGCTGATCAGGGCGCTGGGCACACCGGCGGCGCCGTAGGCGAACGCATCGGTGTCCGTGCCCGTGGCCCGGCTGGCGGCCAGGCGCTGGAAGGGGATTCGGTGGCGCTGGGCCGTGTCCACGATCAGCTGCAGCAGGTTGTTGTGCACGGCCGGCGCGTAGCTCAGCACGGGGCCCTGCCCGCAGGCGATGTCGCCGTTCTGCACCTTGTTCATCAGGGGCGTCTGCGTGTCGTGCGTCACATCGGTGACGATGGCCACCTGGGGACGGATGCGCTCCACGATCATCTCCGCACCGCGCAGGCCCACCTCCTCCTGCACGCTGTTGGTGATGTACAGGCCGTAGGGCAGGCGTTTGCGTTCGGCGTGCAGCAGGCGGGCCACCTCGGCGATCATGAACCCGCCGATGCGGTTGTCCAGCGCACGGCCCACGAAGTGGCGGCCGTTCAGCACCATGAACTCGTCCTCGTAGGTGATCACGCAGCCCACGTGCACGCCGAGCTTCTCCACCTCCTCCTTGCTGCTGCAGCCGCAGTCCAGGAAGATGTTGTCCAGCGAGGGCACCGGGTCGTTCTTGCCGTTGCGCACATGGATGGCGGGCCAGCCGAAGACGGCCTTCACGATGCCCTTCGGGGTGTGGATGTTGACGCGCTTGCTGGGGGCGATCACGTGGTCGCTGCCGCCGTTGCGACGCACGTAGATGAAGCCCTCCTTGGTGATGTAGTGAACGAACCAGCTGATCTCGTCGGCATGGGCTTCGATCACCACCTTGAACGGTGCGTCGGGGTTCACCACGCCCACGGCCGTGCCGTACGCGTCGGTGAAATGGTCGTCCACATAGGGCTTCAGGTAGTCGAGCCAGAGGCGCTGGCCGCTGCTCTCGAAGCCGGTGGGGCTGGCGTTGTTGAGGTAGGACTCCAGGAACTCCATCGAGGCGGGCCCGAGGATGCTGGTGGGCTTGGAAGGTCGTGCGGTGCGGGCGGTGCGTTTGGCCATGCGTGTTGCGGCGCCGTGTTGGGGGCGGCGGGGCGAAAGTAGGCGGGGTCCCGGCCGGGGAACCTTCGTCACCGTCCTGCGTATGAACAGCGCTTCGGCGAAAACCACCTGCCATGCGCATGCGCGTCCTCCCCACCCTGCTCCTGCTGCTCGGCGCCCTCCTGGTGCGGGCCCAGGGCAACATCCCCTTCGACCGGGACCACATCGCCGACAAGGCCGCCCTGGACGGGGCCCTGCGCGCCATGCAACAGGCCGACAAGCTGGCCGCCGTCGGAGGTGCGGCCTACGCCCAGGCCCTGCCGCTGTACCTGCAGGCCCACGCCGTGAACCCCGACAACGCCGAGCTGAACGTGCGTATCGGCCTCTGCCACCTCAACGGCGAACAGCGCCACCAGGCCGCCGAATGGTTCCTGCGTGCGGCCGCCCTGGACCCCGCCATGCCGCGGGTGCACTTCCTGTGCGGCTACGCGTTGCAGCTCAACGGTCGGTGGGACGAGGCCATCGCCGCGTTCGAGGACCACAAGCAGCGCACGGCCCGCAACCCCGACCCCGAGGCGACCTACAACACGGCCGACAAGCACCTGGCCGAGTGCCGCAACGGCAAGGCCCTGGCCGCCTCCCCCGCCCACGTGCGCGTGACCAACATGGGCCCGCGGATCAACGGCCCGGAGAGCGACTACGGCGTGCTGCTCACCGCCGACGGCGGCACGCTCTTCTATACCTCGCGCCGCGCCAACACCACCGGCGGCAAGGTCAACAAGGCCACCAACGAGTACTTCGAGGACGTGTACGTCAGCACGCACGGCGAACAGGGATGGAGCGATCCGACGCCCCTGCCCGAGCCGGTGAACACGGCCATCAACGATGCCTCGGTGGGGCTGTTCAACGATGGGCGCACCCTGCTCATCTACCGCGACGTGAAAGGCACCGGCGACCTGTTGGAGACCCGGCGCACGGGCCAGGTGTGGAGCGAACCCGCCCCGCTCGGACCGCACGTGAACACCCGCTATCACGAGAGCAGCGCCTGGTACAGCTTCGACCGGCAATGGCTCTACTTCGTAAGCGACCGCCCGGAGGTGGGCCTGGGCGGGCAGGACATCTACCGCAGCCGGTGGGATGCCGCCGCGCAGGCATGGGGACCGGCCGAGAACCTGGGCCCCACCATCAACACCCGTTCCGACGAGGACGGCATCTTCGTGCATCCCGACGGCCGCACCATCTACTTCAGCAGCAAGGGGCACAACAGCATGGGCGGCTACGACATCTTCCGCAGCACGCTCACGGGCGGGCAATGGTCGAAGCCCGAGAACCTGGGCTGGCCGATGAACGGACCGGACGACGACCTGTTCTTCGTGCTCAACGCCAGCGGCAGCACGGGCTACTTCAGTTCGGTGCGGCCGGGCGGGCTGGGCGAGGACGACGTGTACCAGGTGGAGTTCCTGCCCGACCCGGCCACGCAGGAGACCGCCAGCGCCGCGGCAGCGGCCGCCCCGGCACCGGCCGCCACCATGGCCACCGTGCTGGTGAAGGGATGGGTGAAGGACCTGCGCGCCCTCAAGGGCCTGGAGGCCGACATCGACCTGATGGACCTCACCGACGCGAGCCTGGTGGCGCGTTTCCAGAGCGACCGCGAGACGGGCGAGTTCATGGCCACCGTGCCGGCGGGGAGGTCCTACGCCCTGCACGTGCGTGCCAAGGGCTACCTGTTCCACAGCCAGCACATCGACGTGGGCGCCGAAGGAGCCCTGGAACTGGCCCTGGAAGTGGGTCTGAAGCCGCTGGAGACCGGTGTCACCGAGGTGATGCGCAACCTGTTCTTCGACCGCGACAAGGCCGAGCTGCAACCGGGTTCGCTGGCCGAACTGGCGCAGTTGCACCGGCTGCTCCAGGACAACCCGACCCTTCGCCTGGAGATCGGCGGGCACACGGACGGCGACGGCAGCGCCGAGCACAACGGGAAGCTGTCGCAGGCGCGCGCCCAGGCCGTGGTGGACCACCTGGTGGCCCAGGGCATCGACGCGGGGCGGCTGGAGGGTAAGGGCTACGGGGCCACCCTGCCGGTGGCGCCCAACGACACGCCGGAGAACAAGGCACGCAACCGCCGCACCGAGATCCGCATCCTGGGTCAGTAGCCGCGCACGAGCTTCACACCCGCACCATCGGCACCGCGCAGCGTGTAGGTGCCGGCGGCCGCGGCGCGCAGGTCCACACGCAGGCCGCCATCGGCCGGAACCCGCAGGCCGTCGCACACCACGCGCCCCATCGCATCGGCCACCCACCAGCGCCCGCCCGGCGACGCACCCAGCAGGGTGTACATGCCACCACCGTCGTTCTGCAACCGCAGCGCGGGCGCCACGCGATGGGCCAGGCCCACCGAGGCGTCCACGCAGAAGGGCGTGCTCTCCTCCATGCCGAAGCTGCCGCCGCTGGCGATGGCTCCCGTGTGGGTGCCCGTGACCGTGTAGCTGCCGTTGCCGCTCCCGCAACACATGCCATCGCCGTAAGCGTCGTGCATGATGAAGGTGTAGCAGCCCGTGTCGAGGCAGGCGGTGGCCGTGAGCGTGGCGGTGTTGAGCTGACCGATGTAGGGTCCGCCGGTGGCCACCACCAGGCCATCAGCGTCCACGATGCTCCACGCGCTCTCGCTGGCGTATTGATCGAACACCAGGTCCACCTGCACCTCCTCGGGCCGTATCCGCACCTCCACCGGCCGGGTCTCGGTGTCGCTGCCGAAGGCGTTGGTCACCGTGAGGCTCACCGTGTAGCTGCCGCTGGCGGGATAGGTCACCGCCGGTGAGGCATCGGTGCTGGAGGCCGGCGTGCCACCCGGGAACTGCCAGGACCAGCCGGGCGCGGCATCGAGGGCCACATCGTGGAAGACGACCGGTGCGGCACCGCACACCACCCCGTCCACCACACGGAAACCGGCCACGGGCGGGTCGCTGGCAGGGGTGAACACCGGGGTGCGCCACACGCCGCGCCCGTAGGTGGCGGCATAGAGCCATTGCCCGGTGCCGTCCAGCTCCAGTTCCATCACCACCACGGCGGGCAGGCCCTGACCGAACGGCTGCCAGTTGCCCAGGGTGGCATCGCGGTAGAACACGCCGAGGTCCGTGCCGACGTACATGCCGTCGTCCGCGCCCGTGAGCACCACGGTGTTCACCGGCACGTTGGGCAGGTTGCCGCTGTGGTCGGTCCAGGTGTTGCCACCGTCGGTGCTGCGGAACACCTTCACACCCTCGCGGAAGCCCGAGCAGGTCACCGTCACGCGATCGGCGTCGGTGGGGTCGATGGCGATGGCCGTGAGCGCCTGGACAGGCAGGCCGGTGAGGACGGTCCACGTGGTCCCGCCATCGGTGCTGCGGCGCAACGCCCCATCGTTGCTGAAGTAGATGACGTCCGGATCGGTGGGGGCCACGGCGATGGCGCGCACCTTGCGCTGGGTGCTGAGGTTGGTGAGGGCCGTCCAGGTGTCGCCCAGGTCATCGCTGCGCCACAGGTTGATGTAGCCGGCATAGAGCCGCCCGGGCACCGACGGGTCCTGGATGTAGGGCGTCACCCAGGCACCTTCCTCGTTGATCGAGGAGCTGACACTTCCGTAGGTCTGCCCGCCGTCGAACGAACGGTAGATCGAACCGTATTGTGCGCTGCAGAAGCGCACCTGCGGATCGTCGTTGCTCACCAGGCCCTCCATGCCGTCGCCGCCCTGCACGTGGGTCCACACGCCGTTCTCCAGCTGCATGCTCCCATTGTCCTGTAGCCCGCCCACCACCAGGTCGGCCTGGGTGGCCGACACGCCGATGCGATACACCTGGGACACCTCCAGCCCGGCGCTGAGGTCGAACCAGTCGGCACCACCGTTGGGGCTGCGGAAGAAGCCGCCGTCGCTGCCGCAGTACAGTTGCCCGTTGGCGATGTGCAGATGATGGATGTCGGCATGCGTGTAGCCCACCGCACTGGGCCAGGCCCAGTGGCTTGCGATGGTCCAGGTGGTGCCGCCGTTCACGCTCTTCCACACGTTGACGCCACCGGCGTAAAGGGTGCCGGCGTTCACCGGGTCGGCGGCAAGGGCCAGGTCGTACCACGCCTGCCCGCCGCTGTCGTTCCCCGATTCCGAATACCCCATGATGTTGGGTGAGGTGCTGCGTGTGGTGAAGGAAGTGCCGCCATCGGTGCTGCGGTACAGGCCGAGGAAGTCGCTGTCGGCCTCACTGCCGGCCAGCAGGTACACCAACTGCGGATCGGCCGGGGTGACGGCCAGGGCCATGCGCACCACCTGGGCCGCACCGGGCAGCCCCATGGTGACGATGCCGAAGGTGGCCCCGCCGTCGGTGCTGCGATGGTATTGGTCGCTGGTGGCATGCACCACCGAGGGGTCGCCGGGCTTGAACGCCACGTCGTAGAAGTTGCCGAGGGCCACCCGCTGCCAGGTGACGCCTGCATCGGTGGTGCGGAACAGGCCCGTGTTGGCCGCGCAGAAAAGCACGTCGGGGTCGGTGGGGTGCATCACCAAACGGCGCGTGGTGCGCACCTGGTGCACGTCCCAGTTCAGGCCTGTGGGGCTCCAGCTGGTGCCGCCATCGGTGCTTTTGAGCACCCCCAGCGCGTAGGTATCGCGCGAGTAGCCATCGCCCGTGGCGATGTACAACGTGTTGGGGTCCGCGGGGTGCAGGGCGATGCCGGTGACCCCCAGCGAGGGAAGGTCCTGCCCCAGGGCGTTCCAGTTGACGCCACCGTCGATGGTGCGCCAAAGGCCGCCGGCGGGCGTGCCGACGTAGATGGTATTGGGATCCAACGGCGACACGGCGGCGGTGTGCACGCGCCCGTTGCCGGGGTTGTAGCTCCATGTATCCCAGGTCGAGGGCCCGAGGGGTTGCCAGGAGGCGCTCTTGGGTGCGGCGGCACGCGGCGTGGCCTGCAGTTGCCGCCAGGCACGGGCGTAGGCCCCGGGGTCGGGTCGCACACCCTCCGGATACAGCCGTTGCCCCCAGAACCAGGCCTCGCGGGCGAAGACGTTCCGCCCTTTGCCGCGTTCGGGCACACGCCCGGCGAAGTGGTCGGCATGGGCCTGTTCCACCACGTACAGCGGCACGGCGGGGTCCTGGTGCAGGCGCACCCAATCCTGGCCGGAAGTGGACGGAGCGGTCAGCAGCAGCGTGACAAAGGGGATGGGAAGATTCCGGAGCATGGTGCCCAAAGCTATCAAGGTCGGGGTGGGCCGTGCGCAAGGTCACTTCCGGATCCCACGCGATCCCGTATCTTGTTAGGCGATGACCGGAACGATGAAGCCCGGTCGGAACAGAACACCATGGACATGGCACGGATGCGCACCCTCCTCCTGACCTGCGTCCTCGTCGGCACAGGCGTACACGCCCAGAACATCGGTATCAACGCCAGCGGAGCGGCCCCCGATGCGAGCGCGGTGCTCGACCTGGACGTCGCCGCCCACCCGGCGGCGGACAAGAAGGGCCTGTTGATCCCACGGATGGCCTTGACGGCCACGAACGTCGCCGCGCCGGTGGTGGCCCCCGCCACCTCCCTGCTGGTGTACAACACGGCCACGGCCGGTGCGCCGCCCAACAACGTCACCCCGGGCTTTTATTACTGGAACGGCACCACGTGGGTGCGCTTCGGCATGAGCGGCGATGACTGGCGGGTGACCGGGAACGCGGGCACCAACCCGGCCGTGAACTTCATCGGCACCACCGATGCCCAGGACTTCGTGGTGAAGACCGGCGGCAGCGCGGCGACGAACGAACGGATGCGCGTGCTCAGCACGGGGCCGGTGGTACTGAACCGGGCCACGGCCGTGGCGGGCGACGTGTTCAGCGTGTACGCCAGCGGTACCGGAGGTCTTTCCGCGCTAGGGGACTATGCCATCAACGGGTACACCAATACCGGCTATGGTGCCTACGGGGAAGCGGCGAACACCGCCGGGATCGGCGTGGTGGCTTTGAACAGCGCGACGACGGGGAACTCGTTCGCGCTGTGGAGCGATGCCGCCTCGCGCAACGGTCGCGGCATCATGGGCCTTGCCAACAGCTCGGCCGCAGCGGTCCCCAACGGCAGCAACGCCATCGGCGTGCAGGGCCAGGTGAACGGCACGCTGGCGGCCACGGGCCAGGCCATCGGGGTCCTGGGCATCACCAACGCCACCATGACCGCGGGGGATGCCAACGGCGTCTGGGGTCAGTCCGCTTCGGCGGCCGGCGCGGGGGTGATCGGCCTGACGACGAACAACACCGCCGCCGGGACCACCGACGGGGTGTATGGTGAATCGCGCGCCGGGCTGGGCAACGGCGTGTACGGCTATGCCACGTACTCCGGAGCCGGGAGCGTGCAACCCCAGGGCGTCTACGGGCGGGCCAACCATGCCACCGGCTTCGGTGTGGTGGCGCGCAACAACAACGCCACGGGCACGGGCCTGATCGCCACCGGCAACAACCAGGGCGGCACCTACCTCACCGGCGGCAGCGGTGCGGCCCTGACCGGCAGCAACACCGGCGCGCTCGCCTTCGCGACCAATGCCGCCAACGGCACCGGTCTGCTCGCCGCAGGCAACAACTTCCCCACCATGATGACCCTGGCCGGCGGAAGCGGGGTCGCGGCCAACGGGGTCACCACCGGCGTCTATGTGTACAACACCGCGGCGGTGACCTCGGGCGTGGTGATCCAGGACAACGTCGGGAACCAGTGGGATGTCGGGGGCTGGAACCTGGGCTACATCAAGATCGCCGGACCGGGCACGGTGGGGACCATCGTTCGGGACACCGAGGACAACAAGGTGGCCATGTACTGCCCCGAGGCCCCGGAAGTGCTCTTCCAGGACCACGGCATCGGCCAGTTGGTCAACGGCCACGCGCAGGTGGTGCTCGACCCGATCCTCACCCGGAACATCCTGGTCGACGGAACGCACCCGCTGAAGGTCTTCATCCAGCCCGAAGGTGATTGCCAGGGCACCTATGTTACCAACAAGAGCGCGACGGGCTTCGAGGTGCATGAACTGGGCGGCGGCACGTCCACCATCCCCTTCGCCTGGTCGATCGTGGCCACACGCGCCGATGAGGCCGAGGAGCTGCCGGACGGCACGGTGCGCCTTTCCACCTACCGGCAACGCTTCGGCCCCACGCTGCCATACCGGGAGCGTCAGGAGGTCGCGACGCAGGCCACGGTCCCCACCGCGCTGGATGGACCCATGGTGCAGCCGGTCGTGCCCGCGGACACCAGGCCCCTCAAGCCGGCCCAAGGCGAATAGGCGGTACCGTTGCGCGGAACCGTCCCGGCCTCCCGGCACACGATGCCGCCCTGCGCAGGTGGGTCGTGTGGCGCACCTTTGCAGGGCCATGGACGGAGCACAGGCCACGCTCGAGGTGGTGCGCACGGCGGACGGCTCGAACACGCTGCGGCACACGGCGCTCGACGAACCCTTCCACAGCCTGCACGGGGCGCTGCAGGAGTCGTGGCACGTGTTCATCGTGCACGGCCTGCGTGCGGTGGACAAGTCCCGGGTGGACGTGCTGGAAGTGGGCCTGGGCACGGGCCTCAACATGCTCCTCACCTGGCTGCAATGCGTGGAGGGCAAATGCCGCGTGCACTACACCGCCCTTGAACCGCACCCCCTCCCCCGCCCGCTGCTGGGGGCGCTGGACCACTGCACGCAATGCGGTGTACCCACCCTTGCCGAGGCCTGGCTGGATGCGATGACGGCCGAGCCGGGCACCGTCACGGAAGGGTATGGCGGCTTCCGCTTCACATGGCGGCACCAGGGCGTGGAAGCGCTGCAGGACACCGGGGCCTTCGACCTGGTGTACTTCGACGCGTTCGCCCCGGACAAGCAGCCCGGACTGTGGACGCGGGAAGTGTTCTCCCGGCTGTTCAACGCGCTGCGGCCGGGCGGTGTGCTGGTGACGTACAGCGCCAAGGGGGCCGTGCGGCGCGACCTGCAGGCCGCGGGCTTCGCCGTGGAGAAACTCGCCGGACCGCCGGGCAAACGCCAGATGCTGCGCGCACGCCGACCGCTCTGACCCATGCCGCAGCTCACCCTCCGCGTTTACGGCCTGCTGCTGCATGCGGGCCGGGTGCTGGTGGCCGATGAGCTCATCCGCGGTCAGCGCATCACCAAGTTCCCCGGCGGCGGGCTGGAGTACGGCGAAGGGCTGAAGGACTGCCTGGTGCGCGAGGTGCGCGAAGAGCTGGGCGTGGACGCCTTCGACCTGGAGCACTTCTACACCACCGACTTCTTCCAACAGAGCGCCTTCCACAGCACGCCCATGCAGGTGGTGAGCGTGTACTACCGCTTCCGCACCACGGACCCGGCGGGGCTACGCGTGGTCACCGAGCCATTCGCGGGCATCGGCGAGGGCGCGGACCAGGAGGTGTTCCGCTGGCTGGCCTTGGACAGCGCACGGATCGAGGATGTGAGCCTGCCGATCGACCGGGTGGTGCTGCGGATGCTGCTCGACGGCCATCCGGCGCCTGCGTCCCCTTGAGCTCCCGGCGGGGTGCGCGGCCCTGCCGACCTATGCGCCGATGCGGCGCTGCACGAAGGCGCTCACCTTGTCGTAGAGGTCCTCCGGCTCGAAGGTGCGCCAGTCCACCTGGTCCAGCGCACCGCCCAGCAGGAAATACCGGTCGAGGTCGGCCGCCTTCAGGTCCTCGCGCACGTGCTCCCGGAAGTTGAGCAGCGCGATCCAGCCGTCGCGGTCGCACACCTCCTCGAACCACTCCTCGTAGTAGCTCTCGTCGCTGCTGTGGAAGTTCAGGACGTTCTCGCCGATGAGGATGAACCGGGCGATGCCCTGGTCCATCAGGGGCTCCACCACGTCGCGTTTCAGGAACATCACATCGTTGCCCAGCAGGTCGTTCCACTCGCCGATCAGCTCCAGCACGGCCCAGCCGGCGTCGTAGTCGGCGAACAGCACCTTGAGGTACAGCGTGGCCGACCCGAACTCGTCCCACTGCGGATGGATCACGTGGTCGTACACCGCATGGGTGAACTCGAACTCGCTGTGCTCACGGCCGAAGAAGGGCGAGCGTTCGTCCTCCTCGCTGATGTAGCGGTGGCGCCAGTTCCAAAAGGGTTCGAGGGTGTGCACGCGATGCGAAGGTAGCCCCGTGGTACGGGGTGACGGGCGGTTGGTCGCGCCACGGGCGCAGGCCGTGGGCGGAGTATCTTGCCCGCCACAGCCCCCTCCCCGATGGACCACCGACTTATTGCCGCCCTGCTGATCACCGCCCACGGCCTGCACGCCACCGCCCAGAAACCCATCACCAACCGGGAGATCTGGGCCTCGGGCACCTTCGGAGCCGCTTACGTGGGCGGGCTGGAGGGGATGCGCGACGGGGAGCACTACACCGCGTTGGAGGTCGACAACGGGTCGCCGGCCATCGTGCAGTACGCCTACCGCACCGGGCAGAAGGTGGCCACCCTGGTGGACGGCAGGGAGCTGGTGCCCGCCGGCGACACGGTGCCGCTCGAACTGGACGGCTACAGCTTCAGCGCCGACGAGCGCAAGGTGCTGCTCACCACCGGCACCGAGCCGCTGTACCGCTACAGCTTCTCCGCCGAACACCACATCCTGGACCGCACCACGCACACCCTGCACCCGCTGAGCGATCCGGCCAAGGGCAAGCAGCGGCTGGCCACCATCAGCCCCGACGGCGGCAAGGCCGCCTTCGTACGCGACAACGACCTGTACGTGGTGGACCTGGCCACGATGACCGAGACGCGCGTGACCAACGACGGTGCGTTGAACCGCGTGATCAACGGTGCCACGGACTGGGTGTACGAGGAGGAGTTCGCGTTGGTGCAGGGCTACCAGTGGAGCCCGGCCGGCACCCAGCTGCTGTTCCTGCGCACCGACGAGACCGAGGTGCCCGAGTACGACCTCACCTACTACGAGGGCCGCCTGTACCCCCGGGAGTACCGGTTCAAGTACCCCAAGGCCGGGGAGCGGAACAGCACGGTGTCGCTGTACGTGTACGACACGCGCAGCGGCGTCACCCGGGTGGTGGGTCTGGGCGAGACCTTCAGCGAGACCTACATCCCGCGCTTCGGGTGGACCACCAAGGACGATGTGCTGTGGTACATGGTGATGGACCGCCTGCAGCGGACCAAGGTGCTGTTCACCGCGTGGATGGCCTGGCCACCGCCGCCGCAGATCGGTGTGATCACCCGGGAGATCTACCGGGAGACGAGCCCCACGTACGTGGAAGTGACGGACGACCTGCACTTCCTGGAGGACGGGAGCGGCTTCATCCTCACCAGCGAGAAGGACGGGTGGAACCATATCCAATGGTGCAGCATGGACGGCAAGGTGCAGCGGTCCGTCACCCAGGGCGCGTGGGACGTGGTGGCCGTGCAGGGCGTGGATGCGGCACGCAAGCGGGTGCTCTTCACGGCCAGCCGGCGCAGCCCGCGCGAACAGGAGGTGTACGCCGTGGGGCTCAACGGCAAGGGGCTGGTGCAGCTGAGCCCGCCGGGCGGCTTCAACGACGCCGACTGGAGCGAGGGCTTCCGCTACTTCATCAACACGCACAGCACCGCCAACGAGCCGCCGGTGATCAGCCTGCTGGACGGCGACGGCAAGCTGGTGAAGACCCTGGAGGACAACGCCGCCCTGCGCGAGCGGATGGCCCCCTTCGCGTTGCAGCCGATGGAGTTCTTCCAGTTCACCACGCCGGGCGGCACCACGCTCAACGGCTGGATGATCAAGCCACCGGGCTTCGACGCGACCAGGAAGCATCCCGTGTTCATGACCCAGTACAGCGGACCCAACAGCAACGAGGTGCTGGACCAGTGGACGGGCCGCACCGGGATGTGGCACCAGCTGCTCGCGCAAAAGGGCTACATCGTGGTCTGCGTGGATCCGCGCGGCACGGGCCGCCGGGGCCGGGACTTCCGCCACATCACTTACGGACAGCTGGGCAGGTACGAAACGGAGGACCAGATCGCCGCCGCGCAATGGCTGGCGCAGCAGCCCTATGTGGACGGCACGCGCATCGGCATCCAGGGCTGGAGCTACGGCGGATACATGAGCAGCCTGTGCATCACCAAGGGCGCCGACGTGTTCAAGGCCGCCATCGCCGTGGCCCCGGTGACCAACTGGCGCTACTACGACAGCATCTACACCGAGCGCTACATGGGCCTGCCGCAGACCAACGCCGCCGGCTACGACGACAACAGCCCCATCAACCACGTGGAGAAACTCAAGGGCAAGTACCTGCTGATCCACGGCATGGGCGACGACAACGTGCATTTCCAGAACGCCGCCGAGATGACCCTGGCGCTGATCAAGGCCAACAAGCCCTTCGACCAGTTCGCCTACCCGGACCGCAACCACGGGATCTACGGGGGCAACACGCGGCTATTCCTGTTCGAGCAGATGACGAACTGGCTGCTGGAGAACCTGTAGAGCACCTCGAAGAACCTCGTTCCGGTCGCTTGAGCCATAACTTCAGCGACGGCGCACGGCGTGGATGAGCAAGGAGCACAGCGGTCATCGCTTGCGCTCATTCACCCCTGCTTTGGTGCTCCTCGATCGGACACTTCGATCCAGTAGCCTCTCTTCGGCGCGCCTCGTCCGGACGAATGATAGCGGCGCACGCCATCCGTTCGAGGCTCTTCGAGGCAGCCTGTAGGCATTCCCCGGAAGGGATGCGCCGTGCAGAACCCCGGCCGCCGGTCCGGTCCGGCTTTCGATGAGCGCCCCGGTGCCCACCAACCGCACGGCTGGTGCATGGCTTCACAAGGAGCAGCTACGGGCGATCATGGACCGTAAACAGCCCAATGTGGTCCGGGCCATACCGCACCACAGGTGTTCCTATGTGATGCGATCGAAGGTGGAACCCATGAAGAAGGAGGCTGCATCGGTCCGCAGCCATAGCGATGGCATCGTGGCCTGGACCCGTTCACGCCTCTCCAAGGACTCCCTCAAAACGATCAACGGGCTCTTCCAAGCCACCAAGCGAAAGGCCAGGGGCTACACCCGTTTCGACACCATCCGAACAGTCATCTTCATGGTCGCTGGCCAATTCGACCACTCCTCCATCAACCATAACATCTCCGCCCCGTTACATCGGTGTCAAGGCATTGAGCTGGCCAGAGGGGACGGGCCCACGGGCAGGCCGGGTTGGTCACTCGTTCAGCCGGAAGTCGATCGTTACCGTCATGGCGACAGCTACCGGGCTACCTCGGCGCTTTCCGGGCACCCACTTCGGCATGGCTCGCATCAGTCGTTGAGCTTCCGCATCAAACCCCGGGTAGCCGGAGTTGAGGACCTTGATGTTCGCTGGTGCACCATCACTTCCAACGACAAAATGCACCCGCACTTTCGCAACATGACCAGCCTTCTTCTCCGCTTCCGGATATCGCCGGCTGGCCAGGTAGGCCCTCAAGCCCGACCGTCCGCCCGGAAACTCTGGAGCGACATCAACTTCGTCCAACCCGAAGATCTTGTATCCGGGATCCACCTTGACCGCTCCTGGGTCATTGGGTCGACCCTCGATCGGCGTGACCACTCGCTCAGCGTTCTCCATCGCCGGTTGGCCTGATCGCATCACCGGTTGTAGCCCGACCAACTGGTCCATGTGCGTGATATGGCCCGCCCTTGGGTCACCATCAACAACGGATATCGTCTTCCGAACGATCAGCCGCCATACATCCCCATCCTTGGGCAATGCCTTGATCGGATAGCCATCGATGATATCGGATGGACAGTGGAAGGAACGCTTCACGATCCCGGTATCTTCCTGCACGTCGAACCAGACGAAACATTGATCCGTACCACAGTCAATACCCGTGTATCGCCCGGTCAAGGTGTCCACTTCAGCTTCCAAGCTGTCGCGCAGCAGGCGCAGCCTAACGGCCTGTGCTTGCCGGGCGGACACGATCGACCGGGTGTAGGCATCAACCGCGATCGCCACGGCCCTCCGCATGCGCCCCCTGCCCCCGACATCGAACAGGATGCTGTCCGTAAGGTAGCTGACCACATATTGGTCACCCCCACTTGTATAGACCAAGGTATCCGGCAACGCGATCGCCCGATGACCCAGTGTGAACTCCGATGTGAGCTTTCTGCCCGATACATAAAGGTCGTGCTTGATCCGGATGGTTCCATAAAGGTCAGCGGTGTACTGCGGTGCAGGTACGGTGAAGGTCGTGGCCGTGTCGACGCCGCTGTGTTCCCTGAATCCGAACTTCCGGCCTTGGTAGGTGAAGAACAGCGCTTCCATCTGCTGCCGCTCCTGGCTGGTCAGTTCATGTCGCCTCCCTGCCTCGCGCATCATACCGACCATGGGATGAAGGGCGTAGAGCAATGCGCAGAACGAACCGATGACCCAGACCTGTTGTGTTGAAAGGTTGATGACGCTCCGACCGGAACGTTCCAATAGGGTGACGGCAACGCCGATGCAGACCGCCATGAATAAGAAGATCAGAAGCACGGGCTCAGCGTCCAAGTAGTATTCGGCCACCGCATCTTCATCCGCCAGTACGAACAGGCGCATGAGACACCTGAGTAAAAGGATGGCAGATAGACAGACCCAGACCAATGCTGCGATCCGCAGACCCTTGACATGACAGAAGGCCAGGAGTCCAATACATGGTAATGTGATGAGGGTGGCATGCACGGGCAGGGCGAGCACCAGGTAGAACAGCAGGCCAAGCAAGGCCCCCTCCCATGTGAACAAGCGGCGCTCCGCACCTGTCGCATCCACGGGTTGCTGACCAGCGCTGATGGCCACATGCTTGGTGTTGTTCGCGATGGCGAACAGCACCTCCATGGAATCGCCCACCCAGCGGCTGAAGAGGATGATGAGGAAGCCGCCGATCGGCGCGGTGATCACCTGCCAGGTCCAGTCGAAGGAAAACAGACCGCTCAGGACATGGAGCAGTGGCACTTCTTCGAGCAGGTCCCGTGCCGGCATGAGCACGGGATAGGCCAGGAGCCCGAAGAAGCCAACGAGCAGGCCGGACGACTCGCCCATGATCCGGACGAGATGTGCCACCACCGGTCCCACGATATAGACCTTGTGGCCTTTCGTATCCCGCTCGATGTCCTCCTTGCGCATCCACCACAAACGGGCAAGGACCATGGCTATGAACAGGATGGCCGTCGCCAGCAGGACCGCCGCGCGGACGCCTTGCACCGCGATCACGTAATGCTGTTCAACGTACAGCCGCACCAGCCCGTACAGTCCGATCGAGACCAGCGCCAAGGCCCACAGCACCCCGGCGACGGCAAGGAGCACGGCGATCACCGCATACCCCGTGCGCCAGGGCCGGCGAAAGAAGGCGCCGCCATCGATCAGTGCGATGATCCGGTCGGTAAGGCGTGTTGTCCAGGACCACATACGGATGGGTCATTGGGGAGCGACATTCACGATGCGGCGCAGGGTGTTGGAGTACACCAGCTCCCTCCGCGTCTCCGCATCGCTCTGGAACTGAAAACCGATCGCTGGTTTCTCCATGAACACGGAATCGAACTCGGCGATGGACAGATCATAGAGCAGGTCGCGGCCCGCCCGGGCTCCAGAAAGGCGCCAATCGTCCACGGAGATCGGGTTGGGCTGGAATGCACCAGGTGCCAGGGCCATGCGCACACGCAGCATCTCCATCTCCTCGCCGGCGATCCTGCCCGCATCCAAGGCACCTTGCAAAGGGACCGGGTATAGCTCCTCCCGATACGTGGCTCCTGCCAGGGTGCTGATCCAGAGCTCATGTTTCAACCCACCCATGGGTCCGTGGCGGGTCACCACCCTGAAGGTGTCCAGTGCGGTGGATGAGCTGAACACATGCAGCACCGTATACACGCTGACCGCGGCGAAGTCCTCCGGGCGTTCCGTGATCACCTTGTAGGCCAGTCTTCCTTCGTCCGGAGATCTGGTCGTTGTGCCAGCATTGGTCGACAAAGAACCCTGTTGAACGTGTTGACCAGGCGGCGGAGCCGCCACACTGGTCTCTGCAGCACCTCCCGAGAGGTCCATCTGTTGCTTGGTATCCCCGGGGTGTTCCGCCTGCACGGGTGGCATGGTACCTGACCCGATGGGGCTGCGTGCTGCCGTCGGTATCGCGGCGGAAGAATTTGCGAGGAACCATTGGTCCAGACAGGCACGCTGTTCCCCAAGCGCCCTGCGTTCTTCCGCCATCCACACCACCTGCAAGGGGCCGGACTTGGTGATCAACGCCAGTTCGTTCGGCATCTGTTCACCTATGGTGCGCCATTCCTGGTCGGTCAGTTGCACGCCATGCCACGCACTGCCATCCGGGCGCACTACCGACTCCGCAGGCCGTAGGTCGGAGGCGATCACCATGCGCCGCCCATCGCCCCAGGCCAGGGTGGCCCGCACGAGCGGAGGGGGCGCACCTGATGCCGGAAGCAGGCGCAACCAAAGCCAGCGCTTCCCATCGGCGCGCCCTGCCCACTGCACACGGAGGGCGGTCGAACTTGCTGGAGGCGCCGAACCGACCTCTTCCGATCGCACCTGGGTGACACTGCCATCCGTCCGCTCCAAGGCCACCGCACATCCTGCGTACTGCGCATCCTGCACCGCACGCGCCTCGGACCTTGGGGTCGGCACCACCTGCGGCGCCATCTCTTCCTGAACAGGGTCCGCAGTTGCGGGAAGTGAGGGGGACGCCTTTGGGGCATCAGAGCTCGCTTGGTCGCTCCGGCTCGTATCCGCAAAGGCGACCACCGTGTCTTTCGGGGTCACGGGAAGCGGGGCATCCACACCGGCTTGGAGGGGCAGCGGACCTGGTGCAGTTGATGGCGTTTGGACCATTTGCATGGTGTCCTGAACCGGGGCGTTGGTCGCTTTCCGCGCCCTCCGCAGTTCACGCACCTCCTCGGTGCTCATGGGTTTGACCCCGCCCCAGTTGGAACGCGGCATGTCCGATGGGACCAATCGGAAGGTGAAACCGGCACCGACCGCGTAGGTCGACCAGCCGACGCTGAAAGACCCTGACCGACCTCCTATGCTGCTCGATCTTTCCACACTACAGGTACCCCTGATCTGTAGGCCAACTCCTCTCTTGAACTCATAAGCTAGTTCGGCATACCCCGCAGGAACGATTCCGTCGCCAAAGGAACCATAGTACAGGTCATCGGACGCCTCTGTATTCTCGTCCAGATCATGCTCATGCCGTAGACCGTTCTCGTCTGTGATCACACGGGTCCAAATCGTTCGCTGTGCTCCGTAAACAGGCGTGCTCAGCAGTGCTCCCAGGCGGACGACCAGGCCTTTGAACAAACGCACCTTCATCCCGAGAGCACTTTCGAGCCGGATCACATCCAAGCGGCGAAAGCCACGGTCTTCCTGCGCTGCTGAATACGGCAGTTCGTTCGAGGCGAAGCGGAATTTGCCGTCCAACCGCTCGAATGAGAACGCCCCCGACCAATTGAAGGAAACCACTCGGCTGATCGGGCTGCCATCAAGCAGGAGCCCAAGACGACCATACTGACCCGACATGCCGACCGGTAATTTCCACAAGGCATGGTCCGTGTAGTGTTCCTCCACCTTGCTCAATGGCCGATCCAAAAGGACCTCACGCATTCCGCCTTCCACAGAGAGCCCGAAATACTGGGCAGGGCACACCGGGATACCGCAGGTTCCGACCAAGGCGAACCACAGAGCACACGTTTGAGTTGAGCGGAGGAGACCCATTGGAACCTTGCTAATGCACTTCCACGTCGAGCACCTTGACGTTCAGGCTGTCCACCAATACCCCGATCTGCGGGCTTTCAACGGGTATGGCGCCGAAATAGGCGGAGTTGTCGTTGTTATCGAAACGGGCGTCTTGTTCAACGACCTGCACAGGCGTGCTTCCATTGAACGCGGTCAGCTTGAACGTCACGTTGATGTAGTTCACATTGGGAGGAAATACGATCGACGGGATGCAGCACCCAACCGGATCATCGATCCCGTAGGCGTCAACGGTGCGTGACGTGCCATTGGAATACACGCCCAGGTCCAAGACACATGGCCCCTGACCACAGTGGTCATCCTGCACGGACCAGAACGACCCTCGCTCGGTCAAGCAGGGACCCTCCAGCTCGCCCACGATCCTCGCAGCCACATACGGGATCTCGAAACCATAGTTCGTGATCGTATCGACCACGGTACCCCGCCAGATGCGTGAACCCGCGTCCCTGAAGGTACAGCAACTACCGTCCGGCAGCTCGGCGTATGGATCGTAGTTGGCGTAGCCCTGCTCCGTACACCCTTCCTTCTCCAGCCGGTCGAACTTGGTGCACGCGGTCGCCCCAAGAAGAAGACCCGCCCAAAGCAGCAGCAGGGGTCCGGTCCAACCTGCTCGCTCTGCAAGCGTCGATCGAGATGGATGTCTAGTGCTCATCGGTCCTGCGGTGTTCCTGGTTCCAAGGCCCCAACCCGCTCTTGGAGAAGTCTGATCTGTTCCTGAGCCTCCCGCAACTCCGTGCGCAACACCTCCAGCTCCCCTTCTCCCTCGCACGAACGCGCCGGCAGCGGTTCCCCATCCCCCGTGGCCTCGAGCACCATCCGCTCGCCGCTCATCCGCTCCACCACCCGCACCACGCGGAGCATGTCCACATTGATCCGCCGGTCCAGCGCACGGTTCTCGGACCAGTATGACCAGGCCATGGGCTCCGACGGGCGCATGAGGCTGAAGTGGTGGGGGGAAAGGGTGGTGACGTTGCCGGCCTCGTCCATCACCTTCAGTTCGCTGCTGGGCTCATCGGCGTAGAGCAGCACCCCGTTGATGGGCGCCACCGGAGGCGTACCGTTCTCCAGGGCCAGCACCTTGGTGCCGCCGCCGAAGGCACTGCAGCCCACCCCCAGGTTGTGGTTCACGCGCACCATGTCGGTGTCGAACTCGCCGTAGATCAGCGGGGTCGTTGAATCACTGTTCTCCACATACAGCTTGTCGCTCGACAGCTCGAAATAGCCCGCTCTGTAACCGAGAAAAACACAGCCACTCTTTGAGTGAGCGACGACTCCGTCACCAGCATAGCTACCAATAATCGTATTGTTTGAACCATTATAGTTCCAGTGATTCGCCCTATGGCCAACACCAACATTCCCAACGCCAGTATCATTCACTCGTAGAGCATCACAACCGTATGCAGTATTCGAATTTCCAATGCTATTGTTCGCCAATGCAGATACGCCAAATGCACTATTCATACTTCCTGTCGTATTCTGGAAAAGTGCTTGCGCTCCGGCACTGGTGTTCTGATCTCCAACTGTGTTAACAGCTAAAGAACTATATCCTATAGCTGTATTGGAAGAGCCAGTGCTACTCTCGAGCAATGCGAAATATCCAACTGCTACATTCATTGAACCGGATGTGCAACTAGATAAGCTCGCAGCGCCTATCGCTGTATTTGCTTCACCTGATGTACACTCCAACATACTCTGATACCCAATAGCGGTATTCCATTGACCAACATTTGCCGATGCAGTCAAGGAGCCACGGAGCGCTTCGTATCCCACTGCCACATTGTGATTGATGAATCCGATAGCCGAACTGTTCGCGTACAACATGCTCCGTGATCCAATAGCGGTGGCTCTTGAACCAGCCACATTCGATCGCATACTCCAACGACCACACGCGGTATTGTCCGACCCAGACAATGTTGCTAGTGATGCATCCCGACCTATTGCGACATTACTATTCCCCGTAACATTGATGAACAAGGCGTTCGACCCAAGCGCAGTATTGTCGGACCCACTCGTGTTGCTGGCCATCGAATTCTGACCAACAGCTGTGTTCTGAACACCAAGGATGTTCCAGAACAAGCTTGTTGCACCGATCGCGGTATTGCCTGATCCGATGGTATTGGACAGCAGGGATTGAGCTCCGAGCGCAGTATTCTCTGACCCCGAAATGTTCAGGTCCAACGCGCGCATCCCAACAGCCGTGTTATACGAGCCTGTGCTGTTCAAACTCAAGGCGCGCATTCCTATCCCAGTGCAGGCGACACCCGATACATTGGCCTGGAGGGTCTGATAACCCCAAGAAGTGTTGGACCCTGTGCTTGGAGCAGGATCCGTTCCGATCCACGCACTTCGTTCACCATTCACGCGAACCTCCAGTGGCACATTGTCCAAAGTGCCCAGAAAGTGCGTTCCCGGCACCGTTCCCGCATTCCCGGTCAAGGACCACCCCGCGCCACTGCCGGCCATTTGCACCCATTGCGCCCCGTCCCAATACCAGTAGCCCTTGGTGGTGGTGTCGTACACGGTGAGCCCCTCTTCCGCCGCGGCCAGGCCCGCGATGGCGGTGCGTTGGGCGCTGCTCATCCGGGGCAGCAGCACGCCCTTGTCCGCTGTACTGCCCTGAACATCGAGCAGCGCAAAGGGGTTGGGCGGCGCACCGGTCTCGTTGATGGCGATGCCCTGGGCGCAGAGGCCGAGCGGGGCCAGCAGGGCCACACCCACCAGCGGCGGACCGATCCGCCGCGAGCGGCGGTGCCATGAGCGATGACCACGGCCGGTGTGCATGGGGATCAGCGGTGGATGAGCAGCTGATACATCCTGACCTCCTTCCCCCGGTTCGCGCGGAGGAAGTAGATGCCCTCGGCTTGCTCTTGAAGGTCGATCCGCTGAGGTTGGCCATCCACCACCAGAAGAGAAGTCGACACCAATTGACCCAAGGCATCGATGACCCGGATGTCAATGTCACCGGTAAGCGGTCCGGACGGTGTGACCAGGAAGGTGCCATCCGAGGGATTCGGATGGATGTTGAACCAGGGCGCTCCATGGTCTTCATCGGCCAGCCCGGTGTTGATGTCAACCACCCACACGCAGAGGCTGTCGCCCGGACAACCCAAGTTCTCAGCGCGTACGCATACTTGTGCGGGGACCGTGCCCACCGTGTAGTCGATCGAGATGCTCGTCGACGACCCGCTCCAATCGGCTGGCAGCGTACTCCAGATATATCCGGTGGCGTCCGTGACGGGAGCCGCGGTGAACGTGTGGACCCCGCCGGTGCCTGCAGCCGATGGACCTGTGATGCCCGAAGGCGTTCCTGGTATGACCACCGAAACTCCCACGCAGCTGCAACCGCCATTGACCACATCGTTGATGGTGCACGCGTCGCCGTCGTCGCAAGCATCCCCGGACTCAACGTTGGCAAGCGTCGGGCAGGGGTCGACCGCATCACACAGACCATCACTGTCCGCATCGCCCACCGGTGTTCCCGCGCAGCCGCAACCGCCATTGACCACATCGTTGATGGTGCACGCGTCGCCGTCGTCGCAGGCATCCCCGGGCTCAACGTTGGCAAGCGTCGGGCATGGATCGACCGCATCACACAGACCATCACTGTCCGCATCGCCGACCGGTGTTCCTGCGCAGCTGCAACCGCCATTGACCACATCGTTGATGGTGCACGCGTCGCCGTCGTCGCAGGCATCGCCGGGCTCAACGTTGGCAAGCGTCGGGCATGGATCGACCGCATCACACAGACCATCATTGTCCGCATCGCCCACCGGTGTTCCTGCGCAGCCGCACGCACCATTGACCACATCGTTGATGGTGCATGCGTCGCCGTCGTCGCAGGCATCGCCGGGCTCAACGTTGGCAAGCGTCGGGCAGGGGTCGACCGCATCACACAGACCATCACTGTCCGAATCGCTGACGGGTACCCCGTCGCATTGGCAGCTAGTGCTTACCTCATCATTGATCGTGCACACATTCCCATCATCGCAAGCTGAACCGATCGTTCCCCATATACTTGGACAGTCATCGATGCAATCAGGCACGCCATCCGCATCTGAATCAGCATTGAGCTCTACGACTTGAACTGTGTTGCTCGATGCCAATACAATGGGATCTGCACATACATTACTCCCAGTAAACGTCAGAACGACGGAATACTCACCGGCCTGTGTCGCCGAATAGCTGGCCTCAGTTGCACCCGGTATGGCATTCCCGTCACGATACCACTGCGCACTGTTCACCCCTGGGGGGGTAACGAACCAGAAAGGGTCGAAATAAAGTCCGGCGGTATCACCAGCGCAAATCGATGTACCGTTCGATACAAATACAACCGGGAGGACTGAAAAAAAAGATGGTGAACTATACGCACTCAAGCAATCCTCATTCCCGCATTCACCGATCGCGCTCACACTCCAGAACAAGGGAACTCCAGTGGTAAACGACGCAAGCGGTATGGAGTACGAGGTGCCTGAGAAGCAGTCGCCGGCACCGACATCAATGTAATCGTTCGTATCATAGGGGTACAACCCAACGCGCAATCGGTACCCTGCCGCACCGGGCACGGCGTTCCATTGAAGCGTTATCGTGGAACTGAGTGAGGGGCCCGGGCACGAGATACTGCCGAAAGTCGGGGTCGGTACAGCAGGTACCGCGCAAGCGTCCTGTACGGTGATCTGCACGCAGTAGATGTTGTTCGATTCATCTGCCTCGTTCAGTTCATCCAAGTAATCCACAACCAACACGAGGTAGTAATCTCCAGCAGGGGTTCCACCGGGTATCGTCACAGAAGGATTCTCGTTATCACTGCCGTCGCTGATCTCGCTAACCGTAAGCGAATTGTCTTCGATTAAACCTGCACCAGGTATGCTGGTCGGACACCCACTCCCGAACGGGATGAGGTAAACCGCCGTCTCTGTTGGAATTGAGATCGACCCCGGACCGTTGTTGATGACCGTATGGGCCACGTCCACATCACCGCCTGCGAGCACAACGGTCGGCGTAACACTCCCGGTCGTGATGTCGAGGTCTGGCAAGCCGATCGCTTCATGAACACATACCGTGAAGTCGCCGGTAGTTCCGTATCCGGATCCATTGTGCCCAACTCTGATGAAGTACGTCGCCCCGATGGTGAGTCCAGAAACCGTCGTCGTTTCAACCCCTCCGCTTCCGGTGCTATCCACACAATCCAATTCGGACATGCCGCCACCGCAAGGTCCTGTCAATACCTGAAAGACGGCGTTGTAACCACTGGAGCCATCAACCGTGACCGTTGCAGTTTGACTTGTCGGCACGAACCGGAAGAAAACATCGTCATCCTGCGCTCCTGTACAGGAACCGAACCCCGATGAAGTCGCACCACAGCTTGTAGAAGGTGTTGGATTGCAGGAAGAGCCAAACGGTAGGAGCGTTGCCGTGAAGGAGCCGCTGCAACCGTCGTTTGATGGTTGCGGACATTCACCGCCACAGGCAGCGATCTCGGCTGCAACTGCCGACCTGATTCCCGCGATTTGGTTGTAGATGTTGTCACCGGGACAAACCGTACCGCTGGGACATCCATCTGGATCAGGCGAGTTATTGGAATCGAGATGACCAGAAATGTGATTCAAGGTTTGGGAAGATTGGCTGTGAAAGCTGCTTCCCGGAATAGTGATGTTCTTGTCGCAAGCTTCCCATGCGAGAAGATTGTACAGCTTGGCCATCGCTGCGCTTGAAGGAGTGTTGATCTCGTAATTACCAATGACGCAGACGCCCATGGTCCCCCCACTCATACAGCTGAAGTGTGCGCCCAGGACGCCATCTCCTCGTCCTTCGTAAAGCACCCCATTGCCATCAATCAGCCAGTTGTAGCCGATGTCGTCCCAACCGTTGGTTACCACATGAAGATCCCAATAACTCCGAACAACGGCTGGAAAGTCACTGCTTGTGGTTTGCCCGGCTGAATGATGTACGATCATGTGTGTGGGCGTCGTGAAGGACGGAGTGGCATCGGCAGGACAATCGTTACCTGGATCCCAACAACTACGGTTGCAATAGCCAGGCTGAGGGCAAGGGCAGACCAAGGAGCGATAGGAGGGAGAGCACTCTGTAGTGTTCGAGCTATGCCCAGGATAGTAGAGCCGAACCACGAGTTCCTCATCAATCCGGACATCTGATCGAACCTCCAAGAACGTCACGCTTGTGTCAATGAACTGAACATCAAAAGCCACACGGCCGACAACACCACCCTCACCGAATTCCGGAAGCGCAACCCAAGGTGACCATACGCCGGTGCTGAAGTAACGATACTCCAACTTGCCCTTGAATTGATCGCCAACCATGTAAGCAGATAGCGCGACGAACGGCGTCGATAGCAAAGCAGGTAATGGCAGTCGCTCCCCAACGAAATGGCCTGCGTTGTCGGATACCTCAAGCAAAGTGCGGTACTCCACGCTTCTACCGCTACCTTGAAGTTGACATGTTCCTGAGTAGGGTATACCTACGGTGGCCAGGACGTACAGCAACGAGGCGCAAATGGATGATGTCTTCCGTGTTTCCATATAGGGTCGTGTCAAGTTTGGGTTGCTTATGTCAGGCCCAGTGCATCCATCAATTCCCGATTCTTCCGGCGGCACACCTGGATATCCATCCCGTCGCACATTGTCACGATGCCGCATTCGCCTTTGACAAGATGCTGTATGCGCACTAGGCACCCTACACCGTGCACGCGTCCGTCCGGACCCCATGAGCACCGTTGCACGTGCCACAGAGTTGCGGATGGGATCGCCGCTTCGCGCTGGCCAACGTGGCTCAGCAAGCCCATGCTGCTGCAATGAACTGAGCATCGCTCGGGCAGGTCCCGATGCACGCTGCTTGGGTTGTTGTTTCCGGTAGCCATGGTTATAGTTCCATACCCCTCTCACCCCTCCTCTCTCAACCGCTGCAGCACCTCCTGCACACGATCGCGAGCGATGGGCACGGTGCTGCCGTTGCTCAGGTGGAGGCGCTCGCCGTCCGGCCGGATGTAGCCGCGTACATGGGCGGGGTTCACCAGGTGGCTGCGGTGGGTGCGCAGGAAGCCGGGGCCCAGTTCCTTCTCCACCTCGCCCAAAGCGCGGGAGATGGTCATGGGCCGGGGCTGACCGGCCAGGTGCAACAGGGTGTAGCTGCCCTCCGCACTGGCCACCACGATGTCCTGTACCCGCACGCGGGTGAAGCCCGTGGCGGTGGGCACCTCCCACCACACCCGATGGCCCGTGCGCCCCTCCCCCCGTGCTCCCGGCTGGCGGAGGCGCTCGGCCACACGCGCCAGGGCCTGGTCCAGGGCCTGCACATCGATCGGCTTCAGCAGGTAGTCCACGGCGTCGAAGCGGAAGGCGCTCACCGCATGGTCGGCACTGGCGGTGGTGACGATGACCAGCGGCGCGGAAGGCCCCAGCTGCTCCAGTACGGAGAATCCCTGCACCCCGTCCCGAAGGCCGATGTCCAGGAACAGCAGATCGGGCCGATGACGGGTCACCAGCTCCAGCGCGTCGTCCACGGCGGAGGCAATGCCGAGCACCTGCACTTGGGGGTGGCGCATGGCCAGCAGGTTTTGCAAGAGGTCCGCCAAGGACCGTTCGTCCTCGACGATCACCGCCTTCATTGCCGGTAGTGGATGGGGTGCCATGTGCTGCGGAACGTGCTCCTTCCAAGGTACCACTTCCACATCGACGGCGGTGGGTCCGGGGATCGGAGCGCGTTTCATGCCGCAACCTGCGCACCCGCCGACAGATCCGGCGAGGCGATCCCATGGATCGTCGAACCGGATCGATGGATCGTCGATCAGTCCATGCGGATCGTGGGCAATCGCAGGACCAAACGAGTACCGCGTTCCACGGTTTCGTAGTGATAGCTGCCCGGCTGGCTGCAGCGCCGCGAGAGGGCCTTGAGCCGCGCGCCCGTAATGCGCGTGCCCCATGAGGCGCCGGTCTGTTGACCGGACGTGGCACGCATGCCGGGCCCGTTGTCCTCCACCACCACCTGCAGTGTGCGTCCGTCCAGGGTGAAGCGCACCTCGATCCGCCCACCTTCCGGCAGGGCCTTCACGCCATGCTTCACGGCGTTCTCCACCCAGGGCTGCACCAGCATGGGCGCCAGGTGCACGGCATCGGGATCCAGAGCGCGCTCCACGTGCAGGGCGAAGGTGAATCGGCCGCCGCAGAGGGCCTGTTCGATGGCCAGGTAGTTGGCCAGGGCATCCATTTCCTGCCGCAGCGTGATGGCCTCGGCCGCCGAATGGTCCAGCATGTCGCGGATGAAGCGGTCGTAGCGCACCAGCACGTCGTAGGCCTGCAGGCGCTCCTCCTTCAGTACGTAGTTTGAGAGGCTGGCCATGGCGTTGCCCACCAAGTGCTGGTCGATGCGCAGGCGCAGGGCGCGGGCCTTCTCCCGCTCCACGCGGCCGCGTTGTCGCAGCACCAGGTAGGCGGCGGCGGCCACCAGCACCACCCCGATCAGCAGGGCCCAGAGGCGGTCGTTGACCAGCCGGGCGGCATGCGCCTCCTGCATCGCCTGCTCCCGCCGGGCCGACTCGGTGATCAACGAACGCCGCAGCATGTGCTCGCGCACCGTCTTGTTCGTCATTTGTTCGTTCAGACCCCAGTATTTCCAGGCGGCTTCGTACGCCGCTTTCCAATCCCCCAGTTCACGCATGCAGTTCATGACGCAAAGCCAACCGTCCCGCTGCAGGCGTAGCAGACCGTGGCGGATGCCGTAGTCCAGCAGCACCCGACACTCGGGCAGGGCCGCCTCGGGTCGGTTCAGATGGGTAAGCAGCTGGGCCTTGTTCTCATGGGCGTGTACGAGCAGAAAGGAGTCCCGGAGCGCCCTTGCCAGATGTTCCGCCGTGTCCGTGTGGGCGCTGGCCGGGGCCAGGTCCGTCATGTTCATGGAGATCAGCGCCATATTGATGTGAATGCGGCACAGCTCCGAACTATCGCCTGACAGGCGGCCCCAGTACAACGCGGTATCCATGACCATCCTGGCAAGTTCGATGGAGTCCAGACCATCGTCCTCGGCCATGGCAATGGCCCTACGATTGTAAACCGCCGCAAGTCCGGCTGCATCGCCTGTGGTCCGGTAATGCGTTTCGCAGGTGTCCAGATGCGTATAGGTCACCGAGGTCTGGTGCCCGACATAGTGCGCGTAGGCCAGTCGCATGCGCGCCGCCATCTCTTCGTCCACGTCGCCGGTGCGGATGGCGAGTGTCAAAGCTTCTTCGATCCTGTCAACGGCAACGTCGAGATCACCGGTTCGCAGGCCCACCTCGCCCAGGAGTCGATGAGCTCGGATGCGTTGCGGGGATCCCTCCGCATCGGTCGCCATCCGCAAGGCACTGTCGGCATGAGCCTGGGCCAGATCGAACTGCCACAGTTCCAGATACGCTCGCGCAAGGCGATCATGGGCCTCGGCAACGAGGTCCGGGCGATCGTTGGATCCGGCACAGGTACGGGTCAAACGCGCCAGATCAAGCGCCTTCTCAGGGTATTGTTCCAACAGGGAGTCCGTCCGCGTGAACAGATCATGGCACGGACGGACCGCATCCTGGGCGCCTGTGAGGAGCGGCATCAGGGTCAGGAGGATGATGGCGTGGGGACGGGCATATGGCGGCTTCCGTGTGCTCCGATCCACCAGGGCCTTCGTACGGGACCATGCTGCTGGAAGGTCCGGTCGGAACACATGCCCGAGGCGATCATACCACGGCCGGGCCGGTCCCCCACTCCCGCAGGGACAGGGCAACCGCAGCGCTTTCCCGATGACCAGCATGCGGCCCGGAAAATACCGGACTTCCGGGAACGACGAAGAGACGTAGCTCATCCCAAAACCCCCTCCAGAGCAGCCTGATCACCTCGGAACGCTTCGTGCTGCCCCGACCGCCGGTCCGGTCCGGCTTTCGATGAGCGCCCCGGCCCTCGTCCGCCTCCTTTTCTACCTTACCGCCCGCTCTTCACACCCCTAAACCAACCTCTGCATGGATTTCGCGCTCTGGAGCCTTGTGATCGGCTGGGCCTTTGTGCTCATCTGGGTGCCCGCCACACTGTTCAGCCAGCGGAAGGTGCACCCCAAGGCGCTCTTCGTGCTCTTCTTCGCCGAGCTCTGGGAGCGCTTCAGCTTTTACGGCATGCGGGCGCTGCTGGTGCTGTACCTCACCAAGGAGCTCTTCGACAAGATGGCCGCCGGTGAGGCCGACGCGCGGGCCTACGGCATCTACGGCGCCTACAACGCGCTGCTGTATGCCGCGCCGGTGATCGGCGGCATGCTGGCCGACCGCGCCATCGGCTTTCGCAAGGCCATCCTGACGGGCGGGGCCTTCATGGCGCTGGGCCAGTTCATCCTGGCGCTGTCGTCGGGGTCCACCGGCGCGCTGCACAGCGAGAGCGTCTTCTTCCTGGGCCTGGCGGCGCTGACGGTGGGCAACGGCCTGTTCAAGCCGAACATCAGCAGCTTCCTGGGCACCTTCTACGACCGCAACGACACGCGCAAGGACGGCGCCTACACGCTGTTCTACATGGGCATCAACATCGGGGCCTTCCTGGCGCCGCTCACCTGCGGCTACCTGGGGCAGCGCGTGGGCTGGCACTACGGCTTCTTCAGCGCCGGGCTGGGCATGCTGCTGGGCATGGTGGTCTTCTTCCTCAACTTCAAGCACCTGGAAGGCAAGGGCCACGCGCCCGAGTCCGGTGAGGCCTGGCGCTTCATGGGCATCAAGGCCTTTCCGATGACCATCATCGGCAGCTTGATCATCATTCCCATCTTCAGCTTCCTGATCAACAGCGAAGGCATCACCGACTGGCTGCTCTTCGGCGCCGGCTTCGCCTGCCTGGGCTACCTGCTGTACACGGCCTTCACGGCGGAGGACCGGGCGGAGGGCCAGCGGCTCTTCGTGTTCCTCATCCTCTTCTTCTTCCACATGATCTTCTGGGTGCTGTTCGAGCAGGCAGGCGGCTCCATCAACATCCTCACGGACCGCTACGTGGACCGGGCCGGCATCGAGGCCTCGCAGTTCCAGTCGGTGAACGCGCTCTTCATCATGCTGCTGGCGCCGGTGTTCAACTGGCTGTGGGTGTGGCTGGCCAAGAACAAGCTGGAGCCGCGCACGCCGATGAAGTTCTTCTACGGCCTGCTCCAGATGGCCGCCGGCTATGCCATCATCGTGTGGGGCGTGAAGGTGGGCATCGCCGATGGGGCCGGCGCCACGGCCATCCCCATGGGCTTCCTGATCGGCATGTACCTGCTGCACACCACCGGCGAGCTGTTCCTGAGCCCGGTGGGCCTCAGCGTGGTCACCAAGTTGAGCCCCCAGAAGGTGGTGGGCTTCGTGATGGGCAGCTGGTTCCTGAGCATCGCCTTCGCCCACAAGGTGGCCGGCAAGCTGGGGCAGATGATCGCCAGCAGCGCCACCGACGGGGCCGACCCCGTCGCCGAGCTCACCGGCTTCATGAACGTGTACCTGCAATGGGGCGTGTACATCGTGCTGGGTTGCGCGGCCGTGCTGCTGGTGCTGACCCCCACCTTGAAGAAGTGGATGCACGGCATCAACTGAACCTGACGCATGCAGAACGACACCACCCCCGCCGGCAGGCACCCCAAGGGCCTCTACGTCCTCTTCTTCACCGAGATGTGGGAACGCTTCGGCTACTACCTCATGCTCGGCATCTTCAGCCTGTACATGCTGGACGGCTGGGAGAACGGCGGCATGGGCTTCAGCGCGCTGAAGAAGAGCGACATCTACGGCACCTATCTCGGATTGGTGTACCTCACCCCCTTCCTGGGCGGGCTGCTGGCGGACCGCATCCTGGGCTTCCGCAAGAGCATCCTCATCGGCGGGCTGTTGATGGCCTCGGGCTACCTCACCCTGGCGGTGCATGACGTCAAGGCCTTCTACCTCGGCCTGCTGCTGATCATCCTGGGCAACGGCATGTTCAAGCCCAACATCAGCACCCTGGTGGGCAACCTGTACAACGACGACCGCTACCGCCACAACAAGGATGCGGGCTTCAACATCTTCTACATGGGCATCAACATCGGTGCCTTCGTCTGCAACTTCGTGGCGGCCTACATGCAGATCAACTACGGCTGGGGCCATGCCTTCGCGGCCGCCGGTGTGGGCATGCTGATCGGGGTGGTCATCTTCGTCAGCGGCGGCCGCTGGGTGAAGCACGCCGACGTGATCAAGCCCATGCAACCCGGCGACATGGGCACGGGCAAGATCCTGCTGAGCACACTGGTGCCCATGTTCGCCTTCGGCATCCTGGGCTACCTGATCCCCGGCAACGTGCTGGGCACCGACACCAACGACGCCTTCATCTTCGGCTGCATCCCGGTGGTGGCCTTCTTCATCTACCTGTACATCAAGGCCAACGCCGAGGACAAGCGGCCCATCGGTGCGCTGCTGGCGGTGTTCGGCTGCCTGGTGATCTTCTGGGCCGTGTTCCACCAGAACGGCGATGCGCTCACCGTGTGGGCCAAGGACCACACCGACCGCGAGATGCCGCAGGCCCTGGGCCAGGTGGCGGACGACCTGGGCATGGCCGAGACCGTGACCAACGCGGGCGCCGCCACCGACCCCACGAGCGCGCACTACTTCGCCACGCTGCCCCCGGAACGTGTGCCGGCCGAAGGCCAGAGCCTGAAGCTGTACTCCACGCAGCTGTACCAGAGCATCAACCCCTTCTGGGTGGTGCTGCTCACGCCCATCGTGGTGGGCTTCTGGGGCTGGATGCGCAGCCGCAAGAGGGAGCCGGCCACGCCCACCAAGATCGCCATCGGCCTGGTGATCACCGCGCTGAGCGCCCTGGTGATGGTGGGCGCCGTGTGGGCCACCAACAACCTGGAGACCAAGGCCAGCAGCTGGTGGCTGATCGCCAGCTACGGCGTGGTCACTGTGGGCGAGCTCTGCCTGAGCCCCATGGGCCTCTCCTTGGTGAGCAAGCTGAGCCCGCCGCGGATCACCGCTCTGATGATGGGCGGCTTCTTCCTGAGCACCTCGGTGGGCAACAAGCTCAGCGGCATGCTCAGCGGCCTGTGGGAGGGCTTCGAGGACAAGTCGCACTTCTTCCTGATGAACTTCGTGCTGGCCCTGGCCGCCGCGCTGATGCTCTTCTTCCTGCTGCGCTGGCTGAAGGCGGTGATGGCCGAGAAGAACATCCACTGAGGCGGCGGTCGCGGCGGTGCGGCCCGCGGGTGTTACACTTGCCCCGCGGTCGGCCCCTGCCCTGCCCCGGGGCCGGATCGCCCAACACCCCCGACCCCCATGTCCGAGCAACTCACCCTGGAGCGCATCCGCACGTTCGAGGGCAAGTACCCGCGCCAGCTCTGGGCGCTCTTCTTCACCGAGATGTGGGAGCGCTTCTGCTTCTACGGCATGCGGGGCATGCTCACGGTGTTCATGGTGAGCCAGCTCGCCCTGGACGACCGCACGGCCAACCTGCAGTACGGCGCCATCCAGGCCTTCGTGTACGCCTTCACCTTCATCGGCGGGGTGTTCGCCGACAAGATCCTGGGCTTCCGCAAGTCGCTGCTGTGGGGCGCGCTGCTGATGATCGTGGGCGGCCTGGTGATCGCGGTCTCGCCCAAGGAGTTCTTCTACATCGGCATCTGCTTCAGCATCATCGGCACGGGCTTCTTCAAGCCCAACATCAGCACCATGGTGGGGCAGCTGTACCACCCCGACGACAGCCGGCGCGATGCGGGCTTCAGCCTCTTCTACGCGGGCATCAACCTGGGGGCCCTGCTGGGCGGCATCCTGATGGTGTACGTGGGCAAGTACCACAGCTGGAGCTGGGCCTTCGCGCTGGTGGGCGTGGTGATGACCATCAGCCTGGTCAACTTCCTGTACACCCAGCGCAGCCTGGGCCCCATCGGCCTGAGCCCGCTGCACCCCGACATGCCGGTGAGCCGCCGCAAGATCTACGAGATCGCGACGTACATCGGCTCGCTGGTGGCCATCCCCTTCATCCTGCTGCTGGTCACCAACACGGCGTACACGGACCTGTTCATGTACATCATCGGGCCGGCCACCCTGGTGTGGCTGGGCTGGGAGATGCGCAAGTTCAGCGCGGCGGAGAACAAGCGGCTGATGGCGGCGCTGGTCTTCATCCTGTTCTCGGTGCTGTTCTGGGCCTTCTTCGAGCAGAGCGGCGGCAGCCTCAGCCTGTTCGCCCTGAACAACCTGCGGCACAGCCTGCTGGGCATCCCCATGGACCCCAACGTGGTGAACAACAGCTCCAACTCCCTGTTCGTGATCGCCTTCGCCGCGCCACTGGGCATCCTGTGGGTGTGGCTGGCCAAGCGCAAGCTGGAGCCCAACAGCGTGGTGAAGTTCGGTCTGGGCTTCCTGCTGCTGGCGCTGGCCTTCTACGTGTTCTACGCCACCATCTTCTTCGCCGACGCCGATGGGGTGACCTCGCTGGACGTCTTCACCCTGGGCTACTTCGTGATCACCTTCGGGGAGCTGTGCCTGAGCCCGATCGGCCTCTCGCTCATGACCAAGCTGTCGCCGCACAGCGTGCAGGGGCTGATGATGGGCATGTGGTTCCTGGCCAGCGCCTACGGCCAGTACGTGGCGGGCCTGCTGGGCGCGGGCATGAGCATCGCCGGCGAGGAGGCCACCAACATGGCCAAGCTCCAGAGCTACACGGACGGCTACCTGCAGCTGGCCCTCTACGCCCTGGTGGCCGGGGTGGTGCTCATCGCCATCAGCCCCTTGGTACGCAGGTTGATGCGGGGGGTCCATTGACGCCGTTCCCGTTCCGGCATGATCTTCGCTTGCTGAACCGCACACGCCCATCCATGCGCTCCACCCTCCTTGCCCTGCTGCTGTCCCCCGTCACCCTTGCCGCGCAGGGCACCACCCATGCCGCCCCCGCAGGCCCCGCCATCCAGTGGATGAGCCTGGAACAGGCCCAGGCGGCCACCAAGAAGGCGCCGCGCCCCATCCTGGTGGACGTGTACACCAACTGGTGCGGCCCCTGCAAGATGCTCGCCGGGCGCACCTTCACCGACCCCAAGCTGGTGGAGTACGTCAACAGCCACTTCTACGCCGTGAAGTTCAACGCCGAGGGCCCCGACCCGGTGACCTTCAAGGGGCAGAGCTTCAAGAACCCGCAGTACAACCCGGCCGCCGGCAACGGGCGCAACGGCACCCACGAGCTCACGTACGCCATCGCCAATGTGGAGGGCCGCATCGCCTACCCCACGGTGGTGTACCTCAACGAGGAGCTCGAGGTCATCGCGCCGGTGCAGGGCTACCTCACCCCGCAGCAGATCGAACCGATCCTCAAGTTCATCGGCGACGGGGCCTACCGGAAGCAGGACTACGCCACCTTCCAGACCAGCTTCACACCGGGCTGGTAGGCGGACCGGGGTTCAGCCCTGGACCTTGCGCACCGCCTCATGTCCGTAAGGACAATGCCGGCAGCGGTTGCCGCAGCAGTACCCGCGCTTCAGGTGGTACCGGGCGCTGTACACCAGATAGCCCTCCGGGGTGAAGGTGCAGTCCCCCGGCTCCAGGCCCAGGCGCTCCATGCGCGCCCGCTGCTCCGGGGTGTAGGCGGTCGGCTCCGGCTGCTCCATCGGTGCGAAGATGCGAAGCCGCAAAGCCGATACGTTCTTTCCACAGCCCCCGGTGCACGGATCCGTGGATGGATCGTGAATAACCCCTGGAAAGCCCGGTATTTTCGGCCCTTGGCGCAAGCCGCTCCCCCTGCCCGATGAGGATCGTTCATTTGTTGAGAACCTGTATTCCCGGTACGCTGCTCCTGCTGCCCGTGGCGGCGGCGGCACAGCGCCTCACCGCCGAGGACTACATCGCCCGCTGGCAGGACGTGGCCGTGGCCAAGATGAAGGAGCACGGCATCCCGGCCAGCATCACCCTGGCGCAGGGGCTGCTGGAGAGCGGCAACGGCAACAGCGTGCTGGCCCTGAAGGCCAACAACCACTTCGGGATCAAGTGCACGCCCGACTGGAGTGGTGGCAAGGTGTACCACGACGACGACCGTCGGAACGACTGTTTCCGCAAGTACCGCGATGCGGCCGACAGCTACGAGGACCACAGCCGCTTCCTGCTGCGGCCGCGTTACGCCGACCTGTTCACCCTGAAGCCCACGGACTACAAGGGCTGGGCGCACGGGCTGAAGAAGGCCGGTTACGCCACGGACCCGCGCTATCCGCAGAAGCTCATCGACCTGATCGAGCGGTACGAGCTGCACAAGCTGGACAGCGGACAGCGGCCCGCGCGCGCCACCAAGGCGGAACCTCCGGCCCCGGCCCGGAACACGTCCCGCCGGCGTGGTGGCGAGGCGGACGAGGTCACCCTGAACGTCGGCGGCGCGCGCCCGGTGGAGCGCCATGCCGGCCGCATCAAATACGTCACGGCGCGCCAGGGCGACACCTTCACCGGGCTGGCGGAGGAACTGGGGCAGATCCCCGGCCTGCTGGCCCGCTGGAACGATCAGGACAAGGGCAGCGCCCTGCAGGAAGGCCAGGTGGTGTTCCTGCAACCCAAGCGCAACAGTGTGAAGGACCCGGCCACGCACACGGTGAAGGCCGGGGAGTCGCTGTGGAGCATCAGCCAGCGCCACGCCATCAAGCTGGCGAAGCTGGCGGCGTACAACGGGCTGGCCCCCGATGCGCCGGTGCGCCCGGGCACGGTCCTCAGCCTGCGGAAGCCGCGGCGCTGAGCACCCGGTGGCGCATCACGCCGGCGATGCTGCCGGCGCGGGCGATGGCCTCCTCGGCCTTGGGCCCGGCGTGGTGCGCCCGCACCGTGTCGGTCCAGAGCGCCACCCATCGGTCGAACGCGGCCGGGTCCAAGGGCTTGCGGCGGTGCAGGCCGATGTGAGCGGTCATGGGATCGCCTTCATAGCCGGGCAGCCCCAGGAGCACGCCCCGCCAGAAGGCCTGGATGCGGGGGATGTGGTGCGGCCAGTCCACCTCGGTGAACCAGGGCCCCAGCACGGGATCGGGCCGCACGCGCGCGTAAAAGGCATGCACCAGCGCGTCGATGCGGTCGGCGCTGTCCAGGTCGGCGGGTGCCACGGTGCTCACTCGTTCTCGCCGGTGAAGGCGGCCATCTGCTCCTTGGTGCCGAAGAGCACCAGGATGTCGCCCTTGGCGGGCGAGAAATCGTTGTCCACCACGCCCAGGGCGCCCAGGCGTATGGAGCGGCGGCCCAGGAAACCCTTCTCGCTCTCCTTGCGCAGCACGGTCACCAGGCCGATGCGCCGCTGCCGCAGCTCGTTGATCTGGCCCACGGGTCGGCCCACATAGCGGTCGGGCACCACCACCTCGGCGATCATGAAGCCGCCGGGCAGCTCGAACTGGTCCACCAGCCGCCGCAGGTTGAGCTTGCGCGCCAGGCCCTCGGCCGCCTTCTCCTCGGGGTGCACGATCTCGGTGACGCCCATGGAATTGAGCACCATCTCGTGCAGGTCGTTGATGGCGCGGCTGATCACGCGTTTCACCTTGCGGTTCACCAGCAGGGCCGTGGTCATGATGTTGGCGCCCTCGTTCTCGCCGATGGCCACCACGGCGGCGTCCAGTTCGTCCAGGGGCAGCGTGTCCATGGCCAGCGGGTCATTGCTTTCCAGGCACACCGCGAAGCTCACGTCGTTCTTGACGCTCTCCACCTTCTCCATGGTGTGGTCGATGGCGATGACCTCGTGGCCGAGCTGGGTGAGCTTCACGGCCAGGTTCTTTCCGAAGTTGCCGAGGCCGAAGACTGCGATCTTCATGCAGGGGTCGCCGTAGCCGGGCGAAGGCGTTGGTGGTTCAGTTGATCAGGATGTCCTCCTTGGGATAGCGGTAGGGGTTCACCTCCACCTGCTTGAGCACGCCGATGAGCAGGGTGAGGGCGCTGACGCGGCCCACGAACATCACCAGGGCGACGGCCACGCGGGCGGCATCGCTCAGGTCGGGGGTGATGCCCATGGAGAGGCCCGCGGTGGCGAAGGCGCTGAAGCACTCGAAGGCGATGGGCAGCAGGCCGTGGCCGTTCTCCAGGGCGGCCACCACGGTGATGGAGGTGCCCAGGAACACCAGGCTCAGCACGATGGTGGCGAAGGCGCGGCGCACGCTCATGATGCCGATCTCGCGCCCTCCGGTCTCCACGCGTTCGCGGCCGCGGCCGGTGCTGAAGATGTTGAGCAGGGCCACGGCGGCCGTGCTGGTCTTGATGCCGCCGCCGGTGCTGCCCGGGCTGGCCCCGATGTACATCAGCAGCATGGTGATCATGAGGGTGGGCACGGTGAGGGTGCCGTAGTTCACGTGGTTGAAGCCCGCGGTGCGCGGGGTGACGCTGCCGAAGAAGCTCACGGTGAGCCGACCGAACCAGCTGCCGTGCTCACGCAGCGCGTTGTCCTGTTCCAGGGCCCAGAAGCCGATGGTGCCGGCCAGCAACAGGCCGGCGGTGGTGAAGAGCACCAGCTTGGTGCTGAGGGTCATCACGCGCGGAATGCGTTCGCAGGGCCCGCCGAAGACCCAGCGCCGCACCCGGGCCCACAGCCAGGCACGCAGGTGGTTGGAGAAGTTGAAGATGATGCCGAAGCCCAGGCCGCCGAACACGATCATCAAGGCCACGACCCATTGCAGGGCGTAGTTGTAGCGCATCACCGGCTCGTACAGCCCGTTGGTGTAGGTGCTGAAACCGGCGTTGTTGAAGGCGCTCACCGCGTGGAACACGGCGAAGAAGGTGCGGTCGCCCACCGAGGCGAACTGGTCGGCGGGCACGGCCTGGTAGATGAACAGCGCACCGATGGCCTCCACCGCCAGGGTGAACAGGATCACCTGCACGATGAAGCGGCGCGCGCCGCCGAGGGTGGTGTTGCTGAGGTCGCGGATGCGCAGCTGCTCCTCCAGGGAGTTGCTGCCCTTGAAGAAGAAGGCGAAGAAGCTGGTGAAGGTCATCACGCCCAGGCCGCCCAGCTGGATCAGCAGCAGCAGGGTCCACAACCCCATGGGGGTGAGGGTGCGGCCGATGTCGATGACCGACAGGCCGGTGACGCAGACGGCGCTGGTGCTGGTGAACAGGGCCTCGATGAGGCCCAGGGGGCGCACGGCGGCCTTGGGCAGCATGAGCAGGGCGGTGCCGATGCTGATCAGCAGGATGAAGCTGAAGGTGAACAGCAGGGCCGGGCTGAGGGTGAAGCCCCCACCGAACTCCAGCCGGCTGAGCTCGATGAAGACGAACAGGCCCAGGAAGATCAGGTTGCCCGTCATGCCCATGCCCTCCCACACGGGCAGGCCGATGGGGTCGGTGGCGAAGAAGCTGCACCACACCAGGAACCAGGCGATCTCCGCCTTGCGCGGGCGCTGGCCGCGCAGCAGGGTGCGCAGGATGGTGCCGAGCATCACGAAGCCGGCGCCGAACATGAGGCCGGTGAGCAGTTCGGCCCGCATGCCGCTGGTGGGCGCCGCACCGCGGTAACCCAGCTCCAGCAGGGCCAGCAGGATGGTGAGCACCACCACCAACAGGCGTGTAAGGGCCACCACCTCGCGGCGGAGCACCGTGCGCAGCATCCAACGACGGAGGGGGCCAAGGGTCCGGTTCACCGCGGCCGGGAAAGAGGGCAAACATAGGCCGGACGGGGGGCTGTCGGTGCCCCTTCGCCTCAGGGTGTCCCGGGCCGCCGCACTTCGGGTCCGCCCTGTCGCGGCAACACCAGCAGCTCCGGCCGGCCGTCGGGCTCCAGGTCGGTGAGCACGGCCGGTCCGTCATCCGTGGCCTCGGCCACCGTGCGACCCCGGCCGTCGGCCAGCCTCCAGCGGCCTTGCGTGCCGCGCAAGGCCCACCAGTCGCGGTCGTGCAGCCGGACCAGCAGGGCGTCCTGCACGGCCTCCGCGGCGGCCATTGCGTGCGTCTTTCCATCGGCACCGCGCACGAACAGGCTGTCCGCCGTGGCCCACCAGAGCAGGTGCCCGCGGACGTCACCGATGGTCCCGGCGGCAAGCACGCCCATGCCCAGCCGGACGGTCCGCCCGGCGAGCGGGGCCTGGGCGAGCACACCATCGGCCGTGCGCCACACGGGCACCACGGCATCCGCCGGACCGGACAGCACCGCCACCAGCTGCGCGCCCGCGGGCAGTTCCAACTTCGGAGTACTGCGTCGTGTGCCGCGGCGGTCCACGTGGTGGAGCGTGCCGTCGGCATCGGCGTAGAGCAGGTGGTCCTTGCCGCGCAGACGCAGGTGATGCACGGCGCTGGCGATGGCGGCTTTGGCCTGCGGCGGCTCCCAGCCGGGCACGGGCCGTCCATCGGCCGCCAGGTTCAGCACACGTCCGTCCGAGAGCGGCACCAACAGGCGCAGCTGCCCGTCACGGTCGTAGTCGAAGCAGGCTACGGGCGCGGAGGCCGGAGCGGGGAGCGTTACGGGGAAGCCTTCCACCGCCCGGCCGTTGCGATCGATCAGGTACAGGGTGCGGGCCGTGAGCGCCAGCAATTGCAGCTTGCCGTTGCGGTAGCGGTCCACCTGCAGCGCGGGGCCCAGCAGGGGGCCGTCCAACGGGACCTGCCACAGCACCAGGCCGCCGGCGGTGCGCAGGCTCAGCACGCCCGCACTGTCCTGCACCAGCAGCTCCTGCGAACCGTTCACGTGGTTACGCACCGCCTGCAGGCGGGCGATGCCCGTCGCCGCCGTCGTGACGGGAAGGCTGTCCACACGCGGGGCCTCCGGCACCGGGCCGTCCGTGCGGGCGGGGCGCAGCGCGATGCTCACATAGGCCTTGCCGCCGTCGGTGCGCACCTGTTGCACCAGCAGGGTGCCCAGCGCGTTCCACGGCGCCGGGGGCGGGGCGTCCGCGGTCCGGTGGTGCAATGCGGGTCCTCCCGCCGCGATGTCGCACCACCAGGTGCGCTGCGCCGGTGCCGCCAGGTGGGTGAGCTCGGTGGCCAGCGCCAGGTCCTGCCCCAGGGTGTTGCCGTCCAGCAAGGCGTCCACGGCAAGCCGGGCGGCGGTGCTGTCGAATGCCAGGATGCACCAGTCCTCGTGCAGCACGCACCACGGGGCGCTGTCGCCGGGCAGGGCGGCCAGGTCGCGCAGGCCGTCCACCTGCATCATCAGCTTGCCGCGGTAGGCGCGGTGCGGGGCGTCCGCGGCGGCCGACCCGCCCACGGTGCTGGCGGCGGCCAGCGGGTCGGCGGTGTGCAGCACGGTCCACTGCAAGGGTCCCTTCGACCCCGGGGCCCGTGCCCGCACGAGGTCATCGTCGTGCCAGCCCGTGGCGGTGCTGTCCGCCGGAAGGCTGCGTTGCTCGTACCAGCGCACCGTGCCGGGCAGCACCCGCAAGGCCGGCAGCGGGTCAGCCTGGGCCGGCGGGGGTTCCTGGGCGAAGGGCATCAGCACCCCGCCGGCGATCAATCCGTCGGCGCGGGGCTCCAGGTCGAGGGCCAGCCATCCATCGGTGTCGGGCAGAGCGGCGAAGAGCGCGTTCCAGGGTGCGACGGTCCCTGCCGGCGGGGTGCCGGTGCGCAGCAGCAGGTGGGCCGTGGCATGGCCGCCCAGGGTGGATCGTGCCGCGTGCCACGGCGCGTCGGGCACCGGGGTGGTGCGGGCGGCGCCGGTCACGGCCCGCAGGCGGTCGGCGTCCGTGGCGAGGAGCAACAGGCCGTGGTGTGCCAGCACATACCAGCCGTCGGGCAGGCCGTCCACGCGCAGAGCTTGCGGCGCATCGGTGGCGGGCGCTGCGCCGAGCAACGGCAGCAGGGCGTCCAGGGCGTCGGCCGGTGGTGACACGATCAGCAGGGGGCCGCCCGCTGTCCGGGTAGCGTCGCCCCATGCGGCAAGCACCGGGATGCCCGCGAGGCGGTCGCGCAGGGGCGCCAGTGCGTCGGCCACCCGGGCGATGTGGTGCAGGGAGGGCAGGTCCTTCAGCAGGACGCCGAGGGCACAACCGTGCGACCAGCGCTCCCACGCCACGGCGGCATCGGGCAGGGCCAGCACCGCGCGGGTGTCCTCCGGCAGCAGTTGCCAGGGATCGGCGGTGGGCGTGGTGGGGCCCAGGTCGCGCAACACCCACCAGGCACCGAGGCCGGTGAGGCCCGTCAGCACCAGCAGGATGGCGACGCGGCGCATCCTGCAAAGCAAGCCCTCCCCGGGTGCGGGCGCCGCGCCGTGGCTGGTGCCGTTTGCACACGCCCGTGTTCAGAAGAGCTCGCCCTGTGCGGGCAGCAGCGTGAAGCTGCGCCGGTGCCAGGCGGTGGGGCCGTGCAGTGCTATGGCCGTGCGGTGGGCCGGCGTGGGATAGCCCTTGTTCCCGGCCCAGCCGTACGCCGGATGCGCGGCATGCAGCGTGTCCATCAGCGCATCGCGGTGCGTCTTGGCGAGGACGCTGGCGGCGGCGATGCTGCGGAAGCGTCCATCGCCCTGCACCAGGCAGGTGTGCGGGATGCCCGGATAGGGGATGAAACGGTTCCCATCGATCAGCAGGTGCCGGGGCCTTTCGCGCAGTGCGTCGATCGCGCGGTGCATGGCCAGGAAGGAGGCGCGCAGGATGTTGATGGCGTCGATCTCCGCCGGTCCCACCTCGGCCACGGCCCAGGCCAGCGCCTTCTCCAGGATCAGCGGGCGCAGGGCCTCGCGTTGTGCGGCGCTCAGCTTCTTGCTGTCGTCGAGCCCGGGGATGCGCACGCGGGGCGGCAGGATCACGGCGGCGGCCACGACAGGCCCGGCCAGGCAGCCACGACCGGCCTCGTCACAGCCCGCCTCCAGCAGGCCCTGGGTGTGGTAGGCGGCCAGCCGGCTCATCGATGGGTGTCCTTCAGCATGCGTTCGAACGAGGTCCACAGGTCCGTGGCGGCGCGGTCCCAGGTGAAGCGGGCCGAGCGCTCCACGCCGATGCGGCCCAGCCGTTCGCGCAGGGCGGCATCGGTCACCACCTCGCGCAGTGCGCGGGTGATGTCGTCCACATCGAAAGGGTCGCAGTAGTGCGCGGCCTCACCGGCCACCTCGGGCAGGCTGGTGGCGCGCGCGGCCACCACGGGCACACCGCAGCGCATGGCCTCGGCCACCGGGATGCCGAAGCCCTCGAAGTAGCTCACGAAAGCCAATGCCGTGGCGCCGCCCAGCGCGCGGTGCAGGCGCTGTTGGTCCAGCCGGCCGGTGAAGTGCACCCGGTCGCGGTGGCGCATGCCCCGCCAGGCCTGTTCCATGCGGCCGTCCCACCACATGCGTTCGCCCACGATCAGCAGCCGCAGGTCCGTGTCCCCGGCGTCGGCCAGCCGGTCGAAGGCCTGCAGCAGCCGCGCGATGTTCTTGCGCGGGTTCAGCGAGCCGATGCACACCAGATACGGGTGCCCTTCGGTGAAGGTGCGCCGCGCGTCCTCCTGTTCCGCGGGGCTCAGGGACCGGAACACCTCCCCCACGCCGTTGTACACCACGTCGATGCGGTCGGCCGGGATGCCGTAGGTGCGCACGATGTCCTGCCGGGAATGCTCGCTCACCGTGGCCAGGCGCGTGGCGTGGCGGGCATAGCGCGGGAACTGGCCGCGGTAGAAGTTGCGGTAGGCCCTGGGCAGGTCCTCGGGATGGTGCTCGAAGTTGAGGTCGTGGATCACCGCCAGGGTGGGCACGCGGCTGTGCAGGGCCAGATAGCCGTCGGGCGACAGGAAGGCGTCGGCCTTCAGGCGGTGCAGCGCGCCGGGCAGCCGCAGGTCGAACCACAGGCGGTACAACAGGGGGTGGCGGGTGGGCGGCCACAGCACCACACCCTCCACGTTGTCCGCATACAGGAAGCGTCGATCGTAGGCGCGGTCGAAGAGGAAGATGAACTGGTGCTCGGGGTGGGCCCGCACGATGCGCGCGAGGGTCTCGTGCGCGAACCAGCCAATGCCCTCCAGCTTGTCGGGCAGCAGCAGCCGGGTGTTCACCGCGATGCGCACGGCGCAAAGGAACGGAGCAGGGAACGAGCGCGCAGGGACGCGGAGCAATTCCGAACCCCAATGCGAGGCGCGGTACGGGTTGGCGTGCGGCGCGCCGTGGCATCCTCCCCGGGGTGAAGGTGCCAACGCGCCGCCCTTCCCTCCCGTACCTGTCTCACCGTTCTCACCATTCTCACCGTTCCCCGGCCGCCGCAAGGGAAGACATGCATGCGCGCGGGTTGCGCCGTGCATCGTACTTTCATGGACCGGAACGATGCCACCCTGAGCTTGCCGAAGGGTGCTCCGGCCAATACGACCGAACCATGACCTCCCGCACAATGAACCTCCGGTGGCCGGGCGCGGGCCTTGGCCTGCTGCTCGGCTGCCTGGGGTTTGTTGCCTCTCCGCGCTGTGAAGCGCAGAACTTGGTGCCCAACCCTGGGTACGAGGAGACCGATAGCTGCACCTTCGGGCTGGGCTTGGGTGCCCTGCACCACTGGTACAGCGCCTACCTCACCCCAGACCACTTGCAAAGTTGCCAGCCCTATGGAACCGCGAACGGTTTGCCCTTGAACATTTGCACCTTCCAGTATCCGTTCGAGGGCAACTCCTGCGCAGGGGTCTTCACCTACGATGGGCATACCGGACAAGAGCAGCGCGAATGGCTGATGGTGCCCTTGCTGAGCACGTTGGTTCCAGGCCAGACCTACTACTGCAGCTTCCGAGCGAATGCAGCATTCGGCGGGAATGGATGGAACCCGGTGAACTGGATGGCCAGCAATAATCTGGGCATGCTCTGCACCACCTACGACAGGCACTGGACCTGGGGCGATCCCTATCCTGCGGCCCTGAACCAGGCGCACATCCTGTATCCGCAGATCCTAAGCGATACGGTGGGCTGGACCCTGGTGAGCGGCAGCTTCGTGGCTGACAGCGCTTACTCTTACCTGATGCTCGGCAACTTCTTCAGCAATGCGCTCACCGATACACTTCAACTTGCTCCGAACATACCCGAATGGGGGAGGTTCAGTTACACGCTGGTGGATGCGGTGTGCGTGTCACCCGATCCGGACGGTTGTGAGCGCAGCCAGGGCATGGAGGGGTTGGGCGCGGCAGTCCCCTTCGTGTACCCGAACCCGGCCAGTGATGTGCTGGTGATCGGCAACGCTGCCGGACGCGAAGCGGTGGTGCTGGACATGCTAGGGAAGTGGGTGTGGAACGGCAGGGTGCAGCATGATCGCTTCGGGTTGGATGTGGGATCATGGGCGCGCGGTGCGTACGCGTTGCAGCTGCATGGGCCTCGATGTGTGCAGGTCGTGAAGTTCGTATTGGCCGAATAGGAGCATCGTTTCGGTCCTTTCGATGAACCAACAACACGAAAGGACATGAGAACGAAGAATCGGACGAGGCACCTGGCTTGGGGTGTGCTCGGGCTTGTTAGCCAACAAGTCTTCTCACAAGTATCTGTACCGAACAACAATGGTGGGCCCGGTTTTTTCGTAGGCTGGAACGCCGGTGCGAACCAGATCCTGGAGGTGCGCAATGATGCCAACAAGCCGATCGAGTTTTACACGGACTTGGTCCAGCGGATGCGGTTACTGGAGACCAACACCACGCAGACCATCGGTAGCTATACGAACCAGACCGTGAGCGGCAACCTGGGCATCGGGTTGTTCAACACGACCTATGTGACGATGCCTTGGTCGTTGTTGCATCTGGACAATGGCGGCAACCAATTCTCCGGCTACCGTCCCTGGCAGCGGCCGGGCATGACCGTCACCACCGGTCGCAGTGCGCTCGATCCATCATTGACGGCATAGGGCACCCGGGGTGAAGGTGCCAACGCGCCGCCCTTCCCGCGCGCACCCGCGCACCCGCGCTCCCTTCTCTCCATTCTCACCCTTCTCCCCCTTCTCACCCTTCTCACCATTCTCGCCGTTCTCCCCGTTCTCCCCGTTCTCACCACCCCAACCCGCAGGAGGAGCCGATCCACGTTGAGGCGCACCACCACAAAGTTTTCCACCAATGCGGCAACGTTCGCTTGTATGCCCTATATTCGGCACAATGGAACCGCGTAGCGCCCTTGGAATGAAGCTGCCCGCTGAACGCAGGGCGCAGGGCGCAGGGCGCAGGGCGCAGGGCGCAGGGCGCAGGGCGCAGGGCGCAGGGCGCAGGGCGCAGTTAAGGGTACAGCCAAGAAAGGTAGTTCTGCCGGTTGGGTCGAAGCACGATCCACCGGCTTTATTGTTGTGCCACCTTCCAACATTCCAGCCCATGGAAACCGCACCACCCTTTGAGGCATAGGTGCCGCGCGCCTTGGCGCTCGGCGTTCGCTGCATGGCGAACGGCCCCTCCCGGCCGCCGCAAGGGAAGACATGTATGCGTGCTGATCGCATGGTGCATCGTATTTTCATGGACCGGAACGATGCCACCCTGAGCTTGCTGAAGGGTGCTCCGGCCAATACGAACGAACGATGACCTCCCGCACAATGAACCTCCGGTGGCCGGGCACGGGCCTTGGCCTGCTGCTCGGCTGCCTGGGGTTTGTTGCCAACCTCCGCTGCGAAGCGCAGAATTTGGTGCCCAACCCGGGGTTTGAGGAGTACGACACCTGCCAAGCGCACGAATTCGGGGTGAATGGCCCTATCTCGTGGTTCCGCACCAATGGAACCCCCGACTATCTGCAAAGCTGTTTGCCCTATGGGCACTTCCAAGGTCTTCCTATGAATTTCTTCACCTACCAGGAGCCGTTCGAAGGGGCCTCATGCGCTGGGATGGTGACCTACTGGCAAAATGGTCCGATCGAGTACCGAGAATGGATCATGGCACCTTTGCTGGAACCCCTGGTGGTAGGCCAGACCTACTACTGCAGCTTCCGGGCGAACGCAGCATTCGGGGGAACCGAGACCAATCCTCAGTTCTGGCTGGCCAATGACAAGGTGGGCATGCGCTTCAGTACCCTGGCAATAGCTCCGTGGAACGTGGGCGACCCCTACCCCACGCCGCCCAACCAGGCGCACGTGCTGTATCCCCAGATCCTGAGCGATACGGTTGGCTGGACGCTTGTGAGCGGCAGCTTCGTGGCGGACAGTGCCTACCAGTACGTGATGATCGGACAATTCTTCAGCAATGCGTTGACGGATACCCTGCACTTTGCAGACCCGAACTCCGTCTTTCTGTGGTACCCCCGTGCGTACACCTTGGTGGATGCTGTATGTGTGACCACCATCCCAGAAGGTTGTGACTTTGGGCAGGGTGTGGGCGAAGGCCAGGCGATCGCCCCAGTGCTGTTCCCCAATCCGGCCCGGGACCAGTTGGTGGTGAGCCAGCGCGAGGGTGCGGAGGCCCAGGTGATGGATGCTGTTGGTCGGTTGCTGTGGCAAGGCCGGATCACTAGCGATCGCTGGGTGCTGGATGTGGGGTCTTGGGCGCGCGGAGCGTATGTGTTGCACATGGCGCAAAACGGTAGAGTGGAGTCGCACAAGTTCGTATTGGTCGAATAGCGGACATCGTTCCGGTCCTGGTGGTGTACTTCTAACCAACGACAGCTTCGTGGTGAAGAAGGCGGTGAAGGTGGGGCGGTAGGTTTGTGCACAGGATGGGTCAAGGGCCGCTTCGCGATCGCGGGGCGGCCCTTGGCGCACATGCACAGGTGCCCATTTGTCCATGTGCACATGGATCAGCTCCCCCGCCTTTCGCACCTTCGCCGTGATGCAAGGCCGTTTTCTGCGCAACCTGGCCCTGGTGGTGGTGCTGAACCTGCTGGTGAAGCCCTTCTACATCCTGGGCATCGACGCCGCCGTGCAGGAGCGCGTGGGCGCGGCGGCCTACGGCACCTACGCCGCGCTGCTGAGCCTGAGCTTCCTGCTCAACATCCTGCTCGACCTGGGGCTCACCAACCACAGCACGCGGCGGCTGGCCCGCGACCCGGGGGCCATGGCCGCCGAACTGCCCGGCCTGTTGGGCGTGCGCGCCGCCCTGGTGGCGTTGTACGCGGTGGTGACGCTGGTGGCGGCGCTGGTGCTGGGCTACGAGGGCACCCACCTGCACGTGCTGGGTTGGCTGATCGTGAACCAGGCCCTGGCGGCGCTGCTGCTCTTCCTGCGCGGGGCCGTGGCGGCGGGCCAGCGGTACGCGCAGGACAGCCTGCTGAGCGTGCTGGACCGCGCCCTGCTGATCGCGCTGATGGGCTGGCTGCTCTGGGGCCGCGGGCCCGATGCGCCGCTGCCCATCCTCTGGTTCGTGCAGGCCCAGACGGCGGCCTACGCGGTGGCCGTGGGCGTGGCCTGGGCCCTGGTGCGGCAGCGCACCCGCACCCTGCGTCCCCGGTGGCCCGGGCGTGAGGCGGGAACCCTCCTTCGCAGCAGCTTCCCCTATGCGCTGCTGGTGCTGCTGATGACCTTCTACTACCGCACGGACACCGTGATGCTGGAGCGGCTGCTGCCCGACGGCCCGCTGCAGGCCGGCATCTACGCGCAGGCCTTCCGCTTCTTCGAGGCCTTCAACATGCTGGGCTACCTGCTGGCGGGCCTGCTGCTGCCCATGTTCAGCCGCCTGCTGGGCGAAGGGGCGCCGGTGGCGCCGCTGGCCGGGCTGGCCTTCCGCCTGGTGTGGGCGGGCACCGTGGCGCTGGCGGTGCTGGCGGTGCTGCTGGCGCCCGAGGTGATGGCCCTTCGCTACACGGCGCACGTGGCCGAGAGCGCACCGGTGCTGGCCGTGCTGGGCATCTCGTTCGTGGCCGTGTGCACCACCTACGTCTTCGGCACGCTGCTCACCGCCGGTGGTGACCTGCGCACACTGAACCGGCTGGCGGCGGCGGGCATGGTGGCCAACCTGGTCCTCAACCTGTGGCTGATCCCCCGGTACCAGGGGCTGGGGGCCGCCTGGGCCAGCCTGCTCACACAGGCCGCCATGGCCATCGCCCAGGCGGTGCTGGCCGTGCGCCGCTTCGGGATGCCGCGCGGCCGTTCCACCTGGGGCGGCCCACTGCTCTATGCCGCCGGCCTGTCGGCCGTGGCGCTGGGGCTCGCGGCGCTGGACGTCCCGCCGCCGGTGGTGCTCGTGGGTGTTCCTGTGGCCGCCATCGCGCTGGCGCTGGCCACGCGCACGCTGCGCGCCGCCGACCTGCGCGAACTGCGTGCGCCGCTCCCGGGCCGGGGCGAACCCGTACTTTAGGCCTCCTTTTCCACAGCCCCCTCCATGACCGACGCCCGCAGCGCCAGGCCGGACGACAGCTTCGACCTGGTGCTCTTCCTCTGGGACCGCCGCCGCCTCATCCTCGGCATCACCCTGCTGGGCATGGTGGCCGGTGTGGCCGCCGCCTTCCTCATCAGGCCCCTGTACAAGAGCGAGGTGATCCTCTTCCCGGCCATCACCAACTCGGTGAGCAAGGCCCTGCTGAGCGAGCAGAGCACCGGCCGCGACGACATCCTGGCCCTGGGCGACGAGGAGGACGCCGAGCAGCTGTTGCAGGTGCTCCACAGCGACCTCATCCGCGAGCGCACCGCCACCACCTTCGACCTGATGCGCGCCTACCTCATCAAGCCCACCAGCCGCACCCGCAACACCGACCTGCGCGAGGCGTTCCAGGACCACATCACCTTCGAGTACACCAAGTTCGGCAGTGTGCGCGTGGAAGTGCTGCACCCACAGCCCGACACGGCGGCCCTGATCGCGAACTTCATCGCCGCGCAGGTGGACAGCGTGTGGAAGGACATGAACCGCGAGCGCGCCGAGAAGGGCCTCCAGCTGGTGGCCGAGAAGGTGCGCACCCTGGAACAGGAGATCGCCACCATCGCCGACAGCATGCGCGTGCTGCGCCAGCTGGGGGTGCACGACTACCACACCCAGACCGAGCGTTACAACGAATACCTCGGCGCCGCCATCGTGAAGGGCGACCAGCGTGCCGTGCGCGAGTTCGAGGAGCGCTTCAAGGTGCTGGCGCAATACGGCGGCGCGTACGTCACCCTGCAGGACCGGCAGTTCAACGAGGTGAAGCGCCTGAGCGTGCTGCGCATGAAGCTCGAACAGGCCCAGGCCGACCAGGAGAGCGACCTGCCCCACAAGTTCGTGGTGAACCATGCGCAGCCCGCCGACAAGAAGAGCTATCCGGTGCGCTGGCTGGTGGTGGCCGTCAGCACCGTCAGCGCCTTCCTGCTGGCCCTGCTGCTGATCGTGGTGCAGGAGAACGTCCGCAAGATCAAAGCGCACCATGGCCGCTGAGCTCGACCTCTCCCAGGCGTTCACCGTGCTGCGTCGCGGCTGGCGCAGCCTGGCCGTCACCGGCGTGGTGGCCGCGGCGCTGAGCGCGGTGTTCAGCGGGCCCTCCTTCATCACCCCGCGCTTCCGCTCCAGCGCCACGGTGTACCCGGTGAACCTCACCAGCTACAGTGTGGAAACGCGCTCCGACCAGCTGTTGCAACTGCTGGAGAGCAACAGCATCCGCGACAGCCTCATCCGGCGGTTCGACCTGGCCCGCCACTACGGCATCGACGTCACCCGCCCCCCGGGCCGGTTCTACCTGGACGCCGAATACCACGACCGGGTGGAGATCGGCAAGACGCGCTTCGAGAGCGTGCAGATCGAGGTGACGGACGAGGACCCGCAGCTGGCGCGGGACATGGTGCAGGAGATCCTGCGGCAGACCGACCTGCTGGCACGGCGTCTCCAGCGCGAGAAATCGCACGAGCTGCTGGTGATCGCCGAACGGGAGATGGCCATCGAGAAGCGCAAGCTGGACAGCGTGGAGAGCCGGTTGGAGGCGCTGCGCCGCGAGACCGGCCTGTTGAACTACGACGCCCAGACCGAGGAGGTGACGCGGGGCTACCTGCGCATGCAGGCCAGCGGAGCCCCGGCGGCGGCGCGCGAGGAGGCCCGTGCCCTGCTGAAGGCCCTCGGCGAGAAGGGCGGCGAGTTCCGCCAGCTCACCGAACTGAGCAACATCTTCCGCAACAACTATGTGGCCCGCCTCAACGAGGTGGAGAAGGCCCGCACCGATGTGAACAAGGTGCTCACCTACACCAACGTGGTGGGCTACCCCGAGGTGGCGGACCGGAAGGTCTTCCCCGTGCGCTGGCTCATCGTGCTCATCAGCACGGCCAGTGCGCTCTTCCTGGCCTACGTGCTGCTGGCCCTCCGCCACCGTCCCTGAGGCCATGGTGCAGGCGCTGAAGCGGCATTGGGTCCCGGTGGTGTGCGCCGCCTTCGTGCTGCTCAACCTGCTGTTGACGGCCCACGACATGCCGTGGCTGGCCCTGCTGCCGGCCGCGCTGGTGGCCGTGTGGGCCATGGTGGCCGCGGCGGACAAGCTGCTGCTCTTCATCGTGTTCGCCACCCCGCTGTCCATCAACCTGGAGCAACTGGACCTGGGGGGCATCGGCATCAGCCTGCCCACCGAGCCGCTCATGGTGGGCCTCACGGTGCTCTTCCTGCTGAAGGTCGCCCTGGAGAAAGGCGTGCTGGCCCCGGCGGTGCTGCGGCACCCCATCACCGCGGTGGTCCTCGCGCAGCTGGTGTGGATGGCGGCGTGCATCGTGCCCAGTGCGATGCCGGTGGTAAGCTTCAAGTTCCTGCTGGCCCGGCTGTGGTTCGTCACCACGTGCTACTTCATGGCCACGCGCCTGTTCGAGGACGTGCGCAACATGCGGCGGATGCCCTGGCTGTTCATCATCGCCATGGCCGGCGTGATCGTTTACACGCTGATCAACCATGCGCAGCACCACTTCGAGCAGGACCCCGCGCACTGGGTGATGACGCCCTTCTTCAAGGACCACACGAGCTACGGGGCCATCATCGCGTTCTTCCTGCCCTTCCTGGTGGTGGCGCCGTTCATGCGGGACACCCCGCGCACGCTTCGCGGTGTCGCGTTCATCATGCTGCTGTTGTTCGCCACGGGGCTGGTGTTCAGCTACACGCGGGCCGCGTGGGTGAGCCTGGTGGGCGCCCTGGGCATGTGGGCGGTGCTGCGACTGCGGGTGCCCCCCTGGGCCCTGCTGCTGGTGCTCGTTTCCGGCGGGGCGCTCTACGCGGTGAACGCCGACCGCATCACCGTGGCGCTGGAGCGCAACCGCGAGGAGAGCAGCGACGACCTGGGCGAGCACGTGCAGAGCATCAGCAACATCAGCAGCGACGCCAGCAACCTGGAGCGCCTCAACCGCTGGCACTCCGCCCTGCGCATGTGGCAGGAACGGCCCGTGTTCGGCTGGGGGCCGGGCACCTACATGTTCCAGTACGCACCCTTCCAGGCCAGCGAGGACCGCACCATCATCAGCACCAACTTCGGCACCGGGGGCAATGCGCACAGCGAATACCTGGGCCCCCTGGCCGAGCAGGGTCTGCCGGGCATGCTGCTGATGGTGCTGCTGGTGGCCGTCACCGTGCACACCGCCATGCGGCTGTACCGGCGTATGCCGGCCGGCCCGGAGCGCACGTTGCTGGTGGCGGTGTTCCTGGGGCTGGTGACGTACTACCTGCACGGTTCGCTGAACAACTTCCTGGACACGGACAAGGCGGCGGTGCCCTTCTGGATGTTCACCGCGATCGTGGTGCTCTTCGACCTGCGATACCCGAAGGCGGGCGCGGGCAGGGCGGTCAGCGCATCGCGCAGCTGAGCAGGGCGATATCGTCCAGGTAGGGTTGTCCACCGCGGTGGGCCTCGAAGCGGGCCACCACGGCCTCGATGACGGCGGCAGGCCCGGCCAGGCGCACCTCATCCACGGCGCGGCGCACCTGATCCAGCTCGAAGGCCCGGCCGTGGGCGTCCTCCTGCTCCACCAGCCCGTCGGTATAGGCCAGCAGCAGGCTGCCGGGGCGCATGTCCGCAGTGCCCACCTGCAGGAAGGGCAGCCGGGGCATCATGCCCAGGGCGATGCTGCCGGTGCTGAGCTCGCTGAAGCCCTGATCGGTGCGCAGCAGCACCGGGTTGTGGCCTGCGTTCACGTAGCGCAGGGCCCCGGAGCGCAGGTCCAGGTCGGCCAGGAAGCAGGTGATGAAGCGCTCGCCGCGGGCGTTGCCGAACACCTTGTCGTTGAGGTCGTGCACCAGTTCGTCCAGGGGGTCGTCGGAGTACTGGAGCAGGGCGCGGAGCGTCGCCTGGAAGTTGCTCATCAGCAGGGCGGCCGCCATGCCCTTGCCGCTCACGTCGGCCACCACCAGCACCATGCGGTCGCCCAGGTGCACCACGTCGTAATGGTCGCCGCCCACCTGGCGGTGGGGCTGGTACCAGGCGGCGGCCTGGAAGTGCTCGGTGCGCGGCAGTTCCTGGGGGACGAGCATGCCCTGCATCTCGGCGGCGAGCTCCAGCTCGCGCTTGTCGCGTTCCTGCTGCAGGGCTTGCGCCGCCAGCCGCTTGTTCTCCAGGGCCACGACGATCAGGTTGGTGAGCGTCTGGATGAAGTTGAGGTGCTTCACCGAGGGGCTCATGCGCTGCTCCTCCTCGTCCAGGTCGCCGATGAACAGGTAGGCCAGCGGCCGTTGTTCGTGGAACACGGGCACCACCACGTCGAAGCCCGGCAGGCGGTCCTCCTCCTGGGCGGTGGTGAGGTGGATGTCGTCGCCGGCGGCGGCCAGGGCGTCCAGGTCGATGGTCGGGGCGGCGGGCCCGATGCCGTGGCTCAGCGCCAGCTGCCATTGGTCGGTGCGTTCGTAGAGCAGCAGGCGGGTGATGCCCAGCTCCTGGTGCACGATGCCGCTGAAGAGGCGCAGCAGGCCTGCGCGGTCCACGTTGCCGTTGATGGCCTTGGTGACCTCCAGGAGGGCCTTGAGCTGGAACTCTTTAAGGCCGAGGCGCTCGGTGAGGCGGTTCGGACGGCTCATGCTCACAGCCCGAGCTTGCGGGCGATGTCCGGCAGGCGCTGGCTGAGGGCGATCTCGCGCAGCTTCTGGCGGGCCTCGGTGGCCGGGGAGCCCAGGTAGCTGCGGCCGCCCTCCACATCGCTCATGATGCCGCTCTGGCCCAGCAGCACGGCGCCCTTGCCCACGCGCAGCTTGCTGGGGATGCCCACCTGGCCCCACAGCGTCACCTCGTCCTCGATCACCACGGCGCCGGCGATGGCCACGTGGGCGGCGATCAGGCAGCGGCGGCCGATCAGGGTGTCGTGGCCCACCTGCACATGGTTGTCCATCTTGGTCCCCGCGCCGATGCGGGTGTCGGCGCTCACCCCGCGGTCGATGGTGCAGAGGGCGCCGATCTCCACATCGTCCTCGATCACCACGCTGCCGCAGGGCGCCATCTTGTCGTAGCCCGTGGGGCGCTTCTTGTAGTAGAAGGGGTCGGCGCCGATCACGGCGTTGGCGTGGACGGTGACGCGGTCGCCGAGGGTGGCCGGGCCGTAGATCACCACGCCGGGCATCAGCAGGCAATCGGCCCCGATGCGCACGTCGGGGCCCAGCACCACGCTGGGATGCACCTCGGTGCCGGGGCCCACCACGGGGCGGGCTTCGCTCCAAGCCTTGCGCGGGCTGAAGTGGCGCACCAGGCGGTTGTAGTCGCCGCAGGGGTCGGCGCTGATCAGCAGGGCCTTGCCCGCGGGGGCCTCCACCTCCTTGTCGATGAGGATGGTGGTGGCGGCGCTGCCCAGGGCCTTGGCGTACCACTTGGGGTGGTCCACGTACACCAGGTCGCCGGTGCGCACGCGGTTGATCTCGTTGATGCCGGTGACGGCGCGTGCGGGGTCGCCCACCACGCGCAGGCCCAGCAGGGCGGCCAGTTCAGCGGCGGTGCGGGGCTCGGGCAGGTCCATCGGCACGAAGGTAACCGCCCGGCGTACAGCGCGGAAAAAGCGGACCCCGCCGGCCTGCGGGTGCAGGGGCGGGGTCCGGCAGGCCGGCGCCCGGGGCGCCGTTCCTCACTTCTTCACCCGGTCCATGTACTCGCCCGTCTCGGTGTCGATGCGCACCACGGTGCCCTCCTCCACGAAGATGGGCACGCTGATCTCCACGCCGGTCTCCAGCTTGGCGGGCTTGAGCACCTTGTTGGCGGTGTCGCCCTTCACGGCGGGTTCGGTGTACACCACCTTCAGCTCCACGGTCTTGGGGGGGCGGGCGAAGATGGGGGTGTCGCTCTCGAAGCCGATCTGCACCACCATCTCCTCTTTCATGAAGCCCAGCGCGTCGCCGAAGAGGGCTACGGGGATGTACTTCTGCTCGAAGCTCTGCTGGTCCATGCACACCAGGTTGTCGCCCTCGCGGTAGAGGTATTGCAGTTCGTGCACCTCCACGCGCAGCACTTCGATGGTCTCGCCGCTGCGCCAGCGGTTCTCGGCCAGTTTGCCGTTGCGCAGGTTGCGCATCTTGCCCTGGTAGAAGGCGCGCAGGTTGCCCGGCGTGCGGTGCTGCCATTCCATGATCTGGCAGATGTCGCCGTTGTAGCGGATGTAAGAGCCGATGTTGACGTCAGCGGTGGTGGCCATGGGCGGTGTGGTACGGCCCTCCTTTCGCGGAAGGCGGGCGCGAAAATAGGGGATCGTCGGGAAGCCGGGGCCGGGCAGCACCGGACCGGCGGCGGGGCGGTCGCGCCTCACCCGCGGGACCCGGGCTTCCAGGCCATCACGTCGAGCTGTGCGGTGCAGCAGGCGGTCTCGGCGTCCACCCGGTTGCTGGCCACCAGCAGGGTGCGGCCTTGCAGGTGGTCGCGCAGCAGGTCGCCGAACCAGGCGATGCCGCGCGCGTCGAGGTTGCTGGTGGGCTCGTCCAGCAGCAGCAGGGGCACGTCGCTCAGCAGGGCCAGCACCAGTTTCAGGCGCTGCCGCATGCCGCTGCTGAACTGGCGCACGGGCTTGTCCAGCTCCCGGTCCAGGTAGGCCGTGCGCGCCACGTCCGCGGCGGCGATGCCGGGGCGGAAGGGCTTGAGGCGGTGGTGGAAGGCCAGGGCGTCGCGCAGGCTCAGGTCCTCGTACAGGCCCAGGTAGGGCGTGGCGAAGGCCACCCGGCGGTACACGGCGTCGGGGTCCACCCTCCGGCCGTCGCAGCGGTGCTCCACCGTGCCGTCGGTGGGTGCGAGGGCGCCGCCGACCACCTGCAGCAGGGTGCTCTTGCCGCTTCCGTTGGGCCCCAGCAGCGCGGTGCGGCTCCCGGCGGCGAACACATGGTCCACGCCGCGGAACACCACTTCGCGGCCGAAGGTCCTGGCGACGGAGCGGAGGGTCACTTCCATGAGCGCACGGGATCGGGCGGCCCGGGGCGGGTCCGCGGCTTCAGGCATCGTCCATCGCGCGCAGGCACCGCTCCCACCCTATTCGGCCAGGCCGCGCATGATGCCCTTGGGGCTGTTGCGAATGAAGTCGAGGATCTGTCCGCGCTCGGGGCTGCGGGGCAGGGACTGTTCGACGTTCTGCACGGCGCGTTCCACGTTGCTGTTGCGCACGAAGATCTCGCGGTAGATGTCCTCGATGCGGGCCACCTGCTCGTCGGAGTAGCCGCGGCGGCGCAGGCCCACCACGTTGACGCCCACATAGCTCAGGGGTTCGCGGGCGGCCTTCACGAAGGGGGGCACGTTCTTGCGCACCAGGCTGGCGCCGGCGATGAAGCTGTGGGCGCCGATGTGGAGGAACTGCTGCACGGCCACGTTGCCTTCCAGGATGGCCCAGTCGTCGATGGTGACATGGCCGGCGAGGTTGACGCTGTTGGCCACCACGATGTTGTTGCCCAGGATGCAGTCGTGCGCCAGGTGCACGTAGGCCATCAGCAGGCAGTTGCTGCCCACGGCGGTGCGCTGGCGGTCGGCGGTGCCGCGGTTGATGGTGACGCACTCGCGCACGGTGGTGCCGTCGCCCACCTCGGCGGTGGTGTACTCGCCGGCGAACTTCAGGTCCTGGGGGATGGCGCCGATGACGGCGCCGGGAAAGATGCGGCAGCGGCTGCCGATGCGGGCGCCGTCCATCAGCACGGCGTTGGGGCCGATCCAGGTGCCGTCGCCCACCACCACGTCGGCGTAAATGGTGGCGAAGGGCTCGATGGTGACGTCGCGGCCGATGCGGGCGTCGGGGTGGACGGAGGCGAGGGGGGAGATGCTCATGCGTTCACCGCCGAGGGCGCCGGCGCCGGGTTGTTCGCGGGGGCCTTGTCGCGGGCGATCTGGGCCATCATCTCGGCCTCCATGGCGGGCTGGCCGTTGACGTAGGCCACGCCCTTCATGTGCACGATGCCGCGGCGGATGGGGGTGATGAGCTGCAGGCGGAACACGACCGTGTCGCCGGGGATCACCTTGCGTTTGAAGCGCACGCCGTCGATCTTCAGGAAGTAGGTGGTGTAGTTCTCCGGATCGGGCACCTGGCTGAGGGCGAACACGCCGCCCACCTGGGCCATGGCCTCGATCTGGATCACGCCCGGCATCACGGGGTTGCCGGGGAAGTGCCCCTGGAAGAAGGGCTCGTTCATGGTCACGTTCTTCACCCCGATGATGGTGTCGTCCGTGATCTCCATGATCTTGTCGATCAGCAGGAAGGGGTAGCGGTGCGGCAGCATCCGCGCGATGGCGTTGATGTCGTACAGGGGCTCGCGCGCCAGGTCGTACTGGAAGCCGGCGGCCTTCTTCTCCTGCCGCATGGCCTCCTTGATGCGCTTGGCAAAGCTGGTGTTGCCGAAGTGGCCGGGGCGGGCGGCCAGGATATGGCCCTTGATCGGGCGGCCCACCAGGGCCAGGTCGCCCACGATGTCCATCAGCTTGTGGCGCGCCGGCTCGTTGAAGAACTTCAGGTCGGTGGTGTTGAGCACGCCGTTGCGGCGCACCTCCACTTCGCGGTACTCCTTGCCCAGCAGCTTGGCCAGGGCGCGGAGCTGCTCCTTGGTGGTGCCCTCGCGGTCCTCCAGCACGATGGCGTTGTCCAGGTCGCCGCCCTTGATGAGGCCCGCCCTGGCCAGCTGCTCCAGTTCGCGGAGGAACACGAAGGTGCGGCAGGGGGCGATCTCGTCCTTGAACTCCCCGGTGTGGTACATGGTGGCGTGCTGGGTGCCGAGCACCGGGCTGTTGTAGTCCACCATCACCGTGAGGCGGAACTCGCCGCCCGGGGTGGGCACGCCGAGCATCTCGGTGCCGCGCGGCCCGGTCTCGAACCAGATGGGTTCCTTGAGCACGTACCAGTCCTTGTCGGCCTTCTGCTCCTGCAGGCCGGCCTGTTCGATGGCCAGCACGAAGGGCAGGGCGCTGCCGTCCATGATGGGCACCTCGGGGCCGGTGAGCTGCAGCAGGCAGTTGTCCACGCCCAGGGCGTAGAGGGCGGCGAGCACGTGCTCGGTGGTGTTCACCTTCACGCCGTTGCGGCCCAGGGTGGTGCCGCGCTCGGTGCTCACCACCAGGTCGGCGTCGGCGTCGATCACGGGGGCGCCGTCCAGGTCGGTGCGCTGGAACTTGTAGCCGTGGCCTTCGGGGGCGGGGTTGAGGGTCAGGGTCACCGGTTCGCCGGTGTGCAGGCCCACGCCGGTGACGGACACCGGCCGCTGGAGGGTGCGTTGCTTGTCGCTCATGCGTTGGCGGCGCCGGGCCTCGCGGGTCGCCCGGATCGCCGGCCGAAGCTACGGAGCGGTCCCGGAAACGGGGGATGCCTTCCCGTCGCCGCCGGCCTTCCGCAGCCCGTCCAGTGCGCGCTCCAGCTCGGCCACCCGCTGCTGCAGCGCGGGCAGGTTGCGGAACACCACGTAGCTGCGCTTGTAGGGCCCGATGGCGAAGGCCGGGCTGCCCTGCACGGTGGCATCGTCGGGGATGTTCTCCCCGATGCCGCTCTGGGCCGCCACCTTCACGCGGTCGCCCACGGTGAGGTGGCCGGCGATGCCCACCTGGCCGCCGATCATGGCGTGGGCCCCCACCCTGCTGCTGCCGGCGATGCCCGTTTGCGACACCACCACGGTGTGCGGCCCGATCTCGGCGTTGTGGCCCACCTGGATCAGGTTGTCCAGCTTGGCACCCCGGCGGATCACCGTGCTGCCCAGCGTGGCCCGGTCGATGGTGCAGTTGGCCCCGATCTCCACGTCGTCCTCGATCACCACGTTGCCGATCTGGGGGACCTTCTCATGCGCACCGGCCCCGTTCACCGTGAAGCCGAAGCCGTCGCTGCCGATCACCGTGCCGCTGTGGATGATGCAGCCGCGGCCGATGACGCTGCCGGCGTAGATCGAGACGTTGGCGTGGATCCGGGTGCCGTCGCCGATGGTCACGTTGTCGCCGATGGTGCAGTTGGGCAGCACCTTCACCCCGTCGCCGATCACCGTGCCGTCGCCGATGTGGGTGAAGGTGCCGATGTACACGTCCCGGCCGAGGGTGGCCTTGGGGCTGATGTAACTGGGCTGCTCGTAGCCCTTCTTCTCGTAGCGGTGCGCATCGTGCATCTGCAGCAGGCGCGCGAAGCAGGCGCGGGGGTCGGTCACGCGGATCAGCGTCACATGCTTGGGGATGGCCTTCGCCGGGCGGAAGGCGCGGTCCACCAGCACCACGCTGGCCGCCGTGACGTACACGTGCTCGGTGTACTTGGGGTTGGCCAGGAAGCTCAGGGTGCCCGGCCGTCCCTCCTCGATCTTGCTGATGTCGTTCACCAGCACCTGCGCGTCGCCATCCACCTCCCCCTGGAGGAACTCGGCGATCTGTCCGGCGGAGAACTGCATGCCCCGCAAAAATAGGTGGCGCCACGGCCCCCGCCATGGTGCGGGCGGGGCCACCCTCCGGACCGCGCGGGCTCAGGCCGTCCGGTGCACCACCAGGCTGCTGGCCTGGGCGGTGGGCGTCACCACCAGGTCGTTGATGCACACGTGCGGCGGCAGGGTGGTGACGTAATGCACCAGCTCGGCGACGTCCTCGGGGCGCAGCGGTCGAAGGCCCTGGTACACCTGCTTCGCACGCTCGGCATCGCCGTGGAAGCGCACCACGCTGAACTCGGTCTCGGCCAGGCCCGGTGCGATCTGCGTCACCTTGATGCCGTGGGGCAGCAGGTCCTGGCGCAGGGCCTTGGTGAGGGCATCCACCGCGTGTTTGCTGGCACAGTACACGTTGCCCCGGGGGTACACCTCCTTGCCGGCGGTGCTGCCGATGTTGATGATGTGGCCGGCGGCGCGGGCGATCATGCCGGGCAGCACGGCGCGCGTCACGTACAGCAGGCCCTTCACGTTGGTGTCCAGCATGCGCTCCCAGTCCTGCAGGCTGCCGTCCTGGATGGGGTCGAGGCCCGCGGCGAGGCCGGCGTTGTTCACCAGCACGTCGATGCGGCTCCAGGCCAACGGCAGGGAGGCGATGGCGCGCACGGTGGCGTCGTGGTCGCGCACGTCGAAGTGCAGCGCGTGCACCCGGTCGTGTGCGCCCAGGGTGCCGTGCAGGCCCTCCAGTTCGCTGCGCAGGGCCTCGAGCCGTTCCTTGCGGCGGCCGGTGATGATCACGCGGTGGCCCTCGGCGGCGAAGCGCCGTGCGGTGGCCTCACCGAAACCGCTGGTGGCGCCGGTGATGAGGATGGTCTTGGGCATGAGGTGGTCGCCGCGGCGCATGGCGCGGGCGGAGCACGAAGTTCGCGCATCCCGTCCTCTCCCCTCCTGTGCACATCAAGGAACTCGGTCCCGCTGATGTCAGCCCCGCGCAAGTCGAGCTGATCAACACCGACGAACGAAGCGGGATGAAATGTTGCGGCCGGAGGCCGCGACAGGTTCAGCGCTTGTACCCGGGACCCAAGGTGGGCACTCGGCTCCCGCAAGCCCGGCCCCGCGCAAGTCGAGCCGAGCGCCAACACCGAACGTAGGGGGATAGAGTGTTGCGGCCGGAGGCCGCGAAAGATCCGTCGCCTGATCCCCGGATCCGTGGTAGGCACTCGGCACCCGCAAGCCCAGCCCAGCACAGGCCGAGCCGAGCGCCAACACCGAACGCAGGGAGGTAGAACGTTGCGGCCGGAGGCCGCGCCAGGTTCAGCGCTTGCACCCGGGACCCAAGGTGGGCACTCGGCTCCCGCAAGCCCAGCCCAGCACAGGCCGAGCCGAGCGCCAACACCGAACGCAGGGAGGTAGAACGTTGCGGCCGGAGGCCGCGACAGGTTCAGCGCTTGCACCCGGGATCCAAGGTGGGCACTCGGCACCCGCAAGCCCAGCCCCGCACAGGCCGAGCCGAGCGCCAACGCCGGGGTGGGATCCATGCTGCGCGACGCCAGCGGATGAGGTCACCACAAGATGTTCTCGCTCGGCTCCGCCCGTGGGAGGGCATTCGTGCGTGCCGAGTGAGGCTGCGCATAGGGCCTCCGGGCCCGTCTTATGGTTCTCCGCCCGGGTGCTTCATTCCTCATCGGGCTTCAGGATCGGCCTGGGATGTGCGCTGCTCCACGCATAGTGCTCCGACTCGCTCACCAAGCCCATCACCACCGGGTTATGGCGAATGTACGACGCCTTCTGTTCGAAGAACGCCGGGCTGTGAAGCAGCTCAGGGTGGTTGGTCTTCTGCCAGAACATCAGGTGTGTGTTCTGGGCGGATCCCGCCGCCGCCGCGGCGAACATGTTCATCATCCATTCCCTGCGGCTCTCACTCGGGTGCTCCTTGATGGCCGTCAACAGTTGCTTGGCCGTGTAACTCTTGAGATCACGTAACACATCGGAAAGCAGCCCATGTCGGCGCCGCGCGATCATATGCAGATGGCTCGGCATCAGCACGTAGTGGAAGATCTCCAGACCCTTGTTGCGCCTGCAGAACTCCAGGCTTTCGAAGATGATGTCCACATACTCCCTTCGCGTGAACACATCGATCCAGGCCACGGTGGTCAGTGTGACGAAGTAGCACGCGCCCTCTTCGTTGGCCTTGAGGAACTCGGACATGGACCGAAGGTAGGAGCCCTGTTGCGCAGCGCCAGCGGACGAGGTCACCACGAGATGTTCTCGCTCGGCTCCGCCCGTGGGAGGGCATTCGTGCGTGCCGAGTGAGGATCCGCTTAGGGCCTCCGGGCCCGTCCCGTTGCCACAAAGCCACCCGCGACGTCCCCCACCGGCCGACGCACACCAACACCGAACAAAGCGAAAGAAGTGTTGCGGCCGGAGGCCGCGCCAGGTCCAGCGCTTGCACCCGGGATCCAAGGTGGGCACTCGGCACCCGCAAGCCCAGCCCCGCGCAAGCCGAGCCGAGCGCCAACCCCGAACGTAGGGGGATAGAGTGTTGCGGCCGGAGGCCGCGACAGGTTCAGCGCTTGCACCCGGGACCCAAGGTGGGCACTCGGCACCCGCAAGCCCAGCCCCGCGCAAGCCGAGCCGAGCGCCAACACCGAACGTAGGGGGATAGAGTGTTGCGGCCGGAGGCCGCGACAGGTTCAACGCTTGCACC